>Ga0247837_1000861_pt1 | contig 65755 bp, 56 predicted proteins | sample LaCtaG_2_FD_187115 | JGI IMG/M metagenome (GOLD analysis project Ga0247837, IMG submission 187115) | Freshwater microbial communities from meromictic Lake La Cruz, Castile-La Mancha, Spain - LaCruzMarch2015_14.5m | ecosystem: Environmental > Aquatic > Freshwater > Lake | place: Spain: Castile-La... | reverse complement strand
CCCGGCGACCCCATGCCGTTCTGATCCCCGCCCGGTCGGCGCTCCTCCGTGGGCGCCCCGGCCCCCCGCTCCTACCGCAGGTGAGTTCGCCATTTTTCCGCGCTTCTTGGAAGCCGCTAACAGGCGTGGAAGGCTTCGTGCGCCAAGTCCTCGGCTGGCGCGAGTACGTGCGTGGTATCTATTGGACCCAGATGCCCGGCTACTTGGATCTCAATGCGCTGGATGCACAAGAAGACCTGCCCACCTGGTATTGGACCGGCGCCACCGATATGGCCTGTCTGCGCGATGCGATCACTCAGACGCTCGCGCACGGCTACGCCCACCATATCCAGCGCCTGATGGTCACCGGCCTGTTCGCACTGCTGTATGGCGTGCAGCCGCGGCAGGTGCATGCCTGGTATCTGGCGGTCTATGTCGATGCGGTCGAATGGGTGGAACTGCCCAACACCCTGGGCATGAGCCAGTACGCCGACGGCGGCCTGATGGCCAGCAAGCCCTATTTGGCCACCGGCAAGTACATCCAGCGCATGAGCCCCTATTGCCGGGGTTGCCGCTACGACCCCGCGCAGCGCACGGGTGACCGGGCCTGCCCGTTCACCACGCTGTATTGGGACTTCCTGGTGCGCCACGAGGGCCTGCTGGCCGCCAACCCCCGCATGGCGCTCCAAGTGAAGAACCTGGCCCGGCTGAGCGACGCGCAGCGGCAGGCGATCCGCGAGCGCGCCGCGGCCATCCGCCGCGGCGCGGTGGCCTGACCGTGGCCGAGGTGCCGAACGGCACGCCGGCGGCCTGGAGCGACGCGCTGCCACCCACGCGCGGCGCGGCGCTGGCGCGCATCGCCCGCGTGCGGCCCGCCGAGTACGCGCGCACGCGCAACCACCTGGACGGCGCGGTGACGGGCCTGTCGCCCTACATCACGCATGGTCTCGTTACGCTGCGCGAGGTCCTGGCCGACGTGCTCCAGCGCGAGCCGCTGCCGGTGCAGCACAAGCTGGTGTCCGAGCCTGGGCGCTGCGTGCGCCGCCGGCCGACTTGGCCGATGGCGCCCTGGTCATCGGCCTGTACCTGCGCGAACACCACCAGGCCTGGCCCTGGCCCGCGGCGCGCTGGCGCTGGGTGGACGCCGCGATGGTCGCGGTGGCCCCGCGGCGCTGGTACGTCGATGCCGCGGGCCTGGCCGGCGCGCTGGCCGGAGCGGCGCGCGTGCGCAGCGTCGATGACCCACACCTCACGCGTCGGCTCCAGACCGTGGCGCAACTGGACGCCGCGCCGACCTTGTTCCCGCCCGTGGAGCGGCGCTGCGGGAGCTTCTCGCAATGGTGGACGCGCGCCACGCGTGGGCTGCAGCACGCCGAGGAACTGCTGTGAACTCCCGGCTACAGATAGAACAGGCTCACCATCAGAAAGAAGACCGCGACGGCCATGATATCGTTGCCGGTGGTGATGAAGACCCCGGTTGCCATCGCCGGATCGATCCCAAGCCGGTCGAGCACCAGCGGGATGGTCGCCCCTACCGCGACGGCGAGTGTAATGACGGTGGTGAGCGCCAGCCCCGCCGTGAGGGCCAGCCGCACCGGGTTGTCGACTTCCATCCACTGGGCCATGAACAGCACCAGGGCCATCAGCACACCGGCGGCGATGGCCCCGTTGGCGAGGGCCGCGAGCAGTTCCTTGCTCAGCCGCCAACCCAGATCCTCGAAGGTGAGGGTGCCGGTCGAGAGCCCCTGCACCGCCACCGTGGAGGCCTGGATGCCGGCATTGCCGGCGCTCGACATGACGATCGGGATGAAGGTGGCGAGGATGGCCGCCTTGGCCAACTGGTCCTCGAAGGCCCCGACCACGCGGCCCGACGGCGATGAAGTCGGTGTGCATCATGTCGCCCACGCGCTCGGTGTCGGGCTGCAACAGCAGGTCGCGCAGCCGCAGATAGCCGAGCGGCCGCCGCTCGGCATCGACCACATAGACGGCATAGAGCCGCCCGATGGTATCGGCATGGGCGCGGATCTCCTCGATGGTCTGGCCCACCGTCCAATCCGGCGGCACGACCACGAACTTGGGGCTCATGATGCTGCCCGCCGACTCGGCCTCGAACGCCCCGGCCTCGATGATTGTCGCGTGCGCCTGCAACAGGGGCAGTACCCGCTTGCGCAAGGCCTTGGGCAGTCGCCCCAGGGCACTGCGCGCGTCCTCCGGCTCCAGTGCATCGATTACCTGCACCAGTCGCTCGACGGTGGCCTCACTGAGCAGCGCATCGCGAAAGGTATCGTCCAACTCGGCGATGACGCGCGCCTGCTCGGGGTCGAGCCAACTGAACAGCACCCGTGCGTGCTTGAGCGGCAGGTGTACGAAGAGTTCCACTACATGGGTCGGCGGCCAGGCCTGCAAGGCCGGCATCAGGGCGTGGCGCGCCCGGCCTTGATGAGCCGCGCCGCCGTGTCGATGACCAGTCGGTTGGCGGCGCACAGATCATCAAGATGTGAGCGGGTCCAGACCAGGGGGACCGCCGCGGGGGCGGCAGGGGTCGGGGCTAAGGGCATAGCGGGGCTCCTGAAGTTGTCGGCCGGGTCCAAGCGAATGCGCTATCAGCCTTGGCGCTGATCCACATACAGGCTGTTGCCGGTGAGGCCCTTGGCCATCTTCTTGACCTCGGCGGCCACCGCCGAGACCTCGAGATGGGAGGAAAAACGCCCGGGGCGCACCAGCACCACGCCGCGCGGATCAGTGCCCCGTAGCCGCTGCCCGCGATCAGATGGGCGTCGAGCAGGCCGAACACCCCGTCCTCGATCAGGGCATAGTCCGGGCGCACCTGGCCCCACAGCAAGGTCTCCGCTGAGACAGGCGGTCGCGAACAGCCGGCGCCAGGTCCGCAGCAGCGCATCCGGCGGCCCGTGCAAATCGGCCAGGTGGCCGAGCGCGCCAAGCGCGCCCAGGAGCCAATGGCCCTTGCGCTCAAACAAGACTCTACCAGACCCCCATGAACCTGATGCCCGGCGCCCTGCTCATCGCCAACGAAGCGCTGTCGCTGGCGGCCCATGGCACCCTGCGCGCGTCCGGCCTGTGGGAGTCCCTGCTGGTGGCTGGCCTGTTGATCGCGCTGATGAGTTGGCTGTTTCGTCGCACGGCCGCGGTCTTCGGTCACCCGACGCCGGACGGTCGGCGACAGGCCCCGTCAGGAGTGAGTGGCGCGCTCGACCGATGCGATGCCGTTGACCTCCGCCGCCGGCCCGCCCTCGATCGCCGGCCCGACAGCGCGCCGGGCGCCGGCCAGCGCATCGAGCGGGGCCGGGAAGCGGCTTGGCCCAGCCGTCAGGCGCATGACCCGCAGCCAGTCCGGCACGCGCCGGTTCCAGCCCAGGCGATGCAGCGTCGCGTCGGTGGCGCGCACCGCGTCCAGCGCGCGTTCGTCCTGGTGCAGGAACACCAACAGGTCCAGCGGCAGGTCGTGGATGCGGTGCAGCCGCAGCACCGTCGCCCACAGCCGGCACAGATCGCGGTAGGCGGGCTGATCCATGTCCTGGGCCGGGTCGTCCATCGCGATCAGGGCATGGCGGAAGCGCCCGCTGGTCAGATAGCGCAGGAAGAACCAGGCCAGCCCCAGGGTGTGGGCCTCGGCACCATTGAGCAGATGGCGGGCGAGTCCCGCCCCCGTGCCGAGCCGCACGCTGACCTGCTGACGCCCTCGTTGGGACGCGGCCTGCAACCGCGGGCGGTCCGGCAACTGCCAGCGCGCCGGGGTCAAGGCCATGGTCAGTTCATACCAGACCTGTCCCAGGGTATCCGGCAGGTGGCGCCCCATGACCGCGGCCAGGGTCTGTTGCACCTGCTTGCGCAGGGCCTCCCAGGTGGCCGGGGCGGCCAGCGCGCGGCGCACCTCATCGAGCTCACGCCGGATGCGCTGGCAGTGGCCACGGGCGCGTGCCTCCGCGGCCCCGTCCGCCAGCGACAGCAGGGCCGGCAGGCCCGCCAGCCGGTCCAGGCGCGCAAACAACCCGGTGCGCCGCTCAGGTACCGCGAGCAGTGCCGACAGCAGTGCCCCGGCGGGCGCGAACGGCGTCAGCGCCTCGCCTACCGCCAACTGTCGATCGCTGTCGATCGGACAGGCCGCCACCCCCGCTGCCCGCAACCGGGTATCCAGGACCTTCAGGGTCTCGGCGAGCCGGCGATAGTCCGCGCGGGCCTGTTCCAGTGCGGTTGTGTTGTCCTGGCGCAGTTGGGCGACTCGTGCGCCGATGTCCTGCTGATACAGGTCCCGCACCGAACTGCCGCAGGTCGGGCAGTGGGCCCTATGGTCGCCCTGCCAGTGCCGCTCGACGAAGGCAGCCACCACCTGCAGGTGCTCGCCGTGCGCCTTCAGGGACTCCCCCTGACGCCGCAGTGCGGCGAGGTCGGTTTCCAGTTTGCGGCGCTCCTCGAGCAGCGGCGCCAGGTCCGCTGCCGGCGGTATCGATACGGTCGGTTGCTGTTCGAGCCAACTGCCCCAGCGCATCGCATCGTCCCGGATGCCTGGTGGCAGTGGCGCGGCAAGCCCGGCGAGGTCATCCAGCACCGCGTTGGTCCGCTGCAACAGGTTGTCGCGCCTGATGGTCAACGCGCTCAGTCGCACGACGCCGGCCTCCAAGTCGTCGCGCCCGAGGTCCGCGGCAACGGCCTCCTGAGCGGGTTGAAGAGCGGCCTCCCAGCCCTGCCAGTCGGCCAGCAGCACCTGGACGCTCGCCATCCGGGACGACGGCGTCTGGTTCGGTCCAGCGCCGCCCCATTGGGCGAAGGTCTCCTTCAGCCAGCCGAGCTGGGCCTTCGGTGGCCTGAGTTCTTCCGCCAATATCGCGTCCGTGATCCGCGCCGTGGCGGTGTCCGCCCGCGTGATGCTGGGCGACAGGCCCCAGCGCCGCAGGATGCCGTTCTTCTGCTCCTTGGCCGCCGTCAGGCGACGTTCCAGTTCGTCGTTGACCCGCTGCGCGAGCCCCGAATAGTCCCCAAGCACCAGGGCACCAAGCTGATCGCTGCCCATCGTCAGAAACGCGCGGGACTCGTCCTGCGCAAGCAAGGTTCCATCCAGCGTCCGCAGACGCGCGGGCGCGTCGCCCTTATCAGCGAGTTTGAACCCGTGTTCCCCCGTCGAGTCGGCCCATTCGATGGCCGCGGATCGCACCTGGCCGATGGGGCACAGGTAGTCGCTGGCATAGCCGGCCGCGCCGGGGCGCGGGGCATCGCCATCGGCCAGGTAGTCGAGATAGCGGCGGGACGCCCCGCACAGGGCCAGGCTGATCGCCTCGAACAGGTTGCTCTTGCCGCTGCCGTTCGGCCCATTGACGATGCGCGCCGTCGCCCCCGTCCCTTCGAGGTCCAGTCGCAGTTGCTCCAGATTGCGCAGATGTTCTACACGGATCCAGCGCAGTCGCGCCGCGGCCCGCGGCGGCGGCGCCGCGGGCCGCGGTGGCGCCTGCCCGTCCAGCCACTCGAACAGTTCCCGCGCGGCGCTCTCTACCGCCGGGTCGGTCGTGCAGGTGGCTCGGGCACCGGCAAGGGCCTCACGCACTCGCGCATCGGCGCTGGACCAGCGCTCGACGGCGCCCGCATCCCGGCGCAGCAGGGCGCGGGTAGCGAGCAACAGGCGCGGGAACCCATGCGCGTCGCAGGCGCGGGACCAGTCGCCGCCGTCGGCGACCAGAAAGTCGATCGGTATCTCCTCGATATGGGCGGTCTCGTTGCGCAGGGTCGCGGCCTGCCGCAACCACTGATCGTTATCGGTGTCGTTTCCGACCAGCCAGTGCAACACCACCTGCCAGGGGCCGTGAGGATCGTGCGACCGTGCCTGCCCAGCCGCCTCAGGCAACAGCCTGGAGCACACCGCCAGCGCCCTTGCCAGTGGCATCTCCAGGCGCGAAAACTGCGCAAACGGCAACAGGTACAGGCAGAGACCGAGCGCCGGGTCCAGCAGCAGCGCCCCAGCGGCACCCTCGCGAGCAGGCAACAGGTCGAGCTGTCCATCGATCCAGCGCCACAGCGGCCGGGCAGGGTCCACCAAGTCGCCGTTCTCGACCATCCAGACCTCCAGGAACGTCTGGTAGGCGTCTTCGAGCCAGCGGCTCACCGCACCGAGCGCATCGGGATCGGCCATCACGGCACCTCGCTACAGTTCTGTCGCGCCGATCTTGAAGCGAGCAATCAGCGCATCCGGTCTGCATGGCCAGTTGGCAGCAGGGGTTCAGACATGGCAACAGGTTAGCCCCCACACCACTGTTTGACAGCGGGTCCTAAACAGTTACGGCCGAGGAATGGGGGAAGATTAGCAATCGGGTTCGGCGATTGCCAGCCCGGCGACGCGGCGCGGCGCGTCGTCAGCCTGGTGCGGGCCTCGATCCGTTGTGAACGCGGCAAGGCCGCCACCCGGATCGCCTATACTCATCCGAACTTGGCCCCTGCCGATGCCGGAGACGCCGATGCCGACCGCACCTCTCGCCCGCTTGCTGTTGCACTTCGACCGCGACGCGGATGACCCGGACCGCCTGCGCGGACACCTGTCGGCCTGCGCGCTGGACAGCGACGGCCATCTGTGGCTTGGCACGGACGAGCTGACCGGCCTGTCGCGGCTGAAACCCAAAGCGGCCGGGGTGTTCGCCAAACACCGCTGGACGGACCTCGCCGATAAGCTGCAACTTCCTGAAAAAAAAGAAGAGGTCGACGTCGAGGGACTGGACATCGAGGGGAATCGGCTGTGGCTCGTCGGCTCCCACACCAACACCCGCAAGGACGCCCAGCGCAAACGCGAGCCGGCGGAGAACCTTGAGCGGTTGACCCGAGTCGAGCCGCGGCCGAACCGCTGCCTGATCGCCCGAGCGCAGATCGCCGGGGGCCGGCTCGCGGACGGGCCGATCGCCCAGCTTCCGATCGGCGCGGGCGGCAACGCCCTGACCCGCGCTTTGCGCGACGACCCGCACCTCGGGCCCTTCGTCCGCGACGCCGGCGAGGCGACACCCGGCGGTGCCCTGCTCGCGTCGAAAGAGAACGGCCTCGACATCGAGGGGCTCGCCGCCCGCGGCGACGACCTGTGGATCGGGCTGCGCGGCCCGGTGCTGCGGGGCTGGGCGCTGCTGCTCGCGATCCGCGCCGAAGCGACCGCCGAGGGGGCACTGTGCCTCACCCCGATCGGCGTCGGCGGCAGGCCCTATCGCAAGCACTTCGTCAAGCTCGCCGGCATGGGCCTGCGCGACCTCTGCTGGCACGGCGAGGACCTGCTGATCCTGGCCGGCCCGACCATGGACATCGCCGGGCCGCAGTCGGTCTACCGGCTGCGTGCAGCGGCGGACCTGCCGGATGACAGCCTGATCGAGCCCCACGGGACGCGGCTGGACCTACTGTTCCATCTGCCCTTAGTCACCGACGGCGACAAGGCCGAGGGGATGTGCCGGTACGACGGGTGCGGTGAAGCGGGGCTGCTCGTTGTTTATGACGCCCCTCGGCGCGAGCGCCTGGTGGGTCCGGACGCGGTCCTCGCCGATGTCTTTTCGCTGCACGCGAGCTGACCCGGCGGGAGGCCGGTAGCGGCGCATGCGCCGCTGCACGTCGATGACCGTGGTGCAGTCGGCCTGCAGGGTGTCGCCCGCGACCGGGGTCATCAAGGATAGCCGTGGTTCCACGCTAATCGGCAACGACTTCTTCGCAGCGCTGGTTTGCCATCTCGCCCGTGCGCTTGGGGTTCGCTGGTCCTTCGTCTCCGAGTTCACGCAGAGCCGGGATCGTGTCCGCACCCTCGCCTTCTGCGGCGACGGCGAGCTCAACTGCGCGGCGCTGCCCGCGGAGCTGATCGAGAGCGAGCTGTTCGGCCACGAGAAGGGGGCCTACAGCGGTGCCGCGGCACGGCTCGGACGCTTCGAGTTGGCCGACGGCGGCAGCCTGTTCCTGGACGAGGTCGGGGAGCTGACCCTCGCGGCCCAGGCCAAGCTGCTGCGCGTTCTTGGGGGATGAGTGTTTTTTGGCCGCTGGCCCGGGAGTACGGTCGCACGGTGCCCCTGACCGCCGGGGAACTGGCGGCCCTGCGCGCGATCGACCAGGGCGAGCCCCTGGGTGAGGCCCTGGAGCAGGGCCTTGATGCCGACCCAGGTCGCAAAGGCCGTCGGTTGGGGCGAGGAACGAATCCCAACGGCCTCGATCGTCAGCGCATTGTTGGGGTTCGTTCCTCACCCCAACCGACGGCCCGAGGCCGAACCAGCGCCGGGCTTGGGGGGCTCGGGGTCCCGGTCCGCGTCCGGAATGCAGCGCGGATCGACCTCGTCCTCGTCCATGAGGATGCGGCGGGCGTCGCCCTCCAGGTCGTCGAACTGGCCGCTGCGGGCGGCCCAGAACAGGACCGCGACCGCGGCCAGGCCGAGGATGATCATGCCGGGGATCAGGCCGTAGATGACTTCCATCAGGAACCTCCTTGGGGTCAGGGGCGGCCCTTGAACAGGCCGCGGATACGGGCCGAATTGCCGATGACGGCGAGTGAACTGATGGGCATGGCGATGGCGGCGATCAGTGGGGTGAGGATGGCGGCCATGGCGAGCGGGACCATGATCAGGTTGTACGCAATGGAGATCCCGATGTTCTGGCGGATGGTGCGCAGCGTCCGGCGTGACAGTTCAGCGGCCTGGGCGACCCGCTCCAGTTCATTGGACATGAGTACGATGTCGGCGCCGGCGATGGAGACATCGGTGCCGCTGCCCATGGCGATGCCGACGTCGGCGCGCACCAGGGCCGGGGCGTCGTTGATCCCGTCCCCGACCATGGCGACGCGGCGGCCGTCGCGCTGGAGTCCGGCGATCACCCGGTCCTTGTCCTCGGGCAGGACCTCGGCGATCACCTCGATGCCGCCCAGCTCGGCGGCGATCCGCTGCGCTGCGGCGCGCCGGTCACCGGTGAGCAGGGTGACGCGCAGCCCCTGGGCGCGCATCCGCGCAATCACGTCGGCCGCCCCCGGGCGCAGACAGTCCGCGGTGGCCAGGACCAGGGTGCCCAGGCCGACGACGGCGCAGTGGATCAGGCCGGTCTGCGCGTCTTCGTCGAGGCCTGGCGGCTCCGCGTCCGGCGGGGTCGGTTCCAGGCCGTTGCGGGCCAGTCCGTTGCGGGCTAGCCACTCGGCACTCCCGACGACGACCAGTACACCGTCCACCTGGCCGCGGATGCCGAGACCGGGGACTACGGTGACCGACTCGACCCGGGCGCCACCCGTTGGCACCCCCAGCCGCTCGCACAGGTCCAGCACCGCCGCCGCCGCCGGGTGCTCGGACAGCAACTCCAGGGCGCCGACCTGCCGCAGCAGCCCACGCTGCTCGGCATCAAGCGGTGGCAGGTCCGCTGCCAAGGACGCCCAGGGCGCAGTCCCGAACCGCCACGCGGTCACCGCGGGCCGTCCGGTCGTGAGCGTCCCAGTCTTGTCGAAAACGACGTGGTCGATGGACGAGAGCCGTTCCAACACGGCGCCGTTCTTGATCAGGATGCCACGCGAGGCCCCGAGACCCGAGGCGACCGCCACCGCCATCGGGGTCGCCATGCCGAAGGCGCAGGGGCAGGTGATGATGAGCACCGAAGTCCCGGCCAGGACGGCGGTCTGCAGGTCGACGCCGACCCAGGCGACGAAGGTGAGTGCGCCGAGCCCCAGCGTAAGCGCCACGAACCAGGGGACGATCCGGTCCGCCAGGCGCTGGATGGGCGCGCGGCTCGCCTGGGCGTCCTCCACCAGCCGGATGATGCGCCCGAGCGCGGTGTCGCGCAGGGTCGCGGTGGCGCGCAGCGTCAGGACCCCCACGCCGTTGATGGTCCCGGCACAGACGCCCTCCCCCGCCGCCTTGCGCACCGGCCGGGACTCCCCGGTGAGCATGGACTCGTCGACCTCGCTCACCCCCTCCACCACGGCGCCGTCCACCGGCACCCGCTCGCCCGGCCGCACCAGGACCGCCTCGCCCAAGGTGATGGAGCGGATCGGGACCACACACTGGACGCCGTCGCGCAGCACGGTCGCGACCTTGGGCTGGAGGTCGAACAGGCGTTGGGTTGCGGCCACGGCATCGCGCCGCGACAGGCCCTCCAGAAAACGCCCGATCAGGATCACGAACAGGAAGTTGACCACCGTGTCCCAGTAGACCTCACCGGCCCGGGTGCCGCTGACGGTCACATAGAGCGAGTAGAAATAGGTAATGGAGGCACCGATGGCGATCGGCAGGTCCATGGTGAGATGCCCGCTGCGCAGGCCCTTCCAGGCGCCCTGGTAGAAGGGATAGCCGCAATACAACAGCGTGGGGGTGGCGAGCGCGAAGCCGACCCACTGGAAGAGCCCACGGAACTCGCCGCGGTCCGCCCCGCTGTAAAGCGCGATGGAGACCCACAGCAGGTTCATCATGGCAAACCCGGCAAAGGCCATCCGATAGAGCTGCGCGCGACCCTGACGGCGCAGGGCGCCCTCGGCGGATTCGGGGTCGAAGGGGACGGCCGCATAGCCCAGGTCCCCGAGTCGGCGCAGCAGGGTCGAGAGCTTGAGCCGGCCATTGTCCCAGCGCACGCGCAGCCGCCGCCCGGTCAGGTTGACCCGCGCCTCGGCGACCCCCGGCAGGGTCTTGAGCCCGGTCTCGATCAGCCAGACACAGGCGGCGCAGTGGATACCTTCCACCAGCAGGTTGATCTCCCGATCGTCCACGCTGGTGTCGGCGAACTCCTCCTGTACCGCGTCCAGGTCATAGAGGGCCAGGTCCTTGGGCAGTTCCGGCGGCGGGCCCAGGGGCTCGCCCGCCGAGGTGCGCCGATAGAAACCGTCCAGGCCGGCCGCATGGATCGCCTCGCACACCGACCGGCAGCCGATGCAGCAGAAGGCCCGCTCGGCCCCGCGGATGGGCGCGGAGACCGCGGACCCCGGTGTCAGCGGCAGACCACAGTGAAAGCAGCCGGCCCCGGCGCGCGGGTCCGTCGCGGGATCGAGCAGGCCGGCGGCGGCGGACACCGGGCGACCGCCGGTCAGGGACGGGCGACGCGGATGCGTTCCCCGATCGTCACCTCATCGTCACCCTGGCGCACCGCGATCAGGCCGTCCCAGACCCCGAACAGGGGGAACAGGACCCGGACTGAATACTGCCCAAGGCCCGTCGCCACCATGGGGGCGCTGAAATCTTGGGCCTTGTCGGACGGCCGATAGGCGTAGAAACGGACCTGATCCGCGATCACGGGCTGGCCGGTCTTATCCACCAGGGTGATCAGGATGGTCGCGGCCTCACCAGCGCGCAGGTCGTCCGGGACGTCGGCGTGCAGGGTCCAGCCCGGGTCCTTGGCCAGCCGTGAGACCAGGGTCTTTTCGTACTGCCGGCCGCGCTCATAATAGTCGTCGTTGACCAGCCCGGGATTGGTGGCAAAGGCCAGGTAGACAAAGGTCACATTGACCACCAGGACGGTCGCTACCAGACCGATCCAGCCGAGCACCCACGGGCTGCGCCAGGGTGAATTGGACCGATCGGGCGTCGGTACGAAGAGTTGCATCGCCATCACGCTCCCGGTGCACGCGCCGGTGCACGCCATTAATAGTCAGACATCCCGCGGTGCGGGTCCTGTGATCCAAGTCTTACCGCGGCGGACCGACGAAGATGCTCGCGCGCTCCGAAGCCACCACCTGCCCGTCAGGCCGGACCGCCTCCACCCGGAACCGGATCGGCGCCTGCTCCAGGGTCAGGTTGCGCCGCGGGACCTTGACGAAGACCCCGGCGGCCGTAACCCCGCCGGCATGGACGCTGACCGGCGCATCGGCCCCCACCAGGGTGAGCCCGTCCGGCCCCGTGACGCTGATCCGCACCGAGAGCGGCTCCGGCATCTTGTTCAGTACCTTGAGGGTGTAGCGGTTCTGCACCGAGCCGTCGCTCAGGGTCACGAACAACGGAGCACGCTCATGCAGGATCTTCAGATCGATGGCGTCCAGGGACGACATCCCGTACAGGATGCCGGACAGGGCTGCGAGCAGGATGGCCGAGTAGACCCAGACGCGCGGGCGCAGCAGCAGCGCCCGCGTCGGCTTGCCCTCGAACTCGTCGAGCGAGGCATAACGGATCAGGCCGCGCGGGCGGCCGACCTTATCCATGACCTCGTCGCAGGCGTCAATGCACAGGGCACAGGTAATGCACCCCTCCTGTTGCCCCTCCCGGATATCGATGCCTGTCGGGCAAACCGCCACGCACTGCTTGCAGTCCACGCAGTCACCCGCGCTCCGCTGTGCCGGCCCCTTCTGGACCCGGCCCCGGGGCTCGCCGCGCCGCTCGTCATAGGTCGGCACCAGGGTGGCCTTGTCGAGCATCACCCCCTGAATACGGGCGTAGGGGCAGAGCCAGAAGCACACCTGCTCGCGCATGTAGCCCGCAAGCAGGTAAGTACCGACGGTGAAGAGTGCGACGGTGATGTAGACCGCGCTGTTCGCCTGCCCGGAGAAGAAGTCCAGCCACAGACCGGTCGCCGGGGTGAACCAGGACACGAAGCTGAAACCGGTAAGGAAGCCGATCAGGATCCAGAGCCCATGCTTGGCCGCCTTGATCCGCACCTTGTTCAGGGTCAGCGGTGCCCGATCGAGCGCGCGCCGCTGGGGCGGCGGCCCCTCCAGCCGCTCCTCTATCCAGGTGAAAATATCGGTCCAAACCGTCTGGAAGCAGAAGAATCCGCACCAGACCCGCCCGACCAGGGCCGTGACCACGGCCAGCAGGATGGCGAAGAACAGCAACAAGAGCGACAGCATCCAGAAGTCCTGGGGGAGGATGGTGACGCCGAAGAGGTGATACTGCCGATTCGGGATATCGAAGAAGACCGCCTGCTGCCCGCCCCATCGCACATAGGGCCCCAGGAAGAAGATCAGCCACACCGATGCGGTCACCCACTTAACGGTGCGCCAGCGCCCCCGCAGCCGCTTGGCATGGATAACGGCATTGCCGGTATTGACGTGCCAGTGTTCGGCCTCGTCGTAGAGGGCGTCGACTGCCGCCGACCCCGCTGTCATATTGCTCGTGCTCAAGAACCATCTCCAATCGGGGGGCCGGACGACCGCGAGCGGATCGCGGCCGGTCACGGCAAGCCCGCAAAATTACCTCTTCGCCGCCCCCCGAAGCCGTGCGTTTGCGCAATTGTAACTGATTGAGTATCAAGAGCTTCCAGACAGAATTAAGGGGATGCCGGCGCCACATTGGGACTCGCCCGCCCGGCGGGGGTCAGGCAAGTCCACGAGTCTCGAACGTGATCCCGGCCAGCCGCCTGAGCCAATGTTGGTCGCCCTTCAGGGCGACCTCCCGGCAGCGCGCAGGACTGGTCGCCCTGAAGGGCGACCTACACCGGCCCGTGGTTGGCGTTATGCCCCAAAGCCTCTGACCCTAGGGCTCCTGGTTCTTGTGCGCCTCGGCGTCCCGTTTGATGAGGGCCGTGACCTTGAAGCCAAGAAACACGACGATGGCGACCGCGCCCACCACCATCAGGATCGACATCCATGCCACCGGGTCCCAGTTCATCAGATTGGTGACTACACCCATGGCGACTTACTCTCTTTTCAGATAAGAAACGGTTCGCTAAATAAGTTAAGCCAGTAGATTAGGTATGCTCGTCGCGTCGTTGTCGTTGTCGTTGTCGTAATCGCGATTATCGTAGCGCCCGGGATTCTCTCGCGCGCCGGATTGCATCGCTTCTCCCATTACGATTACGACAACGACAACGACAAGGATGGTACACCTGGGTTAACCTATTTCGCGCTCGTGACCACGCTGCCCTTGAATGATCCATCGACGGCCAGATCTCCGCCGGCCGTCGGACCTCCCTGCCTCCACCGGTCGCCTAGTAGCCGCCACCGAGCGCATGGACATAGACGACGAGCTTTTTGATCTCCTCCGGACTCAGCTGCGCCTGACCCTTACGCGCCGCGTCCGACCCGAAGACCGGCATCACCGCACTGCGGGTCTGGGGCACCCCGGCCTGGTTCACGCCATAGAGGATCGTATACTTGGCGCTCTCGTAGCCGCCCGGCTCGAAGCGCCAGATCCCGTCCGTGAGGTTCGCGGCACCGACAGTCACGAAGTCCCCGCCGGGCATGTCGACCAGATGGCCGTTCGCCTTCTCACCGTGGCAGGCGATGCAGCCCTTAGTCTTGAACAGCGCCCAGCCCTCTTCGCTGCCGCCCGCACCGGCGGTCTCACTCATCTTTACCACCCACGTGGCCAGGGTATCCACCTCGGCCGGAGTCAGGATCTTCTCCTGCGCGATCATCGCCGGCTGGCGCCCACCCATGATGGACTCCTGGATCTTCACGGTCGTACCGCCATAGATCCAATCGTCGTCGGCCAGCACCGGGAAGCCCGGGTTGCCCGCACCGCCGGTGCCGTGACAGGCACGGCAGTTGTCGCCGAACAGCACCTTGGCGGCGGCCAGGGTGTACTGCTTGAGGCCCGGGTCTTCGATGATCTGGGCCGGCGTCATGGCAGCGAGTTGGTCCTCGAACCGGGCGCGCTTGGCCGTCATCTGCTCCAGGCCCTCCTGGTATTCCTTCATCTGGCTCCAGCCCAGTATCCCCTGGGTCGGCTCTTGGCCGACCGGCCACATGGGGTAGAGGATCGCATAGCCGACCCAAAAGGCCACCGACGCCCAGAAGGCCAGCATCCACCAGCGGGGCGGCGGATTCCTCAGCTCCCGCAGGTTCTCGTCCCAGACGTGCCCCGTGTTGTTTTCACCGGGGAAGGGGTTATTTTCCGCCATCGTTGTCTCCGTTGGATTCGTTGTCCACTTCGAACGGGATGTGCTTTTGGGCCTCGAGGCGATCCCGGTTCTTGGGACGGAAGACCTGGAAGTACACCACCACCATCAGGATGAAGACGACGACGGTCACGATGGTGCCGACCCAATCGCTGACCGTCATCGCCGCCCAGTCGGTGTGGAAATACTCAGCAAGGCTATTCACGATAGGCCTTGGCATCATCGAGCTTCGCCATGGTGCCCAAGACCTGCAGATAGCTGACCAAGGCGTCCATTTCGGTCTTGCCGTCCACCAGTTGCGGCGCCGCTGCAATGTCCGCATCGCTATAGGGGACCCCGACGACGCGCAGGCCTGCCATGTGCCGTTGCATCCTGGAGCCGGTCGGGGCAGGCCACAGCGTCCAGCCGAAAACAACCAATGATTTGTCGGGATCCACCGGGTTATTATCCAGCCAGACATAGGCAGGCATCACCGATTCCGGTACCAGGTTCTGCGGGCGGCGCAGGTGCTCGCGGTGCCATTCGTCGGAGTATTTCCCGCCGACCCGGGCCAGGTCCGGACCGGTGCGCTTGGAGCCCCATTGCATCGGGTGGTCGAACATGGACTCGGAGGCCAGCGAGTAGTGACCATAGCGCTCCTTTTCATCGCGGAAGGGGCGCACCATCTGCGAGTGGCAGAGATAGCAGCCCTCGCGCTGATAGATATCGCGGCCGGCCAGTTCCAGCGCGGTGTAGGGGCGCACCCCGTCACCCGCGGCCCAGTTCCAGACCTGCTTGCCGGCTTCGTCCACGGCGACGATCGGCTCGACCCCCGCCTTGGACCAGACGATCTCCGGGTACTGGTTGTGCTCCATGGTGTTCTTCATGAAGAACAGCGGGACTATCTCGACCAAGCCGCCCACGGACAGGGCGATGGCCAGGAAGAACAGCAGGCCCCAGATGTTGATTTCCATCCATTCCTGGAAGCTCTTCGCCTTCACTTTTTGCTCAGCCATTTCGGTTCATTCTCCTGCGGTGATCAGGCCGCGGCCGGCAGGGTGCGCGCCTTCGTCAGGCTGCCTAATACGGCAGACCGGCGAATGGTCATCAGCACGTTGAAGAGCATCACGATGGCACCGGTCAGGAAGATGGCCCCGCCGACCGCGCGCATCGCGTAGTAGGGGTGCATCGCATCCACCGATTCGCCGAAGGTGTAGGCCAGGGTGCCGTATTCATCATAGGCGCGCCACATCAGGCCCTGCATGATGCCGGAGACCCACATCGCGACGATATAGATCACGGTGCCGATGGTCGCGGTCCAGAAGTGGAAGTTCACCAGGCGCTCGGAGAACATCGTGGTATGGAACAGCCGGGGGATCAGGTGGTAGATGGCGCCGATGGAGATCCCGGCCACCCAGCCCAGGGCCCCGGAGTGTACGTGCCCGATGGTCCAGTCCGTGTAATGGGAGAGGGCGTTGACGGTCTTGAGCGCCATCACCGGCCCCTCGAAGGTGGACATGGCATAGAAGGCCAGGGCCATGATCAGGAACCGCAACACATAGTCGGTACGCAGCCGGTCCCAGGCCCCGGACAGGGTCATCATGCCGTTCACCGCGCCGCCCCAGGAGGGGATGATCATCGCGATCGAGACCGCGGCGCCGAGCGAACCGGTCCAGTCCGGCAGGGCGGTGTATTGCAGGTGGTGCGCGCCGAGCCATACATAGCCGAACATCAGCGCCCAGAAATGGATGACCGAGAGCCGGTAGGAGTAGATCGGGCGCCCGGCCTGCTTGGGCACGAAGTAATACATGATGCCGAGGAAGCCGGCGGTGAGATAGAAGCCCACCGCGTTATGGCCCCACCACCACTGGATCATGGCATCCTGGACCCCGGAGAACAGCGAATAGGACTTGAACAGCCCCACCGGGATGGCCAGGCTGTTGACCACGTGCAGGTAGACGATCATCACCATCATGCCGAGGAAGAACCAATTCGACACATAGATGTGCGAGGACTTGCGCGTGGCCAGCGTCATGATGAAGTTGAAGGTGAAGCTGAGCCAGACGACGGCGATCAGGATGTCGACCGGCCATTCCAGTTCGGCGTATTCCTTGGACTCAGTGAGGCCGAGCGGCAGGGTAATGACCGCGAGCAGGATGACCGCGTTCCAGCCCCAGAAGACGAACCAGGCGAGTTTCTCGCTCCACAGGCGCACCCCGCAGGTGCGCTGCACGGTGTAGAAGGCGGTCCCCATGAGGGTACAGCCGCCGAAGGCGAAGATCACCGCGTTGGTATGCAGCGGTCGCAGTCGTCCGAACGAGATGTAGGGGCTGTCGAAGTTCAGGAACGGCCACGCCAGTTCCGATGCGATATAGACGCCGACCGAGGCCCCCACCACCAGGTAGACGGCCGCCATGACGGTGAACCAGCGTACAACGTCGAAGTTGTACTTCTGCTCCAATCCGGATTCCATAAGCCCTCCCGGGAATAAAATGACAAAACAGCAGACACGGGGACGCTCCGGCCTTGCTCGCCCCGCCGGGCTCCCTGGCGAGACGCCACCGCGCACGCACGGTCGGCCCCCACTGGGCGGCTATCACCGCCGATGAGAAATTGGACTCGATGAACAGGACCTGTCAGGGCTTACCGGATGGTCGCCGGCTGCGGCTACCGACCCGCAATCGCGTTAGTCCTCAACCATTCCCGTCAATCCTGTCTATTTGCTCTCACAGGACGCAAACGCTGAATCCGAGATGCGGCTGAGCGTTCCAGCCACACGACGAACCCGAGCGTGCAGCGCGGGTAACTACACTGGAATATGCTTATGAAGTCAACAGAGACGCTTCCATGGGCAATAGGGGCAGGCGCGCGCGGCGGCGCGGACATCAGGCGCGCGGGGACCGTGAAACGCCTGGTAATCCAGATAGCTGTCGGTGTCGGGAGGAAGGCGCGGACGCGGCGGCCGCCGACGCGACCCGCCCACCGGGGGCACGGCCGGTGCGTGCGGCCACGGGCTGCCGGCCCGGAAGCCCCCTCACTTGAAAAAGGATTCGACCGAGAACCCTTCTTTTTCCAGGATATCGCGCAGGCGCCGCAGGGCGTCCATCTGGATCTGCCGTACCCGTTCGCGGGTCACACCCAGTTCCTGCGCCACCCGCTCCAGGGTCGAATGCTCGTGACCGTGGAGCCCGAAGCGGCGCTCGACCACTTCGCGCTGCTTGTCGTTGAGTTTGCCCAGCCAGTGCTCGAGATGGACCTGGATGTCGTCGTCCTGGATGCGGTCGGTCGGGTCGTCGGCGTCCTCGTCCTGCAGCATGTCGACCAGCGGCTTGTCCGCATCCTTGCTGTAGGGCGTGTCGACCGAGGCGATCCGCTCGTTGAGACCGAGCATGCGCTTGACCTCGCTGATCGGCTTGTCCAGGAGCAGCGCAATGTCCTCGGTGGTCGGCTCGTGATCGAGGCACTGGGAGAGTTTGCGTGCGGCCTTCAGATAGATGTTGATCTCCTTGACCACATGGATCGGCAGCCGCACCGTGCGCGTCTGGTTCATGATGGCCCGCTCGATCGTCTGGCGGATCCACCAGGTGGCATAGGTCGAGAAGCGAAACCCCCGCTCCGGGTCGAACTTCTCCACCGCGCGGATCAGCCCGAGATTACCCTCCTCGATCAGGTCCAGGAGCGGCAGGCCGCGGTTGAGGTAGCGCCGCGCGATCTTCACCACCAGGCGCAGGTTGCACACGATCATGCGCTGGCGCGCCGCATTGTCGCCGCGCTGGGCGAGCCGCGACAGCGTGACCTCTTCCTCCGCCGTCAGCAGGCGCGACTCACCGATCTCGTTGAGATACAGGCGGGTCGCATCAAAATCGCCGTCGCCGGAGACGAAGCGCTCGACCGCCGGCTCGGCAGACTCCGGGTCGATACTCTCAATGAGTTGCACATCCTCCGCATCCTCCACATCCTCCGCGATTTCGATCGTCTCTTCGGGGTCCTCCTCCCCGAGCAGGATCAGGGCTTCGCTGTCCGCATCGATCTCGATCTCGGGCTCGATCTCGGACTCGGGCTCGATTATTTCCGGGTCCATAGTGGTAGACATCCACATCTCCCTCCGTCCTCTAGAGACGGGGTTACTCGCGCGGGGGCAGGTAGAGCAGCGGGTTGACCGAGGCACCATCGCGGCGCACCTCGAAATGCAGCAGGGGGGTACCACCCGGTCCCTCACCGCATTCCGCCAACGCCTGTCCGCGTGTGACGCTGTCCCCCTCCTTGACGAACAGTCGGCGGTTGAAGCCGTACGCGCTGAGATAGTTCTTGTTGTGTTTGACGATGATAAGGTTGCCGTAACCCTTGAGTCCACTGCCGCTGTAGACCACGGCGCCCGCGCCCGCCGTTCGCACCTCCTCGCCCGCCCGACAACTGATCCGCAGCCCGGTGCGGGCCGGGTCGCCGGGCCGGAATCCTTGAATGACTGCGCCCGTGAGCGGCCAGGCCCAGACCACCGCGGAGGCCCCGGCGCGACTGCCCGACCTGGCTGGCGCGACGCGCACCGGCGCTGCCGGGCGCGCGGCGCCGGACCGCGGCGCGGCCGCCCTGGGCCGGCCCACCACCCGCGCGCCGCGCGACCCCGCCGAGCGCGGCGCCGCGACCCGCAACACCCGGCCGGCATACAGGGTGTAGGGCGGCTTGAGGCCGTTCCAGCGGATCAGGTGATCGACACTGACGCGCCGCTTGCGGGCGATCCCGCCCAGGCTATCGCCCTTGCGCACCCGGTAGTAGCCCTTGGGGACCCGCGCCACGCCCCGCACCCCCGAGCGCTCGGCCCCCCAGCCGTCCACCGGGGCCGGCCCGGTGGAGGCACAGCCGTCCAGGAACGTCAGGGCCACCAGCAGGGCGGACCAGACCAGGGCACCCTGCCAACCGCGTCGCGCCGCCAGCCGGCGCGGGCCGACGGCACCGTGCGGGCACGGCGCAACCGGATCGACACCGGCCGGGGTTGGGGGTCGCTGCACGCGGGTCATCGGTCCGGCTGGACGACTAGCGGATGACCAAGCGCCGGGACCGCTTACCAACCCCATCGACGGGACGCGGCGGCCATCGGCACGCACCGGCGCCCGGGGCACGCGACCCGGCCCCGAACGCCGGACCCCAACCCTGAACAGACCCGCATCAGGCCACCCCCGCGATCAAGGGAACGAAACTCACGGGCTCCAGCATCTGCTGATCGAACCCAGCGGCCGTGCGGGTCACCCGCATCAACACCTGACGATCCCCCTCGCCCATCGGCAACACCAGCACGCCGGTGGGCGCCAGTTGATCAGCCAGGACGCGTGGTACCCCGCGGGGCGCGGCCGTGACCAGTATGCCGTCATAGGGGGCATAGTCGGGCCACCCCAGAAAACCGTCGCCGTGCCGGAAGCGCACGTTGCGCACCCGAAGCTCGCGCAGGCAGTGCTGGGCGCGCTCCTGCAGACACGCGATACGCTCGACACTGTAGACCCGCCGCACCAGCGCGGCGAGCACCGCCGTCTGGAACCCGGAGCCGGTCCCCACCTCCAGCACCGTATCGCAGGGTCCCCGCTCCAGCAGCGTCTGCGTCATGCGCGCCACCGTGTAGGGCTGGGAGATGGTCTGACCGTGACCGATAGGCAGGGGCGAGTCCTCGTAGGCGCGGCTCGCCAGGGCCTCGTCCACGAACAGGTGCCGCGGCAACTCGCGCATCACCCGCAGCACATCCGGATGAGTGATTCCGGCCGCGGTCAGGCGCGCGATCAGGCGCTCCCGAGTCCGCTGGGAGGTCATGCCGATCCCACGGTGGCTCGCGTCCGCCATCAGCACTCACGCAGCCAGGCGCCCAGGGCCTCCAAGGCACTGTGGCGGGTCAGATCGACCTGGAGCGGGCTGATGGACACATAGCCGCCACGCACGGCGTGGAAATCGGTCCCGGGCCCGGCATCCTGCTCGGGTCCGGCCGGCCCCACCCAATAGATGGTGCGGCCCCGCGGGTCTGTGGCCGCCACCACCGCCTCCGCCTTGTGGCGGTGGCCCAGCCGGGTGGCTGCGAGCCCCTTCAGATCCGCGTAGGGCAGGTCCGGCACATTGACGTTGAGGATCAGGTTGGAGTCCAGCGGCGCCTCCCGCAACCGCGCCACCAGCAGACAGGCGACCCGCACCGCGGTCTCCAGGTGGCGCGGCTCGCGCGAGTCGATCGACACCGCGATCGCCGGGAGCCCCAGAAAACGCCCCTCGGTGGCCGCCGCCACGGTCCCCGAGTAAAGGCAGTCGTCCCCCAGGTTAACGCCGTGGTTGACCCCGGCGACCACGATATCCGGCTCCGTCTCCAGCAGACCGGTGAGCGCCAGATGGACGCAGTCCGTCGGGGTCCCGTCCACCCGGATGAACCCGTTACCCATGCGTACGGCGTGCAGCGGCACGTCGAGCGTCAGCGAGTTGCTGGCCCCGCTGCGGTCGCGGTCCGGGGCCACCACCGTCACCTCCCCCAGACGGGCAAGCCCCGCCGCCAGGGCAAGCAGCCCCGGGGACTGGTAACCGTCGTCGTTGCTGACCAGAATCTTCATGCGACCGGCGCCCGCGGTGAGACAGACAGGGATAGGCCGGGGGATGATACTGGAAAGCCCCGCCCCGGACACCCCGGGAGCGCGCGCGGCGGCGATCAGAACTGATGTTTTAACGCAAATCGCGTAGGGTATGTATCGCGTGCCCGCCAAGCTGCGGCAACCGCCGGAGCCGGGTACGTGATGCGCCTACAGCTTCCGGGCGTTCCCACGGACCGGGCGTCGTGGTCGTGGTCGTGGTCGTGGTCGTTGTCGAACAATCCGACCACGATCACGACAACGACAACGACAACGGCAGCGTGCCCGGGAGCACGGTCAGGCCGAGGCACCCACCGGCTCGCGGGTATACTCGGAAACCGGCCCCACCGCCGACCCGACCGACGGCTGCACCGTGCACCGAGCGACCCAGGCCTGGGCGCCAGGCCCGCCGAGCCCTTTCCACAGGCATTCCGTGGCGCGAGACTCCTATTTTTTCGCGCCTTAGCGCCCAGACCCGAGCACTCCGCGAATCCAGGATGAAGAAACAAGTCGATCCGGCCGATCTGGACCTGTTCCGCACCGAGGTCCACGACGCCCAGCCGCTCCCGCACCAGGACCCTGAGCCCTACCGCCGGCGCCCCCCGCCCATCCCCCGGCCACGCCCGCTGGAACTGCCCGAGGACGGCGGCACCACCCTGTCCGAGTCCGAGGTCGTCACCCAGGAGTTACTGCTCTTCACCCGCCCCGGGCTCCAGCAACGCGTCCTCGCCGACCTGCAGCGCGGCGCTATCGAGGTCGGGCTTGAACTGGACCTGCACGGCCTCACCGTCGAGGTTGCCCGCCGGGTCCTGGCCGAATTCCTCATCGAATGCGCCCACCGCCGGGTGCGCTGCGCCCGCATCATACACGGCAAGGGCATTCGTTCATCCGGTCAGCAGCCGACCCTCAAGCAAAAGCTCAACTACTGGCTGCGCCTGCACCCGGAAGTCCTGGCCTTCTGCTCCGCCACCCGCCGCGACGGCGGCACCGGCGCCGCCTATGTCCTGCTGCGCAATCCCAATAAGGCTCGGCGGCAGGGGCCTTGATCATCGTCCCCAACACCGTGCGCAACCATGTTCGGCGCTATCAGCAGACCGGTCTGCCCGGGTTGTTGCAGATGACCTACCACGGGAACGACTGCGCGCGCACCGACACTGAATCTGGTGGCCTTGGATGTTCATGTCCAAGTGCATCTGCACCTGACGGCCAAGGATGTCGCCGCCTGTTATCGCGTTCTCGCCGCGGTGTTCCGAGTTCGAGGCGCACCTTGGGCACCTCGGGCTCGTCGTACGGGGCCACCCAAGTCTGCGCGCGGTCGGGCGGTCGCCCGGAACAGCGACCCACATTCGCGGGAGCCGATGACCGGGATCATGATCAAGGCCGGACCTGACCTCGGCCAGCGCGCCGCGTTGGCCGAGTCTAGACGCTGATCAGGTCCCTCGACCTCCCGTCACCAAGACCAGCCGACCCCTTTGCATTCCGCCCCGCCCCGACGGAAAATCCCGGCGTACACTCCTGCACCACAAGACCTTATGCGACCGCCACTCAGGACGCCGCCCCAGTTCCCACGGAGCCCCCATGCCCACCGATTTCGATGCCGCCGAGTTTGACAGCAGCAACCCCGAGCCCCGCTGCCCCTGCGTGCTCTTACTCGACACCTCGGGCTCCATGAACGGGGCGCGGATCACGGCCCTGAACGAAGGCCTGGCCAGTTTCCGCATGGACCTGGAGCAGGACGAACTGGCCCTGCTGCGGGTGGAGATCGCCATCGTCACCTTCGGCGGACGACCGGAACTGGTCCAGGACTTCGTCACCGCCAATGAGTTTGCGCCGCCGCAGCTCGGCGTCGGCGGCCAAACCCCCATGGCGGGCGGGATCAACCTGGCGCTCGACCTGATCGAGGCGCGCAAGGTGAGCTACAAGGCCAATGGCGTCCCCTTCTTCCGCCCCTGGATTTTTCTGATCACCGACGGCGAGCCCACCGACGGGGCCCTATGGGAGCAAGCGGCGCGACGCGTCCAGGCGGCCGAGGCGGCCAAGAAGGTCGCGTTCTTCGCCGTCGGGGTCGGCGGGGCCAATCTGGACATGCTGGCCCAGATCGGCCCGCGCCAGCCGCTCATGCTCAACGGGCTGCGCTTTCGCGAGATGTTCCAGTGGCTCTCCGCCAGTATGCGCAGCGTCTCCCACGCGGGCTTGGACAAGGACGTGCCCTTACAGGCCCCCATCGGCTGGACCATCACCTGAGGCGCCCCCACCCGCGGCCCCACCCGATCATGACCCGCCTGACCGGCACGGACGGCCAGACCTACCGCACCCAGGACGAATTGGCCCGCGGCGGTGAGGGCGTCATCCTCAGCCTCGAGGGACACACCGATTGCCTGGCCAAGCTCTACCTACCCGGCCAGGCCACCGGCGCGCGCGCGGCCAAGCTCAGCGCCATGCTGAGCGACCCACCGCGCGACGAGATGTGGGAGCGCTTCCGCCACGCCTCCATCACCTGGCCGCTGGCCCTGCTCGAGGAGGACCGACGCTTCGTCGGCTACCTGATGCCCCGCATCCACGGCGGGCTGTCGCTGCTCAACGCCTACAACCCGCGCGCACGCGACTGCCTGGGGCTCGACTGGCACGCCCAGCACCAGGTCGCGAAGAACCTCTGCACTGCCCTGCACGCCCTGCACGTCAAGGGCTATGTGATGGGCGACCTCAACCCGCGCAACATCCTGGTCACCGACCGGGGGCTGGTGACCCTGGTCGACACCGATTCATTCCAGGTCCGCGCGGGCGAGCGCCTCTACCGCTGCCCGGTCGGGGTGCCGGAATACACCCCGCGCGAGCTGCAGGGGCTGCGCTTCGACCAAGTGGACCGTACCCCCGAGCACGACCGGTTCGGGCTCGGGGTGCTGGTGTTTCAATTGCTCATGGACGGCTTCCACCCCTTCGCCGGGGCCTTGCGGGACCCCGCGGACTCCGTGCCCGGCAAGACGGACGAGTGGTGTATCCGGCACGGCGTCTTCCCCTGGCGAGCGAGCCGGCGCTTCCACAAACCCCCGGCGGCGCGGGCCCTGGAGACGCTGGACCCGACGCTCGCGACGCTGTTCGAGCGCTGCTTCATCGGCGGCCACGTCACGCCCGCGCTGCGGCCGGCGCCTAAAGAGTGGCTTGCCGCGCTTGATCTCGCCCAGCAGCGCCTGGTGCGCTGTGCCGCCGGCATCCATTGGCGCTACCCAGAAAACGCGGACTGTCACGCCTGCCGGATGCCGCCCCGCCGGGCGACCATACGCCTTCCCCGCGACCGGCCCCGGATGCCGCCGCGGCCGCCGCCAACGCCGCCCGCGGCGCAGCCGGCTGCGCCGGTGCCCGCCGGGACGCCGCGGGCCCCCGGCCGCGCCGGACGGCCCGCCCTCTGGCCACTGCCGCGGTCGACCCGCGCGCGGACGATCGAGATCGGCGTACCCCTGGTGCTCGGCGTGCTGGCCGTCCTCCTGTACGCCCTGTGGAGCACCCAACCCGCGGTGCAGGCCGCGTCCTTGCTCACCCAGACGCGCGCGGCCCTGGCGCGCGGGGACGAGGGCGGGGCCGAACGCGCGCTGCAGCAGGCAACCGCGGCGGCACCAGCGCCGGCGGCGGCCTTCGCGCATGACTGGGCCGACCTCTATCGCGCGCTCGCCCGCCGCGCCCAGGCCGCCGACGAGACGGACAAGGCCGACCTGGCCCTGGTCGAGGCCGCACGTTGGGACGGCAAGGCACGGGCGGCGCGGCGCCTCGACCTGGGGACGCGGCCGCGGCGCGGCGGCGTCGGCAGCCTCGCGGAGGAACTGGTCGAGGTGCCAGGCGGCAGCTTCCTGATGGGTTGCAGCCCCGGGGATCAGCCCTGTCCGAACGATGAGCAACCGCCGCGCCGCGTCACCACCGCCCCCTTCCTCATGACCAGGTACGAGGTCACGCAGGGCCAGTGGAAGGCGGTGATGGGCGAGGCCCCGGCGCACTTCGTGCGCGACGACCGGCCGGTGGAGGGCGTCTCCTGGGAGGACATCCAGGGCTTCCTGGGACGCCTGAACGCCCAAGACCCCGACCGCCCCTACCGCCTGCCCACCGAAGCGGAGTGGGAATACGCCGCCCGCGCCGACACCCCAAGCCCCGAGCGCAGCGACCAGGACCCGGCCCGCGCCCAGGCCCGCTGCGCCGGCTGCGGCAGCCCCTGGGACGGCAGGAAGACCGCCCCGGTGGGTTCATTCACGCCCAACGCCTTCGGGCTCTACGATACGGTGGGCAACGTCGCGGAGTGGGTCCAGGACTGCTATCACGAAGACTATATCGGCGCTCCGACGGACGGCACCGAGTGGCGCACGCCTTGCGTCACCACCGCCCGGGTGTGGCGCGGAGGTGCCTGGTCCGACCCGCCGGAACGGCTGGGTTACACCCGCCGTTCCCGGGGCGCACCGACGCTGCGGGACAACTCGCTCGGCTTACGCCTGGCCAGGGACCTGCCTTGACCCACCGGTCGTACAGACTGCATCTGGCCTTGACCCTGGGCTTAACCCTGGCCTGGCTGCTGCACCCAAACCCGCTCGCCGCCTGGACGGAAGACGACTTACGGGCGGCCGACCGCCTGCTCGAGCGCAAGCTCAATGTGCGCCGGGCGGCGGAGGCGGACGCCTGGGACCGGGCAGTGGCCGCGGCCAAGGCCCAGGCGCAGGCCACGAGCGAGGCCGAGGCGCGGGCCGCATTGGCGCGTCGACAGGCCATCGACGCGCTGGCGGACACCTTAGTGCAGTTGCCCGGCGGCAGCTTCGAGATGGGCTGCAGCCCCGGCGACGCTGCCTGCAAGGGCGACGAGTTACCGGCCCATCGGGTCAGGGTCCCGCCCTTTCGGATCGGTCGCCATGAAGTCACCCAGTCCCAGTGGACGGCGATCATGGGCGCCAACCCGGCGCAGCTCCAAGACGAGCGCCGACCCGTGGAGATGGTCTCCTGGGACGACATCCAGAAGTTCCTGACCCGCATCAACGACGCGACCGGCGATCCGCCCTACCGCCTGCCGAGCGAAGCCGAATGGGAATATGCCGCCCGCGCCGGGACCCACACCGCCTGGTGGTGGGGCGCCGAGATCGGTCAGGGCAACGCCAACTGCGACGGCTGTGTCGACCCCGCGGGCGACCGCGAGACCGCCCCGGCGGCCTCCTTCACGCCCAACGCCTTCGGGCTCCACGACACCGCCGGCAACGTCGCGGAATGGGTCCAGGACTGCTACCACGAGACCTACGGCGCGGCCCCCAAGGACGGCTCCGCCCGGGTCGGCCCCTGCCCGGAAGGCTACCGGGTGGTCCGCGGCGGCTCCTGGCTCAGCCGCCCGGAGCGCCTGCGCAGCGCCGACCGGCAACGCGGCTGGCCGACGGACCGCAGCGGGGATCGGGGGTTCCGGCTGGCGCGGGACCTGTGACCCAGGGCGCGGCGCCATCGGAGGCCAATCGGTAGCGCGCCGCCCCGCTACAGGCCCCAAGCGCCGCCCGGAAGACCGTATAGTCGCCGTTGTCCACATCGCTGTCGCCATCCAGATCGGCCGCCAGGGTGAACCTGGCAATACAACTGGCGTCCCCGGTCAGGGCGAAGGCGGCACCGCAACCAGTCGGCGTCCAGCCGGCGAAGCTGGACCCGGATGCCGCGCTGGCCGTGGCGGTGACGCTGGTATCGACCGGCCAGGTCCCGCCCCCGCCGACCGCACCGGACCCGGCGCCGCTCTTACTCACCGTCAAGGTGAAACTGGGGACCGCCGCAACGAAGTCGCCGATACTGCTGCTGGTCGCGTTACCCATGGGATCGACCGAGGTCACCTGGTAGTAATAGGTCGCGCCCGGCACCAGCCCGGCCAACCTGACGCGATGCGCAAGGCCATACTCGATATCCCCCGCCACCCGCGACAGCAGCGCGGGCGAGTCACCGAAGTTCACCCGCGAATCCGCCGCCTCATCGGTGGTCGAGACCACCTCCATCAGCCCGCCGGGAATCGCCTCCACCCGCGGGGCCGCGGTCAATACCGGCGGCGTGCCATCGACGCTGGATGCCGTGACGAATGAGACTGCCCAGGCGGACGGCATGGACAGCACGCCGACGAGCGTTAGAATCGATCTGATCGTTGAAGTCATTGCCTGCGCCCCTTTAGAAGTCAGTCACCACCCGCTGACCATCGACATCGGTCGCGGTGACGCGGAACTGATAGGCCGTACCGGGGGCCAGGTTGGTGATTACCAGGCTGTGCCTGGTCAGCAGACGGCCGTCGCTGACCCGCAGGGGAAAGCCCCCCACGGTGCCCTCGACCAGCGCATGACAGGGGCGGTCGGTCTCCCATTCGATGACCACCCGGTCGCTGCCTTCATAGGTCACAGTCGGTGCCTGCACAAACACCGGGACGGGCCTGGCGCTGGCGAGCGTGGTCGCCTGGAACAGCGGGCTGATCGACTCATTACCCGCCTGATCCCGTACCTTGGCGCGCATAAAAAGGTGGTCTTGGCCGTCAATCCGCTGATGGACAGGCTGTGCTGGGGATCGAGCCGGGCGCGCGCCGCGGTCCAGGTCAGGACGTCCGGCGCAAGACCGTACTCGATCACCAGGCTGGCCGGTTCATCGGTCCTCAGGCACACCTGAATGAGTCGATCGGTGACATTGCAGACCGTCGGCGGCTCGATGAAGACCGGCGGCTCGGTATCGGCCGTGCCCAGGGTGCGCACCGCCAAGGGCTGGGACAGCGTGGGGCCGTTGCCGAAGGCGTCGGTGGAGGAGACAGTCACCTGATACAGCGCATTCGCCGTCAGCCCAACCATGGACACGCTGTGGTTCTGGGCCAGGGCATCGTCGTTGAGCACGCCGTAGGCAACGCCGTCGTTGTAGGACACGCCGCTATTGGCCGGTTCGTCGGTCTCCCAGGCAACGGTGGCACCGGTTTCGGTGACATCCACGAACCAGGGTCCCTTGGTAATCACCGGCGCGGTCAGGTCCGCCGCGGCGAGGGTCTTGAAACTGATCGCGCGCGTGGTGGGGCCGTTGCCGGCCTGGTCGCTGGAGGCCACACTGATTTGGTAGGTCGTCAGCGCGGACAGCCCGGTCAGTTCGACGCGATGCAGGGTGCGCAGGCCGGCGATCGTGGCCGACAGGTCGCCGCTGACCTGGGTCGTGGCCGGTTCATTGGTCTCCCACTCCACCACCGCGCTTTGGTGGGTCAGCGTGTTCACCGTCGGCCCGGCGATAATCAGCGGCGCCGTCGTATCGGACAGGCCGGTCGTGAATGCCACGCTTGCCGTCGTCGGGCCGTTGCCCGCCCAGTCGGTCGAGGAAACCGTGACCGTGTAGGGTGTTACGGCCGTGAGGCCGGTCATCAGGACCGCGTGCTGGGTCTGATAGCCGGTTTCGCTGGCGCTGCCGCTGCCCCAATTGGCACTGCCGGTTGCTGGTTCGTCGGTTTGCCAGGCGACGGTGGCCGAATTCGCGCCGACTTGGGTGATCAGGGGGCCGGAGAGGATGCGAGGGGCGATGGTGTCGGGGCGTTGCAGGATCACGCCCAGGAGGGTCGGGCCTGAGACGTTCAGACCGCTGAGTGTGGTCTGGGCAAAGCCGCTGCCCGTGGAAGGTACGATGGTGATCGCATACTTGAAGCCATCGAATAGCGTCATGCTGTAGTTGCCGCTGGCGTCCGACTTAGTGTATGCAGAATGGGTCTGAACCTGATAAGAAGAGCCGTCGATCTTGGAACCCGAAGTGTCAATATTAAACCCTACGTCGCCGACAGCAACGCCGTTGCTGTCCGTAGTCTTTCCGCTCAGCCGCGCGAGGGGCAAGATCAAATCCTTGGTCGTTGATCCCGTGACCACCGAAATTGGCGAAAAATTGTATATTCCTAAGTGGTAGGGACTGCCCGGAAATTGCATCGCAGTCCATTCATATCCGTTCAGATAATACTTATAATTTCCTGGAACAACCGCAAAAGAATAGACCCCATCACTGCCCGTCCGCATCGAGCCAACCACGATTCCGTTCGCCTGGTTCTGCAGCGATACGTCTAACCCCCCTACCGGCGTCCCGTCCGGCAACTTGACCACACCAGAAAGCGTGCTCGCACCAGTGACAAGAGCCTCATTTTGGGTGATATTCGTGCCGGCAATCACGATGCCACTGACCGGTGAATTACCATAGCCAGCCGCGCCACTGGGTGGCTCCACCAGCAGGTTATAGGTGCCGTCATCCACCGTCAGGCTATAATACCCGCTACCGTTCGTCGCGGTCTGCCCGACCGTGGACCCGTCCGACGCCAGGAACAGCTTGACGCCGGCATTGGGCATCGGCGTCCCGTTCCCGAACACGGTCCCTGAGAGGGTCCAGCCAAAGGCCCCTTGCGAGACGAGCAGGAACCAGCCAAGCAACAAGAATCGAATGAACGGCTTCATAAATGGGCACCCGTTGAACGAACGGAGGTCTACTGGAACGAGATCGGGCCGCACGCCCGGCCGCACGCGGGGCGAGCCTCGACGGGCGCGGCGGGTGGGCGCGCACCTGAAGACCAAGCGCGCGGGAGATCGGGTACTTGCGTCCCAAGCGGCCGTGTGGTTAGACTCGCACGTGCAGCAGCAGATGCACGTTCACGAAAAACTCAGGACGCTGCGGTTGAGCAAGAACTGAACGCAGGAGGGCATGGCCGAGAAGCTCGGGTGGGCGGTGAACACCTACGCCAAGATCGAGCGCGGCGAATCGGATGTGAAGCTGGAGAAGTTGAAGGAGATTGCCGACGTGATCGGCGTGGACGCTACGGAACTATTGAGCTGCGATGACAGGACAATATTCAACTTCGCGGAACATTGCGGCCCCAATCTGGCGCACAGCAGTCTTGCCAACTGCACTGTCCTCCTGAGCGAGGCGCAATGCGCCCACCAACTGGACAAAGCGCTGTTGATTGCCGGGCAGCACGAAAAGGAGATCGCTTGGCTGAAAGAGGAAAACCTGCGCCTGAAAGAGATCATCGCCCTGCTGAAAAAGGATGGGTGAGGGGTGCGAGCGGGCCTTGATCCGCATTTCGACCGTCGGCGCTGGCGGCGCACGGCGCCTGACACAGGCGTGACACAGATCCCGAGGCTGGGGAAATACTCGACCGGTACTCGCTCCACGCGCAATCTGTAGGCTGGGTAGAGCGCAGCGAAACCCAGCAATCAACGCTTTAGGCACCCGCTCCAGGCCTCCATCCCTGACTATCCTAAAGGTTGGAAGGCATCCTGGGAGCAGGCGGTGAATCCGGCTGGCCAGGGTGCCGTCAGGCGGCAGCGCAGCCGAAACTGAAGCGGTGCGTCAAGGTTGACCGCGGATACCGCCACCTCGACCCTGTCCCCGCCCACCAGATCAACGAGTTTCGAGAACTCCGCCGAGTAGAACCTCGGGCAATAGCCAACGATGGACAGGGGCTCGCCGGTACGCATCAGCAGGGCGCTCGGGTCGCTCGGGTTCTGAAAATCCTTGGTCAGGAAGAGGCGTTCGCCGGGCTTGAGGTCGCCAATCCGGTCCCGCGCCGACTGCGGCAGGTGCCGGATGCCATGGCTGAAAAACTCCACGACATAGGTGTTCTCCGGGGTCGGTTCCGGGCAGGGAAAAACCTGCAAGGCGTCCGTAGCCCGGGCACCACCACTCTTGCCGAGAAGGTCCAAGGCGTCGTGATCGCCCGCCTCCAGCCCCAGCCAGGTCAGGAAGTCGCGATACTCGGGCCTTGAGCGCGGCATGAGCCGGTTGGAGAATAGCGGGAACAATTCCTTTGCGACATAGACGGCGTGCAGGTTCGTCATGCGGCCGAACGGGAGAAAATTCCCTGACTCCTCGGCCCCCTTGGTATAGACGAAACGGTAATCGTCGCGGTCGCGGGAAAGTTGTCCGACCGGCAACCAGCGGCTGGACTCGGGGTCGTGCCACGCCAGAAATAATCGCTTCATCATTGTCACCGGCCGGCTAGGCCAAGTAGGCGCGCGCGGTTGCTATCCAACATCCGCATCGCAAAATCAATTGCCGCATCTGAAATCAGATCCGGCGGCACCTGCTGGAAGATAGCCTCGAAATCGGCAGGCCCAAGGCTTGCGAGCCGCTCGAGCCAAAATGTCGCGGCACCCCCCCGCAAGCGCCGCGCCGACGCAAAGGCTTCCAGATGTTGGCGTCGCTTGTAGCGTTGATTTGTAAGGTAGTCGGGATAAATCCTGGCGAGCAGTTCATTACCGTGTACGAGGCGCCACTGCGGGGGGAGGAAGGACGTGGTAACCACACCCGGTTGTCCTCGCCACACGGCAAGGTCATAGTGAGCGTGAGGCAACTGAAGAAGCCCGCAAAGCTCGCAGGCCACCTTCTCCGCCCAGTTCTCGCCCGTACCCGGCCGACCCTGTTTGAACAGCAGACGCTTATCGTTGAACCAGAATTTGCGTTTGGTGCCAAGCTGTTCAATGGATTCACCCGCCTCATCAGGCACGACGATGATCGGATAAGTCATTGGCCCCCCATCGTTCTGCGGCCGTTGCACGCCGGTGGGGGGTCTGAACGGTTACGGCTGCGCTACGTTTGTCCACCCCGAGGTCCTCCCCGCGGGTGTCGTGTCACACCGGGGCCGCAACCGGCACCACTCACCCCGCCAGGTTCTCCATCCGGATGCGCATCACCGCCCCCTGCACCGACCCCAGGGCCTCGATGCGGGCGATGGCCTCATTCATCTGCCCCTCGCGCACCCGGTGGGTGAGCATGACGAGCGGGACATGGGTATCGCCATCGCCGGGTTCCTTCTGCTGGATGGCCTCGATGCTGATGCCCTGCTCACCCAGGATGCTGGCGATGCGGGCCATGACGCCGGGCTCGTCGCGGGCCATCATGCGCAGGTAATAGGCGGTCTCCACCTGATCCATCGGCAGGATCGGGGTGTCGGCCAGTTCGTCCGGCTGGAAGGCGAGGTGCGGCACCCGGTTGTTGGGGTCGGTGGTCAGGGCGCGCACCACGTCCACCAGGTCCGCCACCACCGAGGAGGCGGTGGGCAGCGAGCCGGCGCCGGCACCGTAATAGAGGGTGGGGCCCACCGCATCGCCCTTCACCAGGACGGCATTCATCACCCCGTCCACATTGGCGATGAGGCGCCGATGGGGGATGAGGGTCGGGTGCACGCGCAGTTCGATCCCCTCGGGGCAGCGGCGCGCAATACCTAAGTGCTTGATCCGGTAACCAAGCTGTTCGGCGTAGGCGACGTCCTGCGCCTCGATGCGGGAGATACCCTCGGTGAAGCAGCGCTCGAACTGGAGCGGAATGCCGAAGGCGAGCGACGCCAGGATAGTCAGCTTGTGCGCAGCGTCGATCCCTTCCACATCGAAGGTCGGGTCAGCCTCCGCATAGCCGCGCGCTTGGGCCTCCTTGAGGACATCGGCGAAGTCGCGGCCCTTGTCGCGCATCTCGGTGAGGATGAAGTTGCCGGTGCCATTGATGATGCCGGCGATCCATTCGATGTGGTTGGCGGCCAGGCCCTCGCGCAGGGCCTTGATGATGGGGATGCCGCCGGCGACCGCCGCCTCGAAGCCGACCATGACCCCGCGCGCCCGGGCGGCGGCGAAGATCTCATTGCCGTGGCGGGCGATCAGGGCCTTGTTGGCGGTGACCACATGCTTGCCGTTCGCAATCGCCCGCAGCACCAGTTCCTTGGCAGGGGAGTACCCGCCGATCAGTTCGACCACGATCTCGACCTGCGGGTCCTCCACCACCGCGAAGGCGTCATCCCCAATGACCCCGATTTGTTCGATCCCGGGGATCGCATCCCGCCGGTATTCCCGCGCCGCAGCGCAGGCGATCTCGATCCCGCGACCGGCGCGGCGCGCGATCTCCCCCGCGTTGCGGGTGAGGACAGTGACGGTGCCGCTGCCGACGGTGCCTAAACCCAACAGACCGATCTTGACCGGTTCCATAAATACCCCTTTTAACAAAAAAACTGAAATCCTCTCACGGAGACACAGAGACACGGAGAAGAAACACTGAGCGACAGGGCCTCGACTCGTGAGCCAACAAACGGGGGACCACGCCAATCGCGTAGCAGGCCCACGCCCCGCTGCGGCGCGGTCACAACAGGGCGAACCGCAGCGAGTCCCTATTGTTGTCTCATGTCTTTTCTTCTTCGTGTCTCCGTGTCTCCGTGTCTCCGTGAGAAAACGTCTTTCTTGGGGACATAGCGAAGAGGATCACTCAGGCCCCCGCCCGCGACTCGCGCCGGAACATCTCTTTGATACCGCGTACCGCCTGGCGGGTGCGGTGTTCGTTCTCGATCAGGCCGAAGCGCACGTATTCATCGCCGTACTCGCCGAAGCCGACACCCGGGGCCACGGCGACCTTGGCCTCGACGATCAGTCGCTTGCAGAACTCCAGCGACAGTGAGGCCCCGTCCTTGAGGTCAGGGCGGATGCGCTCCTGGATGAAGTCCGGGATGCGCGCCCACACGAACATGGTCGCCCGCGGCAGTTCCACGTTCCAGCCGGCCTCGTTCAGGCCCTTGCACAACACATCGCGGCGCACCTGGTAGGTCGCGGCGATCTCACGCACGCACTCTTGGGGGCCCTCCAGCGCGGTGATGGCCGCCACCTGGATGGGGGTGAAGGTGCCGTAGTCCAGATAGGACTTGATGCGCGCCAGGGCCCCGACCAGGGTCTTATTGCCGCACATGAAGCCGACCCGCCAGCCGGGCATGTTGTAGCTCTTCGACAGGGTAAAGAACTCCACCGCAATGTCCTTGGCCCCCGGGACCTGGAGGATTGACGGGGCCTTGTAGCCGTCGAAGACCAGATCGGCGTAGGCGAGGTCGTGCACCACCCAGATGCCGTGTTCACCGGCAATGTCGATGACCCGCTGGAAGAATTCCAGTTCCACGCACTGGGTAGTCGGGTTCCCGGGGAAGTTCAGCACCAGCATCTTGGGTTTGGGCCAGGACTCCAGGATGGCGCGCTTCAACTCCTCGAAGAAATCCGTGTCCGGGGTGAGCCGGACATGGCGCACGTCGGCCCCGGCGATGATGAAGCCGTAGGGGTGGATCGGATAGGCCGGATTGGGCACCAGCACGGTGTCTCCGGCCCCCATGGTCGCGAGCGCCAGGTGCGCCAGGCCCTCCTTGGAGCCGATGGTGACGATGGCCTCCGCGTCCGGGTCCAGGTGGACGTCGTAGCGGTCCCGGTACCAGTTGCAGATGGCCCGACGCAGGCGCGGGATGCCGCGGGAGACGGAATACCGATGGGTGTCCTTGCGTTGCGCCGCCTCCACCAGCTTGTCGATGATGTGTTGCGGTGTGGGCTGATCCGGGTTGCCCATTCCGAAATCGATCACGTCCTCCCCGCGGGCTCGGGCCTCGGCCTTCAACTCGTTGACGATGTTGAAGACATAGGGCGGCAGACGCTTGATGCGGCGGAAATCGGAGTCCGGAATGACCACGGCGACCTCGGGATGGAAGCAAAGCGGGGAAGTTTACCTTTACGCCCCGGCAATTGGAACCGCAACGGCCCTTTGCCGGATCTCCAACGACCTTAACAAAATTTTATAAACATTTACAAACATTGACAAATTTCCTTCCTTTATCGGGCCAACCAGGCGATTGATAGTGGTACAATCTCAGGCCGTCGAACCAGGGACGATGACCCACTTTCGCAGACCAACAGTGGGGGCCCCGTGTTGTAAGGCCTCGGTCCAGCAGTTGTTGCGGTCACAACGCTCGACCTCCCGCCAACCCTAAGAGTCCTGGGCAGCGAGTTGGCTCACCCCAAACTTGATGACACGGTTGCCGCAGACCCTATGCCCAGATTCAGCCGCTCTCTGAAGACCGCATTCGCCTGGGCCGTGCTGGCCAGCGGGGCCCTGGCGAGTGTCCTCGCCAGTCTGCATGTCAGGCAGGTCATCGAACAGGACAGGGTCAGGCAGTTCGCCTTCAACTGCGATCAGGTCGCCCTCAAGGTCCAGGAGCACCTTGATGCCTATGCCCTGATCCTGCGCGGCGGGGCCGGACTCTTTGCCGCCTCGGACACGGTGCGGCGCGACGCCTGGCACGCCTATGTCGAGACCCTGCGGGCGAACGGGAGTATCCCCGGGGTGCAGGGGATCGGGTTTGCACAGGTCATCCCCCCGGAGCAACTCACTGCCCATATCGAGCGCGTTCGCGGCCAGGGCTTCCCCGAGTACAGCGTCAGCCCACCCGGCACGCGCCCCCTCTACACCTCCATCCTCTATCTGGAACCCTTCCGCGGCCGCAACCTGCGCGCCTTCGGTTTCGATATGTATGCCGAGCCGGTGCGGCGGGCCGCCATGGACCAGGCGCGCGACACCGGCGAGGCGGCCCTCTCCGGCAAGGTCGAACTGGTGCAGGAGACCGACAGCGATATCCAGCCCGGGACCCTGATGTATTTCCCCGTCTATCGCAACGGGGCCCCGATCGATACGCTGGAACAGCGGCGCGCGGCGCTGCTCGGCTGGGTCTACAGCCCCTACCGCATGAAAAACCTCATGACCGGCATACTCGGCGACTGGGAGAGTCACGAGGGCACGACCGTCAACCTGCACCTCTACGACGGCAGTGCGGCATCGCCGGCCAACCTGCTGTTCGACAGCAAACCGCAGCTCGTGCAGCAGCGCGACTCGCGATTCATCCAAGAGCGCGCACTCGACTTCCACGGCCGGCACTGGCTGCTGGTGTGCGACCGCTCCGCACCCGGCGCAACCGTCTCCGGAATCGGTTACGCACCCTGGACCACCCTGGCCGGCGGCCTGGCGCTCAGCACCCTGCTGTTCTGGTTGATGCGCGCTCAAATCAATACGCGCGCCAACGCGATCCGCATCGCCGCCGAACTGACCGCCGAGATCAATCAGAGCCGGGACCTGTTGCGCAAGAGCCACGAACAGGTCCAACTCCTGCTCACCAATGCCCCCGAAGCGATCTACGGTGTCGACCCGCACGGCAATTGCACGTTCTGCAACAACGCCTGCCTCAGACTACTGGGGTACCAGCACCTTGAAGACCTGCTCGGCAAGAGCATGCATTCGCACATTCACGCCAAACGCGCGGATGGTACGCCCCTTCCCATCGCGGAATGCCGTATCTGTCGGGCCCTCCAGAGCGGCGAAACCGTGCATCTGGAGGATGAGGTCTTCTGGCATCGTGACGGCACCCCCTTTCCGGCCGAGTGTTGGTCCGCACCGCAAGGCCAGGACGGGGTGCAGTGCGGGGCAGTGGTCTCGTTCTGGGACCTCACCGAGCGACAGCGCCTGGAACGGATGATTGCCCGCTCACGCAACGTCCTGATGACGGTCATCGATACGGCACCGCTCGGGGTGTTCTGGAAGGATCGTGACTTGCGCTTCCTCGGGTGCAACAAGGCGTTCGCCGCGGGCGCCGGCATGACGCATCCGCGCGACCTGATCGGCAAAGACGACTATGACATGGGCTGGGCGGCGCAGGCGGAACAGTATCGCGCCGATGACCGGGAGGTCATCGAATCGGGCATCGCCAAGTTGTCCTTTGAAGAACCGCAGACGACGCCGGACGGACAGACGCTGTGGCTGCGGACCTCCAAGGTCCCGCTCAGGAATCAAAGCGGCGAGGTGTTCGGCCTGCTGGGCGTCTACGAGGACATCACCGACCACAAACTGCTGCAAGATGAACGGGACCGGGCGCTGGATCTCCTCACCAAGATCGCCAACCGGGTGCCCGGGGTGGTCTTTCAATATCGGTTGCGCGAGGATGGCAGCTCCTGCTTTCCCTTCGCCAGCGAAGGGATTCGTGACATCTACCGGGTCAGCCCTGAGGATGTCCGTGAGGATGCCTCCCCGGTGTTTGCCGTCCTGCACCCGGACGACTACGACGACACCATCACCTCCATCCGGCAATCAGCCCAGGACCTGTCCCCGTGGCGCCATGAGTATCGGATCCGATTCGACGATGGCCCGGTGCACTGGCTGTGGGGCAACGCCCTGCCGCAGCGCGAGGCCGACGGCACCACCCTGTGGCACGGCTTCATCACCGACGTTACCGAGCGCAAGGAGGCCGAGGAGGCACTGCGAATCAGCGAAGAGCGGCTCAAGGTCATCACCTCGCGCGCCCCGGATGGGATTGTCATGCTCGATCCTGCGGGCAACATCACGTTCTGGAACGAAGCCGCCGCGACGATCTTCGGTTACGCCCGCGAAGAGGTTATCGGCCGGGAGTTGCACGCGCTGCTGGTCCCCCGGTCCTACCGGGAAGCGCACGGCCGGGCCTTCCCGCATTTCCGGCGAACCGGCCAGGGCCCCGCAATCGGCAGGTCCGTCGAGCTTACCGGCCTGCGCAAGGACGGCAGCGAATTCCACTTGGCGCTCTCACTCTCCGCGGCGCGCGTGACGGATGCCTGGTCGGCGATCGGCATCGTCCGGGACATCACCGAAATGAAGCGGATGCAGGACGCGCTGACCCGCAGTGAGTCGGAAATGAGAACCACGCTGTATGGTATCGGCGATGGCGTGATCTCACTGGACAGTTCCAGTTGCATCCTGCTGATGAATCCGGTTGCCGAGGCCCTGACGGGTTGGAGCGAGTGGGAATCGCGCGGCAAACGACTCGACGAGGTCTGGTGCGTCGTTGATGACGAGACACGCGCCGGGGTTCAGGATCCGGTCACGTCGGCGCTGCGCCAGGGCGGCGCTGTCGCCATCACGACAAATGTCCTGTTGATTGCCCGCGACAGCACTGAACGCCCGATTCGCGGCAGCGCCGCGCCGATCTTCAACCGGCAGCGGATCACCGGGGTGGTGCTCGTTTTCCATGATATGAGCAAAGAAAAGGAACTGCAGGAAAAATTGCTGATTTCCGAAAAACTGGCGGTCATGGGCCGGCTCGTGGCGGATGTCTCGCATGAACTCAACAATCCACTCGCGATCGTGATCGGCAGAACCGAACTCCTGCTGCGAAACAGTGATGGACTGCCGACGTCGTGCACGGAAAAGCTGGGCATCGTCCTGCAGAACGCCCGCCGCTGCAAGACCATTTTGAGTGGTCTGCTGGGCTATACCGGCACCATCGGCAAACAGACCGGCGTCGTCGCGCCGGACGCGAGGATCCACGAGGCGGTGGCGGCCGTCGCGTATCAATATGACATGAGCGCGATTACGGTGATCGTGGACTGCAAGGTGCCGGCCGACGCCGAGGTGCCCGGCGCCAAAGACGCCCTGCTCTCGGTCTTCATCAATCTGATCCGCAATGCGCGGCAGGCGATGACCGGGCCGGGCAACCTGACCGTCACCGTGGCACCGCAAGATGACCGCTACTTGCGTATTGCAATTCTCGACACCGGCATCGGCATCAGCAGCGAGAAGCTGCAAACCCTGTTTCAGCCGTTCCGCTCGGGGTGGCAGGGGGGTGACGGCACCGGCCTCGGCCTCACCACCAGCCTGGGTATCATCGAGACACACGGCGGCCGGCTGTGGGTTGAAAGCGAAGGCGAGGGGCGCGGCGCGCAATTTACGATCCTGCTGCCCTATCGCACGCGCAACGATGTTGAGGACACCACCCACGCCGCCCACCACCCGGAGAACCAGTAGATGAAGACGCAACACGCCAGGCCGAAGATACTCATCATCGATGATGAACGGGATCTGCGGGAACTGATGAAGGACGTCCTGGCCGACGAAGGCTTTCAGGTCTTGTGTGCCGCCAACGGTGCCGACGGCGTGTTGCTCAATGCGCAGGAGGATCCGGATGTGATCGTCTTGGATCTGCGCATGCCGGGCATGGACGGCATTACGACCCTGCGCCACATCCGCACCTGCGATGACCGCGTCCTGGTTGTCATCCTGACCGGTTTTGCATCTCCGGACACCATCCGGGACGCGGCCGAGCTCAATGTCAGCGAATACTTGAGCAAGCCCTTTGCAAATAATGACCTGGTCAGCGTCATCACCAACGCCTGGGAATCCTCACTGGCGGAACAGCAACAATGAAAGCAATCAGAAGACTGATCTATGTACCGATCCTGCACGCCCAGGAAGACGCCGCACGCACCGCGGCGACCCTGCCCAAGGCCGGGAAAGCGCCGCGCACCGCGGCAGCGGTGGGCCAGGGACCGTCGCCGGTCGATGACATGTGGAAGGGCATTGCGGCCAAGATCGCCGAGCTCAACCTACCCTGGAAGCAGACCCGCATCTTTCAGGATGGTACACCGGTGTGCGGTAATGAAGCGGCACTCGCCGAGCGACTGGCCGAGAGCGGCTGCCCCAACTTCTCCTTGATCTCCAATTTGATAAAAAAGGGGGCGACACTGGAGGGCACGGAAGACCTGGACCTGCTTGTAAAGGAATACGACCTGCTCAATAAACTCCTGATGAAGAGCACGCCGGCGCAGCGACAGGCGAGCCCGGTGCAGTACCAGGAAGCAAGCAAGGCACTGCTGGCCTTGCGGGATCAGTTCATTTTCGATCGCATCACCAGGACCCTGCAGGAAGAAGAAGTCCCACTGGTGTTCATGGGGGTCATGCACCGCCTGGATAAGCTGCTGGAAAAGGACTTCCTGGTGTCCTACGTTATTTACCGCCTGCCCTTCCGCAGTGTCGGCACCATCTATAACGCCTGAGGTGCGGGACCATGCGACACAAGGCCTCGCTGTTGAACGCCGACCCGATCCTGTTTTCGCCCATCTACCTCAATTCCGACAACGTTTCATCGGAACAACTGCTGGCATTTTATCGCTTTGCAAACCTCTTTTTCCCGAAGATGGGCTCCAACCTGGTCAGCACCATCATGGACATGGAGCGGCACGCCGAGCGACTCACGGCGAACAGTTCGCCGGAACAACGGCGCAGGCTGATTCGCGATATGCAGGGGGTGCGCATGGACATGCAATGCACCCTCAGTGACGAGACCCAGAAGATCATGGAAATCTCCATTCACATCGTGCCCAGCGAGGTGCTGGAACGGGCGCAACAGGGGCGCAGCGACCTGGTTGAATATCAGCGCCTGAGCGATGACCTCGATAAATTGGTCGTCAAACTGATCGCCAAGGAGATCGGCCGCCGCTTCACCCTCAAGGTCGGGGACTATTTCAAGAACCTGGGCCTCGGCAAACAGGTGCCGTCGTTCGTTACGCAATTGCTTGAAATGGGCTGGATCAATCGTAAAGGACAATTGCAGCCGGGGGCCACCATCGATGAACTGCTGACCGGACGCTATCGCGAGCAATTCGCACAACTGATGCCGACGGAGGTCGTGCAGGAGGGGATGCACATCCGCGAGACGATCGCGGCCTGTTTCGCGATCAGCCAGGACCAGCAGGACGATGCCGACGCCTTGATCACAGACGCCAGGCGGCGTCATGCTCTGCTTGAGATTACCCTGCGGGAAACCGCCAGACAATAGGGCCAATAACAGAATCGCGGGTGTTACTAATCTTCACACAGCGCGGCATCACATAGCGACTAGAATCATGCTTTTCCCACCAACACCAATGAGAATAGCATCAAAACACACAGTTCGCTTATTTCGCTGTTACTGCTTGCACTGACCCTGCCGACGGCAGCACCGGCCTTCGCGGTTGGTACTGTCCTGGCGGATAACCTTAGCCAGGACTCGCAAGGCATCCATAGAACCCTTGGAAACAGTGGTTGGTTGGCCCAGGGATTCCGCACCACCGCCGATGCGCTCGTGGTGACGGACGTCTCGGTGTTGATCTGGAACCCGTTCGATACGACCGGCAATTTCGCCTTGGAGATCTGGGACGCGACCGGAACCGATGGCCGACCCGGTGCGAAGGTGACTGAGGCCGGAACCGGCGACGCCGCGCTGTTCGGCACCAGTTCAGCCATCTTTACGCTGAGCGGCCTCGACCTTACCCTGAACCCCATCACCGCCTATTTTCTGGTCGTCAAGGGCATCAGCCTGACGGACATAGACGTGGGCATGGGCATGGGCCCGGAGCCAGGATACCTTGCGTGGAGCGCGACGCCCTCCACCTCGGGCACCGGATTCCCCTCAAACGTGTCATCTTGGAGCGGCGGCTGGTCGTCGCTGGACCAAAGCTACCCACTTCAGATGAGCATCGAGGCCACGACCGATGCGGTCCCTGAACCAACCGCCCTGACCCTGTTCGGCCTCGTCGGGCTTGGCCTGACCCGGCGGCGGTCGGCGCCGGCCTGAGCCCGTCGCACCCGCCGCCGCGCGGGCCCCGCATCCCCGGCCAGGGACGGCCGGCGCCCGGGAGCGCCGCACCCCAGTGCGGCGCGGCCTCGCGGGCGACCGTGACGTTGCCTGTTGCGGATAGGCTGCGCCGCATTGGGGTGCGCCGCTCCCCGGGGGGATGGGGTCAGGTCTTGACTTATTCCTGATGGCATAAGTCAAGACCTGACCCCATGCCCCTGCTCGCTCTGCCCATAGGGACTGAGCACGAGCCCGGCGATGAACAGAAAATCCTTGCGGTTCTTGGTTGCCAGAGGGACATCCCAGGCCAAGGCGGTCGCGGCGATCAGGCAGTCGGGAATCATGAGTCCGTGACTCAAGCGGTACTTGCGAAACAGGTCCACCGCAAATTCACCGACACGCCCGTCAAGACCGACCGCGACAAAGCGCCGCAGAAACCGCTCCGCGACCTGTAGCTCGCGCTTATTGCGACAACCGGCCAGCAGTTCCAACTTGGTAATCAAACTGATTCCGGGGACTGACTCGCGCTCTTGGGCGGCGATGAAATCGACGGCGAGATCCACTTTCCGCGAGGCATCGATCAGGATGTCCGTATCGATCAAGATGACTACCGTCACCCGCCCCACTCCCGCTCCCGGTTCTGGCGCACCCAGGCCGCACTATCGGCCATATCCTGCCGATCCGCCCACATACCGACGAAAGGTTCCTCGCGTAGCGGCCCGCGCCTTGCCCTAACCGTCGCCGGGCGTCGGCGAGCGCCGAGAAACTCAATGAAATCCAATACTTCAACCTGCTGCTCGGGCGGCAGGGCAGCCAGCTTGTCGATCGTCTCGTGGATGTTCATGTCAATCTCCGAGCAGTTCTCTGAAGTCTGGCTGTATCACCATGGGCTTGGCGCCTCAATAACTCGACGGCGGAGAGGCGCTCCTCGGCGCTGCGGCTGCGCCAATAGTCCAGGTCGCGCCGTGCCGCGTCGGGATCGGTCAATGGGTGTTTGGTGACGATCTTCTGCATCGCGCCTAGCCTTCCGCCTCTTCGGGAGTCCCCACCCCCTCGCACGGCTCACTGAAGGTGCAGTCCTTCTGCGGGCAAACCTTCTCGGTCCCATTGCGCTTGGTGGTCTTGATCGTCAGCACCGGCCAGCCGCAGCGCGGGCAGGGTTCGGCGATGGGCTCATTCCAGACCGCATAGTCGCACTTGGGGTAGGTGGAACAGGAGAAGAAGACCTTGCCGCGGCGTGACTTCTTCTTCTGGAGGGTACCCTTGCGGCACTGCGGGCAGGTGACGCCGGTGTCCTCCGGGCGTTCCAGGGGCTCGATGTGCTTGCACTTGGGGTAGCCGCTGCAGCCGATGAACTTACCGTAGCGCCCGTTCTTGACCTCCAGGGGGGAGCCGCAGTCGGGACAGACGCGTCCCTCGATGACCTCTTTGGGCTCGGGCTCGCCCTTGTCGGCATTGAGATCCCGGGTGTAGTCGCACTCCGGGTAGTGGGTGCAGCCAATGAAGCGGCCATTGCGCCCGAGCCTGATGGAAAGCGGGCCGCCGCATTTTGGGCAGATCTCCTCAATCGGCTCCTGGGTCACGTCGCTGCGCTTCACCGTCTCCTGGGTATGGTCGATGCGGTCCTTGAAGGGCCGCCAGAACTGTTCCAGGAGCGGCACCCACTCCGCCTCGCCGCGGGAGACGGCGTCGAGATCGTCCTCCAGGCGGGCGGTGAAGTCGTAGTCCACGTAGGTGGCGAAGTACTCGGTGAGGAACTTGTTGACCACCCGGCCCACGTCCGTGGGCAGGAAGCGCTTCTTGTCCAACACCACGTATTCCCGCTCCTGCAGGGTGGAGATGATGGAGGCATAGGTCGAGGGGCGTCCGATGCCGAATTCCTCCAAGGCCTTGACCAGGGTCGCCTCACTGAAGCGCGGCGGCGGCTCGGTGAAGTGCTGTTCGGAACGGATGGCTGCCAGGTCGATGAGATCGCCCTCCGCCATCGGCGGGAGGTTGCTGTCCTCGTCGTCATCGGCCGCGGTGGCGTCGTCACGGCCCTCCAGATAGAGGCGCATGAAGCCCGCCTCCGCCACGGTGGAACCGGTGGCTCGAAAGCCGTTGCCGGGGCCGGCGCTCAAGGAAACCGAGACCTGGTTGATCAGGGCATGGGCCATCTGACAGGCAACGGAGCGCTTCCACACTAACTCATAGAGCTTTGACTGCTCCACGCTCAGGAAGGCCTTGACCGCCGCCGGCTCACGCAGGACTGAGGTGGGGCGGATCGCCTCGTGCGCCTCTTGGGCGTTCTTGGCCTTGGTCTTGTAGAGGCGCGGCTGCTCCGGCAGGTGGTCCGCACCGTAGCGCTCGGTCACGAAGGCGCGGATCTCGGCGATCGCCTCCTGGGCTAGGTTGACCGAGTCGGTCCTCATGTAGGAGATGAGACCGACGGCGCCGCCGCCCACGTCCACGCCCTCGTAGAGTTGCTGGGCCACCCGCATGGTGCGCTGGGCGGTGAAGCCGAGCTTGCGCGCCGCCTCCTGCTGCAGGGTGGAGGTGATGAAGGGCGGGGCCGGAAAGCGCTTGCGCTGCTTGCGCTCGACCTGCTCGACCCGCAGCCGGCCGTCCGCGGCCTGCTCCAGGGTGGCCTGGACCACCGCAGCACGCGCGGCGTCGGTGATAGTGAACTGCTCCACCTTGTCGCCGGCGAACCCTACGAGTTTGGCGACGAAGGGGCGCGACTCGCCCCGGCAGTCGGCCTCGATGGTCCAGTATTCCCGGGTGACGAAGGCCTCGATCTCGGTCTCACGCTCGCAGATCAGGCGCAGTGCCGGGCTCTGCACCCGCCCGGCCGAGAGCCCGCGGCGGATCTTTTTCCACAGCAGCGGCGAGAGGTTGAAGCCGACCAGATAGTCGAGCGCGCGCCGCGCCTGCTGGGCGTTGACCAGGTCGTAGGCGAGTTCGCGCGGGTTGGCCACGGCCTCCTGGACCGCCCGCTTGGTGATCTCGTTGAAGACCACCCGGTAGACCGGGCGCTTGCCGAGCTGGCGGCGCGCCTTGAGCAACTCGTAAAGGTGCCAGGAGATCGCTTCCCCCTCGCGGTCCGGGTCAGTCGCCAGATAGAGCGCGTCGGCGTCTTTCAGCAGCTTGGCGATGGCCTGGACGTGTTTCTCGTTGCGCTCGATGATCTGGTACTTCATCTCGAACCCGTGCTCCGGGTCCACCGCCCCCTCCTTGGGGATCAGGTCCCGCACATGGCCGTAGGAGGCGACCACCTCGAAGTCCGCTCCCAGGTATTTCTTGATGGTTTTGGCCTTGGCGGGGGATTCGACGACGACGAGATTCATGGGCGGTGCGGGCCTAATCAGGGTTCGGTGCTCGAGTCGAGCGGGGCGCTAGGGTATACCTAAGTCAGTGGTCGGTGGCTAGTGGTTAGTGGCTAGCGGCTCGAGGTCCGCACGGGTCCGCGACCAGCACCCGACCTGACGAGGTACGCGCCACACACCAGCATACCTTATATAATCAGCAGATTACGCGACCAACGGGCGTAACCGAGCCACCGGCGCAGAAGAAATAAGGATATTGCGACCGACCACTGGCCACTGACCACTGGCCACTGACCACGAACCACCGCCCTCAATGCAGATAGACCGGGGCCTCGCTGTAGATCAGGTCTTCCATCCGGGTGAAGGCGGCCTCCAGGCCCGGCCGATTCAGGAGCACCAGCAGCACCACCCACTTGAGTTCGTCCACACCGACGCTGGGGTGGTCGATGGCCACGGCGCGCTCGACCACCAGTTCGCGACTGCTCGGGTCGAGGATGCCGATCTGCTCCAAGAACAGCAGAAAGCCGCGGCCGTCGCGGTCCAGCTTGTCGCACTCAGCGTCGGTGTAGATGCGGATGGAGCCCACCGCATGACCGTGCGAGACGGGGGCCTGCGCACCCGCCGCCAGTTCATCGAGCCAATGCAGGGCCTTGGCGATCTCGCCCGCGCTGAAACCGGCCTCGGTGAGTTCACCCTCCAACTCGTCCTGATCGGTCGGGGGCTGACACTCCCCGTCCAGGTAATGCTCGAACAGGTAGATCAGGACATCGACCATGCTGTCATCCATCGGAACCTCTTACGCGGCGCCAGCCCGCGGGCTGACTGGAACGGCGGCCATCAGGCCCGGGAACGGCAGTAGCGACCGCCGGGACAGGATGATACATGACCGCCCAACTCCAAGACCAACAGCATGGAGGAGACCGCCGCCGCGGGGAGCCCGGTGCGACTGATCAGTTCATCCGGGGCGACCGGATCGAAACCCAGGGCGGCGAGCAGTTGCCGGTAGTCCGGGTCCAACCCCGCGACCCCGGTGTCGGCCCCGTCGGCACCCGGAAGCAACGCGGTGGCCGCCGACGGCAATGCCGCCAGGTGGCCGCGCAGTTGCAGTTGCAGGGCGGACAGGACCTCGGCCGCCTCCTCCACCAGCAGGGCGCCGTCGCGGATCAGGGCATGACAGCCCCGCGCCAACGGGTTGCGGATGGAACCGGGGACGGCAAAGACCTCGCGGCCCTGCTCACCCGCCTGCCGGGCCGTGATCAGCGAGCCGCTGCGCAGCGCCGCTTCGGTGACCAGGGTGCCGAGCGAGAGCCCGGCGATGATGCGGTTACGGCGCGGAAAGTTGCGCGCGAGCGGCCCCTGACCGGGGGCAAATTCGCTCACCAGCGCCCCCTGCCCGGCGATGCGCCGCGCCAGGTCCCGGTGGCCGGCCGGGTAGACCCGATCGGGTCCGGTGCCAAGCACCGCGATGGTCTTGCCGGTCTCCAGGGCCCCGGCATGGGCCTCGCCGTCCACCCCGGCAGCCAGCCCGCTGGTGACGATGAGTCCGCAGGCCGCCAGGCGGCGCGCAAACTCGCGCGTGACCTCACGCCCCGTGGGAGTCGGGTTGCGGCTGCCGACGATGGCCACCTGGGGCTCGGCGAGGAGCTGCGGGTCACCGCGCACGTACAGCAGGGTCGGCGGGTCGGCGATCTGCAGCAGCAGCGGGGGATAGCGCGGGTCCTCGCGCGCCAGGATCCAGGCATCCGGCTGGCCCGCCCAGGTGAGCACCGAGGCGATCCAGGTGCGATCCGGCCGCCGCAGGGCGTCGATGGCCGCGGGCTTGAGCCCCAACTCACCGAGCGCCCCGGGGGCCGCCGCCAGCACCCCCTCGGGACTGCCGAACCGCTCCACCAGACGCGCAGAGGTCCGCGGCCCGATCCCGGGCGCCGCCGCCAGGGTCAGCCAGGCGTCCAGCGAAGACACAGCAGCCCCACTCTATATCGTTGACTTAAGAAGATAAATTAGTCCGCCAAAAACGCGCCTGAAGTTAAACTGGTTGCTTAGGGAATGTGTGTCACGTCGTTGTCGTTGTCGCTGTCGTTGTCGTTGTCGTAATCGAGTTTATCGTAGCGCCCAGGATGCTCACGCCAAATTGCATCGCTTCTCCGACTACGATTACGACAGCGACAGCGACAACGACAACGACAACGACAACGATTGTGTCGCGTTAGACTTGTTCTTGGCTGGCTACTCAAGCCGGCGGCGGGGCAATCCGGTCGTGGATGTGCATCGCCCGGTTGGCTTCCAGGATGATCGCGAAGCTCACCCGCTCGAAGGTGCGGAACACCATCAGCAGGCCCGAGCGTTCAAACGGCTGGATGAAGGTCGAGCGCTGCGGGCGGACATCGACCGTCGGCGGAAACGGTTCGTTGGCACTCGGCTCGCCGTGGCGCCACTTGCGGATCTTCTGGTTATCGCCGTACCAAAACCTGGTGGACAGCGGCGACTCCTCGCGCCAGTTCCAGTTGAAGCCGCCCTGGCGGACCTGGTCGACCTGTTTGGTCCCACCCTGGAACACTTCAAACACCTGACCGGGCTCCAGCCGCTCGCGGGTCCCGGCATTGATGATCACCACGTCGTTCTGGGCGACCTGGGTGACGCCATTGAGAACGGACAGGATCTCGGCGCGCAGACCGGCGGGGGCGGGCCGCGGGAAGAAGTTGCTGAGCGGCTCGTCCAGGGAGGCCGGGATCACCCGGTCACCGATGGAGACCTCGCGCTCCGAGCGCAACACCCGCACCTTGGCCGGGTCACCGGTGCGCTCCAGCGCCACGCTGGCGACGAAGGTCGCGACGAAGCCCAGGACCTCGTTGGTCTTGGGGTCGCGCAGCGCCTCCCCGGGGCGCAGGATCTGGAAGCGGTCATGTTCGGTGCTGTCGATGCGCCGCACATAGACCGCGTCCCCGATCCCCGCGACGATGTGCTCGTCAGGGAAACCGACGACATAAGGTGCGCGGTTGATCTGGTCTGACGGCGCCACGTAAGGTTGGGTAAGGAAGGGGCCGATGGCCGCGATGGGGATCGTCGGGATGGCCTCCTTCAGCGAGGACGAGCGCACACGTGGAGCGAGCTTCACTACCCGCATCCCGCCCTCATGGCCGACCAGCGTCTCGCCACCGCGATCGACGCCGATGCGCGGCTTACCATTGACCACGCTGAGACGCAGGACATCACCCGGGTAGATCAGGTTCGGGTTGGCGACGTCGGCGTTCGCGTGCCAGACCTCGCGCCAGTTCCAGGGATCGCGCAGGTAGCGGGCGGAGATGCCCCACAGGGTGTCGCCGGGGCGCACCCGATAGGTCTCAGGCGCACCCGGGCGCAGTTCGGCGGCGCTGAGGGCGGGCGCCACGCCCAAGAGGCCCGCCATGACGAGACAGCAATACAGGCCAAGCGCGGGCACGCGCGGCGGCGCCGGGGCCCGGACCGGGGTCCGGACCGGGGCACAGGTGTTACGGCAGGCAGACTGGAAACGCATCGCTCCTCCCTCAGGGTCGATTCCGGATTCACCCGGCCCCATTGCGGGGTGTAGTATGGACCTGATAGTAGCGCATCGAACTCCGGCGCTTCCAGCGGGCTGGCGAGGGCGCATCGCCGCCCATGCACCGCGGCGTTCTCCGCCGCCCGATCTGACCCCCTCTTGAGCCTCCTTCGGCGCCTTAATACCTCATGGCAAAGCTCGACATCCTCACCTTCCCCGATCCGCGTCTGCGCAGCCACTGCGCCCCGGTGGCCCAGGTCGATTCCCAGGTCCGGCGCATCGTCGCCGACCTGTTCGAGACCATGTATGCCGCCCCGGGCATCGGGCTCGCCGCCCCGCAGGTCAACATCCAGCGGCAGATTGTGGTCATCGACATCTCCGAGCAGAACGACCAGCCCCTGTGCTTCATCAACCCGCGGATCCTGGACCTGCAGGGCGAGGAGCAGATGGAAGAGGGCTGCCTGTCGGTCCCCGGCTTCTACGAACCGGTCACCCGCGCCGCGACCGTGCGCGTGAGCGCCCTGGACCGCGATGGTCAACCCTTCACCCTGGACGCCGATGGCCTGCTCGCGGTCTGCATCCAGCATGAGATCGACCACCTGGCGGGAAAGCTCTTCGTCGACCACATCTCGTCCCTGAAGCGCCAGCGCATCCGCCGCAAGCTCGAGCGCGATCACCGCTCAGGCAAGACGGCCGAGCCGCCGCGGCAGCGGGCCATCTGAGTGCGCATTCTTTTCGCCGGAACCCCCGAGTTTGCCGTCCCCGGCCTCGCGGCCCTGATCGCCGCCGGCCATGACTTGGCCGCGGTCTACACCCAGCCGGACCGTCCGGCCGGGCGCGGACGCACGCTCCAGGTGAGCCCGGTCAAGCAGTTGGCAATGGCCCACGGGATCCAGATCCGCCAGCCCGAGTCGCTCAAGCGCGACCGCGCGGCGGTCGCCGCCCTGCGCGACCTGGGTGCGGACCTGATGGTGGTGATCGCCTACGGCCTGCTGCTGCCCAGGGGCGTGCTGGAAGCCCCGCGCCTGGGATGTCTGAACGTCCACGCCTCACTGCTGCCGCGTTGGCGCGGCGCGGCCCCGATCCAGCGCGCCGTGCTGGCGGGCGACGCGCACAGCGGCGTCTGCATCATGGGCATGGAGGCGGGACTGGACACCGGGCCGGTCTATCACCGGATCAGTATTCCCCTGGACCCCCGGGAGACCGGCGGCGGGCTGCACGACAAGCTCGCGCTGCTGGGCGCCCGCGCGCTCCTGGAGGCCCTGCCGGGGATCATCGAGGGCACCCTCGCCCCGCAGCCCCAGGACGCCGCCCTCGCCACCTATGCCCACAAGCTAACCAAAGAGGAATCAGCCATCGACTGGACCCAACCCGCGCTCGCCATCGAACGCCAGGTGCGCGCCTTCGACCCCTGGCCCGTGGCCCAGACCAGCTTCCAGGGCGAACCCTTACGCATCTGGGCGGCGCAGGCTGACACGACCCCGGCTACCCAGGCCCCCCCCGGGACCGTGGTCGGCACTGAGCGCACCGGCATTCGGGTGGCCACCGGCGCCGGGCTCCTCACCATCACCCGCCTCCAGCCGCCCGGCAAGCGCCCGATGGACGCCAGGGACTTCCTGAACGCCCGCCCGATGCAGGGTGTGTGCCTTGGCTGAGCGCGGACCCAAAGACCCCGACGGGCGCGCCGACCGCGATCGCAGTCCCCAGGCGCCGCGCGACGGTGCGGCCCCCGAGAACCCTTGGAGCCGGGCGCGACCGGCCTCGGAGCGGGCACGCCAAGGCCCCGCCGGGGGCGCGCCGACCGCTCGGGACCGCACCGGTCCCGCACGCGAGCGGCCCAGGCCCGACGGACACGCCGCCGCGGCGTCACCCTGGGTCCGATCCGACACCGAACGCCAACCGGGCGCCGACGCCCGGGCCGCCGCGGCGCTCGCGATCCACCGGGTGCGCGACCGCGGCCAATCCCTGACCCGGGTGATCAACGAGTCCACCCTGCCCCGCCCCCCGGCGGATCGCGCCCTCACCCAGGAGCTAATCTATGGGACGTTGCGCGTCCTGCCGCGCCTGGAGGCCCTGGTCGGCATCCTGATGCACCACCCGGTCAAGCCGTCCGACCGCGACCTGGAGGCCCTGATCCTGGTCGGGCTCTACCAGCTCTGTGTGCTGGGGACGCCCCCCCATGCCGCGGTCGCGGCCACCGTGGAGGCCGCGCGCCTGCTCGGCAAACCGGAGAAGGTGGGCCTGATCAACGCGCTGCTGCGCCGCTTCCTGCGCGAACGCGAGGCCCTGCTGGCGCAGGCTGAGGAATTGCCAAGCGCCCGCTGGCTGGTGCCGGAGTGGCTGCTCGCGGCGCTGCGCAACGACTGGCCCCAGGACTGGGAGGCCATCGTCGCGGCCGGCAACGAGCGCCCGCCGATGAGCCTGCGCGTCAACGTGGCGCGCACGGACCGGCTGGCCTATGCCGGGCTCCTGGCAGCGGCCGGGATTACCGCCCGCCCGATCCCGGGCACCGAGGCCGGGCTGATGCTCGACCATCCGGTGCCGGCCCTGACCCTGCCCGGCTTCGCGGACGGTCTGGTCTCGGTCCAGGACGGCGGCGCCCAGCTCGCCGCCCAGATCCTGGACGCCCGGCCCGGGCAGCGCGTGCTCGACGCCTGCGCCGCCCCCGGCGGCAAGACCGCCCACATCCTGGAGCGCGCCGGGCCCGGGCTGGACCTGGTCGCCATCGACTCGGCGCCGGCCCGTCTCGACACCCTGCGCGAGAACCTGGCCCGCCTGGGGCAGAGCGCCCGGGTGGTGCACGCGGACGCCGCCGTCCCGCTCGGGGATTGGACGCGCCCGCCCTTCGCTCGGATCCTGCTCGATGTCCCCTGTTCCGCCACCGGGGTCATCCGCCGTCACCCCGACATCAAGTGGCTGCGCCGCGCCACCGATATCCCGGAACTGTGCGCCCTGCAGGCACGCATCCTGGACGCGATCTGGGCCCTGCTGGCCCCGGGCGGGCGCCTGCTCTATGTCACCTGCTCCGTGCTCGCCGCGGAGAACCAGGACCAGGTGGGCGCCTTCGTGGCGCGCCAGCCCGAAGCCCGGGAGGTCCCGATCCCGGCCACTTGGGGCCGCGAACGCCCCCACGGCCGCCAATTGCTGCCCACGAACGGCGGCAGCGACGGCTTCTATTACGCCCTCCTCGAGAAGACCGCCCCATGACCCAGGGGTCGGCGGGAGTCGGCGGGCCGTCCGGATCGGAGACCGGCCGCAGCCGCCCGCGGGGCGCCAGGCGGTTGGCCGTGTCGGCGCTCCTACTCGTCTGGAGCGCATTCGCCGCTGACCTCCAGGTGAGCCAGGTGCAGACCCGCCTGGTCGACGGCACCTACACCCTGGACGCGCGCATCGACTACGGCTTCTCGCCCGAGGTGCTGGAAGCCCTGGCCAACGGCGTACCCCTGACCATCCTAATGCAATTTCAGGTCCGCCCGGCCGATGCCTGGATCTGGGACAACAGCGTGACCGATCTGCAGTTGCGCTACGCCATCCGCCACAAGCCGCTGTCGGAGACCTATGAGGTCTACCGGCTGCCCGGCTCCACCGGGCGCACCTTCGTTACCCGTGAGGCGGCCATCGCCGCCCTGGGCGAGATCAAGGGCCTGCAACTGGTCGACCAGAACCGCCTGGAACCCGGGGTGGACTACGAGGTCCAGCTCAAGGTCTCGCTCGACATTGAGGAACTGCCCCTGCCGCTGCGCCCCACGGCCTACCTGAGCCGGGCCTGGAAGCTTGCGAGCCGCTGGACTAAATGGCCGCTAGCCCGCTGAACAAACTCCGCCTCCTGGGCACGATTCCGATCGGGGCGCTGGTCGTCGCGCTGTTCATCGCGCTGGTGCTGATGCGCGATGCGATCCAGAACTCCGAGGATCTCAGCCGCGCCTTCCTGCCGCTCCTGTTCATTGTCCTGGGCGGCCTGCTGATCCTGGCCGTGCTGGTCGTGGTCAACATCGTCAAGTTGTTGCGCCGCTATCGACGACAGGCGGCCGGGTCACGCCTGACGCTGCGCATCGTCGTGCTGTTCGTGCTGATCTCGCTCCTGCCGGTCGGGGTGGTCTATTATTTTTCGCTCGGCTTCCTGCTGCGCGGGATCGACAGTTGGTTCGACGTGGAGATCGGGCGCGCCATGCAGGACGCCCTGACGCTGAATCAGGCCTCGCTCGACCTCAACCAGCGCGTGCTCACCAAATACACCGAGGCCCTGCTCAGCGGCATCCAGGACCGCTCCTCAACTGCCATCGCACTCAGCCTGAACGGCCTGCGGCGCCATGCCGGGGCCGAGGAACTCACCGTCTTCGGGCCCAGCGGCCAGGTCCTGGGCACGGCCAACCAGGACCCCGCCAAACTGGTCCCGAGCTACGCCGACCGGGAGATCCAGCAGGGGGTGCGCGCCGGCAAGAACTACGTGGGGACCGAGACCGGCCCGGGGGACGAACTGGTGGTGCGGGTAGTAGTACACGATCCGGGCGGAAGACCGATGCAGATGCAGGCCATCTTCCCCACCTCCAGCCGCATCACCGAGCTCTCGGCGGGGCTTGAGGCCGCCTATAACCGCTATACGGAACTCGCCTATCTGCGCCGATCACTGAAGACGAGCTTCTCCCTGACGCTCCTGCTGGTGCTCCTGTTCGGCGTCATGGCGGCCCTGATCGCCGCCTTCCACACGGCCAGGCGCCTGGTCGCCCCGGTCGCCGATATCGCCCGCGGCACCCGCGCGGTCGCCGAGGGCGACTATGAGCAGCAACTGCCCCTGCCCAAGCAGGACGACGAACTGGCCTTCCTGGTCGCCTCCTTCAATACCATGACCAGGCGCATCGCCCAGGCACGCGACGCCGCCGCCCGCAGCCAGGCGGCGGTGGAGACCCAGCGCACCTACCTGGAGACGGTGCTCGGACGCCTGTCCTCCGGGGTGGTCGCCTTCGATGCCGAGCAACGCCTGCGCACCGCCAACCCGGCCGCCCGACAGATCCTGAACCTGGACCCCAAGGCCGCGCCGGACCTGACACTCGGCGACCTCGAGCGCGCCCAGCCCAACCTCACGCCCTGGACCGAGGCGGTGCGCAGTCACCTGGAGGAGGGCCAGGACTGGCGCCGGGAGATCATCCTGCAACGCACCGCCGGGCGGCAGACCCTGATGTGCCGGGGCAGCACCCTGCCGCTGCCGGGCACCGACGGGCGCGGGCACGTCGTGGTCTTCGACGACATCACCACCCTGATCACCGCCCAGCGCAACGCCGCCTGGGGCGAGGTGGCGCGGCGCCTGGCCCACGAGATCAAGAATCCGCTCACCCCCATCCAGCTCTCCGCCGAGCGGCTGCGCCACAAGCTGCTGGCCAAGGCCAACCCCCAGGACGCCCAACTCATCGACCGCTCCACCCGCACCATCGTGGCCCAGGTCGAGGCCATGAAGGCGATGGTCAACGACTTCTCCGACTATGCCCGCACCCCCCAATCCCAACCCACGCCGCTGGCCTTCGACCGCCTGGTACACGAGGTCCTGGACCTCTACCGCAGCGCCGGCACCGGCGCCCTGGTGGTGGACCTGGGGGCCCCCGAGACCCTGGTGCGCGGGGATGCCACACGCCTGCGCCAGGTCATTCACAACCTGGTCAAGAACGCGCAGGAGGCCCTGGAGGGTCGGCCCGAGCCGCACATCGCGGTCAGCACGCGGCGCCTGGAGGCGACCGCGGGCGAGGGTGGCAACGGCGACGACGAGGCCACCGGGCTCGTGCAACTGGAAGTGGCCGACAACGGCCCCGGGTTCGAGGCGGGCATCCAGGAGCGGATGTTCGAGCCCTATGTCACCAGCAAGCCCAAGGGCACCGGGCTTGGATTGGCTATCGTCAAGAAGATAATTGAAGAGCACGGCGGTATGATCGGCGCCGAGAACACCGGCAGCGGGGCCACCATCCGGGTCCGTCTGCCTATCTGTCCCGGGGGTCCGCCGACCGCGGTAAAGGAGCGAGGAGCAAATCCAGAGCCATGAGCGCTACGCATATCTTGGTCGTCGATGACGAACCCGACATCAGGGGTCTGGTCCAGGAGATCCTGGAGGACGAAGGCTACCGGGTGAGCGGCGCCGAGAGCGGCGCGGCCGCCCGCCTGGCGCTGCGCGAACGCCGCCCGGACCTCATTCTGCTGGATATCTGGATGCCCGACTTGGACGGCATCAGCCTGCTCAAGGAATGGGCGCAGGACCAGGGCCTGCCCTGCCCGGTCATCATGATGTCCGGCCACGGGACCGTGGAGACCGCCGTGGAGGCGACCCGCCTGGGGGCCTATGACTTCCTGGAAAAGCCCCTGTCCATGGCCAAGCTCCTGCTCACCGTGGGGCGCGCCTTGGAGGCCGAAAAGCTCCAGCAGGAAAACATCGGGCTCAAACGCCGCGCCCCTCTGGTCCAAGAGCCGGTGGGGCGCAGTCCGGCGATGCAGCGGCTGCGCGAGCAGGTCAAGCGCATCGCCCAGCACGACACCTGGGTCCTGATCACCGGGGAGTCCGGCAGCGGACGGGAGACCTTTGCCCGCTATCTCCATGCCCAGAGCCCGCGGCGCGACCGGCCCTTCGTCGATCTCAGCGTCTCGGCGCTCACCGGCGGCAGCGCCGCCCGCGAGCTCTTCGGCAGCGAGGAGCCGGACCTGACCCACTACGGCAGCCTGGAGAAGGCGGCCGGCGGGACCCTCCTGATGGACGAGGTCGCGGACATGGACCTGGAGGCCCAGGCCCTGCTGTTGGGGGCGCTCAACAACGGCTCCTTCCTGCGGGTCGGCGGCGCCGAACCGGTGGCGATCGACGTGCGCATCATCGCCGTGACCCAGCGCAACCTGGAGGACGAGGTCCGCGCCGGGCGCTTCCGCGAGGACCTCTTCTACCACCTGAACGTGGTCCCTCTGAACATCCCGGCCCTGCGCGACCATGCCGAGGACGTCTCCGACCTGCTCAACTTCTATCTCGACTTTTTCGCCACCCACGAGAAGCTGCCCTACCGCCGCTTCAGCGTCGGCGCCCAGAACTTCCTGCGCAACTACACCTGGCCCGGCAACGTCCGCGAGATCAAGAACCTGGTGCAGCGTGTCCTGATCATGGGCAGCGGCGACGAGATCACCCAACAGGAGGTCGAAGGCACCCTGGGCGCCCCACCCCCGGCCCCGACCCAACCCCTGGAGGGCCTGGTCTCCTTCGACCAGCCACTGCGCCAGGCGCGCGAGCAATTTGAAAAGGCCTATCTCGACTACCAGCTCGAAAAGCACGTCGGCAACGTCAGCAAGATGGCCAAGGAGGCGGGGATGGAGCGCACGCACCTGTATCGCAAGCTGCGTTCGTTGGGGGTGGAGATCAAGGAGCGACGGTAGGGGGAAGAGATTTGTCCGCAAATGAACGCAAATGAAGAGGATACCGGGGAGCGCGAACTGTATCACTCCTGTGGAGTCCTGGGCTTTAGCCCTTCAGGCCTGGGCCTGCGTCACCACGTCACGCCAATAAGTCACAGGGCGGCAGGATCACTGGAGCTGCATCTTCATCGAATAAGCACATAAGGCATTACGTATGATCACAGACATCCCTTCTTTGCTTAATAAGATCGCATCGACAAAGGGACAGCATACTTCTGCGACCCTCTTTTTTCGCGGTCAACCTGAGTCTTATCCACAGATAACCCCATCGATTGCCCGCGATGGGTATTTGAGAAATGAAGACGTACTATTCAGGGAATTCATCCTGAGGAATCCAGATGAGTTCTCGGGAGAAAAGAGCACGTTTGAAAAGCTCGTAAAGATGCAACATTACGGGTTGCCCACGCGGCTCTTGGACATTACCACGAATCCACTGATCGCCTTGTTTTTCGCTGTCGAAAAAGATGACAATAAGGACGGCGAATTCATTACTTTTGCAATTCCGAACGAGAAAATCAAATACTATGATTCTGACACAATTAGCGTTGTGGCAAACGTAGCAAGAAGACCTATCCACTCACTTGACTTACGTCATTTAACACAGGACCCGACCGAAACAGATGAAGTGTTTCTTAAGAACTTCAATGACAGCAATCAAATTCAATACTTACTTCACGAAATAAAGGAAGAAAAGCCATATTTTAAGGACATAATCAAGAAGGAGCATTTAGAAGATATCTGGTGCGTCAAGCCACTCCTGAAGAATCGACGCATTATTAAACAAGACGGAGCGTTTTTGCTATTTGGCATACACGAAACCAAAGAGCATATGGCCGAATACAGCAGCTTCTCTCCGAATTGCATCCCGGTCAAATCCGCAGCAAAGAAGAACCTGACACAAGATTTGAAACTTCTCGGAATCTCGAGTGACAAAATATTCCCGGAGCTTGATAAAACAGCGGAATATTTACGGAACTTTTACGGCACGAAAAAGGGGCCAAGCTCGATTATTAAAACGTGGATCAGAAGTAGATGCGCCCATCTCTGACTGCCACGTTCGCCGTACAATAAGGAAAACCGAGCCGGACGGGGCATGGCCCATCAACCGCGGCGGGACGGGGCATTCGCCCCGTCCCGAACGTTTATTCCGTCGCTGACCGTTGGTATGAGCCCGCAGATCCGGAGAAAACGTTTCGGACGGGGCGAATGCCCCGTCCGGCATCCTGCGTGAGCGTTCGAGCGTGAGGCGGCATAGCGGCTGACTTGCCCAATCTCTGGATCTGCGTCGCGAGGTGAGAGCCCGTAGGTTGGGGTGAGGAACGAACCCCAACGCTGCGCCGATGAATGTCGGGATTCGTTCCTGACGTTGGTAGCGAGTTCCGGCCTTGATCATCGTTCCGGTCGCCGTCCAGGCGCCCCGCACCGGAGGTCGAGGCTTTAGCCGGACCAGGGCCTATGAATCTGGGAACAAATTTTATCCGACATGCAATGAAACAGAAAGTTGATATCGAAACAAGCGTCGTCAGGGCCTTGATCATAACTCCGGCCGGCGGTGATCGGTCCGCACAGCGAACCCTACGGTAAACCCGCGCTCCGTAGGGTCCGCTGTGCGGACCAACGGCCTCGCGCTGAGCCCGGTGGCCGGAGACCAAGGCCGTCGTTAGCAACTTGGTGGCTCGACCGTCACGTAATGTTGTTATCGCGGCTCATCAATCGTCACCGGTTGATTTTTGGAAGCGCCTCGGAGACTACGAAATCTACGTATGAACGATCCTATCATTGAAGAAGTCCGCCGCATTCGCGACGAACATTCCAGACGGTTCGATTACAGCCTGGATGCCATCTGCGAGGATTACAAGAAAAGGCAAGCCTCGATTGGCAAGCGGCTCGTTCGCTTATCCCCAAGAGCACTCGTACGCAACCAACCAACGGGAAACAGCGAACACGCCACGCTTTCCCATGAGTTACCTCAATCCTGATATAAGAGTTCTCGGGACGGATATTCACGCGGCCCGAACGTTTTCCCCGAACTCGATACTTGAACTGGACGAGGGGATTTTGACGAGAAAGATCGCCTGACGAGGTAATACGGGACAGACCACGACGTACTTTCTTCCACCATATGAACGTTCACGATTTCTTTGAACGATATATACTCTACGGCGCTATCATTACCTCCTGGAATTGGGCGGAAAGTCACCGACTGGTACTGGAGGTCGATTTATCCAACTTGAATCAGAGGGATTACAGCGATATCGACCCGGATTTCAGGCCTATCATCATAAGCTTGAATCGCTGTTCGGTGAGCGATACGCTTGGAGCGGGGTTTGATGGCTTTACCGCAGGGGACGCCCGCATCATTGCGGCCGACCCCATCGATTTTGAATCCTTCAAGCTGGTGTTTATGCACGATGTTTATGATGGAGGGGGCGAGAAGCTGATATCGATTGCAATCGGATCGGCGAGTATTTCGGTTGTTGACGAGCGTTTTTGAGTATTACCTCATCGCCTTTCGGCATCGTCACAGCAAGATCTGATGAAGCAATCACAATTTTCTCCCGACTGGGATCAAGCCCGTGTCGACAGCGTGCTGTCTCACTATGAGGCACAATCGGACGATGAGGCCGTCGCGGAGGCCTTGATCATAATCCCGGCCAGCGGCGTGCGTAGTCAGGGCTTCCAGCCCTGACGGTGTCAGGCCAAGATGGCCTGACTACGCACCCGGCGAGCCCAAGCGGCCGGAATCTTGATCGACGCCGCCGCGGAAGACGAGGCCGCATTTCACGCTGACGATCAGACGGCCATGGATATCACTAATGACCTGGTTCCCGCCGTCAGAGAACTCAGCGCCAGACACCAGGCAGCATTGCAGCGGACGACTTGAATGCCTGAATTGTTTCAATCCACCGAATCCCGCACCGCCGCTGGTGGACTGCGCTGCGCTTGTCCACCCTACCATGCCCGGTGCCGGGAATGACGGCGAAGGCGTACGGGGCAGTGGTGCGACACCGCCTGAACATTCTCACACGGGCAATCTCATCCTCCCAACCACTTCACTTGCCGTGCGGTCGTTGGTCCGCACAGCGGACCCTACGGGGGGTGGAGCGAGACCGTAGGGTCCGCTGTGCGGACCGAGCGCCGCTTGGTTGGCCGGCGCAATCGATCTGCGCATCGCTGATTACCCATGGATGCGCCGAGCAATTCGACCCATGACCACCCTAGCCCAGTCACTCAAACGCTTTGGTCGACTGCGGTTAGCCATTTCCGGTGTGGCGCTTGCCGGCGCTCTGGTCATCATGACTGGCGTGAACGCCGCCGCGAGCGCGCCCCTCCCGAGCATCCAGGGTAGCCCTCACCCCGGCCTGAAGGCCCATGGGTTGGTCGCCCTGCCCGGAGAACGCCTGCTGCTGTGGAGCACGGATGGGCGGATACAGACCGGCAGCCCGGCGGTTGGCTGGGAGCCGATCATTCAGTTGCCGATGACCTACGCGGTCGATACAGCACCCGACCCGCAGGGGGCGCTGATTGCGGGCTCCCGGCGCACCACCGCGGGTCCGGAGCTGGGACTTGTCCTCATGCTGGATGAGCATGGCAGCATTCGGAATCGATGGACAGTGGGGGAGGCTGTCGTTACCTCAGTCGCCATTCGCCCGGGCGAACGCTGGGCACTCGCCCGCGACCGGACCTGGCAGTTGGCGGACGACGGGACCATCACCGCAAGAGGCACTGCGCCCCCTGGATCGACGGTGATTCTGCCCCCCGCCGGGCCCGAGGTCCTCTGCACGCCGGCGAACCTGAGCGAGGCCCACGGCGCCTTCCCGTACTGCTCCCGCGCGGGCGATCGATCTTGGCAGGCGCAGGGCCAGTGGGAGCGCGCGCCGTTTCTCTGCGGTGACTGGCTCATCGAGCCGGGGCGGACCAGCGTGACGGTCAGGTCGATCGATTCCGGCCGCCCGTTGGGACAGGCGTCCATCCGCCCGAATGCCGCGCTGCTCTGCTCGCAGGACACGCAGCTCATCGTCGCACGCGACCGCATCCAATGGCTCGGTCTGCCGGGTCTGGAACAACGTGCAATGCTGCGTGCCCCGATCCCGGGCATCCGCGCCGCAGTGCAGTTGGGGAGCCGCCTGGCGTTGTTGAACGACGCGGGCCGGGTCGTCGTGATCGACTCAACGCGAGGTCGCAAAGCCGCGGGGCAATCGCAGCACCCGGTCCGCACAGCGGACCCTACGGCTGGACTGCGCGCCCGTAGGGTCCGCTGTGTGGACCGACGACCTTGCAGCGCACGCGATGGCCAGGGCAATAATCAAGGCCGGTCTTGCGATACGTTGCCGGCGTTAGGAAATTCACCTGACGGGTGATCGTGATATTGCACCCACCGTATTGCATTTCTTGGCGAGCTTGGCGCCTTGGCGTGAGCAATTCCCGGATTCAGGATCATCGTTTCATTCGCCGCCGCTTGAGGGGTGAATCGCGGCGGCACGCCGCCTCCACGGGCACCCTGGGCCGGCTCAGGTAAAGAGCGTCAGCACACCCGTATAGCCATAGAGCCGGTCCTGTGAGATCTCCCCGTTGGCATAGAAACCGACCAGCGGGAAGTCGCCCAGGGTGTCGCGGATCTGCTTGAGTTCCGCGGAGTCCGGGCCGAAGAGGTTGACCCCACGTCCCAGGCAGGTGCAGTAGACGCCCCCGCGCGGCGGGGCGGTGAGGCGGCCCGCCAGCACGCGCAACATGCGGTCCAGGTCCTCGCGGGCGGTGCCGGTGTCGCGGCGACAGAACATGAGGTTGCGACCCTGCTCCAGCAGGTCGCCCACGGCGACCAGGCCCTCGTTGGGGTCCAGGCCGACCAGATTGCGGACCAGATAGTCGCCGGTGTCGGAGCCGGTGATCGGCAGCCCGACGAAGATGTAACCGCCGATGCGCATCAGGTCGCGAGACAGGATCTCGCCGATATCCTCCTTGAGCACCTCGAGCGCCGGCCGGCCGTCCAGGGTCATGACGATGTTACGCTGGGACTTGGTGATGCAGTGCTGGGGGCCGATGGGGGAGCACCCCTGGCTCAGGCGGGTGGTGAGTCCGACCCCCTCGGCAAAGAGTACGCCGGAGAGCCCGCCTTGGTGCGACCCGTTGGCGATGGTGTAGGTGTTGCCGCGCGAACTGGCCAGCCCGCCGACCAGGAAGCCGGCCGTGGTGCGCTGCGCGAGCGCTTTGATCAGGTCCTCGGTGACCCCGCTCGTCGGGTCCCCGTGGACCAGGGCGAGCGTGGGGTGGCGCTCCGCGATCCACTCGCCGTTGCGCGCATCGAAGGCGTCCAGGTCCTCGGCCAGACCGGGGAAGACGCGGAAGCCGTCGGGCGGGAACTCGCCCAGCATCAGGGCCGCGGCGGGTTCGTCGTAATACTCGGTGCCGGTGGCACAGATGCCGATGCCGACCGCGCCGACCCAGTCCCGCACCCCGGTCCCCGCCCGCAGCCGCGCGAGCAGGTCGTCCAGATCGTCCGCCAGCACGTCGGTCACATAGAGAAAGCCCAGGTTGGCGGCGGCGGGGACCTCGGCGAGTTGGCCCAGACAGGCGTCCGCAATCTGCCGCCAGTCGTCCCCGGCGGCATGGGCGTATCGGAATGGGTGCATGAAGACCTAACCTCCGCCGATCGGCAGGCATTGATCGAGGAACAAGTACCAAATAACCAAAGAGAATCGAACCACTACGAGACCTCAATCTTGTTCATGCCTGTGCGGTTCGATTCTCTTACTAGACCTCCGCCAGGTCCCCCTTCTCCTGAAGCCAGGCGCGACGATCGGCGGCGCGTTTCTTGGCGAGCAGCATGTCGAGCAGGCTGGTGCTCTCATCCGTCGCCTCGATCGTGAGCTGGACCAGCCGACGGGTGTCGGGGTGGATCGTCGTCTCACGCAATTGGGCCGGATTCATCTCACCCAAACCCTTGAAGCGCTGGACATTGACCTTGCCCTTGATGCGCTCGGCCTCGATGCGGTCGAGGATGCCCTTCTTCTCGCCGTCGTCCAAGGCATAGTAGACCTGTTTGCCGACATCGATGCGATAGAGCGGCGGCATGGCGACGTACACGTGCCCTTCGCCGACCAGACGCCGGAAGTGCTTGAGGAACAGGGCACACAGCAGCGTTGCGATGTGCGCCCCGTCGGAGTCCGCGTCCGCCAGGATGCAGACCTTGCCGAAGCGCAGCCGGGTCAGATCATCGCTGCCCGGGTCGACCCCGATGGCCACCGCGATGTCGTGGACCTCCTGGGAGCCCAGCACCTCCGCCGGGTCCACCTCCCAGGTATTGAGGATCTTACCGCGCAGCGGCAGGATGGCCTGGAACTCACGGTCGCGCGCCTGCTTGGCGGAGCCGCCGGCGGAGTCCCCCTCCACCAGGAAGAGTTCGCTGCGGTCCGGGTCGGTGGAGGTGCAGTCGGCGAGCTTCCCCGGCAGGGCGGGCCCCTGGGTGATCTTCTTGCGGATCACGGTGCGCCCGGCACGCAGCCGCGCCTGGGCGGCGTTGATGGCCAGCTCCGCGATCCGCTCCCCCTCGGCGGTGTGCTGATTGAGCCAGAGGCTGAAGGCGTCCTTGACCACCCCCGAGACGAAGGCGGCGCACTCCCGCGACGACAGCCGCTCCTTGGTCTGGCCAGAGAACTGGGGGTCGATGAGCTTGACCGAGAGGATGTAGACGAGCCGGTTCCACACGTCCTCCGGGGCCAGTTTGACCCCGCGCGGCAGCAGGTTGCGGAACTCGCAGAACTCGCGCACCGCCTCGGTGAGCCCGCTGCGCAGCCCGTTGACGTGGGTGCCGCCCTGAACCGTCGGGATCAGGTTCACGTAGCTCTCGGTCACCGGCTCCCCCGCCTCCGGGGCCCAGGCGAGGGCCCAACTGGCCGCCTCGTTGGTGCCCTCCATGTCGCCGACGAAGGGCTCGGCGGGGACCGTCTCGCAGCCCCCCAGGGTCTGGACCAGGTAGTCCTTGAGGCCGTCCTCATAGCACCACTCGCGCTCGTCCGCCGCCGCCTCGTCACGGTAGCGCACGGTCAGCCCCGGGCACAGGACCGCCTTGGCCTGCAACAGGTGGATCAGCGGCTTGGGGGCGAATTTGGGGGTATCGAAATAGCTCGCGTCGGGCCAGAAGCGCAGCCGGGTCCCGCTGCGCCCGCGCGCCACCGTCCCGACCGGCTTGAGCTCGCTCGCCTTGTCCCCGTGGACGAAGGCCATGTGGTACTCCTGCCCGCCGCGGCGCACCCAGACCTCCAGGCGCCCGGAGAGTGCATTGACCACGGAGACGCCGACCCCGTGCAGGCCGCCGGAGAAGCGATAGCTCCCACCGCCGAACTTGCCGCCGGCGTGCAGCTTGGTCAGGATCACCTCCACCCCCGGCATCCCCTCCTCCGGGTGCATGTCCACCGGCATACCGCGGCCGTCGTCGGCCACCTCCAGGGAGCCGTCGGCGAAGAGCACGACCTCGATGGTGCGGGCATGGCCGGCCAGGGCCTCATCGACGCTGTTGTCGATGACCTCCTGCGCCAGGTGGTTGGGGCGGGTGGTGTCGGTGTACATGCCCGGGCGCTTGCGCACCGGGTCGAGACCGCTTAAGACCTCGATCGCTGAGGCGTTGTAGTTGCCTGTCATGGGCGCGTGCTTGATCCTTTGTGCAAATGGGCGGTGGCGGGGTGCGCCTGGATCGGGGCGGCATAAACCGCCGGTTTGACCGTCTAACCGCGGTACGCTACCGTAGCTTCAAACCCCGATGCAAACCCCATGAAGAAAGTCACAGAACCAGCCCCGCCCCCGTTCGAGCAATCCTTGAGCGAACTGGAGACGATCGTCGCCGCCCTGGAGCGGGGCGACCTGACGCTGGAGGAGTCACTGACCGCGTTTGAGCGCGGCGTGACCCTCACCCGCGCCTGCCGGGCCGCCCTGGAGAGCGCCGAGCAACGGGTACGCATCCTGACCGAAGGCCGCCCGGACGCCGTGCCCGAGCCCTTCACCACCCCCAAGGCCCCCGTCACCCGCCCCCTGGATCATCCATGAGTGAACAAGCACTGGACGCCTTTCGGGCGCGCTGCGTAGCGCGCGTCCAGGCCACCCTCGAGCACCTGCTGCCGGCCCCCCAGATCGAGCCCGCGCGGCTGCACGAGGCCATGCGTTACAGCGTACTGAACGGCGGCAAGCGCATCCGCCCCCTGCTGTGTTATGCCGCCGGCGAGGCGCTGGGGGTCGCCCCCGCGCTGCTGGACCGCCCGGCCGCCGCGGTGGAGTTGATCCACGCCTACTCCCTGATCCATGACGACCTGCCGGCCATGGACGACGACGCGTTGCGCCGCGGCCGCCCCACCTGTCACAAGGCCTTCGACGAGGCGACCGCCATCCTCGCCGGCGACGCCCTGCAGACCCTCGCCTTCGAGACCCTGGCCGAGGCCACTGACCTGCGCGCCACCGCCCGCATCGCCATGGTCGGCACCCTGGCGCTCGCCAGCGGCTCCCGCGGCATGGCCGGCGGTCAGGCCCTGGACCTGGCGGCCGAGGGCAAGCACTTAGACCGCGTGATGCTGGAGCACATCCACATCCACAAGACCGGCGCCCTGATCCGCGCCGCCGTACGCCTGGCACTGCTCGCCGACGGCCCGGTCGATACCGAACACGCCGAGCGCCTGGACCGCTACGCCAAGTGCGTCGGCCTCGCCTTCCAGATCCAGGACGACGTGCTCGACGTGACGGCCGAGACTACCGTCACCGGCAAGACCCGCGGGCGCGATCAGGACCTGGCCAAGTCCACCTACCCCTCCGTGGTGGGGCTGGCCGAGGCCAAGGAGATGGCGCATACGCTGCTGACCGATGCCCTCACGGCCGTGTCCGTGTTCCCCGCGCGGGCCGATCCGCTGCGGTGGGTGGTCGAGACGCTGATCGCGCGAACCGCAGCGTAGGGCGGAACTCCGCAGGGCCCTAGGGCGGATGCCCGCAGGGCGATCCGCCACAGCGCCGACCCCGAAGGTGGCGGAACCGCTCTTAAGTATCCTCCCGAACCTGGGATGACATCTCCCGCTTCAGTGACCAGCCGCCCCCACCGGAGGTCGAGGCTTCAGCCGGACCAGTGGTCGCGCTGAGGCGGTTCCGACCGCCCAAGCCCCGCCCGTGGGAGCGGCTTCAGCCGCGACGAGGCCCTGCGAGGTTCCATCCTTCATGCGCAGACGCGCGATGTCGTGCGGGCCGACTCCAACGGGGTCGAACATACCAGCCCAGGGCAACGCCCTGGGATCGCGTTGATTGTCTCGGGCTAGCCCTGAAAGGGCGTGACATAAAGGCGCGGCTCCTGATGTCACGCCCTTTCAGGGCTTGGCTCCGTTGTACGTGATACCCAGGGCGTTGCCCTGGGCTGGTATGTCGCGCCCCTTTGGGGCTTGAGGCCCTATTTGGCGAATCTCATGGTCAACGCGAGGTCGATGGTCCGCACAGCGGACCCTACGGACTCTGGAAGCCGTAGGTTGCCGTGAAAGTCCGGCGGGCTGCGGCGTAAACTCATCCCTCGTAGTCTCAAGGAGACACGATATGGATACGATGCCCGCTGAGCATCCGGCGGTCGGCCAAGCACCACCCCCGTGGGTGCCTATAGCGTCGCGCCTTGGGCTCGGCACCGCTAAGGATAGCCGGACTTTCATGGGTGGGGGTGAGCGAGCCGATCATGACCGTTGGGGTGAGGAACGAACCCCAACATGCAAGCCTTGTCAGGTGGATGCGGCGCGGGCGCGCGGTGTGCCCGGTCTGTAAGGTCCTCGCGCGCGCCTTATCCACCCAGGCTGGACGCGGAGCGCCCGCTCATGCTCCCACGCGGGAGCGTGGGAGCCAGAGGCCCGGCGGTTGCTCTGGTGGATGAACGCAGCGCAGCCACCTAGGGGGGATCGCTCAGGGCGGCGAGGGTCGCGGGGTCGGCGATGGCCTGGAGGATGGTGTCGATGATGACGGCGTCCTCCGGGTCCAGGGCGGCGCAGAGGGTGTCGGGGTCGCGCTCGCCGGTGCGCAGCAGGCGGAT
>Ga0247837_1000860_pt1 | contig 65762 bp, 50 predicted proteins | sample LaCtaG_2_FD_187115 | JGI IMG/M metagenome (GOLD analysis project Ga0247837, IMG submission 187115) | Freshwater microbial communities from meromictic Lake La Cruz, Castile-La Mancha, Spain - LaCruzMarch2015_14.5m | ecosystem: Environmental > Aquatic > Freshwater > Lake | place: Spain: Castile-La... | reverse complement strand
TGGATGTTGACGTGGTAAACGTTTACTTTTTCGGTACAGCGCTCGGGCAGCAAGGTCATCTTGGCGTCGAGTGGAATTTGGGTCAATTCAGTTTTGGCGGTTTCCCAAAAGCTAACAAAGTCACTCGGATTTTCTACCGCAGGCTGAATTTTGTCGGGATCAATGCCAGCAGTGGCCAGGCCACGGTACTCTTTGCCTTCTACCTCGGCAATCACGGCACAGCGCAAAAAACCGGGTTTACTCAAGCTGCCTCCCGCCAGGGTGGTGCTGCCCGTTTTGAGGGTAGTGGTCTCTTTTTTGGTGGCGGGCATTTTTTCCGGGCCGATCTCGTAACGGACGCGCACGTCTTTGAGCAAATTGCCATTGCGGAACACCGAAACCGAAAAGTTGACGTTTTCGCCACTGCGGTAAGTCCAATTGTCGTGGTCGGTTCCTACAATGACTTTGATCAATCGCTCAACGGGCTGTGCCTGACTTGCGATGCTGAGTAGGATGGCTGCGCCAAACAATAGGGAGGATACAAGTTTTTGCATGATTGGTTGATGTTTTTGTTTGTTAAGCACGAAATCGAAATGTTAATTTAATCCAGTTCATGTTTACAAAAGAAAGGAATTATTGTGGATTTTTCATCCCATTAAATTTATGTGCGTGGGCAGATACAATCGCCAGGAAAATATTACTTTTGAACAGAAAATAAATACAGATGACCCTGAAGCAATGCATCAATAGTTTAATTTCCGACGGAAAAACTGGACAAGCAATTAAAGAATTTTTGGAAGCAACGGAAAAAAACGGACAGAGCGACCTCAATGGTTACCTGATCTTACTGTCTGGGCGTTTCAACCGCAATGAAACGCAAAATAGAAGCCTTACCATCGATCCTAGGGACTACAACCTGGAACTTAACCGCATCAGCAATGCCTTGCGGGATTACACCGACCAGTTTGAAGACGATGGCAGCTTTGTATGCAAGGGGGTGAAAGCCGAAAAGCCAGAGCCTGCCCAGAAACCGGAGCCAGAGCAAGATGTACCCGATCGTTTTGTGCCGCTGACAGCGCAAATTTTACAAACTCCTCAATATGTAGAGAAATCCTTTAGAGACATAGATTCTTATAGCACTAAAGGTTTAATCTTGTTGGTTACGGCCACTAAAACAGAAACCAAAGCCTTGCATCAAAAAATGTTACCACTTCCAGGTGAGACAGGTTTAATCGAAATGAAGAAAAAGACTGCCACCTATTTTATTGGAAAATTCGGAAACTTTGGGGTAGCTCATGTTGAATGCGGGATGGGAGCAGTTTCATCCAATGGAGCAATCATTACAGTTACAAACGCGATAAATGCACTTAAGCCAAAATTTGTGCTGATGGTAGGCATTGCTTTTGGATTAGATCCTAAAAAACAAAATATTGGGGATGTCTTGGTCTCAAATCATATTCTTCCCTATGAGATTCAGAAGGTAAGTGCTAATGGTGTCATTTGGAGAGGCAGTAAGCCCGAAGCAAGCAATTCCTTACGTGATAGTTTTAAGAGCCTTCATAATTGGGAGTTTACCTTACCTAATTTAGAAAAAGCCTCGCTTGAACTCTGTGATATTTTATCTGGCGAAAAATTAGTTGACAATCTAGATTTTCGTCAAGAATTGGAAAAGTTATTTCCTACGGCCAAAGGTGGGGAGATGGAAGGTGCCGGAGTTTATTCCGCCTGCCAAGATAATCATACCGATTGGATTTTGGTAAAATCCATTTGTGATTTTGCTGATGGCAAAAAAGGAAATCAGAAAGAAGAAAAGCAGGCTTTAGCTATTGAAACAGCTTTAGATGCCTGCCTACAAGTATTTAACAAAAAATACGTCTTTGAAGAACTTGGGGTAGATGCATGGTAAGCCTAAAGCACCCCTTTCTCCACCAAAAACTGCCGCAATTGTCCTGGTGATTCGAAATGCACTGCCGGAAGTCCCACTGCCCAGGATCCATGAATGTTCTTGAGGTTATCGTCGATGAACAGGGCGGTACTGCGGTCGATGTTGTAGCGGCTCAGGATCAGTTCGTAAATGGCCGGATCGGGTTTGATCAGCTTTTCATCGCCAGAAACCAGTACACCTTCAAACCAGTGCATGAAGGGGAAATACTCCAGGGCATAGGGCCAGGTTTCGTTCGACCAGTTGGTGAGGGCATATACGCGGTGGCGGCCATTCTTGATGATCTCGTCCAAAATAGCTACTGTATCTTCGATGGCACCCGCCAGCATTTCCGTCCAGCGGCCATAATAGGCGCGGATTTCGGTTTCGAAATGAGGATGCTCTGCTACCAATATTTCCGTAGCTTCTGCCAGGGTGCGGCCAGCATCTTGCTGCTCATTCCAGTGGCTGGTGGTTACTTCTTGCAGGAAGCGCTCCATTTCGGCTTCGTCTGAAAATATTTTGCGGTACACGTAACGCGGGTTCCAGTCTACGAGTACGCCGCCAAGGTCGAAGATGATGGTGTCAAATTGGGTTGGATAATTCATATTTGGGTGTTTTTATTGGGTTGGATTGGTGCTGGTTTTTAATTGTTTAGCATGCGGATGATGGTAAAATCAGACCCCAAAACGGGCTATTTTAAAGCTTCTAATCGCCACGGCAATCAAAATTGGAATAATCGCCGGATGTAGCAATTGCGGTGAAAAAGGAAAAAATGCCAGCGTGAATACACACAAGCCGCCAACGATCCAGAGCCACACTTTGCGCTTGCCTTTGAGCGATCCCAGGGCAAAGAAATAAAAGGGATTGGCCCAAAGTACGTTGAGGTTGTCTTTGGTAGCCAGGTGATCGGTGCCAAACCACAAAAACAACATTAAACAACCCGCAAAGCCAATCAGGATAAAAAACAACCTGTCCAGTATCCGCACCAATTTCGGCAGCTTCAAAAAGCCCAGCGCCACCCAGACCAGCATCACGATGCTCATGACTAGGAGGGGACTTGGCCCTTTGAAAGGGGGGAGGGGAGTGGCGGGCAGAATTTCAACCTCTGGCCCCGTAATCGCTTGACCGCGGTAGCGCGCATGGGGCAGGTTTTTGCCCAAATAATCGGGCAAAAACATCTCGTACCGGAAAGTCCCCACCTGATCGGTGGGCAATCCAAGAATCAGGTCGATGCCAAAATCCGACCAGGGCATATTGCTCAGGTATTCATCCAGCAAACGCCTTAGTGGTTTGATGGTGCGCGTGGTATCTACGTATTGGATGGGCAGTGCCCGCTCTACCACGTCGCGAATGCGGGTAGCGCAATTGTCAAAGAAGAAATCGTACTTGTATTTTCGGTTTTCGGGCAGGTAATTGTCTTCGATGGTCACAAGCAATTTGCGTTTGGCCTCCAAAGGCAAGTGAATGGGGGTTTCGACCACCGACCGCTGGATCATTTTGTACTCTTCCAGGAAGCTGGCCCAGTTTTGACCACCCATTTGGTACAGGAGTTTGCCCGTCATGAATTTCCAGTAAAAATTGGGGGTATCGAAATCAAAGATGCCCCAGTTGAATACGGCGTCAATGCCACTGAGGGGATCGTTGACCCGAACTGCACTGTGTCCAAAGGTGCTGTACAGTTCATCTCCAGGCGAGCAAGTGAGCAAACTGATCTTGGTGCTGTCAGAAAAATTGAAGCGCCCCTGAGCAATGGAAGGCCTGGAGCCCAGCGCCAGCAAGAGAAAAATCAACACAAGAAGACGAAGATACATGGCTACCTGGATTATGGTGGAGCGGTCGTTAGAACGCGTGGCTAAGGTAACAAGAAATTCAAATATTTAAGTTTGTCCCCCCTTTTTGGTAGGCTGAAGTCTAATCGACGAAAGTCTGTCCAAAAGAATTGCTTAATAATTGCAAGAATTAAGTTTAATCGTAAATTGCCCCCTGAGGGGGTAGCCTTACGGCATCCTCGCTTTGGTTTATAATCTTCGTGAATATCCAATGAAAAGCCATGAAAATAGGCATTCTTTCTGTTTCTCAGGAAATATATTCCACTCAGGCATTGCTGCAGTGTGGCCTTGCCAGAGGCCACCAAATGGAGGTCATCGACTACCGCAAATGCAGTATGGTCATTGAGCAAGGTCGAGCAGAAATGTATTACAAAGACTTTCCGCTCAGTCAGTTGGATGCGGTAATTCCTCGAATAACTTCTTCCTTTACTCAGATGGGGGCCATTGTATTGTCTCATTTAAAGCTGATGAAAGTTTTTAGCACCGTAAAGCCTGATGCCCTCCTGATGGCAAGGGACAAGTTGCGGTGCTTGCAACGCATGCAAGAGGTAGGAATTGACGTACCCCAAACGGCTTATGTAGGCAATGGTCAACCCATTGGGCCATTGATTTCGATGGTCGGTGGGCTTCCTGTGGTGATCAAACTGCTCGAAAGCACGCAAGGTTTAGGGGTTATTTTGTCAGAATCCTACCGCAATGCAGAATCAACCATCGAGGCTTTTCAGCAAGTCAATGAACGGGTGATTTTGCAGGAGTTTATCCGGGAAGCCCGCGGAGCCGATGTTCGTGCATTTGTGGTCAATGGCAAGGTCGTTGCCTCCATGAAACGACAAGCACGGGATGGAGAGTTTCGTTCCAATCTGCACCGAGGGGCAACTGCTCAATCCGAGCCGCTGAGTTTGCAGGAGGATTACGTAGCGCGTACTGCGGCAAAAGCTACTGGGCTTGACGTTGCTGGAGTCGATATTTTGCGTTCTGAAAGAGGCCCCTTGATCATGGAGGTCAATGCTTCTCCGGGGTTGGAGGGCATCGAAACGTTCACCCAGGTGGATGTTTCAGGCAAAATTTTCGATTTTATTGAAAAGAAAGTGAACGCGTTGAAAAACGGGAAAGTAAAAAGAAAAGCAATTGTTTAATTGTTGTAAACATTTGTTTCGGATGAGGGGTTTCAGATTTCATCAGCACTTCAAGTTAGGGTGTAGGTTATTTGACTTCTGTACTTTACTTTTGTTGAATTTCGCATTTCCGTTGATCCGAGAAATTTTGATTTGAAGACATACTGAAATCCGAAATCCCAAACCCGAAATGAATGAATACAGGTTATTCCCGTACTAAAGCCACCCAAAGTAAACCAATCAAGATTTACAATACGCTGATTGAGGCGGGGCAATATGTGGTCATCAAAATCCCGGTAGGTCGTATCCCCTCGGGCAACATCATCTCCATCAAAGCCCATGTTTACCGTGGCCCAAGGATTGGGCCTTGTATGGTAGCGTTGGGAGGAGTACATGGCGACGAGGTCAACGGAGTGGAAATCGTGCGGCGATCGATTGAGCAAGGCGTGTTCAATCATTTGTACGCGGGTACAGTTATCGCCATCCCCTTGTTGAATGTACATGGCTTCATCAACTTTTCCAGGGATGTTCCGGATGGAAAAGATGTAAACCGCAGCTTTCCGGGCAATGCCAATGGCTCACTCGCCTCGAGGGTAGCCCGAATTTTTACCCGCGAAATCCTGCCCGTGATTGATTTTGGCATTGATTTTCACACCGGAGGCCGGGGGCATTACAATTACCCTCAGGTGCGTTTCAATCCAGATCATGCCCCCAGCATGGATTTAGCACAAGCTTTTGGGGCGCCATTTACCATTGCGGGCAAACCCATTAAATCCTCGTTGCGGCGCACTGCCGTGGAAATCGACAAACCCATCATTGTTTTTGAGGGAGGTGAGAACCTGCGCTTCGATGAGTTTTCCATCCAGCAGGGGATTCTGGGTATGAAGCGGGTGATGAAATTCAAAGGCATGCTCAGCGAAGCGCCAGATGCCGAGGCCACCAGAAATTTTACCTATACCGCCTGGTTGCGCTCTCCGCGATCGGGTATGTTTCATTTGCTGAAGAGTTCGGGTGAACAAGTCAAAAAAGACGAACTACTGGCCTACATTACCGATCCATTTGGAGAAGAACGTACCCTGGTGGTTGCCAAACAAAGTGGCTACATCATTGGGCACAACAATACGCCCGTGATCAGCCAGGGGGATGCCTTGTTCCACATTGCGTCCAATCAAAAGCCTAAAATTTTGACTTTAAAACCCAAAACCAGGAATCCAAAACCCAAAAAATAGAAAATGCCTTTCATCCTACTCGCTTTTTCCAACAAGCAAGACAACTACCTGGAGTACCTAAAGAAGGAGATCTCAGAATTGCGGCGTATTTTACTGGGATTGCAAGACAAACTCGAGTTCCTAATCATCAGCAATGCCACTACGGACGAGCTCTTTGTGACGATGTCTAGTCTACATGACAAAGTTACCGTGTTTCATTACGGTGGGCACGCCGACAGCTTGTACCTCGAACTCGAAAACCAGTCGCAGGGCATCGAACAGTTTGTGCAATTGCTCAAGGGTATGGCCAATTTGCAGATTGTTTTTTTGAATGGTTGTTCTACCCAAGGCATGGTGAGTAAAATCCAGGAAGGCTTGGGCCGCGATATAGCGGTAATTGCGACCTCCACAAAAATAGACGATCAACGGGCTTTTCATTTTTCCAAAGCGTTTTATTCGGCATTTACGCAGGAAAATCAAACCCTGGAAGGGGCTTTTGAAATGGCCAAATCGGTTTTGGGGGCAGCAGATATAGACAATACGACTTTTCGGGAAAGTGTAGTGCGCAAAACCGGCGATACTCCCGCTTCACCCATGCCCTGGGGCGTATACGGCAAAGTGGATTTCACCAAAAAGCTGGACTTGTACAGTACTGCTGCACCAAAAGTAACTTTTGAGGATTTCAAAATATCGGTAAAGGAAAAAATTGCCGATGGCGATTTTGACGAGGCATTTGATTTGCTAAAGGGGAAATTTGGCCTCAGCAACAATGATGTGGTCGGATTTTCTGGTCGCTGGAACCGACACAAAAAGGACTTGCAGAAAGTCAATATTCTGCCAGGAAGTGATACCGATCGACTGGTGAAGGCTCAGTTGTCGAATCATATTACGGAGTGGATGGATGGGCTGGATGAGGAAGATTTATACAATTGACGAATTTTTCGAATGACGAGTGATGAATAACGCACTTCGGCTACGCTCAGTGACCGGTTATTCATCATTCGTCATTCGAAAAATTCGTCAATTGTTCAACGCGCCCTTGCGGATCCAGTTGCGTACTTTAGCAATTTCGCAAGCTGCCATTTTTCCGCCTTTCGGCATAGCTGCATAGCCTTTGGCATGTAGGATACTGCCAAGCAAAGAACCAGCATCTACATATTTTTTGATTTCGGCGTAAGTCGTCAAGGCAATCTTGCCTGAGGGGCTGGTTCCGCTGTGGCAACCTTTGCACTGTGCATCCAAAATGGGCTGAATATTGGCTTTGAAGGCAATCTGGGTGGTATCGCAGGCCGCATCACAAGTCAAATTTTTGGCACCCTGCTGGATCCATTTCAAAATCAGGGCTTTATCGGTATTGCTCAAAGCACTATTTGGCGCCGGGGGCATTCGTTCTTCAGGGTCACTTTTGCTCAATACCGTATATATTTTACTGTTGGCTGGGGAATTCACCCTGATGTTTCCGGTTTTAAGAATATTGGCATAAGAATCCAGAATGACACCTTCCTTACGGCTTGCGGCATCGTGACAGCCTGGGCTGGCACACTGAGAGCGCAGGAGAGGCAGCACACTCTGCTCAAAGTAAACAGAATCCGGAGAGCAAGGTTTGGTGATGACAGTAGTGCCTGTACCTGTCCCCGTTCCTCCGGTTGTGGTTGTGGTATCCTTCGGGTTGTCTGGGTTGAGCGTACCTGTGTACACGTACTCCTCTTTGCAGGCGATGAGTAAAAAGACCACCAACAATAGACTTGGGAAAATAATCAAAAAGCAGTTTTTCATAACAAGAAATTTACTTAGCATGTACTGTTAAAAACGAAAACAGTACATGCTTAGTATGACGCAAAAAATTACTTCTTCTGGCAGAATACTTTTCCATCGACAGTAAACATCACGCGAACATCAGAACCGCCGCCACCGCCGCTTTTGCGCAGGCGAACATAGTAGCGCTTGGTACCATCAGGGTAGCTCAGTTCTTCAATATCTTTTGCATCTTTGATTTGGTATCCTGAGTACAAGCTCTTAATGCCGTTGGCTACGGCAGCAGGCAGTTTTGATTCTGCGATGCGTCGGGCTTCAAAAACGAATTTTTCGCTTAAGTCGAATACCAAATGCAATTCTTCACTGCCTTTTTTGATGCCTACTTTGATCAGGTTCAAATTGTCGCACCAATCTTCTTTGCCTGATTCATAGATCACATACCCCGCGTACTTGCTGGCTACAAATGCTTTGATGGTCGTCGACACATTTATAGGGGTTGTAGATGAGCTATTGCTATTGTCATCATCATTATCGTCGTCATCGTCGTCGTCATCGTCTCCATCATCGTCATCGTCGTCATCATCATCGTCGTCATCATCGTCATCATCATCGTCGTCATCGTCATTGCTGCTCCTGCCCTGGCACCAAAGTGATCCATTTGCTGAAAAAATGAGCTTCACATCGTTGTTGAGCTCGATTTTGAATGAACTCAGGCCGTATTCGTGCTTCAGTTCTGCTTCTTTGATGCTGATGTTGGGGAATTTTTCAGCCAAATACGTCTTAATAGCTTCCGGGATTTTGTCGAGCAGGTAGTATTCACTCCGTTCGTTGCTGTCTCCTTTGCTGATCAGTTCACCTTTGGCATTGAAGAGCAGTTTTTTGCTTTCGCCAACTTTCTTTAGTTCAACTCCGTAGTATTTGGTGCTGTCCTGGCTAAAGATGCGTACATGGTTTACTTTGTACGTGGAGTCAAAATTGGTTTTGATGTAATCTTTAGCCGCTGTTGGCAAATCGGCAAGGGTTCCTTTTTTGAAACCAGCACAAAAAACATTGACGCTACCGTCCAGTTGAAAAAGCTCTTCAGCAGAAATGCTCAAAGATTCCTTGCTGCAAGAAGACATGCCAATGGCAAGCGCGGTGATGAACCACGCGAAGAAAAATTGTTTCATCAGTCCAGATTTTTTTGGATACGAAAATTCATTCTAGGGAGGCCGTTCGGCTCGAATCCGAACCGAACAATCCCTTGAAATTAGTCCATTATGAATGCGTTACAATAAGCGATTTGCAAACAAAACCCTGTGGGCCAAAGCCCCTCAGCAAGTATACACCCGGCGGATGATCTTCTGCGTGGATACTCCAGCTCCCGAATTTTAATTGTTGAGATTGAATAGAAACGGCTCTACCCAAGGGGTCGTACAATTCCCAATGCTGTATATTGAGTTGGGTTTCCACTGTAAAGTTTCCGGGATTTGGATTAGGGCTGATTTTGATCAATGCGGGGTTTTGTATTTGGTCTTTGGTGCCAACCAGCGTCGGATCTTTGGTTACAAAAATCAACAACGTATCATGTGCAATAGCCGTAGACTTGAAGTTTTGATCAATCAGTAGTACACTATCGATGGTAACTCGCAAAGTATCTACCGGACGGCCAACAATGATGTCTTCAATGACCAGTTTGACTTTTCCAATGCGCCCAAAACCTGTTGCCACTTTTTGATCGGTGCGCGTAATGGCCAATTCCGCCTGTCCGGTATTGCCTGGATCAACAAACAACTGTTTGATGTCATCTCCAGTTGCTTCAAACCAGGGCTGAACATCGTCATCTAGGTCGGTTTGGCGCACCAAACTATTGCTGTAACCCATTTGAATGGCAATGCCATAAAAGTTGACTGGTTTGTCGGCATTGCCCAAATCGAGGTTAACTTCCACTGTGCCACCCGGTGCCACAATCCGTTGTGACGTGCTCAATTTGAGTTGTGGGGCGGTCCCTTTTTGCCCTTTGGCAAATCCATCTGGTTTTAGAGGGCCATGGGTCAAACCAAAATTAACTTCGATGGCGTCATCATTGTCCTCGTCGTTGATTTCTCCATCTCCATTCCCGTCTGCGTAAGCGTAGTTGAGTCCGTTTGGAAAAGAAGACGCCCAGGGAGACAGGGGTTGTGCTTCCCATGTGGTGCTGGCATTTGTACGTTTTGGTCCTTTGGCATTGTAGCCCAAGCCAACAAAAAGCACATCGACAGCATTCACTTTGCCATTGTTGTTGGCGTCACCTGGCCAGATGGATTGTGCCTGGGTTTCCCACCCAAGCAGTAGGCAAAAGAGAAAACTAAAGATGCACTTCATACGGTATTTTTTTCGTCTCATTCAATTCATAGCGTAAAGGTAGGGGCAAAAATTATACAGTGCTATGATTATCCAGATTACATTTTAACTGGTTTGTCGAAAATTAAATCAATACTTCTTTAGAGAGATGTTGCTGTTTTTTTGTTTAAAATCAGTATTTTTGAGGTAATAAATTATTTTTTTATTTTATTTGAATTTTAATTTTGTCGAAAATTGGAAAAGAAAAAACTGTACACAACCCTCCGCGAACTCAAATTTGAGGAGTTAAATACCTTGCAACGATTCGCAGAAGCCGGTTATTTCCGACACCGGGAAGAGTGTCTGGTGTTCTTGAAGTACTTATTACAGTATTGGCCGAAATTTGAAGATCCCCATTTAGAAAAAACAAACGCTTGGTCAAAACTCTTCCCGGATCAGCCTTTTGAAGACAAGCAATGGCGCTACTTGTGCAGTGATACGGTGAAGTTGGTGCAATCTTTTTGGACAGTTGAAAAGCTGTACCAATCCGGCAATCTACCCGATTTGTTGTTGCACGAAAGCTTGTCTGAACGCAATTTAGAAAAGAACTTTCAGGAAATTAACCGGCAACTCGAAGCGTATTTCACCAAAACCACTGCCCACGACACCCAATATTTGAAAGAGAGGCTGCATTGGCTGCATGCCAATGAACTCCACTTTGAACGCAGTGGGCAACGTCGGTTTGATCCGACCCTTCAATTGGCTTCGGATGGATTGGATGCGTATTATTTTTTGCAAAAACTACAATATGCCTGCGCCATGCTGGATCGACAGGCCATCCTGCAGGGCAGTTACGATATCGGGATTTCTGTGGAATGGTTGAAACACCTAAGTGACCGAAATTTTTTTGACGAACCCTTGATCCAGCTATATTGTGTCATTTTAAAAGCCTTACAGGAAGAAGAACAGGAGGAACAACATTTTTATACCCTGCGGAGAGCCATCGATGGAGACCAAGGTTTGGGGCGATCGCTGCGGGATGTTTATTTGCTGGCGATCAATTATTGCGCGCGAAAAATTCGCCAGGGGAAGAGCAATTATGTGCAGGAAGCCTTGGACTTGTACCTTGGTGGACTGGAAAAAGGGCTGCTCCTGAATGGAAAAGAAATCTCACCCTGGACTTTTACGAATGTGGTAAAGCTCTCTCTGCGCTTGCAACAGTTTGAAGAAATTGAGCGCTTTATCGAACGCTATGCCGATTGCCTGCCAAGTGGATTAAGAGTAGATGCCCTAGCCTTCAATCAGGCTGAATTGTATTATTATACGGGCCGTATTGAGGAAGCACAAATCTTACTCAACCAGGTAAGTTATTCCGATTTGAATTATTACCTGGGTGCCCGGGTGTTGTTGGCCAAGATGTACTACGAAGCGGATGCTACAAAATCCTTGTTGTCTTTACTGGCTGCGTTTACCATTTTCCTCAAGCGCAACCGGCAAATTTCTGGAGCCTTGAAACAGACCTACCTCAATTTTTGCGATTTGCTTTTCCAATTGCTGCGCCGTAAACCTGAGCAAATGGCAGCCCTGCGTGAAAAGGTACAGCAAGTTCAATTGCTAACGGATCGAGGCTGGTTGTTGGAGGTATTGGATAAAAAAGAGAAGGGTTCCTGAAATTAATCCGGAACCCCCCAATTCTTATTTACCAAACTTAAACAATTAATTCTTCTTCAGAGAGTAACTATAGTTGCCTCCAATGCTCAAATTGAGTGTAATGGTGTAATTGCCCGCCGCAGACACTTTGATGTTGTCTCCGCCGTATTCCAACAGTCCATCCGCCTTGGTATCGCCAAAGTTGATGGCCCAGTCGTCGTTGGCGCGGAACTTGATTTCATCGGCAGTTAGGTTGAGCGTGACAGACCAGGTACCCGTAGCTGCATTGTAGATCAAGTCGGTATCCGATCCCCATCCTGTAGGTGTACCAGAACCGATCAAACCCCAGTTGGTTTTGACAGCATCCCAACTTTTGTCATTCAAGTCAGCCTTGAGTAGGTAATATCCTCCGCTGGTTACTTTAAAGTTGTTGCCAGGAGCAGCAATTTTCTTGCTACTACCGTCGCCGGAATCCCCGAAAATGCCATTGTTCCAGTTGGGGGCATCGGTGAATTTGAATTCAGAAGCATCGCCAAAATTGACATAACCTTCATAGACCTTGTTGTCCTTTACGGAAGCCAATTTAGCCGCTTTGTCTGGTGCCCAGCCCTGGTAGCCACCAGGAACGTACAAAGAAGGATACTCAATGATCACCAAATAGGGCGTAGCGGTGATGGAAGTATTGGCCGAAACCAAAGTCGTTACATTGGCACTTACCGACGCTTTTACCCGTACATCCAATTGACCAGCGCTGTTGGGGGCAATACCCAAACGCAGCAACGCTGTATTGAGGTCAGCTACAGAGTATGCTTTACTCAGGGCAGGGCCTGCATTGAATTCAATCGGCGTTTTGAAGTCGTTTCCTTTTTTGTCCAATTGAAGCGTGTAAGTAACACCTGCTGGATAATTGAAATCGGCCGCAGACCAAGAGAATTTAACGGCTTCCTTGCTTGCATCTTCAATTTTCAGCGCAGGAGTAGCCGTTGAGGCCGTCAGCGCAGGTGCAGTGGTAGCTTTGACCACCAGTTGCTCTTCATCCTTTTCGCAAGCAACAATGGCAAAGGCAAGGACGATGGGTAATATTTTGAAAAACCAATTTTTCATGGTTGGATCTGTTTTTTTTGTTAATGATTAATAACCAGCGTTTTGCGCCAGATTCGGATTGGCTACTAGGTCAGATGCAGGGATTGGAAACAATACCAGGTGGTCAGCTACTGCCCGACCGTCTTTGGTGCCGCCTTTCCAAGGCCAAACGTAACTGCTGCCTGTAAACTTTTTAAAACGAATCAGGTCAGTGCGACGGTGGCCTTCCCAGTACAACTCGCGGGCACGCTCATCCAGGATGAAATCCAGATTGATTGACGTCACATCACCAGTGCCGCCTTTGTACGCACGTTGGCGGAGCGCATTGACGTATTGAAGTGCCGTGGTTTGGCTACCACCCTGGCCGCCACGCAGGGTAGCTTCGGCATAAGTAAGGTACACATCGGCCAGGCGGAACATCGGGAAGTCGGTATCAGGGAAGTTGCCTTCGGTATCCGAGCCTTTTACGCCAGCAGAACTTACGTTGCGGTATTTGGTAATGGCGTATCCATCGTTAAAGGTAAAGATGTCGCTGATGTCCAATTTTTGACCATCGGTGTAAAACATGGCCCGTCGATCAGTAGTACCTGTTATGTCCGTGAATTTTTGAACAAAAGCCTTGGTGGTGCGCAAACCGCCCCAACCGCCGTTGATTCCGAAAATTGCAGGATTCATACTGCCCCCTACTGGAGCGTGAACCAAAAAGGTCATTCCACCCCAGGTTTTGGTGCGGGTACCATCAAACGTAATTGGGAAAATCATTTCCGCCGACTTGTTGTTGTCGGTCAAGAATAACTTGTTGTAGTCGCCTTCAAGCGCATAACCTGCACCAGTGATTTTGTTGCAATAGGTAAGGCACTCAGTGTATTTTGGCGCACCAATATACGTTTCTGCATTCAGGTACAATTTGGCCAAGAGTGCCCAGGCAGCGCCTTTATCTGCACGGCCATATTCGTTTTTGCGGGCATCCAGCAATTCTGTTTCAATGGCTTTCAATTCGGATTCCACAAAGCTGAACAACTCGGTGCGGCTGGCCTGACGAGGCAAGAAAGATCCTACCGCGTCTGTTTCGGTTACAAAAGGTACACTGCCAAACATGTCCAGGGCGTGGTAATAACTCAGGGCGCGCAAGAAACGTGCTTCGGCACGAAAGACCTTGGCCGTAGTGAGGTTTTCACCAGTAATGCCCCGGTCGCTGAGTTTGCCATCGGTAGTTTCGCGGATGAACTCGTTGCACAAGGTGATTTGGTAAAAAATCCGGTTGTACATGGCGGTGATGAACTCGTTGCTGGAAGTCCAGTCCATGTCGTGGTAATCGGGCAAACTGCCGTCGTTCCAGCCAATCACGGCTTCGTCGGTAGGCAATTGCTGCGCTTTCCAATACTGGCGCAGATAGGTGCTAAACCCCTCGTCGATGCCACTGATGTCAGGACGACCTGCGGGGCCTTGCTGGCCACTTACCGCCAATCCAGCGTACACTTTCGCTAGAATTTGCTTGTAATTGCTAAAATCTTTGTAGACCGTAGCGGAGGTCACCTCCACAAAGGGGGTACGATCCAGGTCTTTGGTACAGGAGCTGATCAACACCATGATGGTCAGCACGCCCAATTTTATAGAAGAGTTGAAAAATTGCTTTTTCATTGTTTCATTTTTAGTTTTGGCCAAAGCCATTGTTACAAATCAATCGAAACAAGTTTTATTCTAGAAGCCCACGTTTACGCCCAAGGACAGAATTCGTGGCCGAGGATAAATGTTGTTGTCGATTCCACCCGCTACTTCAGGATCAAGTCCTTGGTATTTGGTAATGGTAAACAGGTTTTGACCAATTAGGGAAATGCGGGTATTGGATGTGCCACCCAAGATACCTTTAAGATTGTAACCCAGGGTCAGGTTGTCCAGGCGCAGGAAAGAACCATTGTCTACATAGTAATCACTGAAGTATTGGTTGTTGTTGAAATTGGTTACCAATACGTTGGGCGATACGTTGGACAAGAAGTTGGCTGCACCTGTGAATGCACGGTAAACACCATTGTTGGAAATGATGTTGTTGTACACGTAGTTGTCGAAGTTGCCCCGAAGTACAAAACTCAGACTGAAGTCTTTGACCACCAGTTGGGAGGTAATTCCCAGGAATCTACGTGGGTCGGCTTGCTTGTAGCGGTAACGGTCATCAGGTGTAACGCGACCATCGCCATTGAGGTCGGCGTAAAGTCCTTCAACCGGTTTGCCATTTTCATCATACACCTGCTTGTATACAAAGTAGGAATAAGTTGGATACCCAACGGTGTGAATCTGAACGGTGTTGCCCACACCACCAGCAATGCCGCCAGTAGCAACACCCTGGTAATTGGGGTTGGGTACTTTGGTCAGGTTGGTTACTTCGTTGCGGTTGAAAGTGATGTTGAAACCAAAATCCCAGCTCAGGTTTTCTTTCTCGATCAAGCGGGCGTTGAGGGTAAATTCAACCCCGGAGTTTTCGATGTTGCCTACGTTGGTCAGGATTTGGTTGGTCAGGTTAGAACCAGCAGGTACTGGAATCACGCTCAACAAGTCTTTGGTTTTGCGGTTGTACAAATCGATTGCTCCCGAAAATCTGCCATCGCGGCTCGCCCAATCGATCCCGGCATTGTAGGTTTCGGTTTGTTCCCATTTGATTTTGGCATCATAACCTTCTGGGCGCAAAGTAGGAAAGAAGGCACCACCAAACTGATATTGTGCGGTTGGCTCACTGGGCGTATACCGAGAGAGGTAAGGGTAATCGCTACCTACGTCCTGCTGACCAGTTACCCCGTAACCCAGGCGGAGTTTCAGGTTGGAAAACAGGTTGCTGCCTTTCATAAAGCCTTCTTCGTTGATTTTCCAGGCAAATGCTGCCGATGGGAAGGTACCCCAGCGGGTTTCAGGACTGAAGCGGCTGGAACCGTCGCGACGCAAAGTGACGGTCAACAAATAACGTTCTTTCAAGGTGTAATTCAAACGGGTATAGAAAGACACCAGGGTATTTTGGGTCTTAAAAAATACATCGTTGAATACCTCGCCTTTTACGTTTTTGTCTACGTAATTGTTTTCACGGATAAAATCCTGGTAGGAATAACCGCCCAGGATATCAATGCGGCTCGCACCAAACTCTTTGACGTAGTTCAGGTAAAATTCCAGGGTTTTGTTGTTTTTCTTTTGATCGTAAGCTGCATCCTGACCACCCCGGTCATAAAGCAATCCAACTCCTTCTGGAATTTTGGTGGTACCATCACTGTTTGATCTGTCCAAACCAACGTTGAGGTTGGCGCGCAATTCAGGCAGGAAGTGGAATTTGTAATCCAAGACTACGTTGCCAATGATGCGGCCTACTGTACTTTGATCATCCCGGCTGTTCAACAGTCCCAGCGGGTTGCGGGTTGCCAGGGTTTGAGGATTTTTGGTTGCAGGATCAATCCACTCAAAATAGCCTCCCAGGGTCTCATTGCCACTTTTAATGGGTTGGGTTGGATCAAATGAAACCGCGGAACCGATGGCACCTTCGTTGGCAAACGTGTTGTTGATGGTCGTTCCTTTCAGGTTGACGTCCAACTTTAAGTGCTTGTCAAAAAACGAAGGATTGATGCCAATGGATCCCGACAAGCGATTCATATTGCTGGTTTTGAGGATGCCATTTTGATTCAAGTAGCCAATTGAAGCGCGGTAAGGCAGGTTCTTGGCTGCACCGGTAATGCTCAGGTTGTTGTCGTGGCTAAAGGCTGGACGGTAAATTTCTTCCTGCCAGTTGGTGTTGGCTGAGCCAAGTAATGCTTTTTGCGCAGCATTGCCTCTCTCGTTCACCACTGTGCGGAATTCGTCGGCGCTCAGCACGTCTACTATTTTCGTTTTTTGAGAAGAAGACAAAACAGAGCTGAAATTGATCCGCATTTTGTCTCCTGCTTTTCCTTTTTTGGTCGTGATCAGGATCACCCCGTTGGATGCCCGCGATCCATAAATGGCCGCAGCAGATGCATCTTTCAGGACGGTGAAGTTCTCGATGTCATTTGGGTTGATGAAACTCAGGGGGTTGGCAGATCCAGAGATCCCCGTGTTGTCCAAGGGAACTCCGTCAATTACGATCAGCGGATCGTTGTTGGCATTCAATGAAGAACCGCCCCGAACTCTAATCCGGCTACCTGCACCAGGCGCGCCACCATTGGATGTGATTTGTACCCCGGCAATTTTACCGTTTACCAGTTGTTCTGGGGTAGCGATGTTCCCTCTGATGAAGTCTTTGTCCGAAACGCTGGTGATTGATCCAGTCAGGTCGCGTTTTTTTTGCGAACCATAACCTACTACAACCAATTCATTAAGGCGTTGCACATCGACTTTGAGTTCAAAATCGATGGTGGTTTGAGTACCTACGGTAATTTGTTGTTCGGCAAATCCGGTGTAGCTGACCATGAGGACAGCATTTTGGTCTGGCACTTGCAGGGAATACTTCCCTTCAAGATCAGTAACCATCCCTGTTCCAGTTCCTTTGACAACAATTGTAGCCCCAATGAGTGGCTGTTTGTCTTCGGAAGTAATGATTCCGCTCACGGTGATTTGTGCAAAAGCTGATGTCAGCGAGAGTACAAATGCAACCACAAGCAGCATTGGCCTGAGAACGAAAAATAATCGTCCTTTTGTTGCGGCCTTACGTGCGATGTGAGTGTCTAAGTTGGTCATAAGACAAAAGGTTTATCAAAAATATGAACGGTCTGAAAAATTTTAATAGACTTGATGGCGAAAGTACCGAATGAAAATCTGAAAATCGTTCCACTTTATGCGGAGAAAGGATGATTTGCAAAAATTCAGATGTAATGGTTTTTTTTCCTTGAAAAACAAGGTATTATGGCTGAGGTTAGTTGGTGCCACTTTCTCGAATTGGCACTTGTAGCTTCTGGAAATCATAAAATCAATCTGTAATAAGCTCGATTAGGATTTATTCACAACATACTGCTGTGTTTTTGAAGTGTGTTCTAAACAGGACACTGGATATTTTGTTCTAGTTTAGATTAAAGAATTTTTGGAACATGACGTATGATCTCCTCAAAGAAGTGATTGGCCTGCTGGAAGTTTTTGAGCAGGAAACCGGGCAACATGATTTGACTGCTTTTTCAAATTGGCTGTACCAACGTCAAAATGATGTGGAAGAGGAAGAAATACCCAGAACACGTTGGGATGATTATCCTCCCAATCTTGATGCGCACATCGCCATGAGTATTGGTGGTTTAAACGCCCATGCCAAACACTACATCAAAACCGGGCTCAAAAACACCGAATTAAAGGGCTTGCATGATTTTACTTTTTTGGCTACCTTAACCGATCAGGGCGATCTGCGTAAAACCGACCTGATTGCCCTGAATATGATGGAATTTTCTCCCGGGATGGAGGTTATTCGGCGTTTGCTCCGCAATGGATTTATCGCAGATTATGAAAATCCGGAAGATGGTCGCTCCCGTAGGGTATCGATTACTGCCGATGGAAAAGCAGTTTTTGAAAAAGCCATGGTGCAAATGCATAAAGTCAACAAAATCGTTGCTGGCAATTTATCCGATGCAGAAAAACATGGATTGCTCCTAAAAATGAGGAAATTGATCGCATTCCATCAACCGATTTGGGACAATGAATATGGCGAGGATCTGGAAAAAATCATGGAGAAACTTGAGTTAAAATAGGAGAATTTGTTTATTTTTGTTTGCGATGGCAAGAGATAAGTTTCATGATGATGTGCGATATGGATAATGTAAAAAAATACGAGGCTGCAATTCTTAGCATACTAAATGAGTATACTAAGATTAAATATGCGAATGTAGTTGGTGGAAACCAGTTAATTGCAGATAAAGAAAACCATCGATATCAAGTTATTACGCTTGGGTGGGAAGGAAATCGATTTGTTCACGATTGTCCAATGCACTTTGATATCATTAATGGAAAAATTTGGGTTCAACAAAACATGACTGAATGGGAAGTTGGAGAAATGCTTGAAGAACAGGGCGTTCCTAAATCAGATATTGTGGCTGGATTTTTACCGCCAGAATTGCGAGAATATTCTAAATATGCTGTGGCATAACGGTTCCTAGGTGAAGTTGATTAAACTCTACTTGTAAATACAATCCATGAAAATCGTTATCGCCGCAGATAGTTTCAAAGATGCCCTCCCCGCACCGCAAGTTTGCGCAGCCATCGCGGATGGCGTAAGCAAGGCAATGCCTGAGGCTGAGATTGTTATTTTTCCGCTTACAGACGGTGGAGATGGATTGGCAGAAGTGTTTTCGCACCATTTGGGCGGCAGTGTAATTCAAATGCAAGCTTACGATCCCTTGGGTCGAGAAATCCAATGCACCTATATCCTTTCTGCCAATGGCGAAAAAGCCTTTATCGAAATGGCACAAGCATCAGGGCTTCAACGCTTGAGCCTGGAGGAACGCAATCCGATGCTCACGAGCTCTTACGGTACCGGACAGATGATTGCACATGCGCTGGACAATGGAGTGCAACACATCTTGCTCGGTTTGGGTGGAAGTGCCACCAATGACGCTGGAATTGGCATGGCGGCGGCGCTTGGATTTGAATTTTACACCGCCCAGGGAAAAGAATTGCTGCCCCGAGGAGAATCCTTGTTGGCGATCGAAAGAATTGGAATAGACCACGTGCATCCTGGATTGGCAAATACCCGATTTGAGGCACTTTGCGATGTCAAAAACCCACTGTTTGGCCATTCTGGAGCAGCTTATGTTTTTGGCCCCCAAAAAGGAGCAAGCGCCGCAATGGTGGAACGACTCGATGAAGGACTGCAACATTTTGCGGGTCTGTTGCAGCAAACTTTTGGACAAGATTTTACGTCTGTTCCTGGTGCTGGCGCGGCAGGTGGCTTAGGTGCAGGCTGTTTGGCTTTCCTCAAAGCGCAGCTTTTTCCAGGCATTGAGGCCGTGATGAACCTGACCAACTTTGATGCAACGCTAGAAGGTGCAGACCTGATCATCACTGGCGAAGGCCGATTGGATGGTCAAACCCTTGGTGGGAAATTGATCAGGGGCATTTGCGCAAGAGCCACTCAGCATGGCATTCCCACCATTGCTTTGTGTGGCACCATCGATGCCGACCAGCCCTTTATTGACCTGATTGGCCTCAAGGCGGCTTTTGCAATTGGTCGAAAACTGCAAATTTTTGATGACGCCCTCGCCAGTACAGAAGAGAATTTGAGGTTTACCGCCGAGCAGGTTATGAAGGTGGTCTCGTTGTAGCGATCAATTCAACGCATAAATCGAGGAGCATTTGGTTTTGTTATTTTGACAATTTTTTGCATAAAACATCCAGGATTGCAACCAGTGATTGAATCCGCAAGTCCAAAAAATGGCAAACGGCTGCGGGCAATAAAGTTCTACTCTCCTTTCTCTCCAAATGTCCAGCTCAAGGTCAATACAGCTCTCCGCAAAGGCTGCACGTCGAAGAGGTTAAAAGTCCAGGGGTTGAGGTAATTTACTTGATTGGTCAGGTTGCTCAGGTTAAGTTGGGCGCGGTAGGCTTTAAAAGCATAACCAACGGCTAGATCGATGGTATAACTGGCTGGTACTTTGAGATCAGGATTGTTGTCGAAGAAAGAGAAGAAACTACTCTTGTAAAAACAACCCACTCCAAAGCTTAGTCCTTTCAGGTTTTTTAACGGATCGTAGTTCAGCCAGAAATTGGCTGTGTAACGCGGCGCATTGGGCAATTGATTCCCGATGGTATACTGCGGATCTTTTACGATTTCAGTTTGGGTGTAAGCCAGGCCACCAGTTAAGGTTAAAACCTGGGCAATTTTTCCATCAAAATCAAATTCAATGCCTCGGCTGCGGTGACGTCCATTGTAGTATACATTGTATCGGTCAAAACTGATGTTACCAGCGGAGTCTGCCTCGTACACGAATCCGTAAGGATTTTCTTTTTGCAATTGAAAAATGGTGATAGAAGTACCCCATTGCTGATTGAACCAATTGGATTTAAGGCCCAATTCCCACTGCTTGCTTTTTGTGGCTGGCGGGGTGGCATATTCCAAATAATTCAAGGCAAAAACATCAGGAGAGTTGACCTCGTAGCCAGCAGCGTAAGAGGCATAAGCACTGACATTTTTTTGTGGTTTGTACACCAATCCCACTCTGGGGGTAAAAACCCCTACGCGCACAATGTCATCGGTGTAGCCTTCATAGTTGGTTCCTGCCAACTCGTTTTCGAGGTAATCATTTCCCTGCTTGGTGTACCCCATACGGGCCCCAAGCAGCAAATGCAGCTTTTCTTTGAAAAACATGAGTTGGTCTTGCGCATAAAAGCCCCCTCGCTCAATTATGGATACAAAAGGCAGGTAAATTTCATCACTTGGTGCAACTCCGGGATTTAGGCCATTTACGACATTGTTGATGTTGTTGCTGTCGAGAAGGCTCAGATAGCCTTCGTTGGTGTATCTAAAGCGGGTTTTTTGAAACTCCGTACCTACCAGTACATTGTGTTTGATGTTTCCGGAATAAAAACTGCCAGCTACTTCCAATGAACTGGAAAAGTTCTTCAGCCATTGGTGGTAGCCGTATTCGTTGCGGTAGAATTTGCCCGTTTCATCAGGAGCATCAGGCCAGATGCCCCAGGGGCGGTTTTTGGTATGTCCAAAATAAGTGACGTTGCGGATTCGCCAATTGGCTCCCAATTGATAACTCAAGGTAGAGAGCAAGCTTTTGTCATTGAAAAGGTATTTTCGATCTGGTTCGCCCAGGTATAATTTGGGGTTCAAGGTTGACAATCCGGCAGTTGTGCCATCTGGAGAAACCAGGCCAGAGTCATCAATGGAGTTCGAGTTTCGGATTACGCCGTCAAGATTCCATTGGAGCTTTTTGGTGATGTTCCAGGCCAATGAGGGCGCAATCAAATACCGCTCAGATTGGACATATTCGCGGAAGCTATTGGATTTTTCGTAAGAGGTATTGAGTCGATAGCGTAATTTATGGTCCTTTGAAAGTGGTCCACTGAGGTCAAGGGAAGGACGAACGAGTCCCCAATCACCAACCTTGAAATTGACTGCACCATAATTATAGGAAAGGGGCTTTTTGGTGACAAAATTGAGAATACCTCCGGGAGCTACATCTCCAAAGAGGATAGAGGTTGGGCCTTTAAGGAATTCTACTTGTTCAATATTGTCTCCATAATTGTTGCCCAGGTTCCAGATCATTTGTCCATTCCAGCGGTAATTTTGAGAGTTGACCATATCAAAGCCCCGTGCATTGAAAAACTGGTAAGACCCACCGCCGCTGTAACTGCCCGAAAAATTGATGCCCGTCATGTTGCGGGTAAGGGTAGCCAAATCAAATGCACCTTGCTGGCGGATGGTGCGTTGGCCAATGACCACAATGGCTTGCGGAATGTCTTGTACTTCCATGAGGGTACGGGTTCCGGTAGCACTACTCGATTTATTGCTCGAAACGGTATACGTTTGAAGCTCCAATAGCCTGGTTTTAAGCTGAAAGGAAGCACTAAGTTCTTGTCCTTTAACGATGGAGACGGTTGCCGAATCAGAGGAATACCCCAATTGCTCAACTTTGATCAATTGACTTCCAACGGGAAGTTTCAAGAGATAATTGCCCAATTCGTCAGTAGAAGTACCAACAGAGCTGCCTTTGAGGTATACTAGCGCCAAAGGCACCGGTAGGCCATTCTCATCCGTTACTTTTCCCGTAAGCGTGCCTTGTTGAGCAAATCCATTTTGGAACATGGCCAATGAGCAAAGTATAAAAAGAAGAACCTTCATGTTAGTTAATGTTTATGGTCGTTTGAGCAATTGATTCAAATCCATCATCTATCAGCAGGTTAATGCTGTATTTTCCAGGCGGCAAAGGCCAATCTTTGGGATGTGCAGCCGCATTCAAATCAAGTTTTCCATTTGGTTTGGCGAAGGTATATGCCCAAAGCAGGTATGCACTGGCTTGATCTGTTGCATAATAATCCGACTTACTGTTGCTACCGTAAGGATAAACTGCTATCCAGTCGTACCGATTGCCGGGTGCGTTTTGCCAGGATACTTCGATTGATTCGCCTTTTTGGTAACTGGATTTATCCGTGTGGATGGATGATTTTCCTCGATTTGAAGTGGAAGTGAGACAAGGAACTAATCCAACACCTGCCTTTTGAGTCGAAATTCGCAGCTTACATATCACGCCTCGATGATCAGTGGGGTAGGGGGCAACCGAAATAGCAACCTCTGGATTGCCTTTTTCACCTAACAACTTTGCCTCTTCCGCTTTGACCAACTTACTTCCAAAAATATAATCAATCCGATCGTGGGTTTCATCAGGGTTGGTATGCGGATGCGGATAACCCGGAGTCCAGGTACAACCCGGATGGGCTTTAGGATCGGGATAGATGCTCCTAAATTGGTCTTGAATGCCCAATTTTTCCAGGGTTTTGGTGACTGGCCATACAAAGCTGTATTTGATTTGTGGCCGCAATCCAACCGTTGAAGGAATCCAATCGAGGTGCGAAGGCGAATTCAAATCTCCCGTGATTACCAATGGCATACCCGCTTTAATCAAAGAATCCCAAATCGGCAGGTACATGCGCAGCATGGGCATCCGAATTTGTTCTTCCAAAGCCAGTACGCTATCTGGCTTCATCCCTGCGCTAATGGCATCGGGACCATAGGGGTCTGAGGGTAAGTGAATATTGGAAAGGGCAAAAACGCGCTGCGGAGATGGGATGACCAGCGTAAAGTACCATCCTCTTCCATTATGGGTGTACAAGGGATATTGAGAAATGATGTGCCCTGCCTTGTTGAAATAAGGCCAGTTGAGTGCTTTAGCCAATCGCTCCAGTTGACCTTCTGCTTCTTGGATGCAGACCACTTGTGCGCCGGATTTTTTAATCGCTTCAAGGGTTTTGGAGAAATCGTATTCATCGCCACCGTAAAGGATGTTGAAACTCAATATCCGGAGAGTACCAGTGTGAACAGGAATGGAGACTTGCTTGCAGGTGCTCAATGAAAAGAACAGCATCACGACAATCAAATAGCAGCGCAATTGGAGCTTATGAAAATTGGAGTGAACTGATTTCATTGTTGCGGATTGGGCGATTTGACCAAAAACCAAATTTACAATGAAGTTTCCAGGATTCTGAAATCAGTACATTATGTTTGTGTTAACCGTTTGGTCAGTTGTTTTGAATATTATTTAACCCTTCCCGCAACGTTTCAAGCACAAAATCCACTTCGGTTTTTGTAATCACCAATGCGGGTTTCAGGTTCAAAATATTGCCCTGGATCAGCTTGAAGGAAATGCCTCGATTCATGCAGAAACCCATGATCTGTTGAGCCGCTTCGGTCGCACGGGTTTTGGATTGGCGGTCAGTGACCAAATCCACTGCGAGGTTGAGGCCCAGTCCGCTGATGTTGCCGATGAGCTCAAATTCCTGTTGCAAATCTTCCAGGCCGGAACGAAAATACTGACCCAGTTCCTGTGCATGAGCCACCAGATTTTCACTTTCTACAAAATCGATTACCGCTTTGGAAACCGCTGCACAAAGCGGATTCTTTTCGTGGGTATAGTGGCCAATGGATTTGTGTTCCAGCACATTTAAATCCTCTCTCCCAATGATGCCTGCAAAAGGAACAATCCCACCCCCAAAGCCTTTGCCAATCACGATTATGTCGGGCGTTACAAAATGCTCGGCGGCAAACATCTTTCCGGTACGGCCAAATGCAGTATAGATTTCATCAAAAATCAGCAAAATGCCTTGTGCTTTACAGATGGCCTGAACTTGCTCCCAGTAGTAGCGGGTAGGTACAGTGGAGTTGTAAAAAATGGGCTCGGTGATCAACGCAGCGATATCAGGATTGTATTCGATTTGGGTCTTTAGTTGACGCAGGTATTCGTCGTCAATTTGCTGTTGATCCGTCCAACCCCAGGGATTGCGGTAATAGTCGGGCAATTCGAGGTGAAGCGCTCCGGGCATCATGGGCCCAAGTCCTTCCCGAAAATGCCCATCCGCACCAATGGATACCGCCTGAAATCCCGCACCGTGAAAGGAACCGTAATAAGAAAGCGTTTTCCATTTTCCGGTAACAAGTTTGGCCATCATGGTGGCCATTTCGATGGCTTCCGATCCTCCGGGGCAAAAAAGTACCCGATTGAGTCCTGTTGGCGCGATGGAGGCCAGTTTTTCAGCCAATTCAACAGCGGGCAAATTGGTGAAGCGGCGCGGTGCAAATGTCAACGTATCCGCAATCTGCTTTTGAATGGCTGCAACTACTTTTGGATTGTTGTAGCCCACAGTATGCACACCATTGCCGTGCAAATCAAGGTATTGCTTGCCTTCGCCATCGTAGATGTAAGCGCCTTCGGCTTTGGTGACGGCATTAAAAACAGGGGAGGAGAGGGTTTGGTGAAAAAAGACCTTGCTGTCTCTTTCCAAGAGTTCGGCTGTGAAATCAGAGGTTGCCGTTTCGGCACGGAGCGAACGGATGTTTTCACCCTGGTTGACGGGAGTTTTCATGAAGCTTGGGTTTTGAGGACTCGACTTTTCGGCCTCAAAATACGGGCTTAGGTCCGAATAGAACAAGAATTTTTAAAAATTTAGCGCATCGCCGAAGGCGATGCGCGGAACAAATTTTCAGCCACAAATTCCACAAATTTTCACAAATTAGGGTATGAACTTCGTTCGTGGTGAGCGCACAAACGCAAGTTTGTGCCTCAATTTGTGAAAATTTGTGAAATTTGTGGCTGAACCTCTTATAAACGCTCCACCGAAGGTGGGGTGTTAAACTTTTACAAAAAAACAATCAAGTTTGATCAAGCCCATTTCTCAAAAAAAACACTCAATCCATTGATTTTGTATTCCCCAAACTGGTCAATGACTTTGTACCCCAACTTTTTGTACAAACTCATTGCCGCTTCATGGTAAATTCCCGTTTCAAGACAGATGCGATTTTCACCTTGCTCTACAGCATAAGCCTCAAGGCGGCTGAGGATATTTTCGGCAATACCTAAGCCGCGGTGAGATTCTTCTACGTACATGCGCTTGATTTCGGCGTAGCCCGACATGATTTTTACGGCACCCATACCTACCAGTTGTTCGTCAGAGAAAGCACCCAGCATATGAGCGCCACTTTTCAGCAGGGTTTCGATGGAATCCAGGTGGCAATTTTCGCGACCATACAATTCTATTTGGAAGTGGTCGAGTTTGCTGATGAGCAATTGCACTTGTGCGTCAGCAGGAGAAATGGGAGAGATGGTGATAGGTTTTGGTGGGTGCATGATTAAAGGGATTTTACCAATCCGAAAATGCTGCATTGAAAATATCTTCCATCAATTGGTTGCTGATGGTTCTAATGGCAATTTCCTGGACAGTCGAAAAATCCTGATTGGAATCGTAGTTGTAAAAGAAAGAGAAGTTTCTTTTCCACACTTCTTTTTGAGTGCGGTTGTTGAAATATTCGATGGCCAGGGTGATGGTCAAGCGGTTGATGGCAGTGGTTTCTCCTACTTTTGGTGCTTCGGAGGTGATGCGAAAATCCACCAGAGTGCCGCGCAGTTCGATGTCTGGATTCTCATCGGTGTATTTCAAGTTGGATTGCAAACGAACTTTGTCTTTCAGCGCCTCAGTAAGCTGAATGGGCAAGTTTGGCAATGTATTTGGGGCGTTGTTGGTAAACTGTGGAATGTAATACGTCTTCAGATCACCAGTATCCGCTGGATTCATTTTGATGCTGCATGCATTGATCATGAGAATGAGCAGCATGGGTAATCCCAGAATCTGCAAGAAAGAGAACGCTTTGCAGGGTATTGTGAAAATCCGAGTCGTCATAAATCGTACTGTTTGATCTTGCGGTAAAGGGTGCGTTCAGAAATGCCCAATTCCTTGGCGGCCTCTTTGCGACGCCCCTTGTACTTGCGCAATGCTTTTTGGATCAGGTTCTTTTCGTGGTCTTCAATCCGGTAGTTATCATCTAAGACCTCTACACTTCCGAAAGCGTTGCTTGGAGCAATTTTGTGTTCCATCAAAGGCTGTGGGATGATGACTTGAGGATTGAGATCGTCTGCATAGTCATCGTGCAGATCATTGTGATTATTTTGGATGGGATTGGAATCATTAGGTGCTGCAAAATTGTACCGGGATTCTGGTGAAGGCATGATGCTGCGCGGAGGCTCAAGGGAGCGAAATGGTCGCAAATCCGTTACCCGCAAGTCGTTGCTTTTGATCAATTCAAACACCAGTGATTTTAGGTCATTCAAGTCCTGTTTCATCTCAAAGAGAAACTTGTATAAAATGTCTCTTTCTTGCATGGTGCCAGGGGCCTCAGTGCCATTGCCTACCAGCGCAGGCAGGTTTCGGGAAGCGATGCGGGGCTCAATTTCGAGCAAGGCTTCAGCCGTAATGACCCGTTCTTCGGATAACACCGAAACGCGCTCGGCAACGTTTTTGAGTTCCCGAACATTCCCCGGCCAGGTATATGCTTTGATCAAAAGCTGTGCCCGTTCATCCAATTGTATCGTAGCCGAACGGTGGCGTTCGGCGAAATCTGCGGCAAATTTGCGAAACAACAAATAAACATCATCGGCGCGATCGCGGAGGGCAGGCACCTGAATCGAAACGGTATTGAGTCGGAAGTACAGGTCTTCCCGAAATTTTCCTTTTTTGATGCGCTCTTCCAAATCAACGTTGGTTGCAGCAATAATCCGCACATCAGTCCGCACGGTTTTGTTGGAACCTACCCGGATGAATTCTCCACTCTCCAGAATGCGCAGCAAGTAAGCCTGTGTATCCAGGGGCATTTCCCCGATTTCATCCAGGAAAATGGTGCCACCGTCGTAGGATTCAAAATATCCTTTTCGTTCGGCAGTAGCTCCTGTGAACGAACCTTTTTCATGGCCAAACAACTCTGAATTGATGGTGCCTTCAGGAATGGCTCCACAGTTGATGGCAATAAACTGGTTGTGTTTGCGGGCGCTGAGCGAGTGGATGATTTTTGAAAAAACCTCTTTCCCCACGCCACTTTCGCCCGTGATAAGTACGGTCAAATCGGTATTGGAAACGCGCACGGCAGTACTCAGTGCCCGATCCAATAAAGGCGAATGGCCGATGATGCCAAAGCGTTGTTTTACGGAAAGAAGGTTGTCCATTTGTGGGTTTTGGGGTCTCATGATTTTAGGGGTTTAGGATTTTAAAGTACGGCACTTGTGAAAAGTTAAAAAGCTGCACCTCAAATTCCTAAAACCCTCAAATCCTAAAACGTTAAATAGTCGCTTCCCCAATCAAGGTTGCACTACTGGCTTCTTTGACGAGGACATTGATGTATTGACCTGGTTGATAGCCAGGTACTTTAGGAAATACGATCATCTTGTTTTGAGAGTTGCGGCCACAAAAATCCTGATCGGATTTGCGGGAATTGCCCTCGATCAACACTTCAAACACCTTGCCGATGTCGCGTCGATTGTGTCCCAAACTCACTTGTGATTGCAAATTGATGATTTCCTGCAAACGCCGCTTTTTTACTTCTAGAGTGATGTCATCAGGATATTTGCGGGCGGCCAGAGTGCCAGGACGCTCAGAGTAATAGAACATGTACGACATGCTGTAATCGGCAAAATCGATCATGCTCAACGTCTCCTGGTGTTCTTCCTCGGTTTCGCCACAAAAACCAGCGATGATATCGGAAGAAATGGCACAATCCGGGATGATCTGCCGGATGGCTTCGATGCGCTCCATGTACCATTCTCGGTCGTAGGTGCGGTTCATCCGCTCCAGTACATTGCTGTTGCCCGATTGAACGGGCAGGTGGATGTATTTGCAAATATTGTGGTACTTGGCAATGGTATGCAGCACCTCGTTGGTAATGTCTTTGGGGTGAGAGGTTGAAAACCGCACCCGCAGATCAGGAGCCACCAGGGCTACCATTTCCAGCAAGTGGGCAAAATTAACCAGTTTTTCGCTCTCCGGATTTGTCCATTTGTAGGAATCCACGTTTTGCCCCAGCAAGGTTACTTCCCGGTAGCCTCTTTCGTAAAGTTCCTGCGCTTCGGCCAGAATACTGAAGGCATCACGACTGCGCTCGCGGCCACGGGTAAAGGGCACTACGCAAAAAGAGCACATGTTGTCGCAACCCCGCATGATGGAGATAAAGGCACTTACCCCGTTTGAATCCAGGCGCAGAGGGCTGATATCCGCGTAAGTTTCTTCGCGAGAAAGAAAGACATTGATGCCCTTGTCGCCATCTTCAGCTGTAGCAACTAACCCAGGCAGGTCACGGTAGGCATCGGGGCCAACTACGAGATCAACCAGACGCTCTTCTTCCAAAAACTTGGATTTGAGGCGTTCGGCCATGCAACCGAGTACGCCTACTAATGTGCCGGGTTTTTTCCGTTTTATTGCGTCGAATACGCGCAAGCGCTTGCGAACGGTTTCTTCGGCTTTTTCGCGGATGGAGCAGGTATTGACCAAAATCAAATCGGCAGCTTCCAAATTGCGGGTAGGTCTGAATCCTACTTCTGCCAAAATGGACGCTACGATCTCACTGTCGCTGAAGTTCATTTGGCAACCGTAGCTCTCAATGTAGAAATGCTTGCCAGCCTGACTTTCGGTTTCCTGAGGAACGTTTTTGAAATAGACTTCCCCTTGCTGCTCCTCGTTCATCTGGTGCGGCACATCGAGCAAGGTCGGATTGTCATTGTACAAATGCATGGTCGTTGATTAAGCCCCACGATTTCAGCGCGGGTTTGCAAAAGTAAGGGATATTTTGGATTGATGTGCCAATTTGGCAGAAAAATGTAGAAGATAATTGGCTTGAATATTAGGTTATACAAGCCTTCTGCTGAAATGAAAGCAAAACCCTTGTATTCAAGAGGAAACCTCGGTAATCGGTGTGATATTAAGGGTATTCCGCAATTTTGAACTGTTTTTGGCGAAATTTTAGAGAATCGTGAATTTCTGCTTGCACAGATTCATTTTTGGCATGGATTTGACCGAAAACCCAGTTTATCCTACCGCTTACCTTTTTTCCATAATCTCTCCTTCTTGGACAGCCTATCTTTGTTGCACAATCAGAACCTCTATGGAATCTACTCAAATTTCTCTCGAAAATCAGCAACAACCCAACACCTGTATCCTCTTAGGAGAAGGATCTTTGCCTGTTTATTGCATGCAAATGCTACAAGAACAGGGGTGTACAATCAAAGCAGTCGTTTCAACAGAAAAACAACTGTTGGACGCAGCTGCACTGTATCAAATTCCAAGCTTTGCTGCCCCAAGCTTGGTTCCAGACTTTGAAGTGGAGTTCATTTTTAGCATCAACAACCGCTATATTCTTAAACCCGAATTTATTCAACGTGCAACCCGCATGGCCATCAATTACCATGATTCCCCATTGCCCAAGTATGCTGGATTGTACGCCACCAATCAGGCCATCCTGCATGGAGAAACAAGCCACGGGATCAGTTGGCACGAATTGACCACCACGATTGATGGTGGAGTTATCCTGGCCTCCGAAAGTGTGGAAATTGCACCCAATGATACCGCATATTCGCTCAATATCAAATGTTATGAAGCTGCGATGGAGGCGTTTAAAAAAGCGCTGCCTGGGTGGTTGAACCATGAATTTGTAAAAGTACCCCAAACTGATCACGGTGGATCTTATTATGGGCAAGCCGATCGCCCCTTTCATTTGGGGATGCTCAATTGGGCTGAACCCGCAACCACTATACAGCGCTTGATCCATGCTTGTGCGATGGAATCCCACCTGGAAAATCCATTTCTAATGGCTTCCATCGTCAAAGATGAACAAGTCTACTACATCAAAGAAGCTTACACCGCGCCGGCTACATCCAGTACAACGCCTGGCATGGTCCGGCATATGGGGAACTATACTACCGTTGATGTAAGCAAAGGATTGCTGATCATTGAGAAAATAGTCACTGCTGATGGTGACGAACCGTCCGTTCAAGAGATTCTGAAGAATGGAGAACAGTTGGCCTTGCCTTCAACCCCCTGGTTTGAGGTAGCCAATGAGCTTTTTCAAAAAACAGCCAAACACGAGTATTTTTGGAAAAACGAACTGGAAAATGCGGAATTGGCAGAATGGGTCAACCATTCAGTAGAATCAAACTTTTCGAGCAAGGAAGGTCTTATTGAGGGAAAAGCTGAACTCCTGCCTGCCATCGTTACTTTTCTCCAGCGCATTACCGGGAAAGTAAAAACCACCTTTGGTTACGTTCCTACAGGAATACCTGCTGATCAGCATTTGTTTTCAAAATGGGTGCCATTTACCACTGAATTGGAAGCCAACGACAGCATCGAAATTGCCTTTGGATGCATTGCCAAAAAAATCAAAAAAGTAAAAAACGCAATTGGTTATCGGTCTGATCTGGTGTTGCGGTATCCAACTTTGGCCAGTTTGTGTGGAAGACAGCCTCAAATTTACATTGCTGAAGCTGGTGCCGATGTATCGTTTTTACCAGAAGGCGTTCTCCTGGTGCAAATGACTCCAACTGGCTTTTCCATAAAAGGGTTAAATGCAGAGGTTTTTCAAGCCCTGGAATGGTTTGTTCAAACGGCAACGCAAAGCAAGGATGCTGTTTGGACGAAACTGCCTCTGATGTCTGCGGAAAGCGAGCAAGCTTGGTTGCAACAACTCAATCAACCTACACATACCTCGCCTCAGACTTCTTTGGATCCTCTTTTCCGAATTTTTGAAATGGCCAAAAAGTATCCGCAACATACCGCCATAGTTGATCAAGGCCGCAAAATTTCGTATCAACAACTTTGCCGCGATGTGAAAACTACGGCAGCTTGGTTGAATACGCAAGGTATTGGTGAAGGTCATATTTTGGCAGTCGAAGTAGCACGTACTTATGATTATTTCAAAACCTTTTTGGCCAGCCTTTATGTTGGGGCAACCTTTGTGCCACTGGATTTTAAATTGCCAGCAGAAAGAATCAAGTTAATCTGTACCAAAGCCAAACCCAATGCCATTGTCTTCATCACAGAGCGTGACTTTGCTTTTGAGGATTTGACGGTACTGCGCATTCAAAATGTAAAGACCGATGGCAGAATGCCTGAATTGAAGCTCTCTCCCAACGCAGGCGCCTATATCCTTTTCACCAGTGGTTCCAGTGGTGTGCCTAAAGGGGTAGGGATCAACCGCAAGTCGTTGACAACTTTTGTAGACGCTGCTTTGGGCTTGTACAACATGAGCGCACAGGATAAAGTCATCCAATTTGCCCACCTGGCTTTCGATACATTTATAGAGGAGACATTTATCGCCTTATGCTCTGGCGCAGCTTTGTACCTGCGCGAAGAGTCCTGGTTGCTGACCGATCAATTGGCCAAGGTAATCGTGGAGGAAGGGATCACAATATTGGATTTGCCTACGGCCTATTGGCGGCAATGGATGTCGAGCCATGCCTACCCTTTGGCCAATGCTTCCGAATCCTTGCGCTTGACCATTATCGGTGGAGAAGCCATGTACAAAGAGGATTGGGCGACCTGGAGTGAATCCAATCCCGGACACCGCTTGATCAACAGCTATGGGCCAACGGAATGTACCGTAATTGCTTTGGCCGAAGAGATCAAAGCCACCGAAGCGCCCAAAGACCGCATTGCTATTGGAAAACCATTGCCTGGATATTCTATTCGAATTGTCGATCAGTGGGGATCGACCCTCCCGCAAGGATTAGCGGGAATTTTATACATCACTGGAGATGCAGTATCTTTTGGATATGTAGGTTTAGAGCCTACTGCAAAAGGCCATGCCTCGTTTATGAATCATATTGACCACCATGGACGTACCGTTAGAAGCCATTCTACAGGTGACACTGTAGTTGCGGCAACTGATGGTACAGTCTATTACCTCGGTCGCTTTGACCGCCAGGTAAAAATTCGCGGGTTCCGAATTGGATTGGATGAAATCAGTAGTCAGATCAAAAGTATTGAAGGCGTATCCGACGCGGTAGTGCAGGTCATCCAATCCCTTCACGGGATGCCCAGCCTGGCTGCCTTTGTTTTAACTGAAGATGACGAGTTGAATGCAAATGCAATTCGGGAAAAACTGAGCAATCAGGTACCTGAATACATGATACCTGAAACCATCCTGTTAATCCCTGAAATCCCTTTGACCTCAAACGGAAAGGTGGATGCCCGCAAATTGGAAAGTTTGATCGAGCAAACCAGGGCAAACCGGACTCAAGTTATCGAGTTGCCAGAAGGTCCCGTTGAGGTTTACTTACATGAGCTTTGGAGCAAGTTGTTCAAAAGAGAACAAATCAGTGTAGAAGATGATTTTTTTGAGTTGGGTGGACATTCGCTTTTGGCAGTTCAACTCGTGGCCAATCTCAAAAAGGAATTTGACATTGAATTTCCACTTGCTTCGCTGATCACCTATCCAACCATCCGAAAATTAGCAGAATTGATCAACAGCAAAAAAGTAGAACATTTGTGGAATGTAATGGTACCCATCCGAACCGAAGGAAGCCTAGCGCCCATTTTTTTAATTCATGGTGCAGGATTGAATGTATTAATGTTTCAATCACTGGCCCGCTACCTCAATCCAGATCGGCCTATTTATGCGCTACAGGCCAGAATGACAAATACAGAACATTCCCAAAATTGTACCATTCCTAAAATTGCTGCCGATTACCTTCAGGAAATCAAGCAAATTCAACCGACAGGTCCATATCACTTGTTGGGGTATTCTATCGGCGGTTTTATTGTTTTTGAAATGACCAAGCAATTGGAAAAAAATCAGGAAGCGGTGGCTTTTGCAGGTTTGATCGACTCAGTAGCTGCCTTCACGAAGGAATCAAAAAAAGGGTATCAGCGCTGGTTTGATGTTGTGGCTACTCCATTTGCCAAGTTGGCCTTTGCGGTACAAGCTTTCTTCAAAGAAGAAAAGAGCGAGCGTCGGCGATTCTTGATGCAGAAAAAGAACAACCTAAAGGTGACACTTTATACCACCTTGTCAAAATTCAAACTGGTAAAACTACCTGTGAATGGGTTAGAGCGCAGCCAGGAACTTGGAGCCTATACCGTAAGCGCATCCACTATTGCAATGACCAAAGCACTCGAACAGTATGAACTTGAACCTGTTGCAACCCGAATTGACTTGTTCAAAGCAACTAAGGCAAGCTTTTACATCCGAGAGCCGGATCATTATGGATGGGATCCCTACTTGCAAAATGGACTTAATGTGCACCTGGTTCCTGGTGATCACAACCATATTTTTAAGCAACCCAATGACCAGGTCTTTGCAGAAGTGCTGGAGGCTCGATTGAATGAAATAGCGCGTGTAGAACTCCAAGAATCAAAACATGGAAAGTATCAAGCCCCGGTGGCAATCATTGACTTCCGCCGCAATAACGCATTGCAATCAGCCTTTGCTGATCTATGGCCGCCCTTACGCAACGCCAACTAAGGATTTGTGGGCTTTGCTCACCGATGCGGAACTAGCGAGTGCACAAAAAATGCCACCAAAAGACCGCAATACCTGGTTGTGGTGTCGGGCAATGCTGCGCAAGTGTTTGGGAATAAAGCTGAATATTGACCCAGCAGGGATTCAGTTTGTATACAACGAAAATGGCAAACCTGGGCTTAAAGACCAGTCCTTGCATTTCAACGTCAGCCATACTGCAAGCTCATTCCTGATTGGCATTGCGCAAGGATCAATTGGCGTAGACCTGGAATTTATTCCCGAGCAGATTGACTCCGTTACTGCTGATTATTTGTTGAATGAGCAAGAAAAAGGGTATTGCCAGGAGGGAAAAAACCTTCAAGCCTTTGCTGAAATCTGGACGCTCAAAGAAGCATTTTTGAAGGCTACTGGGTTGGGCCTGGTTGATGATTTGCCTTCCATTGACGTTGATCCGCTTTCCGAGAAAAATACCCTAAGTAGTAACGGGTGGGGCAGTACTTCATTTGTATGTCCCGGAGGGGAAGTAGGGGCATTTGTAGGAAGAGCTACTGCTGAGTTGCAATTTTTTCATTGTTCCTAAAATGAAAAAAGGAAGCCAGAAAACTTAATTTCTGACTTCCTTATGTTTTGGAGCGGATAACAAGATTCGAACCTGCGACCTCAACCTTGGCAAGGTTGCGCTCTACCAACTGAGCTACATCCGCATAATTTAATGTTGCTTTGAAAGAGTTGCAAAAGCATTTTCTTTCTGAGCGTGCGCAAAGATAATTGCATCCGGGGGTAAAAAACAAGTGTTTTGGCAAAAAAAATTAAAAAAACCTTCGGTTTTCTATCCAAATCTTTGAGAATAAAAGGATTGAAAAGATCTCTTTTCTCCTGAAAACTTTCGGCTTTATTGGTTTTCTACCATCATTTCAACTTCTTTTTCCAATTTTGGCAAGCGAACCCTGCGCAATATTGGAGGTAGCAAAGCCAACGCAAGCAATGCTATTCCAGCAAAACCCAACGAAATCGGCTGGGTGGCAGGTACGCCGATGGTGCAAATCAAAAGGATCATCAAAGTAGAAAAGGGGAGGGATAAAGCGATAAAATTCAAAGCGAGACCTGAATTGAAGATACTGGTTTTGGATCGTTTTTCCCCTTCCAACACGTTAACTGCTGCAATATGGGCAAATGGCCAAAAACTCACCGCACTTTGTGGAAAAACAACGGCCAGAATGGCCGCAGCAGGACTCAAATGCGGCACAAAACTCAGAAACAAGCCGCTAATCAAGAACGTCAAACCTGAGCGAAGTACTAGAATTCCTCCAATCATGCGCAACTCCGACCAGCGAGGCTGTACCGAGATGCCAATGAACAGCAGCACCAATGGCGTCATGATTGCGCCCACTTTCAGGATCACATCCTGCACAAATTCTGGCAGGTGTTTCATTTGCCAGCCCATGCCCAGGCAAATCAAGGCGGCAATCAAAACCAGATTGACGGGTTCGCGCAGCAAGGCCAGCAATAAGTCTTTCACCTTTGCCGAGGTGGATACATTTTCGCTGGGAAAGGAGCGGTAATACCAGCGCATGGCCAAGAGATACAGCAAGATCAGTACAAATACCTTGTTGCCCAGATCGCCGAGTGCTGCCCAGGCCACCGCCTGATCACCCTGGTATTCAGCCAGGATCGGGAAACAAGACAATCCTGGCGCGAGGGACGGAATCATCATCAACATACTCCGAAACTCCGGTGTACCACGGGCTATGCCCATCAGTGGCAAAAGTGCATAACTCAAGCCAAAAAGCAAGACATTGAAAATCAAAGCAAGTATAGGCAAGCTGATCAACTCAATACGCACTTCGGTCTTGAGCAGTGCAATAAATATGGTAGCAGGCAATGCCAAACTCAAAATAATCGTCTTGAGTCCATCGGCCTGTTCTTTGTTCTTTATTTTGGGTTTCAATAATAAGCCTATGGCCATTAAGACCAATAGAGAGAGGGCTTTCTGCAATGCAATGTTCATGTGCTAAAAGCTTGTTGATGAGGGGTTCACAGTAATATTCTCCATGAACCCCAGTTCAGGTATTTTTTAAGCAAGAACCTTCTTGAGGCTTTCGGTAAAGAGTTTCAACTCATCCGGCAATCCAACACTGACCCGGCAGTAAGTCTTGGCGTCGATCTCAAATGAGCGTACCGCTACTCCAGAATCCATCATTTTTTTCAGGAAATCTTTGCCATTCATTTCAATCGGAAACAGTACAAAGCTGGTATAAGAAGGCACATAATTGAAGCCTTGCTTTTTCAATTCATCACAAATGAACTGGCGACCTTCTGTAGTCAGTTTCCGCGAGCGCTCGTGGAATTCTTTGTCTTCCATACTGGCAATGGCGCCCATCACTGAGGTGATGCACATGCCCATATTGCCGCGTACCATGGAGTCAATTTTTTCCAAAGTCTTGGGTTGAGCTACGATGTAACCAATGCGCAATCCCGCCATGCCATGGATCTTGCTGAAGGTACGGGCCACGATCACGTTTTTGCCTTTCGCTACCAGGTCTACCATGCTGGAAGCCATCGGATTGTCGAGGTAGTCGAGGTAGGCTTCATCAACAAATACCGGTGCTTTATCCGCAGCTTTGCTGCAAAATGCACGCAGTTCTTTGGCATCGGTAATCGAACCAGTGGGGTTGTTCGGATTGCAAACGTAGATCAGTTTCGTGTTCGCATCGATGGCTTTTTCCATCGCCTGGGTATCGTGTGACCAGTCTTTTTTGAGTGGCACGTTTTTCCAGGTTGCCTTGAATGCCTTTGCTGTATTTACGAGCGACATGTAGGCAGGGTCGGCAGATACAATATTACCGCCTTCCAGAAAATGGGTAATGGCTACTTTTTCCAAAAGATCGGTGGAGCCTGGCCCCATCATGATGTAATCTTCAGAAACGCCTTCTTTCTCAGCGATCATTTTCTTCAACTTCATGGATTCTCCATGTGCGTAGCGATTGCCGTTTATGGCAGACTCAATCACCGCCAGTCGCGCTTTGGCTGAAGGGCCAAAGGGATTTTCGTTGGCATTGAGGCGAATCACGTTGGGTGCCAGTATTGGAGGCAACTGATAGTCGAGTTCTTTCAATCGGCTTTGTTCTGGCCACAAAAGCGTTTGATCAGTGGCAAAGGTGCTGCTACCAAATGCGGCTGGTGTAACCGCAGCACCAGATGCTAATACAAGGGAGGAACGCAACCAACTGCGTCGACTCAGGTTATTGTTATTCATGGCAAATGTGTGTTTTGAGCAATGAAAGTCTACCCGATTAGGATCGGCAATGGAAAAACAAATTTGATGGAGCTGAAAAAGATATGACTGATAGAATTACAAATTTGGCAAAAAAGAATGACAAAATAACAGGAAAATGCAATGAAATGGAAATAAGATGATATTCCTTCAATACGGGGCTATTCGACAAAAATAAATCTTTAAAAACCGTGAATCGCAAAATATTATCCCATTATGCGGATCGCTTTTTTGAGACAAATCGAATGGCCAGCCAGGTCAATCCAAGTAGTACGCTAACCAAAGCAGCTAAAACGAGAAGTTTATGGTTGGGATTGTACAAAGGTTCAGACGTACCAATCCCAATTAGCCCAGCCCAATAATAGGGATGTACCTCATCATTGGGGTGATTGTGGAGCAAATCGAGCTTGGCTTGTTGCAACGCAAGGGGCCTGTTTTGCCCTTTTTTGAGGTTTTGGAAAAAACCAACCACCAGTTCAGCAGTTTTTACATCGTCAACACTCCAAAGGGTGGTCACCACACTCTTTGCACCAGCATGAATGAATCCATGTGCCAAACTGATGATGCCCTCTCCTTGGTGGTAGTCGCCTATCCCCGTTTCACAAGCACTCAGCACCACCATTTCGGCGGGAAGCCGCATGGCGTACAAATCCTGGGTAAACAAGTACTCGTTGTGTAGGGTGTCTCTTCGTTCTACAAAGGCAAGTGCGGATAGGTTGGCTGCTTCCCGAACATATATACCGTGCGTTGCCATGTGTAAAACCTGATAATTTGGTGCTTGTTTTTGGAAGGCTTCCAGGCTGGCAGCTCGGCCAAGTAATACTTTTGCATCCCATAGTTTACCTAGCTTTCTGGCTTCAGCAAAGGTGTTGTACAAAGGGCTTAAGCCCCGGGTATCTCCTTGGAAGTGGGGAGCCATCGACAATAAACTGGGTTTAAAAAGATGACTTCGGCTCTTGTGCTCCAGTTCCCAGGCTAAACTTCCTGAGTAGTTGTACTGAATGGCATATTGGCGCAAGAGGTAGGCATGGCTTTTGAATCGGGTGATCTTTTTGGGAAGCCTGGTCAGCAATGCCTCAAAAGGCAGGTAACTCAGTGCTCCATCTGGTATGATGATCAATTCTTTGACTTCTTTCAAAGACGAACGAACAGGTGCGATGAAATTTTGATGCATGCGCCATGACAACTTTATCCAGGATTGAATATTGCTGTCCAGCGCCGGTCCATTCAAGGCAGGATATTGCCGCAATAAACCCCGGAAATCAATTACTTCTTGCAGTACAGCGCTTGATTTGGGTACTTCGAATCCTGTAAACGCTGATTTTTTCAGCACAAAAACCAGAAAGGAGCTTTCGGTTTCAAAATATTCAACCATTGCTTGATGGCGGCGCAGTAATTTTTTTCGTAAAAACTTTGCGGTGTATACAGTATCGGAAGGCAACGGAATGCCCCTTTTTTTTTGCCAATGCAGGATGGATTTTTGTACCCCATCCAACTGACGCATTAGCCCAAGCATTTCTCGTTCCAATTTGGCCGCATTGATTGGTCGGCTGAGTTTCTCGCTTTCCAGTTCTGCCAAACGGGTTCGCAGTGAATCTGACATTTTTTCGAGCTCGGGTGGCGCACCAACTTGTGCTTTGGCCTGACTTTTTTGAACCGCTTCCAGCAATTGAGCGCCTTTGCTTTTTTCACTCAGCAAAAATGCTCTTTCTAAATATTCCTCCTGCTTGTTCTGCTGCCAAATTCTAAAATTGAGCTCGGTTGCTTCGCGATACAAAGAATACTGCTGTTCTAACCAATTTTGCCTGGAGTTGGAGTTGGTCATTTGGTTGCGCAAAACACCCATGAGCTGCAGCGCTTCAGTGTAGGTATTGGCTGCTTTTTTCTGCCAATACAAGGTGTTTTGCTTGCTTTTGGCGCTTAGTGCCTCTGCTTTCCAGGTTCGGGCTTGTTGGGCCAAAATTTTCATTACCTCCAAGGTTAGCTCGTTGCCCCAATAGGTTTGCCCAGGACGGTAATCTACTGCTTTCAAGGCTTTATTCAACAAGGCACTACTGGCGGAAACTTTATTGCGCTGGAGTAAGATTTCTGCGCGGGTGCGCAAGACCTGTGCATATCCCAATCCTTTGGTTTGCCCAATTTGTTGCAGCGCAAAAATTGCTTTTTTACTTTGTATCTCAGCCGTATCCAAAAACCCTTGACCAAGGTAACAGAGGGCCAGACTGTTGTGGATTTGTGCCAGATCTGGATGCCCTTGAGGGTAATACTGGTGCAGGATATTCGCGGCTATGGATAGATTTAGAATAGACTGCGCAAACTCGACTTTCAAAAGATAACAAACCCCAATGTTGCTGTGAATCGAGGCTGCAAAAACTTGATTGCCGTACAAGGATTTTATGGGTTCTAAAGCAGCCAGGTGGTATACCAATGCCTTGTCGTAATTACCGCTTCTTTGATAGCAAAGACCAATTTTATGCCAGGCCGCAGCGCTGCTTGGTTCCTTTGAACCTCCATATAAAAAAACGGCTTGCTGCAAATAGGGGATGGCTGCAGAAAAATCTCTTTTTTCTAACAAAACTTCACCGATATTTTCCAGGGTCGGAGCTATAGCAGAATTATTGGGGCCAAAAGCTTTTTGGCGGATGCCTAAAACCCTTTGAAATATGGCCATGGCCTGATCCCATTGTCCCATTTCATACAAGACTTTTCCCAGGTTGTTTAAGGAAGTAGTAACCTTGACATGGTTGACACCGTAGGTTTTTTCCCGAATGGCCAATGCTGCACGGTATTCTCGGGCTGCTTCCTTAAATTCTCCGCTGAAATAGGCACAGTTGCCCAGGTTGTTGTGGCTAACGGCAATATCGGCATGGGTTGGTGGTAAGATCGCTTTCCTTATTTTTAAAGCCTTTTGGTGCATTTGCCGGGCAACTCCATAATCTCCCAGCTGAATCTGACAATTGCCAATGTTGTTGTAAGAGTCGGCGGTTTTTTCGTGATTGGGGCCAAACAATTGTAGCCTCAACTGCAAAGCGCGGCGGTGCCATTGCAAGGCTTCGGAAAAATTTCCACTGTTGAGTGCACATTCTCCGAGGCCATTCCAGGCTTGGGCGATGAGGGGGTGGCCTTTGGCTTGGAAAGCCTTGAGTTGTTGAATGGCAAGTAAATAATCGACAACGGCACTGTCGTAATCGGCAATATCCACGGCAATGTCGCCTAGTAAAACCAGGGCTCTCGCTGCGATTTGAGGCTCTTTCTGGTTTTTTAGGCACTGTTTGGCCAATCCAGTTGCTTCCTGATATTTCAGGGAATCGAACAGCAATTCAGCTTGCTGCAAAATGGCCTCAGCACGATTTTGTCCCCAAATCTGGGTAGCTCCCCAAAGAATACTCCAAACCAGTACGCAATGCTTCATCATTTATCGACGTTTCAGAACGTGTTTTGCGCCATTAACACGTTTGCGCATGGGCAAAATAGTTATTTTCGCAAAATATTTCGACAAACCTGGCACATTATACTGCTCAAAAACACCTTACTCATGAACGCCATCACTTACACAAATGAGTCATTGGTTGCGGCGATCAAAAAAGGCGGCTCGGTTCGACAAATCGCTATCCGCTGGCTTTACGACGATAAAGAATTGCAACAGCGCGTCGTTTCTTTTGTGAAAAACAACCGGGGCAACCAGGAAGATGGTACCGATATGTTTCACGAAGGAATCATCGTGCTGGACCGCAACATCCGAGAAGACAAATTTCGGGGTGAAGCACCCGTGAAAGGCTATCTCTACTCGATTTGTCGTTTTTTGTGGATGAACCAAATGCGCAAACAAGAACGCATTTCCCTGGTTGATCCCATTAAGCCAGCACAGGAAGAACCGGATTTCGAAACACCTGAAGTTGCTTTTCGTTCCGAAGAACGCAAAGGACTCTTGAGCCACCTGCTTGATCAACTCGGCGACCAATGTCGAAAAGTGTTGGAAATGTGGAAGCTGTCGTACTCAATGGCGGAAATTGCCGATACCCTGCAACTCAGCAGTGAGGCCAACGCCCGCAAAATTAAGTACCGTTGCCATATGGCGTTGATGGAATACCTGGACAAAAATCCCAGGATGCTCGAACAACTTAAAGATGTGCTATGAAAATTGAAAATTATTACGACCGCATCGACCAGTACCACGCTGGCGAACTTTCGGACAGCGATAGCAAAAGCTTCGAACAAGAGTTGAACAACAACGAAGAATTGCGCCGAGCCGAAGAACTGTACCGCTTGAGTTTGCAAGTGCTCGATTTTGGTGCCGAAGAAAACTTGCGCAAAGACTTGAAAAAATGGAATAGCGAAAGCAGTTCGGTTTCTACAGGTGGGCGAATTGTCTCTTTGCGCCACCGTTCCTTGCAAATCCTGAGCGCTGCTGCTGCGGTACTCTTGCTGATCTTTGCGGTGCGTTCATTTTTGATGCCACAAGCGAGTACGGATGAATTGTTTGCGAGCTACTACAAAACGCCATCCCAAACCGGTTGGAGGGGAAATGCTGATGCCCAAAATGCCCTGACTTCTGCCAAAAAAGCGTTGGCGGAAGAGAGCTACGCCGATGCGGTAGATGGCTTTTCAGAAATTGCGCAAACGGATCCATTGTACGTTGAAGCCCAGTACTACCTTGGTCATGCGCTGGTTGGCTTGAACAACCTGAATGCCGCCAAAAAAGCATTTGAAACGGTAGCCAATTCTGAGGATAAATTCCAGGAAAAAGGGGAATGGAATTACTTGCTGGTATGTATGAAAACCAAGCAATGGAATGTTGAATGCGAAGCAAAATTGAAAAACATCGCTGCTGATGAAGGATATTCCTTTTATCCGGAGGCCAAAGAACTGCTGAAGAAGATGAAGTAAACTTTACATTGGAATAGATTTTTTTGCAGCTTCGCTGCTTCTTTTTTCCACCACCTGAGACACTTCAGGCACTTGAGAATCACCTGAGGGAATACGGTTTGGATTCTAAAGTGACTCTTGGGTGCCTGAAGTGTCTCAGGTGGTGGAAAAAATAAAATCGTATGCGCTTAATTAAGCTGGAGGGGCTTGTGCCAAAACCACTTCGTCATCCTCGTCTGGTGCTGCACCAAAGATATGGGTAAGCTCCAGTTCAAAACCTGTCAATACCGTTGAACTGATTTTGCCTCTGATTTCCTGTAGGTCATGTAGTACATATTTGTCTGCTTGCATGGTGTAGATCTCGATGCTTTTATTCAGCGGATCTACCAGCCAATATTCCCGGATGGCGAAGCGCTCACAAAGGTCTTTCTTGATGACCCGGTCTTTTTTGATGCTCCCTGGAGAAATGATCTCCACAACCATATCGGGCGCGCCATGGATGTAGTCACCATCTTCAATCAAAAAACTGCGCTCGTTGCTGATAAAGGCGAGGTCGGGTTGGAAGCCATTGTATTCGTCCAGATTGAGGTCAACAGGAGCGGAAAAAATACTTCCAATTGGATTTTTGCGCAAAAAAATCGTCATCTCCGTAAGCAGTTCTCTACTTACCGCTTGATGCATAAGACTAGGGGCAGCACGTTTCATTATTTCTCCTTCAAAAAGTTCGTAGATAAAAGGGTCATTGTCGGCGAGTTCCATTTCGCGAAACATTGACCAGTTTACCTTTTCAATTTTTGGATCAGCAAGAATAATTGCCATGGTTTTTTAATTTCTGTCCACCAATTTAAGACTTTTTTTTACACAGTAGTGGGGCAAAAATAAATGTTCATTTTTTTGAGCCAAAGGATTAGATAAGACACTTAAAATAAAACGTTTACTCATCTAATCCTTTGGCAAAATGAACATTTTATTTTTTTATTGCCCCAAAGATATTTAGAGTTCTTTACTTTTGTTGTCATGCTGCCACTGAATGTTTTAGACCAGGTTGCTCAAACTACCATTCAGCTCATTTTGAATGAGCCCTTCTACGGCCATTTTTTGACAGGGATGGTCAAGGAAGTCAACATGCAGGTTTCGACCATGTCTTTAGGCATCAATTCCAATAAAACCACCAAGTTGGCGATCAACCCCAAGCATTGGGAAGAAATCTTGATTACCCCTGCATTGCGTTATGGCGCGTTAAAGCATGAAGTACTGCACCTGGTTTTTCGCCACGTTTTGCAGGGCAAAACCTACGCCAATCGGCAGCTGTTCAACCTTGCAGCAGATTTGGTGGTCAATCAATACCTTGCACCAGATCAATTGTTGCAAGACGCCATCACCCTAGAACGATTTCCAGAGCTTGAGCTGCCTCCCTTCCGATCCTTAGCCTTTTATTATGATACATTGAGCGATGCCTGGAACAAAACCTTGCGGCGAGGCTTGCTCATCAGCCCAACCTTGTCGCAATTGATGCACCATGAAAATGGATTGTGGGCAGGGCACGAGCTTTGGCAAACAGAAGCTGATCAACTCAGTGCAGCTGAAAAAACCTTGCTGGATGGCCATCTCGAAGACTTGCTGCGCAATACTTTGCAACGAGTTGGTAGCAAAGGCTTAGGCCGACTACCTACCGTTTTGCAACATCAATTGAAACTGCAAATACGCGATGCAACTCCAACCCTGGACTGGCGGCGTTATCTGCGACTTTTCTTCGGTACAGGACAACGTACCTATCTGAAAAACACCCTGCGCAAACCCTCTCGGCGGTTTGGCACCAATCCGGGATTGTGCATCCGCAACAAACACCAGCTCCTGGTTGCAGTAGATACCTCGGGCAGCATCAGCGAAGCTGAATTGCAGGCTTTTTTCAGTGAAATACACCACATTTGGCAGCAAGGTGCAACCATCAGGATTGTAGAATGCGCTACTCAAATCAACAATACGTACTTTTATCGGGGAAAAATACCTCAAATCACCAGTGGGGGAGGAGGAACCCTTTTTGATCCAGTTATAGAATATGCCAACCGACATGCGGATGCGGATGCCGTGGTGTATTTTACCGACGGTTTTGGACCTGCTCCCCAAATAGCCTCCCGAAAACCCTTGCTTTGGGTGATCAGTAAGGAGGGCCTTGCCGAAAATTCAAAAGAATGGGATTTGTTGTTAGGGCGAAAAATTAAAATGTTACCAACTGGATGAATACCATGCACGACTATCAATACTATGGAACCAAGGTGAATGCGACGGAATTGCTTGCATTTATCCAACACGTTTTCCAGAACAATCTTGCCTTAGAAGTACAGGGAAAACGCAAAACGCCCATTTGCATTTGGGGTCGGCATGGCATTGGCAAAACTGAGATGGTTGAAAACCTGGCGCAGCAAAACGCCTATCAGTTGGTGTATATCGCCCCAGCCCAATTTGAAGAAATGGGGGATCTGGTGGGGATGCCCGCCATTGAAGCAGGCCGCACCGTATTTCGTGCACCTTCCTGGGTGCCCACAACGCCTGGCCCTGGAATCCTGCTGATCGACGATGTCAACCGGGCTGACGAACGCATCCTCCGCGGCATCATGCAGCTCTTGCAAAACCATGAACTGATCAGTTGGAAACTTCCTCCCCAATGGCAAATCATCCTCACTGCCAATCCCGACGGCGGTGACTATTCGGTTACACCCATGGATGATGCGATGCTTACGCGCATGCTGCACATCACCCTGGAATTTGAGGTAAAAGCCTGGGTAAAATGGGCCGAGCAAAACGAGGTAGATTCAAGAGGCATCAATTTTGTATTGCTTTACCCTGAAATCATTACCGGACAGCGAACTACGCCGCGTACCCTGGTGCAATTTTTTGAAGCCATCAAACCCATCGCGGATTTGAGTGCCAATCTTGGGTTGGTGCGCATGCTGGCCGATTCTTGTCTGGACGAGCAAAGCGCCAGTGCTTTCATCTCTTTTGTAAACCACAATCTGGGCGAGTTGATCACTCCAGAAACCATCTGCAATGCCCAGGATTTTGAAAAAGAGGTATTGCTCCCTTTTCAAAAAGTGGCCTTGACGCAACCGATTCGGGTGGACATTATCGCGGCGCTGTGTACCAGGCTGGTCAATTACGTGTTGAATCAAACCAAGCCAATCAGTGCAAGTCAATTGAACAACCTCAAGTCTTTTATCAAGATAGATTTTATCCCGAATGACCTTCGGTTTGCGATGGTACAGGAACTGATTGGGAGTGGAAAAACCGGGTTGAAAGGTTTGTTGGCAGATGCCGAATTGGGAAAGTTGATGCTGAAGGGGATATGAGTGATAACAAGTCTTAAACATATGTGGTAGCATGTGGAGCGGCATCGTTTTGATACCGCTCTACATACTGTTTCACAATTGAGCTTATCTCTTCTTGTACAAATCCCAGTTCACCTCAGCTTGAGGATGTGGGAATTGCTTGAATATTGTGCCCTTATCAAAAGAAGTTGCGATTTCACTCAGTTTATCGTAGCGACGGGCGTCGATCCAACGGTGCCCCCAAGGCTCTGCCCAGAGTGAATAACGGCGCTGGTAGAGGATTTCGTTAATCAAAGCCTGGGTGGTGGTAGCCCCGGTGTAGCTGCCAATCCCTGCCGCATTGCGGATGATGTTTATTGCCGCCACTGCTTCAGTGGGTTGATTCAGGTTGGCATGTGCCTCCGCTTTGAGCAGGATCAGCTCCTCGTTGCGGATGAACGGAATCGGCGAGGTATTGCTCGCCCAGCGCGCATCTTGATGTGTGCCTACTAACGGTGTAGCATCGGTGGTAACAAGCACAGGTGTTGTTCGTTGCAAAAACTTACGCGTTACACGGGTATCGCCAGGTGTTGCATCGGCTAATACGGATGGGTGGACCACGATGATGGTATTCACCGCTGCATTGGGTACATAATACAAAGGGTTAAAACCATCTGGCGGACCGGTAAAGGGGTGGGCTGGTCCGGCGTTCAAATTCCCAGCCAAATCCATAAACGAACCATTCAAGGCATTTAAAATGCCTTGCCAATCTTTACGATAGGCATTTAAACGAGCCAAAATCCCTTGATTTACTTTGCGCACACCATCGATGGTATTAAAGCCAGCAAAACCGGGCGTAAGACGTAGAGGGAAATTACCTGTGCCTGCTGCCGTCAGATCTTGGTTTGCCGCATCCAACAGGGATTTGATGTAATTCAGTGCTTCTACGTAAGTGACAAATGGCCCTGGATTGAGGGGGTCTTTCAAATCGGTACGAATCCCGTTTTCGTACACGAAGTTAGCAGGGATCATAAACTGATAACCCTGGATCATTTTGGCAAAACCCGAGATGGCCTTTTTTTCGGTATCGCTCAGCAACTGAGAGCCATTGGCGGAGTTGATCAGGATATCAGCTTGTTTGATGGCTTGAAAGGGGGTGGCCCAAGATCCACCTCCAGTGGCACCGAAACCAAAGTAAGCACGGTCGGGTACACGTCCAGCCTGCCCCAGCCAGTCGGTCTGGAAACGTGGGTCAGAAGCATTCAGGTACCATATTTCCCGGCCAAAAGTATTCCAGGCCTGTGATATATTGGTTACGTAGCCCCGGTGTGCTGATTCCAGCCCCGTTAGCAAAAACTGAACCTGTTCCCGGGTAGCATTGTTCGCAACACTAGCTAAGGAAGGGTTGTTAGGATCCACTACTTCCTCCAGTTCCAGAGGATTACAGGCCGAGAGCCCCATAATCAGCAGCGGTAGTAAGATATATTGAAAAGTCTTTTTCATGTTTGAGTAAATTTGGAGTTAAAAATCGAAGTTGACGTGGAAAAAGATTCTACGCTGGGTAGGGTAGGGTGCAATGTCGACGTTGTTGGCCACAGATTGGGCGCCGAAAGTTGAGGTCTCAGGGTCGTAACCGAAATAATCAGTGAAAAGAAATACGTTGTTGGCCGAGGCACCCAATTTGATCCCCTGGAAAGCTCCATTCAGGAAATTGGACAGGGTTTTCTTGGGGAAAGTGTAGTATAGCCCTATTTCCCGAATCTTCATGAAAGAGGCGTCCATCACCCAACGACCAGCGTTGTTATACGGAGCTGGCGGACGTTGGCGGCCATTGGGGATCTCATCCTTGTTGTCGTCATCAAACCAGCCTGGGGTGGTACCCCCACTGTCGCTCAAAAATGCGGTCAGGTTGATGTTGTCTCCACCCTTTTTCCAATCAAGCAGGAATGAAAATTCCAGGTTTTTTAAAACGTTGAACTGGTTGAAGAAAGACAGGTTGAAATCGGGTTGATTATCTCCCCAGAAAGTAAAGCCACCGGGATTGGTTGCAACGGCTGGAGCACCTACAATAGTCGTAGGCGCGTAACCTTCAGCATAGAGGAAAGTTCCCAATCCTGAGCCGAAGGCACCTTGGATATAGGTTGGAATCCCCAATCTGGTCATTTGCACGCGGTTGCGCCAGAACAGGACGCGAGAGAACCAGCGGAAATTAGCGGATTCGATTGGTGTACCTGAAACGCCCAATTCAAGCCCCTTGTTTTCCAGTTCGGCCTCGTTGCTGGGGGTAGATGTTACCCCTGCCGATGGTGAAAGACTCAGGTTTTGGATGTTGTTTTGGGTGTTTTTGATGTAATAGGTGGCTTCAATAGCCAAGCGGTTATTGAAAAAACCTGCATCAAGTCCAAATTCAAGTTCAGTGGCTCTCTCCGGCAGGATTTCAGTGTTGCCAATTTGGCTAGAAACCACCGAACCCAGCAGGCCACCAATGTTTGCACCGTTCAGCGAAGTGAAGGTATTGCCAAAAGCTACGGGTCCGGAGGTTTCACCATAGGCAATACGTGGCTTGAGTTGGGTGATGGGTTTAACGTTCCAGAACCCAAAGTTGGCTACGTTGATGGCGAGCGAAGCACGCGGGAAAGCATAGAGTTGGTTGGGATCGCCGTTGAGCGTCGACTTGTCCCAACGAATGCCTACCGTACCAATGATCTTGTCGTCGAAGTTCGCTTCTTGTTGCAAGAAAATCCCTGCTTCACTGATGGTACTGTTGACGTTTTCGTTGATTTCCTGTATAGTGGCTTGACGAAGGTTGGTTTGCCCGGGTACCAGGCCACGGCCACGGTTGAAGATGGAGCTATTTTTGAAATCCAGACGTACAATGCCACCCTGTGATGTCAAGTTTAACTTATCCAGGCTTTTGCTGAAAACCAAAGCTGCCTGAATATTGGTATTCGTACTCTCTTGGCGGCCAATGAGTAAGTCGCCTGGGTTGGCTTGTGCGCGTTGGAACTGTAGGAACTCGGGCAAATAAACCAAAGTAGAGTTTTGCAGGTAATCTAAGCCCCCGGAGAAGGTTGCTTTCAGGTTAGCCGTAGAAGTTTGGATTAGGTCTGCTACCAAATTAAATGACTGGATGAAACGGTTTACCTCGGAGCTGTTGATCCCATTGTCCGTAACGGCTACTGGGTTTTCAGCAAAATAGGGGTTGACCGGATAAATACCCTGTGCGTTGGGTCGTAAATCGTAATAACGCGGTACATAGGCGATGTTGTAGCCAATACTGGCACCCGTGTTGTTTTGATTGCCCGTGAACCCTCGGTTTGTTTCCGTCTTGAGGTAATTGGAGGTGATCCCCAGGCGAATTCTTTTGGTGATTTTGTGTTCCAGGTTCGCGCGGATGGAGTAACGTTCAAAGCCAGTTTTGCGCACTGTACCATCCTCCGCAGTAATATTTCCAGACACGAAAAACTTGGTTTTTTCATCCCCTCCGGTTAAGGAAAGTCGAGTGTTGCTCAGCGTGGCCGGGTTATTGTAAAAATAGTCCTCATAATCAATGTCCGCACCTTGGCGGAAACGATCCAGTTCAACCTGACGACGTGCAGCCGGGAAGAAAGAGTTGATCTTAGCTTCTGACCAGGCATCAGTACCCAACAAACGCAGTGGGGTAGCCTGGCCAATGTCCTGTGCAAGGCTGATTTTAGTTTTACCGGCTGAGCCCTTCTTGGTAGTGATGATGATTACACCCGCGTTGGCCCGCGTCCCGTAAATGGCAGAAGCAGAAGGGCCTTTGAGGATTTCCACTGTTTCGATATCTGCGGGGTTCAAATCGGCTAAACGGTTGGAACCGTCATCCTGATTGGATCCACCTGCTCCACTGACAGTGGCGCGGCCCGTGCGTTGAGAAGCGTTGCTGGCGTAAACTCCATCCACAATGATCAGAGGCTGCGAAGCACCAGCCAGACTGGAAATGCCCCGCAACTGGATCGATATACCACCACCGGGTGCGCCACCATTGGAGCGGATATTGGCACCAGCAACCTTACCATATAGTGCCGCGTCCGTGGTTTGAATCGTAGTCGTTCCCACCAGATCCTTGGCAGATACTGAAGTGATGGCATTGGCCAGGTTGGACCGCTTTACCGAAGAGGCCAAACCTGTAACGATGACTTCTTCCAGATTGGTGGCGTCTTCGCGAAGCAGGATGTCCAACGTGTTGTTGGAAGGACTAGCCTTAACCGTTTGCGTGAGGTAGCCCAATGAAGAAACAACTAGTGTAATTTCTTGGTTTCCTGCTACTTCAAGAGTGAACTTGCCTTCAATATTTGAAACTGCTCCTATGGCGGTTCCTTGGATAATAAGGTTGGAGAAGGGGAGCACTTCTTTGGTACGGGCATCCGAGATGGTACCTGAAACAGTGAATTGGGCCACCAAATTTCCGGTGGTACACAGAAATAGTGCCCAAAAACATACGTTAAGTATTCCTGGTCTTTTCATACTAATGGATTAATGTTGTCAAGAATAAAAACCAGTATACAAAGTAATACTATTGTATTTCATAGTAAAACATCTTGGGTTTTCTTTTTAGAAAAACTGACAGAAATGTCTAAAATAGGCAATTGGAGAGATTAGGCATTCTATTGATCGACGACCACCCGTGCGAACGAACACATTATCGCGGCGCTGTGTACCAGACTGGTCAATTACTTGCTGAATCAAACCAAGTCAATCAGTTCAAGTCAATTGAACAACCTCAAGTCTTTTATCAAGATAGATTTTATCCCGAATGACCTTCGGTTTGCGATGGTACAGGAATTGAGCGGGCAGATTAAGGGTTTAATGGCGGATGTCGAACTAGCGAAATTGATTCTGAAGAAGATGTGATTTGTTGGTATGCTGTTTTGATTTGTGTTTAAAATGCTTTACTTTTGTTTGAAAAAAAATTTAACCATGACACTTATTCAATTGCGCATTCCGGATGATTTAAACAATGAAATTAGAAAAGTAACCATCGATGTGGAGAATTTTGTAATAGGTGCTATTCAACATGAATTAGAGCGAACTAGATCTGCAACTGATTTGGAAATTGAAGCTGCTTCAATTGTTGATCAATCGGATGACTTACTTACGGCAGACGAGTTGAAATATTACTTAAATCTGGCAGATTATGTATAAACAAGGCCAAATATGGCTGGTTAATTTCGATCCCAGTTTTGGGCATGAATATTAAAAAACGCGACCAGCTCTTATCATTGAAGCTGATGTGTATCTGCCTTTAGGCTCTCTCATTACAGTTATTCCAATTTCATCTCAAGTTTCGAAAAGCAATCTTCTTGATGTCATGCTTCCAAAAGACGTTTCTAATCGCTTGATCAGTGACTCACTCATTAAAACCCGCCAGATCAGTTCATTCGACCAACGGCGGTTTATCAAATTAATTGGAGTATGTAATCCTTCTGTTTTGCAGAATGTATTGTCAAATGTGTCACTTTATCTTGGCGTGTAATACAGGATAATGCAAAACCAAAATGCTTTGACGTATGGTTGTAAGGCAGGGTGTGACGGTACGATGGATAGGTGGCTCAAGCGAATCGGTTTGGGTTAAATGTGAGGCTAGGCAAATGGAGATCCTTCATCCATTAAATACTTACCGATACAAAAACTAATGCCATCAATGACTTCAATCTCTTTGTGCCAATCGATGATTTCCCAATTGGCGTTAGGCGTCGCTACTACTACTTTCTTGCTTTCCGAAAGCACCCAGATTACTTTTTCTACCCCAAATTCAAATAATTTGTCTGTTTTTTTGTTGATGTACGTTTCGACGAGTCCGCCCTCTGTATCGGCATTGATGTCCACTTCAATTTGAATTTTCGGAGGAATAGTCGCGTAATGTTTGTCTGCCTGAGCTACTGAAAATTTTGTTTTTTCATAAATGGCGATGTCAGCAGATAAGTTGTTTTTTCGGTTAAGATGTAAACCTTGTTCATTGGTTAAAATGTGGTACTGTTTTTCATCCAACTGACGAAAGAGAATTCTCAATATATACTCAACCATAATACCTTGCAATGAGCTAGCTCCCATAACTTCTTCAATGGTTTTTTCATTTTTCAACACCTCCCGATACCCTTTGTAATAGATAGGCTTGCCGTCCATGATTTCGTAAATCAAGGCAGATGGTATTTTTTTGGCTGGAATCCGGGGCAGGGTTTTGCGTGGACTTTTGGTTGCGTTCATCGGCGAATCAGTTATGGCTACGAAAATAAGGAGTTTTGGGAAAGATTCCAATTTTTAATGATCCACCAGTGCCATCATTTCGGGACGTAGCAGGTGCTGATTGAGCAGAATAGTCGGCGTGACCTGCGCGAATTGCTTAGAATCCTTACACAAATGGTAGTAATCGGAATACCCGAATTCCAGGGCTACACTCAACCAATCTACCTCTGGGTGTAATTCCTTATACTGAAAAGCATTGAAAAAACGATTGATGCGGGTAAATAATTTTGGTCCAACTCCCATTCTTTCTTTGAATTTTCGTTCAAATTGGCGTGGACTCAGGTGGGCTTGATTGGCCAACCAATCAAGCGAAAATCCTTTAGGTTGGAGGAGCAAAATTTGCCCAATTTGATCTATGCCGTGTGCCTCCTTTTTTACTTTTTGGAGTTGCTTCAACAAATACAGCTCAACCCGCTCAATCATTTCCGCATAGGAAAGTGCATTGGCAATCTGATCATTCACATTTTGCAACTCCTGACCAATGATCGATTCTGCGTCGGTAAATTGAGTGGTGAGTTCCTGACTGGAAAACCCCAACAAACGGTACAATCCGCCGGGTTGAAAAATGACCATCAACATCAAGAAATCGCCTTCTGCATAGGTTTCAAAATTGAGTCTCCCTACTTGTTGGCCAAAGATGGCGTTACGGGCAACGCGATAACTGTTGCCCGTAACCAAATCGTGAGAATGGATGAATCCCCGCGCAAAAAACGCCAACGCGTGCTCAATCCTTGCTGGATAAGGTTTGATATTGTAAGGCGTAGGTGGAATGTTGGCTAAGATGTAGTTGCGTACCAAATGGCGCAATGGAGGACTGGGTAATATTTCTTGAAAGGGAATCATCAGGTTAAAATTACTTACATTTTTCCAAAGTCTTGATCAATTCTATCGGATTATTTCGCATAGGGTAGTGATCTCCATTAAGTTGTACTATTTTCCAGCTTCTTTGTTTGGCCCTTTCCGCAAAAGGGGAAAACCCAGCTTTGCTTACATCTCCATTCGGAGCCATCAGGATGTAAAAGGTAGGAATCTTTTTTACTGCTGGATTTTTCACGGACAGAGGTTCGGTAAATGTTTTCAATGGCTGTGGCACATCCGTAGGTGGAGTAGCACTGACCGGGCCAAAGAAATAAGCAACAAAGCCATCCTTTGTAAATTGCTTGGTCATAGCAGTGGCTTCCGTTTCACCTCTGGTTGCGAACAAACTCTCGCCATCGTTGGGTACAAAAGCATCGAGGTAGATCATTTTTGCAATGCGATCTGGAACTTGTTCGGCTACTCCAGTGATGACCATGCCTCCGTAGCTGTGCCCAACCAGGATCACATTGTGCAAGTCTTCAAATTTGATCACATTGACAATGTCATTGACATGGGTTGTCAAATTGATGTCTGGATTGGCCAAATGCACTCGCTCGCCTAAACCAGTCATGGTAGGACGGTATACTATATCTCCCTTGGCTGTAAGGATGGAGTCGATCTTTTTGTACTCCCAGCCACCGCCCCAGCCGCCGTGTACGAAAAGGAAGGTTCTTGCTGGGGTGGTGGTGGTGCTTTGTCCCCAAAGTTGGGTGCTGAGGAGCACCAATAGCCATAGCTTTGCAATGGTTTTCATGATTTTGGTGTTTTGATTTCCTACAAAACTATGGACTAAAGGTGCGCGGGGACAAGTAAAAAAACGACATTGTTCATTTCAGTGTACTAAAGAAATTTCTGCCTACCGGATACGGGTTTATCCTCGATGACGGAATTGCTGAACAGTGCAAAGTCAATTCCATTCTTCATTTTTAGATTGTTTTTTAAAAAATCAAAGGATATTTAATTTCACGAGAATGACACATGAGTTATTTTATTTTCACTTTTTGAAGTTTTTCCAAAACATTCATCCGAGTTTTTAGTTTACCTTTAGCAATTATATGCTTCAATAACCTAAATATCAAACCATGTCTGCACCGCTGACGAACAACATCAAAGTTTGTGGGTGTAAAAGGCAGGAAAAACAGCGCAAACGGCAGCGCATGTCTTTCCTGTTAACGGTTATTGTGGCAATTCTCCCTAAATGCCCCTTCTGCGCTTTTGGCTATTCCAGTGTTTTAGTAATGTGTAGTGGTGCAAAAATCCACCAATACGAAGCCAATAGCATGGGCTATCTCTCCATCATCTTGGCTGTTGCTGTTTTGGTGTCTCTTTTTTGGAATTACAAAGGAAGAAAAACCTTGATTGCCGCTGCGGTGGCCATTCTGGGGTTGCTTCCCTTGATATATGCACAAAGAATTTCCGGCAATCCTTACGAGTATTTTGCGGGCACAGCACTCATCCTGCTGGCCGTACTGCTCAATGGGAGGTGGCTTAGGAAATTCAGTTTTTGATTTTTTGTAAAACAGGCCCCTTTTTCAGCGCACATAACCTAAATTCAAACCTACATGATTCCGCAGGCTTTCAATTACGAAGCGCCAACTACCCTTGCAGGAGCCATTGCCTTGTTGCAAAAATATGGTTCCGATGCCAAGATCATGTCCGGGGGGCACAGTCTCATTCCTATGATGAAACTGCGCCTGGCAACTCCCGAGCACGTGATCGACATCAGTGGCATTAAAGGCATGGAGTACATCCATGAAGAAGGTGGCTTCCTCAAAATCGGTGCCCTCACCAAAGAAGTGGCTCTCGAAGAGTCCACTCTCCTCCACAGCAAGTATCCGCTGATTACCGATGCCACCAAGATGATCGCCGATCCATCGGTGCGCAACCTGGCTACCGTAGGCGGCAACCTTGCCCACGGCGATGCTGCCAACGACCACCCGGCGGTCATGCTCGCCCTTCGCGCCAGTATTGTTGTTTCGGGCCCAAACGGTGACCGCGAAATCTCTATTGACGATTTCTTCCTCGGCTTTTTTACCACTGCCCTCGAAGCTGACGAAATCCTCACCGAAATCCGCATCCCAATTCCCCCAGCCCACAGCGGAGGCGCTTACCTGAAAATGGAACGCAAAGTGGGCGATTATGCCACTGCTGGCGTTGCCGTGCAGCTGAGCCTGGACGCCGGTGGACATTGTACTCACATTGGCATAGCCTTGACCAACGTAAGCGCATCACCCATGCGTTCGGTGCGCGCAGAACAAGCGTTGCAAGGACAAATTTTGAGTGAAGAATTGATTCAAAAAGCAGCGACCATGGCCGCACAAGACTGTGACCCCAACGCCGACTTGCGCGGTTCGGTTGCCTACAAACGCTCAATTGTCAAAACATTGGTAGCCAGAGCCATTCATGCAGCCGTTGCGAGAGCTGGCGCGTAATTTCATCACCGATAATTTTATTCTAATGGCAAATATTACGATACATATTAATGGAGTAGCGCAAAATCTGGACGTAGAGCCACGCTTGCTTCTGGTACACCTCATCCGCGAAAACCTGAACCTGACCGGAACCCACGTGGGTTGTGATACCTCCAGTTGTGGCGCTTGTACGGTACTGATGGATGGCCGCTCTATAAAGTCCTGCACCGTATATGCAGTGCAAGCCAATGGCAAAGAGATTACCACCATCGAAGGCCTGGCGAAAGGCGGGCAATTGCACCCATTGCAAGAGGGATTCAAGGAAGAGCACGGTCTACAATGCGGTTTCTGTACGCCAGGCATGATCCTGCGCTGCGTAGACCTGCTTGAACGCAACCCAAATCCAACTGAAGACGAAATCCGTTGGGGGATTTCTGGTAACCTTTGCCGCTGTACGGGCTACAACAACATCGTGAAAGCGGTAGAATATGCGGCCAAGAAAATGCAAGGAGCAGAGGTTCCAGCAGCTGAAACTGTGGCTTAGGATTGAGTAAGGATTTTAAATCTTTTAAATCGAGAATTCATGTTTTGCAATACAACCAAAGAAGTTGGTGGTTTGGGACACAGTCTCAAACGTAAGGAGGATGCCCGCTTTACACAGGGCAAAGGCCATTACGTGGACGACATCAAACTACCCGGCATGTTGTACATGGACATTGTACGCAGCCCCTATGCTTACGCAAAAATTATCAACATAGACGCCTCCAAGGCACTGGAAATACCTGGCGTTTTAGCGGTCATCACCGGACGCGACCTGGAGAAATACAACCTGCACTGGATGCCGACCCTGATGTCGGACACCCAAATGGTGCTGCCCACCGACACGGTTATGTATTATTCTCAAGAAGTATGCGCAGTCATCGCCACTGAACGCTACATCGCTGCCGATGGGGTAGCCGCTGTGGAAGTGGAATACGAGCCAATGAAAGCCATCGTTGACGCACATAAAGCTCTTGATCCGGGCATGCCCGTTTTGCGCCCCGACAAAGGCAAAACCGACAACCACATCTGGCACTGGGAAGCTGGCGACCGCGAAGCGACCGATAAACTTTTTGCCAATGCCGAAGTGGTGGTCAAAGAACAAGTCTACATTCCACGCATCCACGTAGCCTCGATTGAAACCTGTGGTTGCGTTGCAGATTTTGACCCAATTGAAGCGCACCTCACCATGTACATGACTACCCAGGCACCGCACGCCATCCGTACGGTGATTGCCTTGGTTGCTGGGCACGTGGGGCTATCAGAAGAAAAAGTTCGGGTAATTGCTTCCGATATTGGCGGCGGTTTTGGAGGCAAAGTACCGGTTTATCCAGGGTATGTAATTGCCATTGCTGCTTCCGTATTGATTGGCAAACCAGTAAAGTGGATCGAAGACCGCATGGAAAACCTCCAGGCCGATTCTTTTGCCCGCGATTACGACATGACCTGTGAATTGGCGGCTACCAAAGACGGCAAAATCCAGGGCTTGCGCATCAAAACGCTGGCTGACCACGGTTACACCGATGCTGCGGCCAACCCTTCCAAATACCCGGCAGGGATGTTTTCCATTTGTACGGGTTCGTATGACTATGGCGTTGCATTTACGGAAATGGATGCTGTTTACACCAACAAACCACCCGGCGGCGTAGCCTACCGTTGCTCTTTCCGCGTAACCGAAGCCGTACACGCCATCGAACGTATGGTGGATCGCCTCGCTTTGGAAATTGGCAAAGACTCTGCCCAATTGCGCATGGAAAACTTCATCAAAAAAGAACAATTCCCTTATCACTCTCCTCTCGGGTGGGAATACGACAGTGGTGATTATGCGCCTGCGCTTCAAAAAGCCATGGATACCATTGGCTATGATGAACTGCGCAAAGAACAAGCAGAAAAACGCAAGAATGGCGAATTGATGGGCATTGGCATTTGTAGCTTTACCGAAGTAGTAGGAGCAGGCCCGTCCAAAGACTTCGACATTCTGGGTATTAAAATGTTCGACTCCGCTGAAATTCGGGTGCACCCAACGGGCAAAGCCATTGCACGTTTTGGTACCAAATCTCAGGGACAGGGCCACGAAACCACCTACGCGCAAATCATCGCGCAAGAGCTGGGTATCCCTGCTGAGCACATTCACATTGAAGAAGGAGATACCGACACTGCACCTTACGGTTTGGGTACTTACGCCAGTCGCAGTACGCCAACTGCTGGTGCCGCTGCTGCTGTTGCTGCGCGCAAACTGCGCGATAAAGCCCGCAAAATTGCCGCGTATCTGCTTGAAGTAAGTGAAGAAGACCTGGAATGGGAAGTTGGCAAGTTCTTTGTAAAAGGAGCACCTGAAAAGTCAAAAACCATTCAAGAACTGGTGTTCGCGGCCTATACCAACCACCCACAAGGCATGGAAGCAGGCTTTGAAGCCACCCACTACTACGATCCGCCAAACTTGACCTTCCCTTTCGGTTCTTACATCTGTGTAGTAGACATCGACAAGGAAACGGGGGGCATTAAAATTCGCCGCTTTATTGCCATCGACGATTGTGGTACCATCATCAACCCCATGATTGTGGAAGGCCAAATTCACGGTGGCTTGACTCAAGGCCTCGCGCCCGCTATGTTTGAGGAATTGATCTACGATGAAGACGGCAACATGCTCAACGGCTCTTTCATGGATTACCTGGTTCCTACCGCAGTAGAATCACCAAAATGGGAAACTGGCCATACCATTACCCCTTGCCCACACCACCCAATTGGGGCAAAGGGAGTAGGGGAGTCGCCAACTGTTGGTGCGCCACCAGCCATTGCCAATGCCATCATCGACGCTTTGTCCCATTTGGGGGTTACCCACATTGATATTCCGATTACACCGTTGAAAGTGTGGAATATCCTGGTGGAAAAAGGCGTGATTGAACCGGTTGAAGCGGTATAAATTCAATGTCCAATAACCAATAATCAATGTCCAATATCCAAATGATGGTAGTGCGATTTTGGGTGATTTGATCAGCAATTCTGGTTAAACTACATCAAAAATTGTACCCGCAATACGCAGGTACTGCACTGCCAAAAAGTGGATATTGGATATTGGTAAGGGGCGATAAAAAAAAAGTGTTCGTTTTGCCATAGGATTAGATGAGTAAACGGTTCATTTTAAGTGTCTTATCTAATCCTATGGCTCAAGAAAAATGAACACTTTTTTTTGCCCCACTACTTATTGGATGGTGGTTATTGAAAAAGAACGAAATGGAAACAAGCATCAACGATATTTCTGCCCTCATTTCTGGTTTCGATCGCCTGGGCTATGTCATTGACGAAGAACTGGCTACGGTGGTGTTCCTTTTGCTCAAATTGAGAAAACCAATTTTGGTAGAAGGGAATCCAGGCATTGGCAAAACCGAATTGGCCAATATGCTGGCGCGTTTGTTGGATACCCAATTGATTCGCCTGCAATGTTACGAGGGTTTGGATGTCAATGCAGCAGTGTACGAATGGAACTACCAAAAGCAATTGCTGGGCATCAAAATCCAGGAGCACAGCACACTCAACGAAGCGGAAAAGGAAAAAAACATCTTCAGCGAGGATTATCTCCTGAAGCGCCCACTTCTACAATCCATTTCGGCCAAAGACAAAGCGCCGGTGCTGTTGATCGACGAGATCGACCGTACAGATGAGGAATTCGAAGCATTTTTGTTGGAGTTGTTGTCGGAGTTTCAAATTACGATTCCAGAATTGGGAACCATTAAGGCACAGCATGTGCCCTACGTGATTCTAACCTCCAATCGCACCCGCGAATTGAGCGATGCCCTCAAACGCCGTTGTCTCTACCATTGGGTGGATTATCCTTCGATGGAAAAAGAACTGGCTATTGTGTACAAGCGTTTTCCGGCAATTGAGCACAAATTGGCGACGCAAATCGTCCATTTCATTCAAGCGCTGCGGCAAAAGAAATTGCAAAAAACGCCGGGCGTATCTGAAACCCTTGATTGGGCTTTGAGCTTGATGACCCTGGGGTATCATACGCTGGATGAGCAGGCGATAGCACGTACTTATGGCTGTATCCTAAAATCAACGGATGACATACGGATGTTGCAGGAAGAAGGGGTTGAATCGTTGTTAATTGTCTAATGAAGCAGTAATGAAAATTGACACGCCTTCTCTCACCCGCGCCCTCATCGGCTTCGCCCAATTCGCCCGCAGCAAAGGGCTGAATGTAGGCGTGGAGGAAACATTCACTGCTTTACGAGCAGTGGATCTGGGCGTTTTTGAAAACAAGGCCGTTTTTTACTATACCCTCAAAGCGATCTTTTGCTGCAACAAAGATGACCTTCCACTTTTTGATCACCTGTTTGGCATCTATTGGGAGACCAAAAACGACGATACCCGCAAAAAATCCCAGCACAAAATCATCAACCCGCAGCATTTGCCCAAACAACAAAGCGTGCTTTCGGCTTGGGGATTGGGCAACGGGGAGCAAAAGCAGGAAGAAGATAGCAAAACCGTAACCGGAGGAAATGCCACGGTGCGCTTGCGCAAAACCGATTTTTCCAAAGTAGCGGAAATGGATGCCAGCATTTTGGAAGACATTGCCGAAAAACTGTGGCGCGAAATGAGCAAGCGTTTAAAACGCCGCATGAAACGCCGCCATACCCGGGAAACCATCGATTTGCGGCGCACCATTCGCGCCAGTTTGCAACATGGTGGAGATCCAATTGAGTTGCGACATCGAGGCAAAAAGCCCCGAAAAATGCGCCTGGTCATTTTGCTGGATGTAAGTGGCTCCATGGACAAGTACAGTTTCTTTCTGCTGCGTTTTGTCTGGGCTTTGCAGTCTTACTTTGAGCAAGTGGAGTCTTTTGTATTCAGTACCCAACTCCGCTGCATCACCGAAGCACTGAAAACCAAAGGCTTGGAAAAAACGTTGAAGATGCTTACCCCGCAGGCTGACAACTGGTCGAGCGGAACCAAAATCGGCGAATGCCTAAAATCATTTAATGAACAGTATGCATCCCGAATCCTGACCCGCTCTTCAATGGTGATTGTGCTGAGTGATGGACTGGATACTGGTGAAAAAGGAGTGCTAGAGGGAGAAATCCAAAAAATTCGCCGCAAAACGCGGCGTTTGATTTGGCTCAATCCCCTCAAAGGCATGACCAATTACGAACCCAGTGCTCGCGGCATGAGTGAGGCATTGCCTTATGTGGATTACTTTCGTTCGGCCCATAACCTGGAGAGCATGCTCGAATTGGAAGACTTGCTGTGTAGTTTGTAAAAATAAGAAAATGAGCAACGAAATTTATGAAATGGCTTCTGACCTCATCCTGCAAGGCGAACCCTTTGCAACGGTGACTGTGGTGCGCAATGAAGCCCCAAGTTCAGGAAAAACAGGCGATAAAGCCTTAGTCAATAAAACCGGGGTCTTGAAAGGTTGGGTAGGCGGAGGTTGCGTGTATTCGATCGTGTTGAAAGAAGTGACCGAAGCCCTGGAAGACGGCAAACCCCGCCTGGTGCGCGTAAGCCCAACCCCCAATAGCGAACCAACCCGTGGCATTAAAGAATACAAGATGACCTGTTACAGTGGTGGCGAAGTGGATTTGTACATCGAACCCGTCATGCCCAAGCCGCACTTGGTAATCATCGGAAAGTCGGTCATCGGTCGCGCTTTGATGAAAGCCGCCAAAGCCATCGATTTCCGCCTAACCGTTATCAATGAGGAAGCCAATGCAGAGGTTTTCCCTGAAGCGGATCACCACCAAAGCTCATTTGATCTGGGGGGGATTGCTTTCAATAAACACACCTTCATCGTAGTGGCTACGCAAGGCGACAACGATGAGCGTGGTTTGCAGACCGCGTTGGGCGTAAAATGCCGCTACGTCGGGTTTATTTCCAGCCGCAAAAAACGCGATGGCGTATTTGCCAATCTCCTAAATCTTGGCTTCAAGCAGGAACAATTGGACGAGGTACATGCCCCCACGGGCATCGACATCAACGCCAAAACTCCCCAAGAAGTGGCCATCAGCATTTTGGCAGAAATCATTCAAGAATACCGTACAAAAGAAGTAAGTTTCGACGCTTTTTCGGTACCGGTTACAGCGTCTGAGCCTAAATCGAATGATACCACCGGAAAACCTCAAATCATTACGAACCCCGTTTGTGGCATGCCGATTTCTTTGGGAATGGCCAAATACATTGTAGAACAAAATGGTGAGCCGATTTATTTTTGCTGCGATGGCTGCAAGATTAAATTTGATGCGGATCCAGAAAAATATCAAAAAACAGCAATTTTATGACACTAAGTGGCACTTACACCGTGAATGCTCCTGCCCAAACGATTTGGGACATGATGATGGATCCGGTGGTTTTGGCCAGGATTACTCCGGCCATTACCAAATTGGAAAAAATTGACGATGAAAACTTCAAAGCAATCGCTGAAGTGAAAATTGGCCCGGTTGGCGGCTCTTTTTCTGGCAATTTGAAATTGACCGACAAGGTTCAGCCGGAGTCCTTCAAATTGATCATTCAGCAAAGCAGCAAAATTGGCAACGCCAATGCCGACGTGAACATGAATTTGAAGACACTTTCCCCAACCCAAACTGAGGTTAGCTTTACCGGGGATGTAAAACTGTCGGGCATGTTGAACACCATGGGCGGACGGGTCATAACGCCAGTTGCCAATATGCTGTCCAAGCAGTTCTTTGAGGCGCTGGAGAAGGAAGTGAATGGATAAGGATAAATGACTAAAAAGCCTGCTCTAGTTTTCTAATTGGGGCAGGTTTTTTCATTTTTAACAAACTTTAGTTATTGTAGCAATAATAATTTAACAAATTCTTGATTGAAAGGAATCAATGGACGATATTAGGTGTTACTAAAATGGTCGTACTGCGTCAAAAATCATGAACATCTAATTTTGAAGAAAATCTCCTTGCTTTTGTGGCACAAAAGGTGATTTTCGACACACTTGAATACCATAAGTAGTGTGAACAACTACTTAAACCATTAGTTACCCATAAACATTATCCCATGCGCACGTTGTTCCTGTTTTCCTCATTGATTCTTTCGGCGATTGATGTCGATCATCGTACCGAATTCAAAGTTGCCTCATCGAATGAAGAGCCGACCAATGAAAAAAGAGTTGCTGCTCCCGATCCCGAAAAACCCGCAATTTTAGTTGAAGCTGACTTGAGTTACCTGATGAAAGGTGGCTGGAAAATCTTGTCCATCACTGCCGACAAACCTTGTGATGTCAATGGCGATGGCTACGAAACCACCGATATCCTATCTGAAACGCCAGTCTGTGCACTGGACGATGTCATGAAAATTTATGCCAATCATACCGTCAGCTTTGAGCGCCACAAGCGTTGCGTTGCCTCTGAACGCGCCATTGAGACCTACAAATGGAAACTCAGCAAAGAAGGCGTTTTTACCTTTATTGATGGCACCATAGAATCACAAATGATCTTGAAATCAGTGGGCGCAAGCCGCTTGGTGATGTTGATCCCGATGGAAGAAGACGGCGAAATTTTCCATTTCAAAGTGACTTATGGGCAGACGGAGAAGAGTATTCCTGGAAAAATTCTGAAAAATTAATTCGTGGAAGATTTACGGAAAGACCACATTTTCTGGCACTTTCCGCCAATCTTCTAGGTTCTTGATTGCATGGTCTGATTTTTGAACAATGTTCACTTTAAATAAGTTGTTTAAATAAATACAATGAAAGAATTGGCATTGCTTACCGGAGCATCTTCCGGCATTGGTTTGGAAATGGCGAAGGAACTTGCCGCAAAGCACATCGACCTCATTTTGGTAGCCAGACGAGGAGAAATTCTGGGAACCTTAAAAAGCGAACTAGAGACAAGCCATGGAGTAAAAGTTCATATTTTCATCAAGGACCTCTCCAAAGTTGAAAACGCGATGGCATTGTACCAGGAAGTGAAAGCCCAGGGTTTGCAAGTGACCATGCTGATCAACAATGCAGGAGTAGGTGCTTATGGTCAATTTTCAGAAACGCCTCTGGAGCAAGAATTGGACATGATCCAACTGAACATCTCCTCTTTGGTGGCGCTCACCAAACTGTTTTTGCCCGACATGATTCAAATGAAACATGGCCGCATCATGAACGTAGCTTCGCTCTTGTCGTTCTTGCCATTTCCGTATTATTCCGTGTATTCCGCAACCAAAGCTTTTGTCTTGTTTTTCTCCGAAACCCTGCGTGCGGAATTGGAAGGCACCAACGTTACGGTGACTGCCTTGTGCCCTGGCCCGGTTGATACCGGTTTCACTACCGCCGAGATGTTGCAAACCAATGCGTACGCGACCAACAAACCCGTTGATCCAAAATTTGTCGCCAAAGAGGGCATTGAATCCATGCTGGCCGGAAAAGGCACCCAAGTGGTTGGATTTATGAATGGGTTTATCTCCAATCTGCCCCGTTTTACGCCGCGTTGGTTGTTGTTGAAAATCACCAAGAATCTGGCGAGTCAAAAAAAATAAAGGCGAATGCTGGGTTACTAGCCTACTTGTTTAGATTTCGATCTATCCACCTTGCCAATTCTTTTCGGGAAACGGAGTCTTGAACTTCTGCAAACTTTCCCCCTTTAAACCCTGCTTCCTGCAAGTGTTTGGCCACTGTAGCGGTCTTCAAAACCCCATTTTCTAGCACTTTATGTCCAGGTTGAAGGACATCCAATAAAGCTTGTAAGTCAGCCTGCTCTACTGCTTTGTCCGGGTAAAAAAACATTTCATTGGCCCAATCTACCGCTTTGGGTTCTGCGCGCATCCAGCCTCGTACGCAGGCCCTTTGGATGGCAAGGAAGTCGGGGTCTTGGGGTAAGACATCGGTAAGTGGAAACACATAAGCCCCCGCAGCGAGTAATACTTCTTGCAAAGCTGACACGGATACTTGTCGAGCAGCACTACTCTTTTTTATTGCCAATGCCGCCGCTGCTCCGGCTGCCTGACCAATGCCCAATACCACCGGTTGTAAGCGGGTACAACCATTGACCATGTGCGATACGCTGATGCTTTTTTCGGCCACAATCAGTCCATCCACTTGTTCTGGAATCATGCAGGCATACGGCACGGTAAACGGGGGGATTTGGTAGTAGTTATTTTCGTTGCTCACGGAGGGGTTCTCTTCGTGGTGGTGATCGATCGGGTAATTTCCTACCGCAACGCCGATTTTATAAAACCCCTTTCCATTTGGGGCGTAAGGATCCAGGAGGTCGTTCATGGTAAAAAACTGTAGGCCCTTGACGCGGCGCGCTTCGCGGTGGTAAGGGATGTACGGCAGGCTATCCCGGGTGCCAAACTCGTTGTAAAGCCCCAGGTGTTTGAAACCCGCCTTGTTTTGCAAAAACCAGACGTAGGCCAGTGTAGTCGTTTTGGCTTTTTCCAAGGCCTGTTGTCTTTCCTGATGCGACATCCCGATCAGGTTGAGGTAGGTATCGTTGCCTTTGAGCGGCCAATTGATCATGTACTTGTTGTTGGGCAATTTGCCGTAGGTGATCAGCGCAGCGCAAGCATGACGGGCGTTGTTGGGATCGGGGCAAACCTCTTTGCAGGTACATTCAAAATCGCTTAGGTCGTAACCCGCAGGTAGCGTTATAGGAGGCGCCTTTCCAGCACCGTAATCCTTAAGTATCGCTACGTAGGTGAGATCCTGAATGTTGTTGGGCTGTCGCTCCAGTGGCGCAAGTTCTTCGCCCGTCAAACTGCGCGGATCTTGGCCTACGAAGTGTTCGCAACCTGCCATGGCCATCACATCGCCCAATTCGGTGGCATCGATGGTGATTTTGGCCTGGATCTCCAGTTTTTCGCCTTTGGCGTTTTCAAAAATTACCCCACGCACTTGCTTGCCCATTTTCAATACCTGAACCGGAAAGTATCCGTGGATTCTCTTGAGCTGAGGATAAGGATCGAGCAATTTATTGAGAATCGCATTGCCAACTGCGGGTTCGTATTGGGTTTCGCTCACCCAACCGGTGGCCAATGCTTTGGGGCCGCCGTAATGTTGCTCCAGTTTGCTGCGAAATTCGCCCCAAATCCCGGAAGGCATTTTGTGGTTGCCGTCGATGGCACTTACGCCCGATGCGGTGAGCATTCCACCCAACCAGGGTGTTTCTTCCACCAGGATAACTTTGCGCCCCATGCGTGCTGCTTGCAAGGCGGCGGCTGTTCCAGATGCACCTCCTCCAGCGATGAGGATTTCGGTTTTGAGGGATGTAGGGGCTTGTGCTTCGAGTTCGACACAACAGGTGATCAGGAAAAGCAGGAGCAGGATTGGTCTCATGAGCAGGTTTGGTTGGATGCACCAAATATAGGAAATTTTGGAGGGGCAACTTCGCGGCTTGGTTTTTTAAAACGCACATTTTCTAGGCGTACACTTTTTCTAGCTGAGAAAAAGGAAAAAGTTGTTTGATATTTTGGAAAAAAGAATAGGAGAAAGAATTTTGTGTTACCACACAACAAAACCAATCTCCTATGAGCCGAAGCC
>Ga0247837_1000857_pt1 | contig 65940 bp, 25 predicted proteins | sample LaCtaG_2_FD_187115 | JGI IMG/M metagenome (GOLD analysis project Ga0247837, IMG submission 187115) | Freshwater microbial communities from meromictic Lake La Cruz, Castile-La Mancha, Spain - LaCruzMarch2015_14.5m | ecosystem: Environmental > Aquatic > Freshwater > Lake | place: Spain: Castile-La... | reverse complement strand
CTCGGTGGTTTTGCCTCATGGTATCGGGCGTATTCAACGAGTTGTCGTGTTCGCTCGTGGAGATCTGGCAAAGACAGCGGAAGAAGCTGGTGCAGACGTTGTCGGTGCAGAAGACCTATCCAAGAAAATTAAAGACGGTTTCTTGGACTTTGATGTCTGTATCGCAACCCCTGACATGATGGGTATGGTTGGTCCGCTCGGGAAGGTTCTGGGACCTCGAGGGCTGATGCCATCACCACGTGCTGGAACTGTAACGACGGATGTCGCGCGGGTTGTCAAAGAGTACAAGGCTGGTAAGGTCGAATTCCGAAACGACAAGGGTGCGAACATCCATGCCGTTGTTGGCAAGATGAGTTTTGACGCGACCAAGTTGGTTGAAAACACAGCAGCATTCATCTCGTACGTGCAGGCATTGAAGCCCAACACGGTTCGAGGAACTTATATCAAGTCGATCGCGATTTGTGCGACGATGTCCCCTAGCATTCGCGTATCTGCGTAAGGAGAGGTTGCCATGAGCAAGTTGGTTAAAAAGCTCGTTTCGCGCGATATCGCGAATCGAATGGAAGGGGTTCAAGACGCCATCGTTGCCAACATTGTTGGGATGACCGGTGAAGAGAATTACAACATTCGCAAGACGCTTCGGGATAGCGGCATCAAAGTCATGGTCGTGAAGCGAACCATGGCAGCGAGAGCGACCGAAGGAACATCGCTACGTCCGGCTTTCGATGATATGTCTGGAAGCATGGCCGTAATCTGGGGATGCGAAGATTTCGTATCCCTCGTGAAGGCGATCACCAAATTGATTAACTCTGGGAAGTTTCCCAAGCTGGAGATCAAGGGTGGGGTAATGGATGGCGAGGCGATGTCTGCTGACCAAGTGAAGAAGGTTAGCAAGTGGCCAAGCCGCCAAGAGCAGATCTCGATGTTGGTCGGTCAGATTTTGTCACCGGGTGCTACGCTCTCGGGTCAGTTGGTTGGTCCAGCTCGAAAGATCGCTGGTCAGGTCAAGAAGATGATCGAAAATCAAGAAGAACCAGAAGCTGCCGAGTAGTTCTCGGTAGTTTTACGAGTTAAAAATTTTGTTTGTTGCCAAACAGAAGAATTGTACGTGTCGAACAGCCGGTTTTAAAAACTTTCTCGCCGGTCGTTTTTAGTTGTTTCCGTTTTTAAGCATGAGGATGGTAGATTATGTCCGAGTCAGCAACCGCTTTCGCGGAAGAGATCAAGACCCTAGGCGAGAAGATCGTCGGTTTGACTCTCAAGCAAGCCAAAGAATTGAGTGATTACCTAAAGGAAGTCCACGGCATTGAAGCCGCTGCGGGCGGAGCAGTTATGATGGCAGCCCCATCTGACGCCGGTCCTGCAGCAGCTGCTGTCGTTCAAACCGAATTCGATGTTATCATGACATCGTTCGGTGACAAGAAGCTGGACGTGGTCAAGGTCGTTAAGAACTTGACTGGTCTTTCGCTGATGGACGCCAAGAAGTTGGTTGAAGGTGTTCCTGCCAAGATCAAAGAAGGCGCTTCGAAGGAAGATGCTGAAAAGGTCAAGAAAGAACTTACCGAAGCTGGCGCGACAGCAGAACTCAAGTAGTTCCTGGTGTTTCCAAAATAGAAAGAAAAGGCATGTTCTTAGAACATGCCTTTTTTTTCGGGCCAGTCGACCGATCGTAGCGGGGTGCCCTTTTCGGCATGAAACTCCATTTGGATTGAACGGGAGTCATACCGTATCTGCAATGCTTCCCGTGGCGGCCATGCTGTTGGAAAGTCAGCGGATGCATGATGAGGTTACAATAGTCTTCAATTGCCCTCGGGTGCTCACAATGTTCGCTCGGACTCTACAGTTGGCCACCGTTTTCTTTCGCTACCGCTCCGTTGTCTTTCGCTATTGTTCCTTGGTGTTGATACTGCTAGCAACCCATAGATCCGCTTTGCAAGCGAACGAATCTCGGTACCATCCAGATTGGGCAGACATACCCCCGATTCGTAAAATCCGGCATACGAATACGAACGGTGACTCTCTCGTTAAAGCAGTTGCAGCTTTACAACCGGGCGATCAACTTGTGGTTTCGGCTGGTACCTATCTCATCAATCCAATGTGGGATATCAAAATCTCGGGCACCGCAGAAGCGCCTGTGTGGATTGTCGCCGAGGAAGGAGCTCAAGTGGTTCTGACTCGTCCCGATGCGAAGCAGAATGTTTTGAATATTGGGCAAGGCGGCCCGGTGAAGTTCCTTTGCTTGCGAGGATTGGAGATTACTGGCGGCAGCCATGGAATGCGACTAGGTCATTGCAGTGAGATTTGGATCGATCGATGCCATATCCACCATACGGGCAATGTGTGCCTTAGCGCAAACAGTGCAAATTGCAGTCGCCTGTTTCTGACTCGCAACCATTTTACCATGGAGGAGGCCATGGTGAAGGTATGTATTTGGGTGCGAACCAAGCGGAATTCGTCATGAGCGAAAGTGTGATCGCGTTAAACCATATTCATGACTGTTTCGGCGACCAAGGTGACGGAATTGAGGTCAAACAAGGGTCTTGGGGAAACCTGATCGCTGAGAACGACGTGCATGACACGCAATACCCATGCATTACCGTCTATGGTACTGCTGGCAAACCCGTCAATATCATAGAGCGCAATTTATGTCGTCGAAGCAAGGATCACGCAATGCAAGTCCAAGGTGAAGCGATCGTTCGCAACAACTTCCTAGCGGATGCAAAAGGTTCGGGCTTTGCGAGTACAGACCATCAGGGTAAATCGGTAAATCTGCAGGTCATTCACAACACGATTGTTAATTCAAATCATGCTTTTTCCGGTAGCTCATGGGACTCCCGGCAAGCAATGGTTTTAGCAAACAACGTTTTGTATTCACGCGATCAGAATGCCATGAATTTTCCGAACGGCAATCAAGGTGTTGCGATTGCAGGCAACATCGTTCTTGGTGATGGACTGAAGTATGGGTCAAGGATTGGGCGTGGCCTTGAGGACTTTGCAGGTGTGACATGGGATGCGGAACAAATCGATGCTCACCCAACTACGACCGCCCCGTTTGAGTACGCCGACGTTCGATTTCTGTTGGAAACTGACTTTTCTGGTCAAAAACGAATCCAGCCCATTAGCGGTGCCTTTGTTCGCTAAGTTCAAAGACCAAGTTCGTTGAATCTGAAGTTGTAGCCGGTCAACTCTTACCGCGCGAGTTGATTGTTGATGGATCGCATTTTGGCGATTCCCATGTTTAACAGTCAGCAGAAGGCGTACTTACTTGGCATCGATTTGCACCGGGGGAGCGAAGGTGGCCTTCTAGAGGGGAGCCGCGTTTAGCGCACCAATCCTGTTGCGAAGGGGGGCTCAAGGCCCACCTTCGCTTTGCGATTATCGGGTTTCTAGACCAGCAGGCTATGCCGTAACTGCGTCCAAAGCGCCTTGTTACGGCCTACTACCGACTTGTTGCGTATCAATGGTCGCTAGGGGTAGCTTCCAGATTTGGGTTGGGAGCATGAGGATAGTCGACAGGCTGGTATTGAATGGCTAGCTCAGGAGTTTCTAGCTTGACTTGTTTTTGCGACAAGGAAGTCAAGGCTCGATCCAAGATACCACCGCTAAGCAAAGTACGCTCGACAGGGTAACTTGGGTGCCCAGTATGGCACATGCTTTCGATTCCCTTCAGCAAGTAAGCAAAGTGGGGATAGTAAGGTTCTGTTCTCTCTTCGAATCGCGTTGCCGCGGGTTTTTGTTCTCCTGCTCGTTTGATCGCCACAGAGATCCCGTTTGCGATCCCTGGCAACATGAACACGGCACCCAAGAGCCCATCGGCATACTGGAATAAAAACAAGGTCGGGTCCTTCGCCGAACGGGCAAGATCTGGATTGTTGCAGACCTGCGCAAGAGCGACATCAAATGTCTCTTTGGAAATCAACCCGTCATCCAACACCTTCCAAACCGCATCCCCTTGCAGGCATTGTACCCACTTCACCCCGGTCTCAGCCCCACGGCGCCTTTCAACGAGACACTGGAAGCAATCGAGCGAATGAAATCCGTAGATATCCAAATGAGAATAGCCTATCCCGACCGCGGCTTCGATCTCGCATTGCATGGGTAGTGTCAAGTCAGGGTCCCGATACGTCATGACCAGCGAAGAACCTGCCATGAAGGGTACCTTCAATTCCATCGCCCGATCGTACATCCACTTGGCATCGACCCATTGCGGCCCAAGATGCTTATCATTGAAAACAGGAACGACCCGATCATACTTTTTGAAAGCGTCTGTGATCTCTTCCAAGAAGCGTCGGCGTGGGTACAAAACTTGCCCGAGATCACTTGTCGGGTAGTTACCATGCTCCCCGATGCTAATGACACCATCCACCGGAATATGGTCGCTTCCTACCGTTATTGCCTTTTCGATGGTATCAAAAACTGGAACATTGTGCTTTTTTGCGGTGGCCAGTCCTATATCTCGGTCGCCAACTTGTTCGATGTAGATCGAAGCCAATTTCAGTGCCGGCCCTGGGCCACCATCCTGCTTCCACCCTTCTAGGATTTTGCCAAGGAGAACATCGGCGTGCGAACCCTTGAAGTAAGTTGTCACGATGGCCGCAACGGATTTGGGTTTTGGCGAGGGGTAAGTTTCGCTTTGGGCAAAGCGGGCAAACCCAACGCCGGCGGTTGCTGCTGCCGAGCCAATCAGCCAGTTTCGACGATCCAGATAGTTTGATTCCATACGGTCACTCTCGATCCTTGTCATTGGTGCTTGGTCATTGGTGCTTGAAAGGCCAGCAGTTTTGTAGCCAGAAATCACCATTGGAATCAACCAGAGCCGCAGTCGCCAGTCGCGACGTAGGTTTTCCTAGGGAATCCGTTCCGTAGGCCGTAACAAGCGATAGCGCAGTTACGGCAAGCCCCGTTCGAATCCGATTGCCCCATCGGAAAAGTTGCAAAGCCCAAAAATGGTGTGTACCCAAACTCCTTCGCGCTTAGGAGAGTCTGGCGAAACATTTTCGACCCTTGCTTCCGCAAAACATCTTTCGCCCTCCATTTTTCGACAGCAACAAGCGGCAACGTTGACAGCCAACGCTTTCCGTTGCAAGGGGAGAAGTGTCAAGACTGGTTGGTGTTGAACCATTTCGCGTTCTTCGGCCGAAGGCCAAAGAACGTGGTCTTGAAGGGGGAGTCGCGTGTTAGCGCACCAAACCTGTTGCGAAGGAGGGCATAAGGCCCACCTTCGCGTTGCACTTATTGGGTTTCTGACAGAACGCCATGCCGTAACTGCGTCCAGAGCGACTTGTTACGGCCTACACCGACTTGTTACGGCCTACACCGACTTGTTACGGCCTATACCGACTTGTTACGGCCTACACCGACTTGTTACGGCCTATAGGCAGGGTTACCACTGAAGATATTCTTCTAGAGAATCGCGAATCAAGTCGACTGACGGCTCGACACCTGTCCAGAAATGAAAGTCAGCGGCAGCTTGATATGCCATCAATTCTACAGACTCGAAAAGTTCGAGGGAAGTTTCTGCAAGAAAGCCCGACAACAAACGGTTCGGTCGTTCTGCGGACGGATGCACCATCATGCACTTTGCGTTGGAAGCCCAGGTGAGGGAACTAAGTTTTCGTAACTGAAGTTGGGTCGGGGCAGTTTCAAGAATCAGAAATTGGATCGGCTGACGACTATCGACAATCAGATCCACGGGCTGATAGAGATCATTGCCTGGCTCCAGACCCGAAGTTGATTCCAAGGGCTGATTGGCAATCGATTCGCTTGGAGAATCGATCGAGACGTTTTGCGTTTCAGTGCAAAGCGATAGCACTCGAGCTTTATCAAAGGGGCTTGCTAGTCGAATCGCTTTTGCAGTCGCTGGCGAATCAATCACTGCAATGAAACCGTTTGATTCAGCGACAACGTCCGATGGTGCAGACGAAGCATCCTGGCCGGCTGAGGATAGCGGCGCAGGCAAACTGGTTTGGACCAATTTTGAAATAGCTGCCCCTAATGTATTATCCCCTAGCCAAGAATTTCTATCCGACCGAGCGACATTGACCTTGCCCAAGGCGAGCGCGGATTCGGTAACGCTGTCCAGGAGCGGGATAGCGGCCGATTGAAACGGATCGAACACTGCGACTCCATCGAGACCAAGCGCTTGAATGCCGCGAAACGCGGTCTCAAACAGATTGGGACTGACTTGCGATGTAAAAAAACGCCAGTCAACGCCGGCTGCTTGAGCTGCCCGGTACATAACGAACTGCGTTGGATTTCCTGCAACAGGATTTCCGACGCAGCAAACATGAGGTTGAAGAACGCGGGTGATGGTCATTGCCGTTAAAAGGTTAGCGATAAGGAGCCGATTCGCTTTTGCGCTTCGGCCATCATCGCATCTTCCGCGGCTTCATCCTGTGCTTCGTAAGTCACCGAAAATCGCAAGAAACTGCCCGCATCATCCCAAGGTACCGTCACCATCGAGTGCTGAGTGATGAAATACTGGGAGGCTTCTTCGGCGTTAGCAAATTGTGGCCCACCAGGAATTCCCTTCGGTGCTTTGGTGTACAAGAAATAGCTGCCGCCGGGAACTTCACAAGTAAAGCCGCAAGCCTTGAGGCAAGTGACCAGCTTCTGCAACCTTCTTCGGTACTTTGCATTGATTCGCTTGGGGATGTCGGGTGAATCGAGTGCGGTGATTGCCGACTTTTGAATCGCTCCAAATTGCCCGCTGTCGCAATTGTCTTTCACGTCTGCAAAGGCTTGAACGATCTTGGCATTCCCGCAAACCCAACCGATTCGCCAGCCGATCATATCGAACCCTTTGCTCATGGAATGCACTTCTACCCCTACGTCCATCGCACCGGGAACTTGAAGGAAGCTGAGCGGTTCATCACGAAAACTGAGCAAGATATGAGCCGCATCTTGAACGATGATGAACTGATGCTTATGGGCAAGTTCAATCATACGGGAATAAAAATCCCGGGTGGCAACCTGTCCCGTTGGACTGTTTGGATAGTTCAGGACCAGCATTTTGGTTTTGGCCCATATGTCTGCCGTGATTTTGCTGAAATCGGGAAAGAAATGATTCTCTGCCAGCAAAGGCAAGCGATGCACCGTTCCGCCATAGTACTTGGTATGAGTACCAGCGACGGGGTATCCGGGGACGGTCATCATGGTGACGTCCCCTGGGTTGATAAAACAGGCGGGAAGCATCGACAACGCCGTTTTGCTGCCGATGCAATGATTGATTTCGGTCAACGGATCGAGCTTGACTTGGAATTCACGTTCCATAAAGCGGCTGACGGCCTGCTTGTATTCGGCTGGGCCGTTGTCCATGTAGCCACGATTTTCTGGCTTGTTGACCTCCAAAGACATTTGATTCCGCACTTTTTCGTCGGCCATCGAATCATTTTCGCCGATGCCGAAGTCCAACAAGCTTCGGGTGGGATAGTCTGCGAGTGCCTTCCGTTTGGCTCGCTTGATCTTTTCGAACTTGTAGATTTCGTTCACCTTGCCGTACTGAATACCGCCAATACGCTCAGCAAACAGGCTTTGAAAGTAGGGGTCTTGAACTTCAGCGGCAGGCTTGGAAACGGCGGGTGCGGTCGACATGTTGGTGTTGCGTTAGACGGGTTGGAAGGGTCAAAAAGAACCGAGCGAATGGAAGCTTGGTGGCGAGCACGGAATTTTAACCCTACCCGACAAAGCTCCAACCTTCAAACAACCCATCATACGTTTGAAACGATTTTTGATCTACCACCGACGTTACTTCGTCAATGTCGAGATCAACCAATTCGCGATCGCATCGACCACCACCCTCGAAACAGGAGGAGGTGCGGTTGGCGTCCCGGCACCGGATGCACTCCGCAAGTTATGGTCGACCCCGTTGAGGACCTGAAATTCCCCCATTCCTGGTTTCTTGGAGTTAGCGATAAGCCAATAGACCAGCGGCAAAACCGCTCTCCCGCTTGCATTAATGCCTAATCGAAGGCATTCCTGACCGAAAAACTAACCGTACTTCCGTCCTGGGGACTTGTTCCGGCCTGGATTGAGCTATAATTCTACGGTTATTGGTGAATTATTCGTGTTGACAGGAATTCGGGATGCGATCCGTCGCGTGTTGTGTTTTTGCCTTGGTCTGGACCGTGCTCTCGACAAATTGCGTCCTGGGAAGCTGCGGTGATCACCTTGCGCATCAGAACAAGCTATCCGTGTATTACGAGATAGGCACGGGGCTGAGTAGTGTGCCGGAACCCAGTCCTGTTTCGCCTTGCTCGCTCGGGCAGTGTCAAGGGAATCTTCCTGTATCGCCTTCGGCACCGTTCTTGCCGAGTAGCATGGATCAGTTCGGTTGTTTGCAAGGAACAGATCACGTATTCAAGAGCGGCTCATTGAATCGATTTTCTTCTTGGGATCTCTATCCCCCAATCGCTCCATTGATTGATCTAGTGCTGCCACCTCCGCGCGACGTGGCGTAAACGCGCGTGTCGCTCAGAAGCGAGTGGGCTGCTCATGTGTCCAAGCGAAGTCAAAGATCACCCCAATACTAACTCGCCAAGCCTCACCCGTTATCCCATCCACTACGCTTTTTGCTGCGGCGCATGGTTTCAATACGATCCCACAAGCAACCCCAGTGGAAACGGCTCCTTCTGGTTTAAAGCAACCGCCCGTACTTCCTCATTCACCGACGGGCTAAGCAATCTCTGAGTGAGTAACTTGGAAAAAAGTGTACCATTAGGGCTTCCTAGCCCCCCATGACCAATGCTTTGCGGGAAAGAAACAGCAAGTGCAGACATCCAACAACTCAACTCCTCCAAAAATAACCAGAAACGATATGGAAGATCACCCTGTTTTCGGTTTGCCTTCAAGGAAGACCCTGATAGGGCTGGCTTGCTGGATGGTAGTTTGGAGCTTGACCATCCATTCCGGGTGTGGGCCCAAAACCTCCACCGTCACCCAAGAGCAGATGGCATTAAAAGACCGCTCGATTGCATTGCTTGAAAACGCAGGTGGCCAGAAACAGGATAGCAAGGAACTCGTGGAAGCTGCCGAAGGTTTTGCGAAGCTGTCTAAGGCCTTTCCTAACGATACGCTAGGCCCGAGAAACTTGCTGGTCACTCTGTTGTTGCGTTTGCAAAATACGCAACAGTTGGAAAAACCTGAAGCCTATGAGTTGATTTGCAAAGAAATCGAAGCGACCATTGCGGACCTTCGCCGACTAACTCCCAACTTGCCCGATGCAGATGACATGGAGGCTAGGTACTACGCGATACGGTCCGAACGTGAACTGGCGATTCAATCATGGCGCAAAGCCGCGAAGAATGACAAGGCGACCGACGTCATCCTCTATCAAACGGTGGATGCACTTATCATGGATTACCAGACGGACTCGAAGCAAGAAATTCGTTCGTTGCTGGAGAAGGCAACCAGACTGTCCCCCAATAGTGTTGTTTTCTCGATCGCCTACATCGAATCATTGGCAGCGAACCAAGACAAAAAAGTTTTGGAAGAGATCAATCGGCTGAAAGAACTGCTTCGCCCAATCCTCGCTCGTACCGACAGCAAGTTACCGGCTTTGATGGAAAAAACCATAACCGACACACAAAATGCCAATTGGCAGGGCGTTAAGACAGGGGCTCGTGTGATCTTCAACTCCGTCAATTCCGATCCTTCTTTCGGAAACGACCGCAACCTACTGAAGCCTCACGAGCTCGAGTATGTTCAATTGAACTTCCAGCAAAGCAAACTTCCATTGACAGCTCGTATGCTCGGAAAAACGCTCCAAAAATTTGAAAAAACCACGAGATTCGACATTGAGAACATCAGCACCAAAGTCACCGCTATTGCCTCGGAGGATTTTGATCTCGACAGTCGATTGGATCTGGTAGCCGCGACCGGCAAACAGCTCGCGGTATGGAGTTGGTCGAACGCTGTGCCAACGGATTCCGGAAAATCACTCGCGAACAAGCAGCTAACGCAGTTTGAACTCGACATCGAATGCAAGGGATTGGTCATGGCGGATTTGGACAGAGACTTCCAATTACGCAAAGATCAATTCCCAGTATCGGCGTTGCCCACGACAGCGGCTCCGGACGCGGAACCGAATCCGAATGCCATGCTGGTGGATACCGATGTGGATGTCATTGCCTACGGTGCCGACGGAGTTCGATTGTTGCGAAACGATTTTGATAAAGAAACGGGAAAACGAAGCCTGAACCTTGTTCCTTTATCAGAAGGTATGGCGGCTTTGCGTGATGTGCGGGCTATTGCATCGATTGACTTCGACCATGACTCCGATCTCGACCTGATCATTTCAAGTGAATCGGGAATCTCGTTGTGGTCGAACCGAGGGGATTGGACTTTTGCAGATTTCACTTCCTTTTCGAATCTTCCGCCCGCTTCAACACGTGTCGATTCCATACTTGCTTTGGACTTGGATCGAAACGTTCTCAATGATTTCTTGCTTGGAACGGAATCGACAAATCACCCAATTCTCTTGACGAACAATTTGCACGGACGCTATCAACTTCGCGATCAGAACTGGCAAGGAAAACTGGCTGGGGTTTGCCGCGCAACGGAGGTCATTGACGTCAATCACGACGCATGCTGGGATATTGTTGCGTGTGGCAAACAAGGAACTCGCATCACCACGATGAAGTCCGTTGGGCGTCGCAGCTGGCTCCCAGATTCAACCGTCGAACTTTCGAAGCAACCGGCCGATGGACTGCTTGTGACCGACGTCGATAACGATGGCTATTCGGACACGGTTGTTTGGGGACCAGCCGGCTTAGAGCTGTTTCGCGGGGGAGAAGATGGAAAGTTGGTTGGAGACACCAGGGCGCTTCAGTTGGACCAAGCCATTGTTTCCACCATTGCCGTGGATGCGGACGAAGATGGCGATGAAGATCTCATTTGCCTCGGTAAAGACGGGAAGCTGCATGGCCTCGAAAATCGGGACGGCAACAGCAACCAACATCTAGAACTAGTTATCCGAGCCGATGAAGATGGGCAGCAGAGTCCCAGCGCACGCTGCAACATGCATGGTGTTGGCAGCCTAATCGAACTGAAATCCAATGGTCTGTATCAAGCAAAAATCGTTCGCGGTACACGTACACGGTTCGGCATCGCGAAAAAAACCGGTGCGGATATCTTAAGGGTTTTATGGACGAACGGAATTCCGAACAACGTGATGAACCCGAGCAATCGCTCGACGATCTTTGATCAACAAAACTTAGGGGGTTCATGCCCTTACTTGTATGCTTGGAACGGAAAAGAGTTCGAATTCTGTACAGACTGTCTTTGGGCTGCACCCATCGGATTGCAATTTGCCCAAGGTGTCGCGGCTCCAACGCGAGAGTGGGAATACCTCAAGTTGGATGGCAAAAACATCGTGCCTCGAAACGGACGCTATCTACTTCAGATCACCGAAGAACTCTGGGAAGCAGCCTATTTTGATTCCATTGAATTGATGGCGATCGACCATCCTAAAGAAGTAGATGTTTTCACCAATGAGAAAGTGGGCCCAGCAGAGTTGGCCGAATTCCGAGTTCACACCGTCGAGGATCGAATCAAGCCCGCGAAAGTGATTGATCAAACCGGAAAGGATGTCACTCAGACGGTACTGTTTCGCGATCAGAAATACACGAAGAGCTGGAACGAGGGGTTCAATCAAGGGCTCGTGGAGGACCATTGGCTGGAGCTTGATTTGAACGAGAAGAAAGAACTAGGCGAATCGGTAACTTTGTTCATGACCGGTTGGGTTTTTCCCACGTGCACTTCGCTCAATCTGTCGATGTCCGAAAACAGCTTGAAGCCAAAATTGCATCCGCCGTCCATTCAAGTACCCGACTCCGAAGGCAAGTGGACGGAAGTCATTCCCTATGCTGGCTTCCCAGGCGGCAAGACGAAAACAATCGCTATCGACTTGACTGGCAAGTTTCTATCCGAAGACCATCGCGTTCGTGTTGTCACGAACATGGAACTCTGTTGGGACGAGGTGTTTTGGACCCGTGGCCAGGTAGGTTCGCTGAGTCACACCGCGATGGAAGTTCCAAATCGGTATCGAATTACAAAGCTCCCAGTGCTTTCAGCAGACTTGGCGTTCCGTGGTTTTTCAGAGCTTGTTCCGCAACCAGGGAACGCACCGAAGCGATATGAACATAACCGAGTCACGACAGAGTCGATTTGGCCACCGATGCTGGGCAATTTCACTCGCTTTGGAGACGTGAAGGATCTGATTACGGACCAGGATGATATTCAAGTCGTCATGGGAGCCGGGGATGCGTTAACCTTGGAATTTTCGTCAGAAACGGAACCAATTCCAGACGGTTGGGTCAGGGACTTTATTATCTACAACGTTGGATGGGACAAAGATGCGGACTTGAATACAATCCATGGACAGACCGTAGAACCGCTGCCGTTTCGCGCGATGTCGCAATACCCGTACGCACCGAACGAATCTTTCCCGTCATCGCCCAAGCATTCCGAGTTCCTGAAGAAGTACCAAACAAGAAACCTGGAGTTTGGCACCTTCTGGAACCAAATTCGCGATTCGCAAGGGACTGCAAACGCTGAATAAAACCCGAGACAAGAACCACGTTTAGACTGAACCGCGGGCGCTAGCCGCGAAACCCATTTTCGAAGCTTTTCGTTCCGCGACTAGCGTCCACGGTCCAAATGAACAGCCGACATCATCTCCAACATACCTTGATTGAAACCATAAGCAGATCGACGAAGAATATGAATCGCACAGGCATTGTTAAAGCACTGATAGGACTGTTATTGACGCTCGCTCTTCCGCGTTGCGCAAGCTCCCAAACCATGGAATATCCGCTGGCTGTTGCAGCTGCTGCGGATGGATCCCTCTATGTTGCGGATCGAAATCTGCCTGGAATTTGGAAAGTCCAAGACGGTGTTCCCTCGGTCTATTTCCAAGCCTCCAAGACCTTTCGCACCCCGCTTAATGCAGTGCGATGCCTTGCAGTGGATGCCAGTGGAACCTTGTACGCCGGCGATTCCTCGACTCGCGAAGTTTACCGCTTCGACGCCTCAGGCAAACCGCAACCTCTCACAACAGGTGGTATCGGCATCCCCATGGCGATCGCCTTCAATTCCAAAGGGAACTTGTTGGTTGCCGATCTGGAGCAACATAAGATTTTTGAAGTCCCATCGGCAGGAGGCAAGGCAACTGAATTTGCGAAGGTCCAAGCCCCTCGAGGTCTAGCAATCGATGGAAAGGATCGCGTTTGGGTTCTATCCAATTCTAAGCAGCCCTTGGTTCGAATTGACGAAAACCGAAAAACCGAAGTGCTCGTGGAAGAGGCCATGTTTGAGTTCACGCATCAATTGGTCCTTGATAGCGAAGAAACCGCTTACTTTTGCGACGGTTATGCCAAGACGCTTTGGAAATTGAAGGCAGGCGGAAAGCCTGAGAAAATGTTTGTTGGCGAACCGCTCAAAAATCCGGTTGGGTTGTGGCTGGCTGGCGACCAACTTTTGGTTGCCGATCCACATCAGAAAACGATCTATGCCCTGCCGAAGAGCGGTGCGACAACCCTTGTTGATATGGTGAAAAAGTGAACGAAAACTCCATCCCAGACAAACCAGCACGAAAGAAGTATGTACCGGCCATCGGGCCAAAACTGAAAAAGCTTTTGTACGTGCTGTTCGCCTTGCTATCCGTTTTGGGAGCGAATTCGTTGTACTTGGCGACGATCACTTTTTTGGAATGGCAACGTGGTGATTCGTATCAGAATCAATTTTATATGGCCATGTTCCTAGGGCACATCGCTATTGGTTTGGTATTTCTAATTCCGTTCCTTGTGTTTGGCTTGATTCACCTTTTTACTTCGCGCAAACGCAAGAACAAGCGTGCAATTCGGGTGGGATATGCATTGTTCGCCATCAGCTTGATTGTTCTAGGAACAGGTTTACTGTTGGTTCGTGTTGGCGATGTCTTCGACCTGAAGCATGCGATGACGCGTTCAACCATCTATTGGCTTCACGTCCTAAGTCCAATTGTTGCGATTTGGCTTTACTGGTTGCATCGCCTGGTAGGCCAAAAGATTAAATGGAAACTGGGTGTTGCGTATGGTGCGTTCGCTGTAGCATCGGTTGCTATCATGGTTTCACTGCACGTTTCCGACCCTCGCGAATGGAACAAAGTCGGCTCCGTGGATGGTCTTCAGTATTTCGAACCATCGCTTGCGCGAACCTCCAACGGAGGCTTTATTTCGGCCAAGGTTTTGGATAATGACGAGTACTGCCTAAAATGCCATCCGGATGCTTACAAGAGCTGGACTCACAGCGCACACCATTTCAGTTCGTTCAACAACCCGGCTTACCTAGCAAGTGTCCGCGAAACCCGCGAGGTTTCGCTCAAACGGGACGGTAACGTCAAGGCGTCCCGATGGTGTGCTGGATGCCACGACCCAGTACCGTTCTTCAGCGGTGCATTCGACGACCCTCATTTTGATGACGTCAAACATCCAACCTCGCAAGCGGGTATCACCTGCACGGTCTGCCATGCGATCACAAACGTCAACTCGACCAAAGGAAACGCGGACTATACCATCGAAGAACCGCTGCATTATCCATTTGCCTTTAGCGAAAATCCAGCCTTGCAATGGGTGAATCAACAACTGATCAAAGCCAAGCCCGAATTTCATAAGAAGACGTTTTTAAAAGACTTCCACAAATCTTCCGAGTTTTGCTCCACATGCCATAAAGTGCACCTACCTTTTGCGCTGAATCATTACAAAGACTTTCTCCGGGGGCAAAACCATTATGACTCTTGGTTGCTAAGCGGAGTTTCAGGCCACGGATCACGCAGCTTCTATTATCCGGACAAAGCACAAAAAGCGTGCGCGGGCTGCCACATGCAACTGGAAGAATCCAACGACTTCGGAGCAAAACCTTACGAAGCGACCAATGGCAAATTTGCGATCCATGACCACATGTTCGCTTCTGGAAACGTTAGTCTTCCCTACTTGCGTGGATTTCTTTCCGAAGTCGAAGAGAAGCACAGAAAGTTCCTCGAAGGAACCATGCGAGTGGATATCTTCGGCGTGAAAGAAGGTGGGGGAGTCGACGATAAACTGCTAGGACCGATTCGTCCCGAAGTTCCAGTCTTGAAGCGAGGCGAAAGCTACTTGCTCGAGTCGGTCGTTCGCACCCTCAAGGTTGGGCACGAATTCACTCAAGGCACCGTCGATTCCAATGAAGTTTGGTTGGAAGTGACTCTTCAAAGCGGCGATCGCACGATCGGAAAAAGCGGCTCGATGGACGCCAAGGGTGAAGTCGATCGTCGCTCCCACTTTATCAACGTGTTCATGTTGGACAAAGAAGGGAACCGCATCAATCGACGTAACCCTCAAGATATCTTCACACCACTTTACAACCATCAGATTCCACCTGGGTCGGGACAAGTGGTTCACTACGGATTCGTCGTTCCCGATGATTTGACCGAAGCGATTACCGCTACCGTCAAATTGCAGTACCGCAAGTTCGACCACGAGTACATGGAGATCGTACACAATCAACGCCGACCAGGGGACAACGACTTCCCCGGTACTACCATCGAAACCGCCGACGGTTCCAAAATATACAAGAACGATCTACCCATTTTGACCTTAGCCATGGACTCCGTCACCTTCCCGGTCGACGGCCTCGCAACGGAGCTGCCCAAGCAAGAATCGAAGGTACCTGCATGGCAACGCTGGAATGATTATGGAATCGGTCTTTTCTTGGAGGGCAAAGCGGAACTCAAGCAAGCCGAACAAGCGTTCTTGGAAGTCGAAAAACTGAACCGATTCGACGGGCCTCTTAACTTGGCTCGTGTCTTCTTGCGAGAAGGAAGAATTGATGAAGCCGTGGAAGCGGTTCAAAGAGCAGCCAGCTTCAAGGAACCGGCCGCACCAGAATGGTCGATGGCTTGGTTCAGCGGACTGGCCAATCGCGAACAAGGTCGTCTTGTGGAAGCCGAAGCAAACTTCCGATCGATCGTGGATGAAACCACTAGCGAACGGCTCGAACGCCGCTTTGACTTCAGTCGCGACTTGGAAGTCTTGAACACTCTGGGGCGAACATTGTTTGACCGTGCCGAACAGTTGCGATTGGATTCGCAAAAGGAACAGCGTGACACCTTGCTTCGCGATGCTGCAAAGCAATTCTTGCGAACGTTGGATATCGATTCCGAAAATGCAAACTCGCATTACAACCTGGGTCTGATCTACGCCGCTCTCGGTGAATCCGAACTGGAGAAGAAGCACAAAACTTTGCACCTGCGGTACAAACAGGATGACAACGCCCAGGGCTTGGCCGTAGGTGCGGGGCGCAAAAAGTATCCTTGGGCCAATAGCGCTGCCGAACAACTCGTTATCTATCCTTTGCAACACACTCCTGAATTCCTAGCCGATGTCAAACCAAACGAATAAAACCGAAGACGCACCATTGGAACGCGAAGAAGATGACGCCGTCATCGGTAGAGCCTTCTTGGGCTCGACGGCCGTCTTCGCGGTGATCGGTATCCTGGTCTTTGCAGCTTACTGGTTTCTTTCGGGCAAGAAAGAACAGGCCGAAGTGGTGGAGGCTGAAGTTTCGGTACCGGGCGTACGAGTTCTTCCCAAAGTAACCGTTCCTGTCATTTCCTGGTCGGATATTACCGAATCGGCTGGTATCCGGTTTCAACACATCAATGGCGCAACCGGGGAAAAGCTTCTTCCTGAAACCATGGGTAGCGGATGCGCCTTCTGGGATTACGATTCGGACGGCGATCAAGACATTCTTCTGATCAATTCGTGCCCTTGGCCACAGAATCAGACTGCATCCCAACCCATGAGCACGTTGGGGCTTTTCGCCAACGATGGTCAAGGAAACTTTGCCGACGTCACCAAGGAAGTAGGTTTAGACGTTTCCGTGTACGGGATGGGGGTCGCCTGCGGGGATTACGACAACGATGGTCGAGTGGATTTGTTTGTATCTTGTCTTGGGCCGGACAAGCTATTTCGGAATGTCGATAACAAGTTTGTGGATGTAACGGAGCAAGCAAAAGTTGGTGGGGATGCGAACGCCTGGAGCACTTCCAGTGGCTTCTTTGACTACGATCGTGATGGCGATCTGGACCTAATGGTTTGCCATTACGTCCAATGGTCTCGAGAACTCGATTCCGCTCAGGAATTTCGTCTCGTCGGTGGCAAGGAACGAGCGTACGGACGTCCTCAACCCTTCGGCGGTACCTTTCCATCTTTGTTTCGCAACGAGGGAAACGGAACGTTCACCGATGTCTCCAACGAAGCAGGCATCCAGGTTGCGAATCCGGCAACAAATGTTCCCATGGGCAAATCGCTTGGGCTTGTTTTCGAAGACTACGATGGCGATGGATTCTTGGATTGTGCAGTCGCGAACGATACCGTCCAAAACTTTCTCTTTAAAAACCTGGGTAACGGGAAGTTTGAAGAAACAGGAACAACGGCTGGTATCGCGTTCGACGCTACCGGGTCGGCTCGCGGTGCGATGGGTATCGATTCGGCCGCATTTCGAAACGACAGTTCGGTCGGCATCGCGATCGGCAACTTTGCGAACGAGATGTCCGCGCTGTACGTAGCGAGATCGCGGAATCTTCAATTTTATGACGACGCGATTGCCAACGGTTTTGGACCCGCGACACGCTTGGAACTGACCTTTGGTGTTTTGTTCCTGGACTTCGATCTGGACGGACGCCTTGATATCTTCCAAGTCAACGGACACTTGGAAGAAGATATTGCTAAGGTTCAAGCAAGCCAAAAGTATGAGCAAGCGCCGCAATTGTTTTGGAACGCTGGGGCGGAATTCAACACCGAGTTTATCAAATGCCGCGAAGTAGAAACTGGAGCCGATTTCCAAAAACCAATGGTGGGTCGCGGCTCGTCGTACGCCGATATAGATGGTGATGGCGACTTGGATCTGCTGCTAGTGGGCTGTGGCCAGAAACCTCGACTGTTACGCAATGACCAAAAGATTGGGCACCATTGGTTACGAGTGAAGCTGGTAGGAAAGAGCTCCAATCGCGATGCGATCGGAGCGACCGTGGAAGTTCTTTCTCGCGATATCGTCCAAACACGACGAGTCAGTCCTACGCGAGGCTACTTATCGCAAACGGAACTTCCAGTCACCTTCGGCCTGGGGGTTGCTGACACGGTAGATCGCCTGACCGTTACATGGCCGAACGGCAAGACGCAAGTCATCTTACGGCCCAAGCTCGATCAACTTCTTGTCGTGGAAGAAGCCGAAGGCCACGAATAGATTGGCTTAAGGCGGCCAAGTGCTATTCAAGTTCCACGTCGGGCTCTTTCTTACCCCGAAGCGTGACGGCTCGTTGCTTTAGGGAAGTCGTTATTGGGTAAGGGGGGTACGACGGACTTCCTAGTCCGTCCATGGGGAATTCGACGGACTGGGAAGTCCGTCGTACGACTAGATCAACAGCCCGTTACGCTTCGGGTTGTGATAGGGACTTTGCCTAACGGCCCCCCATGAAAGCATCTAAATACTCATACTCAAGACGATCGTCCACGTCCCAGTGGCATCAAGGTTCACCAAACCGCGCAACGAGCGGCGCGCGTACTACATAGGTGATATAATTCTTAACGAGTCCACTATTGATTTTTAGGACGCTATCTAATTCCAATGCCAGTTCGCGTTCAGCAAACCAACGTAGCGGCGGGTAGAGACGGAAGATATTCCATTGCGGATAGATCACTGTAGTTCCATCTTGGTTCGTGTAGCCCCACACGACCAATCGTTGGTTGGAAACGGTCGAACGTGTTTCCAACATGGTTGCCGCACGTTCATCCGCCTCCGATGGTATCAAGCTGGCCACAACGTCGCGGCCACCTAGCTTCTCCACTTCCGAATCACTCAGTTGATTTAGCAAAAACATCGAAACACTTCTCGACGCATAGGTTTGAAGCGAATAGCTACCAGAATCGCCTGTTGCGATCTCCTGGAATTCTCGATTCAATCTCCACAGGTCGAGCGACAGTTCGGGCTCGTTCCAACGCAAGGCTAAAGTTGCCATCGCAGCAACTCGCGCGATCTTGTTATCTAACAACGGGTCGTAAATAAACAAAGGATTGTCATATTGCGAGCTTTGAGATTTGCTAATGGCTTCGACCACGTCAGGGACTCTGGACTTGAGCACGTCCACAACCGATTGACTGGAATCCGCGCCTGCAAGCTCAAGTTCTGCTTGGATTTCATTTACGACGCCAGTCGAAGTTTGAGCAATCTGCTCGAATGTTCCATTTCTGGCAGATGCAAAAATGCCAAGAGTGCCAATCGAACTGCTAAGCCACGGTTTACTCAAGTCGAGCCAGGGTTGGGTCGGTTCTAACGGAGTCCACACAACCTCGGCCGGCGCTAGGTTTGCGCTAGCATTCATCATTTGTAGGCTCTCTTCATAGAGGGACCTGTCCGTCTTATCGCCTTGCCATTCCACCAAAGGAACCGTCAAGAAACCGAAGGTACTTGCGATCGTGACGGGCAATAGCAATGAAACAGGTACTATCCAAGCGAAATGCCTAGTAAGCTTGGCTGATTCCAACACAATCCATGGTTTGCACAACAACAAGATGGAGACAACCAAAACCAGCACGGAGAATGGTAATCCTAGTACCAATAGTTGCGATAGCTTCCTACTAAGCTGAGGCACCGCGTAGCTCATAGATGATTCTATGGCAGCCAAGAACGAAACGGTGGCGGTTACGGCAATAACACATCCGACCATGGCGACCGTGATCGCGACCACCGATTTGCGAAAGCAAAGTGACGCCAACGCGCCCACCAAGAATGCCAGAGTTCCTGTAGAGACTACAGAAAGCAATCCCCAGGCAAATTGTTGGTCGTTCCCTTTCAACGCAATCGGCACGATCATTCCAAACAGCATCGTCAAAAATACCCATGGCAATACCACAATCAATCGACTCACAGCTAGCTTCCAAGGTGTAATGCCGCGATCCGCGAGAAACCGAAACCGATTCAGAGTTTGATCCCCATCGAAGACGCTGACACCCAAGATCAAAATCGCAATCCCCCCAACAATCAATGCAAATCCCTCTTCAATCATCAATGTCGCCAATACGCACCCGATAACGCAACATAAACGAAGCCAAAAGGAGTTTGCAAATGAATGAGTCAGCATGACCCGCCATTCGCTTGGAGATGGCTGAGCGAAAACCAGGAATGCCATCTTGCTGGGTGGGCCAATCGCAATGGATCCCCTTTGCGAAAACAGCGTTGCTTGCTGCCCGATTCGCCATCGCCAGGCAAAGGTGATCACCATGACGATCGTTCCAACCGCTAAGTTGATGATCAAAGCGTAAACGAGACTGAATTCGCCTCGCCAGAGTTCCCCAACATCCGTTAGCCCCAAAACCAAATGGAGAGCCAGTAGCCCCATTCCTGCCGCTGCGAGTGCAGTAAGAGTTTCACGCATGAGAAGCGTTGTCAAATAGCAAAACACCGTCACTTCCAGAAATACCAAGAACGATAGCCCAAAGCTATAAACGGTGGCGATAGAATCCACCTTCGGCGTAAACTGGCCTCCGTACCAAAGCGCTAATGGAACGATGGTCAGCGGAATGGTCGCGGCCAGGGTTCCAAGAAGCGATATCGACAACTTACTGAGCAAGGCCGTTTGCCATGAAACCGGCAGGCTGCTGGACCAAGCCCATGTTCCCGATTGCCGTTCTTGACCTACCAGCATGCCGCTGCAACCAATCGCTAAGAGAATGGGTGCAATCGACGCACATAGGATTGTCCCTTGCAGAAATCCCTGCTTGGTAAATTCCTCGATCGTGCCGTTTGCCGCCACCATCAGAACCAGCTGGGCAAAGAAAAGCCCAATCAACACGGCAGCAAAGGTCTGCTTGACCTGTTGAAAGTCCTTCCAAACTAGGGCTCCCCAAAGTGACGGCTTGGTGATTTGCGAGAATTCCATTATGCCACCTCCGAGTTCTTCGCGTTATTCGATAGTTGCCCCAGATCGTCGTTGCTCAATTGGGATTCGAAAGGTTGTGTGAAGCCCAGATAGAGTTCTTCAAGATTGGGGCGGATCGATTTGACTTCAAAGAGGTTTGCATTCTGCGATAGGGAGGCAACAATCTCCGGCGTTAGACCTCGAACCATCAAGTGATACGTTCGGCCAATCTGCGACTTGTGTAATACTTCGATCTGATCGAGCTCGGCAGGCAATGCCAGCAACGGATCGCGTTGGGAGAAGTCCAAGATCGAAATGCTGCTCTTGAGTTCTTCGAGTGGCGCAACAATTTGTAATGAGCCTTGGTGCAGAATCGCAACCCAGTCGGCAACGCGTTCTACCTCTTGGATCTGATGCGAGCTCAAAAAAACGGTTTGGCCAGCTGCCGCTCGGTCGATCATGCTTTCTAAAAAGGAGCGACGGACCAATGGATCTAGGCCCGACGTCGGCTCGTCCAAGATCAACAATTCCGGATCAAAGGCCATGGCTAGGGACAGGGCAACTTTGGCTCGCATCCCTTTCGACAGGTCGCGAATCTTGGCATCGTGGGGCACTTGAAAATCGCTGATGCGTTCACCGTAGGTCTTCAAAAACCCTTGCGGGTAAAAACCGGATGCATACCAGCCAGCTTGTGCGACCGTCATCCATTCGTAAAGACCTGGAACATCGGAAACATATCCGACCTTGCGGCGTATCTCCAAAGGTTGCTTGACGGGATCGAGTCCACAGACGGTGATGTTGCCGCTGTCGAGCTTGTTGTAGCCCAGCATGCTCTTGATCAAGGTTGATTTGCCCGCTCCGTTTTCGCCAAGCAAGGCGAACACAACTCCGGGGGGAACTTGGAACGAGACGTTGTTCAAGACCGTTCGTTTTCCGAATCGCTTGCTGACATTATTGACACGGATCATTTCGCTCATGATTGCTTTTCTCCTGATCGGATGGCGTTTTTGAGTGCTTTTTCAAACATGGTTCGCAAGCGATCTTCATCCAGACCGCCACGGATAGCTTCGTGAAGAACCGCAGAAAGTCGCTCGGCAAGAATCTGTTGGCGATCTACAACACATTGCTTTTTCGCCCCTTCACAGACCGCAACGCCGCGTCCGCGAAGCGACTGAAGGATTTCTTCGCTTTGAAGTTGGAAGTAAGCCCGCTGGACCGTGTTGGGATTGACCGTAAGCTGCTTGGCCATGTCCCGTACGCTAGGAATCACCTGTCCCGGCATCAGAATCCCTTCCGCAACGGCATACTTGATCTGCCGTATCAGCTGTTCGTAAATGGGGATGCCGTTATCCGGATCGATCGAAAGCTGCATCGCATTGGCTCCTTTCTGTGCACCGCATCAGGACTGCACTCAAAACCACCAAGATCTCCCCCGACAGTGTCGGTGTGTTGGCGTGATAATACACTCAGCAAAGCCTCGAGTCAAGGAAGCTGCAAATAATTTTTCGGGGTGACCGGAGTGCTTTTCTCGTTTCACAGTCAGCCGCAGGCGTACTTCGCTGCCGTTCACGTACGCCTACGGCTAACGGTTAAACGAAATACCGTTCAATGAAGCAAAGTAGTAGGCACATTCCATGTGCCGTAACCCTCAAAAAGCAAAGCTTTTTGAGGCTCGGCGGACGGCACACGGAGTGTGCCTGCTACTTTTTGAACGCTATTGCGGTTAAGCGAAATCACTGCAGCTGAGTGCTGCGTTGAACGGTATTGCGTTTCACAGTCAGTCGCAGGCGTACCAGTATCGCCGCAGGCGCATCTGAGTAGCCCCAAGCGCCCCAAGGGCACGTGCTTTTTTTCTGACTGACCGGAGGTTGGCAGCAAATGGACGCCACCTAGTTTCTCGTGTTACAATGGAATCTCGCAAACAACCGACACACCAATTTAGGATGCAAAACGGAATCAAGTCGATGGTCGAATTTACGATTACAGGCGAGGCACTTTGGGACAGAATGGAGCGAGCCGTGGAGCGAGTGAATGAGCGATTACGGAAGACGGTACGCATTTTGGAGGACGCCAAGATCCCCTACGCCATTGTTGGTGGTCACGCTGTGCGTGCCTGGGTCGCTCAAGTCGATGAGGGGGCGGTCCGAACCACCAAGGACGTGGATGTACTTCTTCGCCGTGAAAATCTTCCCGACATGATTCAAGCCATGACGCAAAACGGCTTCTGCCATCGCGAAACGATGGGCGTCGACATCTTTACTGAGAGGCCGGACGAGTCGGCTCGTGAAGCCGTGCACGTGGTGATTGCTAAAGAAATGGTCAAGCCAGGCGAATTCGATCCGAACCCCGATTTGGAACCGCAAACGCGAGCCAATGAGTTCAATACCGTGTTGTTCGAGACCCTCGTTCGAATGAAGCTCAATTCTTATCGCCGAAAAGACCAGGTTCATCTAGGGGACATGATCGACGTCGGGTTGATCGACCGAAGCTGGTTGGATCGATTTCCTTCTGCCCTCAGCGATCGCTTAAAAATCATCCTCGATGACCCGTTAGGGTAGCGTTTCTGAAATTTTCCAAAGATAGCGTTCACTGCGAACGTACAGACTGTTATCAGCGATCGCGGGGGTGCTCTGAACAAGTTCTTCAATCGAGTTCTTGGCCAGCACCTCAAAGTTCGGACCGTTCGCAATCACTGTGCAAAGCCCTGTATCATCAAACAGGTAAATGCGATCGGACGTTCCCACGGGCGAACTGTAAGTGTTACCTCCCTTGCGGATCGTTTTCAGCGATTTACCAGTCAATGGATTGAGGCAAGTATAGATTCCCATGTCATCGATGATGTGCAAGTATTCTTTGTTCAGTAGAGGTGTTGGAACATAGGGCATACCACGCTCAATGGTCCAAACGATGTTGGTATTGGTCAGGTCCCCAGCTCCTCCTTGCTTGATCGCGATCGCACGAACATCCGGAGAACCGCCGAACGAGAAGATATGGCCCAGGCCTATCGATGGGGTGCATACCACTTTCTCGGTCGGGCCATCAACCCACCAAATTTTGGTTCCCGTCTTTGGGTCTAGACCCAATGTCTGCTTCGCTCCCGTGAGAACGATCTGCCTAGTGCCGTCGATTTCCGTAACCACAGGGGTCGAAAACGACCGCAAATCGACGTCCGGCTTGTATCGCCATATCTCTTCACCTTGGGTTGGGTCCAACAATACGACAAAAGCCTGACCGTCTTGATGGCCATTCACAAGCAATCCCTCATCGCAAATGACCGGCGATGCGGCAAAGCCATGCTTAGACATAAAGCTACCGGGACTGGTTTTCCAGACAACATCGCCATGCCAATCGACCGCAGCTACAATCATATTTTCGTTGTCGACGAAGGTGCAGTAGACTCTCATTCCGTCCGTAGCGGGCGTGCTCGAAGCACTGGTATTAAACTTATGCTGCTGCTCCGTTGGTCCAACGTGGATCTCAACATTCCAATCCACCTTGCCTGATTCACGATCGATGCGAAGCAGCCTTCGGCTCTGAGTCTCGGCGATCGAAGTCGTAAGAAAAACACTATCCCCAGCCACGATCGGCGACGAACGACCATCACCGGGTATCTCGGTCTTCCACGCAATATTCTTGGTAGATGACCATTCGAGCGGTGGCACCGACTCCAGACTCAAGCCATCGCTGCGAGGCCCTCGCCACATTGGCCAATCCAGCGGAGCAGCGATGGGATCAACGGACCAAGCATCGAGGCTCCCAAAAACGAAAATACCTAGAAGCAAACAACACCTAACGAAACTTCTCATCGAAATCACTTCTCTCTTGCCAATGCGGGCGTTTTACCGCTTACTTCTCAACTCTTCTTGCTTGATTCTTGCTTCCTGCAAGATGACCAACTGCTTGAGCCTTGCTAAAGATTCCTCAAGACTTGCTGCCGTTTTGTAAGTCTCTTTTAACGAGGCTTCGAGACTCGCAACGGCACGTTTGGTTTCTTCCAAATCCGATTCCCTATCCCCATGTTCTTTTGGCCCGCTGGAGCTTGCTTTCAGTTCGTTACTGGCGATCTTTTGAACAACATCGCTGGGACTTTTTGCGAGCTCTGATGCTTCTACCGCCCCTTTTCGCAGCGATGCCATCAACACACGCTCGGGAGCCTTCGGTGCAATGTCAGCGAAACGCCGCGGTTGTGCCTGCAAGGGTAGCGAAAAACTTCGTACGGCCATATCGTTCGTACCTTTTTCCATCGCTGTAATCCTGTGAATGTTTCCTGTTGAATCCGAGGCTATACCGATTTCGTTCAATCCGAAACTCGAGCTTACCAATGTCAATGGAGCAGTGTCGGTCTTGAATTCCCAAACGGGCTTAGAACCATCACTTCCCCATTGGCGTATCGTTCGATCGCGTCCCCCAGTCAACATCAGGCCGTTGCGGTCTTTCACCAAAGCGAGAACGCCCTCCTTGTGTGCGACCCAGTTCTCTTTGGTCTCAAAGCTGTGCATGTCCCACACACGAATGGTTCCATCCAAACTGCAGGACGTAAGCTGGTTTCCATCCTGAGACCAAGCCATACCAGTGACGCCACCGGTATGCCCCCGGAGGGTCGCAAACTCGGCGCCCATTTCCGATTCCCAAATCTGGATACCACCGAACCGATCCCCCGTCGCCAGCAACAGACCGTCGGGGCTATAAGAAACCGAGAGAACCCAATCTGTATGCTTCTTATGGGTATGGAGCAGTTGATTGGAATCTACATCAAAAGTCTTGACTGTCTTTAAGGGTGTTCCAATTGCCAGCCTTTTCCCATCGCTTGATAGATCCATCGCAAGGATCGTATCTTGCTCGCTGCCCAAAGAGGGCAACCACGCCTTTTTTTCCGAATCCCATCTGCGTATTTCGCCGGACTCGCCCGGAACACCAGCAGCAATCCAAAGCACCTTCCCGTCGCTCGAAAACTTCAAAACGGTGATTTCAAGATTCGGAAGCTCCAATGCATCGGGTAAAAATTCGCCCGTCTCTGCTTGCGCGAACGCCACTTGTCCAAATGTTCCAACGGCCAAAATCGATTGATTGGGGTGCATCGCAATCGCGCGAATAGGCGTCGGTTGCATCAGTGGCTTCAACGCAGAATACGATCGCGAGACGTTGTTGGATTCTTTATCAGCAACCTTGGAAGGAGCCCCCTCGAGCGAATCAGTCGCCACCTTCTCGGTCATTGCACTCCGATCCGTATCTTCTTGAACCACTTTCCCCGATTGCTTCGCTTCGTCCACCAATCCGGTGTTGATCCAACGTTCAATTAGATTCAATTCTCGTTGCGGGATACGAGGCTTGTTGGGAGGCATCTTTGGATTATCCAAATGAGCCGTCAATGTATACAGCGGGCTTTCACCCACCTTGCCGGGCACAACCACAAAACCAGAACTGGAACCCGCCAGCAATTTATCGAGCGAGGTCAGGACCAAATCACCTCGGGGTTGGTCTTCATTATGGCAGCTAACACAATGCTTGCGGAACACCGCCTGAACCGCATCAAAGGTCACCCGTTCCTGATCGCTAGATTCAGACACCGATTCTGTCATGCTTTGTGCATGAGCGAACACTGGCCAAGCCAATAGCAAAATTCCAAGTGCAGTGAGTCGGAGATAGTTGAACATAAATCGTGCTGTTGTTGTTTTCCTTGGGCCGCGGCCGCTAGCCGCGACAGGTGTTTTTTTGTAGGGAATCTGTATCGCGGCTAGCGCCTGCGGCTCAAGAAGCTTAGTGATTGAATACAAACTCGTTCGAGTTCAAAATGGCCCAAAACAAATCTTCCAATCCCGTCTTGGGATCGGGATAGGTTGCCAACATCTCCGTAGCCGACTTTGTCTCTTGATCGTTGGGAAGCCGACCTAAGCAACGAATGTACAGGCTCTTCATCACTTGCTGAGATGATTTCCCTTCAGCAAGCAACTCCGCCACAACAGCTCCCTCCACAACCTTCCCTCCCGAGGTCTCTCCATTCAAAAGGTGCAAGGCTTGCGATAAAGTCGGCGAAGTCTTCACCTCGCAAGTACAAGGCGTTGAGCGATTCGATCGGCCGAACGTTGTCAAGAAATAGTTTGCCGCCGCCCCGTCTGCGACTTGGACCGCTCGAGAACCCGCGGGTAAGCCAGGTAGCCGATCGCTTGTCTGAGTGACCTGAGTGATACAATCGAGCAATACTTCCGCTCGCAATCGACGAATCTTCTGATGCGAGAACTCACGTTCGTCCCATCGATTCGATTCGTTACGCCGAGTCGACGTCTGATACGTTCGCGAATTGCAGATCTCTCGAATCAACCCCTTGATCTCGAATTGGTGAACCACCAAACGGTCCGCCAAGTGCGCTAGAAGCTGCGGGTTGGATGGCGGATTGCTCACTCGCATGTCGTCTACCGGATCGACAATCCCAATGCCAAAAAAATGAGCCCAAATGATGTTGGATAGATTCTTCGCAAAGGCTTCGTTCTTGTGTGACGCTAGCCACTCTGCAAGAACAGCTCGATAATCTTGCCCTTGTTGGATGGGTGGCGTATCCTCCCCCAAAAACTTCGGTGGAACGCTTCGATTCCCAGTCGGATGAAGCATTTCTCCTTCGGCTGCATTGTAGATAGTAAGCTCACGCGGGTCTTCTGCTTGCTTGTAGCCTACCTGACTGAAGAAGGCCGAAAAGCCATAATAATCATCCATGGTCCATCGGTCGAATGGATGGTTGTGGCACTGAGCGCATTGAATGCGAGTCCCCAGAAAAACTTGTGCGATATTCTCCGCTAGCAACTGAGGTGTCGTCTCGGTTTGGTAGTAGTTCGTAGCTGGATTCTCTAGAGATCCGCCACTGGCAGGAAGCAGATTGCGAACAATCGTATCGATGGTTGCACCCGCGTGCACGGACTCCCGCAACCATTGATCATAGAGCTTGAGCGCTTTCGAACTCACCCCGTTGTTCGTTCGAATCTGGAGCAATTCCGCCCATTTCATAACCCAGATATCGCGAAACTCTGGCCTCTCCAGTAGTCGATCAATACATCGTTCGCGTTTGTCCACGGACGAATCAGCCACGAAATCGTTGAACTCCTTCTCAGTCGGCAATTGTCCAATCAAATCGATGGTGACTCGGCGAAGGAATTGTTCGTCGCTCGCTAGTTCGGAAGGCTTCAAATGCATAAACTTCAAACGTTGATCGACCAAGGAATCGATTTCCCCTTTCGACTCCAGTTCCGGATAAGCAAAAGGAGTCCCAGGACGAACTACCATGGAGGCCCCTTGCGTGAACTTGTCAAAGCGGGCAAGAATAAAGGCCGCACCGGGGCCGTTCGCTTGAACCAATCCATCCACGGAAACACTCGCAGCGGAATCATTGTTGCTAAGAAAAACAGCCAAGGGAGTCACATCCTTTTGCGAACCATCGCTGAAGGTAGCCATCACGACGAGCTTTTGTTGCCCCTCTGGTTTGGTGAATACTGCATTCTTCGGCAAGACAGAAATGCCGGTTGGCACCACCGCATCCGCAGTATCCTCTTTGGCACCCTCGTAAAGCCATTGAACCAAAGTTTCGTAGAGAAGTGTCCCCTCTTCCATGCATTGGCCACCCGTATGCGGAACGTTTCCAGTTGCCTTTTGGACAAGCAAACAAGATTCCGGCTTCGACAATTGAATACGCCGACCACTGATCTCTCGAGTCAAACGATAATGATCTCCCTGTGGATCGAATCCATATAAGCTCAAGCGAAACCCATCTTTACCTGATGCAGAACCGTGGCATTTGCCCGTGTTGCATCCGGCTTTCGTTAACGCTGGCAACACCTCGTTTCGAAAGCTCACCATCGGCTGAACGGCTGCGCCTTTTACCTCGACTTCCACCTTATCTTGGACCCCAAGATACTCCACGTTCAGGTACCCCTTGCCATCATGTCGCGGCAACAAAGTCTCAGCGACTTGGTCGAAAATGGACTCTTTCGAACTTGTGTCTTGTTGACCTAAGTCCAATTGGCAATCGGCTGTTACATCGCGAGTACTTCCATCATCGAAGAAGGCAGTCACCACAATCGATTGATGATCACGAGCGGAATTCAATACGATTTGGCTTGGCTCCACTTGAATGCGTTCCAGCTTTGGAACACTCGGCAAATTTCGAGTTGGTTCCGCCGATACCGATACGTTTGTTGGAATATGAGGCAATACCCCCAATCCAGACAGTAATGCCAACGAATGCAAAAGAGCAATTCTTACAATCTTGATATGTTTCCGCATTTGAGCCTACTTTCCAGTTCTTCGACGAAGGGCTTCGAGCGGGCTTAATGGTCGCCCTGCCTCGTCTTTTTGAGATTGCCCTTTGGCGGCAACAATTAGTTTGGTATTTCTTGCAGCACAAAAGGCGACCTGCTCGCCATCCTTCTGGCCTGCAAATCGGCAATAGACGTTTCCAAAGCTTCCCAATGGGGCATCCTTCGCAAGCGTCATGGTGAACTTGGCAACTCCATCCGTTCGCTGAACAACCACGGAAGGTACAGTAACGCGATTCGGCAGGCCTTCGATACTCGCGATCAGCGTGTCAGGAACCAAATCGTCGCCAGCAAAGTGGCACTCGAACTGCACACTGCTGTCGCACTCTGCCGACAATGGTTCGATTTCGCCTCGCAAAGGTGATTTAACAATGGTAAGCGTACGGAGTGAACTCGCGACGCGATGCATGTTGACAGACGTAGGGCGAGCAACCAAGGTTCCAGCCGCTCCGATATTTCCGTCGACTGGCGCATCTCCTAAACCAACATTGGCTTCCAAAACAAGCGGCCAGTCACCAGGACTTGCCTTCTGATGAGTTCTTAAAACAATCGTTCCACTAGATTGATCGGGCGCAACGATCGTCTTCGCCGGGCACTCTACCCAATCTGGCAGCAATGGAACCACCACCTCGACCGCCGATTGGAAATCCTTGTCGCGATCAATCTTAAATAACAAAGTCAATTCGCCATCTACGACCAACGATAGCTTCGGTTGCTGAACTTCGATTTGGAAGGGGACTGGATTTGCAATAGCAACTGCCATTCGATCCACCGTGATTGGTTGGAAAATCGCATCGGCCGGGCCGTTCACCAAGTCGATCGTTTGGCGAAATCCACCTTCAATAGTCCCATCACCAACCGTAGCCGCCCCACGAACATGAACCAAGGCACCGTTGCTAGCCGCAGATTCACTTGCAGACATGACCACCGGGACCAAAAATCTGTCGCTTGGCACTGACTGCATTTGAACTCCAACCCCCTGAGGCAATCCTTGCAAAGTGAGTTCAACAGGGGCGTCGAATCGCTCTCGCTGTACACCTAGAAAGACAAGCGAACGATTGCCGCGTGGGATGGCAATGGATTGGTTCAGTTGCGATAGTTTGTCGCGCCGAGGAAGGAAGGTCGTTAATGCAGCACGCAACGGAGCGATTTCAAGATAATATCCATACTCGACTCCGAACTTTTGGCGTTTATCCCAAATACGGACTTGGTACTTTGTTTTCGGTTCGGCTCGAAAAACAATTCGCGAATCCTGGCTATCAAAATCGTCACCATTTGCAATGACATTCCCTCGGTCATCCAATATCTCAAGGACAGAATCCAATAGACTACCGACTCGAGTTGCGAAGACCTCCGCAACCAGATCGCAACTTGCTTCCACTTGAAATTCATGCCGATCGACTTGCCCACGTTCGCGAATACATCCATTCCATGCTCCGGGTGCAATCAATGCCCCAGTTGCAATCGCAGAGCTTTCGTCACTCAAGCGTGGTCCGAATTCGTTCAATCGAAAGGGGAAGGGACTTGGACAAACTTGACCATCCACTTCCAGTTCCATCGAATGGTTTCCGCTTTTTTTTGCAAAGCGAAATGGCTGGCGAATCAAACTCCCCTCTGGCTGGTCGCGTTGCCAAAAAGTAAGTTGCAAATCAGTATCGCAAGATCCACCTAATGGAAACACCCCATCCGGTCTCGGAAAGGTGCCCACATGCAAAGCGTACGGGCTGTCTGCATCCGCGTTTGCGTTCACGGAAGTGATTTCAATGAGATAATCTCCATCGTCTGCTGCGATCGTCGAGAACGAGGGATCTTGATTCAAAAGTGGCGTATCATCCACTTGCAATACAAGCTGGCCATTCGGATCCCTTAGTACCAGCTTGGTATCCAAGAGATTAACCCCCAGACGCACCCCTACTGCCTCTGCAGAGATTCGCATGCCCTTTTTCGCTGCGATTTGAAACGTATCGACATCATCACCACTCAAAGTCCCTGAAATGGTTTTGCTTAAAGGGACAGGCGACGTTCCCTGCGAAAGCTGGATAGGCTGCGGTACTTTCGATTCAAGCTCGGGCTCGATTGGAAAGGGGCTGACCCAAATGGTTCGAAGCTCGGAGATTCCATCGGGATTTCGCAAACGCAGCCCATGAGCACCCAGCGGACATTCCGGACTTACCTCCAAAATCAATCGCACTTCCTCATCGTTGAGCACCTCGATCCGAACGCACCGAATGCTGTGATCGTACAACATGACTTCGGAGGTTTCTTTCAGCGAAGCCCCCCGTGCAACGACGGCACACTCGTTACCTCGCGATACGACTGGTGCCAGTATCCCCTCTAAGGATGGGTTAGCGGCGTGGACCGATGGCATCACGATGTTCATTAGGAAAAGCAGCATCCCCAACCCAACAACCCGTTGAGGAAATCGCCCACCATTCGCCATTCGATTCATCATGCTAAAAGTCCACGTGCTACCGTTCCGTTGGTCACGATCGGTTGAGGCCGATCACCCGGAGACATCAACGATTTTGCAGCATCGATCCCCAACAAGTGATACACGGTGGTGACATAGTCTTCGACAATTAGGGGATTGTCGGCTGGTTCTGCAGCCAATGCGTCCGAAGCTCCATAAATGTGCCCTCTACGAACACCGCCGCCCGCCATCACAATGCTGAAGACACGTGGCCAGTGGTCTCGGCCTCCACCTGCATTAATTTTCGGCGTCCGACCAAATTCACTGGTGATCAGCACCAAGGTCGAATCGAGCAATCCACGCTGGTCCAAATCATTGATCAAGCCCGCAAACGCAAGATCCAAATCAGGCATCTGCGTTTCAATCCCGCGATAATGAAAGGCATGGGTGTCCCAAGCGCCATAGGTGACCGTAACAAATCTAGCACCCGCTTCCACCAATCGTCTCGCTATCAACAAGCGAGCACCCGCCGAAGGGCGAAGAATCGGCCCCCAAGGATTCATCCCATAGAGCTCTTTCGTGGCATCGCTCTCCTTCTTGAGGCTGAATGCATCTTTAGCTTCTGGGGAAGCCAACAGATCATAGGCTCGTTGGTAGAAAGAATCCATCGTGGTGATGGCATCATCCCTTTCCATACCCGCAAAGTGACTATCTACCAAATCTTTCCATGCTTTGCGGCGACCAAATCGCTTTTCATCGATCCCTTTCGGCAAATTCAAATCGCGAACCGAAAAGTTGGATCGCGCCGGGTCCGAACCCAGTGCAAACGGACCACACGCGTTGCTCAGGTAGCCGCTTCCAAGAAATTGGCTTCCCTGATTCGGGACGCATACATAAGCTGGCATCGCATCGCGGGGCCCAAGTTCGTGGGCTACGACCGATCCTACGCTGGGATACGTCAAAGCGGGACTGGGACGATATCCCGTGAACATACTGTGCTCACCGCGACTGTGATCCACTTCCGTATGCGTCATACTGCGAACCACGGTGAGTTTGTCGGCAACTTTCGCAGTCGCCTTCATGTGCGAACTGAAGTAAACCCCTGGAACTGAGGTTGCAATCGGATCAAGAATGCCACGATACTCGGGTGGCGCATCTGGCTTGGGGTCGAAGCTATCCATATGGGGAAAGCCACCCTGCAAGTAAATATGGATGACCGACTTCGCTTTAGGCTCGCGACCTTTCGTATCGGTTGCAATGCCTGCGGCTTTCGCTTGCGATTCCAGCCGTAACATATTCCCTAGCGTAAGCCCAGCCCCGCCCAACCAACCCACGTACATGAAGTCGCGGCGATTCGAACGGGCGAAATGGGACGGATCCATAAGCCAACTTGCGTTGCGTCGTAAATTCATCGCTCGATAGTTCCTTGAGTGGAAAGTGCAATCGGAATGGTAGCTGGAGCTTCGTACTCCACAACTAATTTGGGACGTTGCCCAATATCATCAAACTCGCTGGAATAGAAATCCCAGCCGTTTCCGCCCGTGTTCAGAAAAACCCAGCCGTGGTTCGCTTGACCCGACGCCCAAGCTTGAACAGTGTCAGTCACATCAAAAACCACAATCGAGGTGTTTGCGGCAATCTTGCCAAACGTAAAACTATCTTTTTGGCGTGAAGCTTCCAAGCCATCTGCAGAGACGCCATCGATCACGGAACTCCAGGTAGCTGACTTAGAAAAAGGAACCAACATGCGATGTAAATTCACCGTGCTTCCCTGATCAAAGGCGCTGACCAAAAGTCGTGCCGAAACAATATGAGAACGCAACGGTACCGTTCGGTCTGCATTTCCAATGATGCCGTCGAATCGTATAAGAACTTGACTCTCGCCCCCATCGTTATTAGCATCCGATGATGCATTGGGATTGCTTTCCAACAAGGTTGTTGGGGCCAAGGCCCAAATTTCAGTATCGACGGTACCCTGGTAGCCATCAATTCCGTTCTGAAAAACGATCTTCGAGGACTGACCAAAGCAAGAAGGTGAGGCTAGTAAAAGCAACGGGAATACCAACAGCCAAAACAACTTTGCCATACGATTCTTATTCCTGGGGCTGGTTCCAACTTGGTTTTGATTTTTGCCGCGATCCGACCGGAAATCGATTAGCATGCCGCATTTCTAATGTGGGGAAGTGCACATCCAGGGGGGCCCAAATGACAGCATGAATTGAAGTCAAAGACTCAGTATTTCCAATTTGGCCGCAGTGTGTTTTTTTTTGATGAAGCAAACATGAACAATCGAAGAACAACCACCCAGCAAAGGCTTTTTGCTTTAGTCGTTTAACAGCAATAGCGTTCAATGAATCGTTTAACAGTCAGCCGAAGGCGTACTTGCTGCCATTCACGTACGCCGTCGGCTGACGGTTGAACGAAATGTATCTAAAAAGGTATTGAATCAACAAGCCCACAAGTACCGGGTAGTTCATCGAAAATTCATCCCGCTGCGATATCGCACCAAGAAACTCGCGATAGAATCGGGTTTCTAAATGTGTTCCATTATTGAACCGAAAACCAGCCACCTCCACACACACGCTTGAAACAACTATGAATCGATCAGCATTTTATTCAACATGTGGATACGTTGTTGCCGTCCTACTAGCAACAAACTGTCGGTCCACCCTTTCTGCACACGATGGAGACCACGAGCATCCTGTTCGAGCGCTCAAGGCAGACGAGATGTACGCTCCTAAAATTCTGCCAGATAGAATCATACTGACTTGGGCCGGCGATCCGAAAACTTCCCAAGCTGTCACTTGGAGAACATCGGTCGAAGTGGTTGACGGATTCGCTGAGCTCGCGATCGCGGGCGGAGGTCCAGACTTTGCCGTCCTGTCCGAAACCTATCATGCAATCACTACGGCCCTAAAGACCGATCTCAACACGGCACATTTTCATAGTGTTCAGTTCAAGGGCCTCAAGCCTGGAACCAGGTATGCCTACCGAGTTGGCGACAAAACCAATTGGAGCGAATGGTTCCACTTCTCCACCGAGAGTGAGCGTGCAGAACCTTTCTCGTTCATCTACTTTGGAGATGCCCAGAACGATCTGCGATCGATGTGGTCACGAGTGATTCGTGAAGCACATTCCGATGCACCCAAAGCGAAGTTTATCCTACATGCTGGCGACTTGGTGAACCGAGCCCAGTCCGATGGAGAATGGGGCGAATGGTTCGGTGCAGGGTCTTGGATCAACGCCATGATTCCAAGCGTTCCTGCCGTCGGAAATCACGAAATGCATAAGGCAGAAGACGGATCGAAGTCCAATGTGACTCATCACTGGAGACCTCAATTTACGCTCCCCACCTCCAGTCCTGATGGACTAGATGAAACTTGCTACACCATGGAATACCAGGACACGCTGATCGTTGTCTTGAATAGCAATGAGAAACTGGAGCAGCAAGTGCCTTGGCTTGACGAAGTTCTCAAGAACAACAAGAAGCGTTGGGTGATCTGCACGTTCCACCATCCGATTTTCTCAACAGCCAAAGACCGTGACAACGCCAAGCTACGAAGTTTGTGGAAACCGGTATTGGACAAGTACCGCGTCGATTTGGTGCTGCAAGGTCATGATCATACCTACGGCCGCACAGGACTTGAAACACCAGCCGCTGAACCCGTTACGATTGGGAACGTCCCAACCGGAGTGCAGAATGTGGACACTCATTATGGCACCATTTACGTGGTATCAGTAAGCGGACCTAAAATGTACAACATCAACCAAAAACCGTTCATGAAACGAGTCGGTGAAGATACCCAACTGTATCAAATCATCCATATTGATGGTGATACCTTGAGATACGAATCTAGGACCGCCATCGGAGATTTGTACGATGGATTCATTTTGAACAAAGAAGCGGGTAAGGTGAATCGGATCACCGAACTGGAACCCGAAGTTCCAGAGCGTCGACGCGAACCGGCTCCTCAAGAACCTGCCGCGACCGTTGGCAAGTAACGCTGTCTCAAGACACATTGATCAAGACCCGCATTTTTTTGAGCCGCGGGCGCTAGCCGCGATAACCGTATTTGGCAGGGAAACCGTAACGCGTCTAGCGCCCGCGGCTCAGTGTTTCCGGTATTGTTTCAGCCGGCGGTCAAGGGCCTTGAGCCCGATGACCGCAACAGGTTTGGCGTGCTAAAAACCTAAGCCTAAACTTCAACTTCAACTCTCGCTCCAGCACAAGCGTAAGAGCGTTGGGTTGAAGTTGAAGTTGATGTTGTAGTCGTATCGCGGCTAGCGCCCGCGGCTCAACCTGATTACTGAGGTATTTGTACTCGAAACACGTCGCGTTGAAAGATAAGCGTTAGGATCTGTAGCCAGATCCGCTACGGCTGAGTGGACTGAGCAATCGAAGTCGTGATGGCTGGAACACCCTTTAAAAGCGTCTGATAGATCACACAATAGCGTTCCGTAAGGCTGATCAGTTTATTCAGGGCGGCATCGTCCAAATCAGAATCAACCTGGAAAATCAATCGGACGGAGGAGATCCCGACGGGAACGTTTTTGTCGATGCCTAGTGTTCCGCGAAAATCCATGTCGCCTTCCGCGATAATACGGCAGCACCGAATTGCAAGGCCCATGTTCGTCGCAACTGCAGAAAGAGTGACCCCTGCGCAAGCCACCAGTGACTCAAGAAGCAGTTCTCCGGAACAAGCCTCTGCGCCCGAACCACCTGCGGCTTCATGCAATCCCGCTCGTATGACTCCAGCAAACGATTTCAGAGTACATGCTTGCCCAACTACCTCCACATCGCCTTCGGCTCGCATCGTAACAACAGCACTTGCTGGATTTTCGCGGTAACCTTCTTTAAGTGGAGCTTGAACAGCTTTCAATTCTTCAGATTTCATAGCTTCTCAAAACAGTTTGCAAAGTCAGAACGCTCGGAACATCGAGGGGCTATCCGCCCATGGTTCAGAACCTCGAATTCTCAAACGATATTACCAGAACTCTTCCGTGACGAATACGAGCAACAACACGAAAAGATCGAAAAAGGCTCGATGGCGATCCCCAAAATCCAAACGGTCACTGGGCCCCAAACCCTAGGAAAGCAATAGCGATAGTGTGCCAAAAACGGAATTTGCCTTTTTTTCGGCTATTCATCAAACCTGAACTTAAACCTAAACCTAGACTTCAATTGAGGATCTCGTTGCCCAAAGATGACTGCTACGCAACGTTGAAGTTGAAGTTTGTTTGTGTGGGGGAACCCCAAATGGGATATCGATTTTCATTATTCTAACGATCGCTTCGCGTTTTCTGTGGAGTCTGTAACTCGGCGAGTGCTTGCGGTTGAATAACATAATCCATATCTTCGGCAAATCTCTTCAACTTGCACCAACCGGCAAACATTGTGCAGTCGGAAGTCTTTTTCTAGGTCCTTGAAGTTTTCTAGTCACTTCCGTTTGGTTCCGTGCTCAGACGATCGATGGTAGCGATATGAGTCCGACTACGCTTGCCGGAAAGCTTGGATGCCCCCGTATGTTGACTCTTGCATGGCGGATCGGATGATCGAATCGATTCGCAGTTCGCGTTCGCTTTTGGAGACTTACTGGTGCCCTTTCGATTCCTCCTAAAAAAGCTAAAGCAAGGGTTCGATGTCCTGAACCATGCCAATTGGATTGGCAGAACGGATGCGGCTTGGCTTCGCTGGTGGGATCGGCATATGACGCTGAAGATGCCCAGGGATCCCAACCAGCCCGATATTGTGCTGCTTGAAGAACGTATCATGTACAGCGCTTCTTCCTTCGGGCTTATCGGGATGGGGGCCGGTATCGAAGAGATTTCCTTTCCCACTGATTTGCCAGACATGGCTGCCTTGTATGATACCAGCAGCCTGAATGAAGCTGCCCCGTCCGAGGACAACGCCGACGAGCTTTCTGATTCGATAGCGCACTCTTCTTCGTCTTTATCTTCCGAAGCTCGGGACTCCATCGATGCGGATTCAGCAACTGACAGGCAAGAGACATCGGCCCTCATGAGTCGCTTCGCAAGAAACGTAACCTTGGATAGCGACTTGATTGAACTGGGGCAACCGGTTCTCCATCGAGTCACCGCGTTGGGCCTGACCGAATCCGCGTACGTGATTCCTCGTGATCTAAACATCGCCACGTGCGGACTCGATCATATCAGTTACCGCCATGAAGTAGAGTTCCTGCAGATCGGTTTAGATCACCTGGATTCGCTCATCCGGGAATTAGGTGATGAGGCGTTAGCAACTGAACCACTTCGAGATCTCTCGCAACAATTCGATCATCTGCTGCACTTGATCGACGCCGTTTCCGCCTCGCAGTTTACCGTCGATGCGACTTGGTCGGATGACGCAGCCGACACGGGGATTCGTAGTTTTAACGACGGTGATTCTCGCGACGGGATTTTTGACGATGTTGATTTGGAAGGGATGGATCTTGTTTCGCGGATTGAAATGCGACTGGAAGCGCTTTCGGATGCGATCGATACACTTCGGGAACTTGATTCCTGGGAGTCGGATGAACCGCTGGAGCTTGGCACATTTCTCTCGGAATCGGATCGCACGCGAAGCGCGATCGCGAGGGTGGATGCTGCGTTGACGCGTCATGCCAGCGCCAGCAAGTATCGCAACATGGGGTTGTTATTCGACCCGGAAATGGGCATCGTCACGTACGGCGACGATTGGCAGATTGATCGGAAGGGGGAGGAAGTGAACGGTCGAGTGACGTCGCTCAGCTTTCGAGACTTTTGCTACACCGTGGAAAAGATGCAAAAGGCGTTTGGTCAGACGATTTACTCGCAATCGTATATGGTAGAGCAGTATCTTTGTCGGGAGGAATCGATTGGCAAGGTAGATGGCTATATGGGGGTGATGGCCCAGTTTAGCTTTATAAATGCGTTGGCTGCGGACCCCGGCGATTTTACATCGACGGCGGTAATTTTGACTCCGTCGGAGATGATGTCGGATGTTGTTGTTCTAGGAGGGGAAGAAACCCCAACCTCAACTTCAACTTCAACTTCAAATTCGGCTTCAACTTCAACTTCAACTTCGGCTGCGAGTTTAAGTTCGAGTTCGAGTTCAGGTTTAAGTTCGAGTACGAGTACGAGTACGAGTACCGGCCTTCGGCCTGAGTACGAGTACGATTCCCTCCAGCCTCCAGCCTCAAGCCTCAAGCCTGCTAACGAAGTTGCCTTTGTCCAGTCCGGACTCTACGATTCCGACGTCCTGATCGCTGATCTTGAGGCGAATGCTTTGGCGACAGGACGCAATGTTTCGATTGTGGTTCTCAATGGTACTGAGAACGGCTTCGATCAAATCAGCAGTGTCTTAGCACAGTACAGCGATCTTGATGCGATCCACTTTGTATCGCACGGCAGCGATGGAATGCTGCAACTGGGTGGCTCCTGGCTAACCGCGGGCAACATTGAGCAATACGAAGCACACTTGCAAACCTGGGGAATGTCACTGAGTGATTCAGGCGACATTCTGATCTACGGTTGCGATGTCGCATCCGGCCCGGACGGACAAGCGTTCATCGATCGCGTCGCGGAGTTGACGCGAGCCGACGTAGCAGCGTCGACCGACAAGACCGGTGACATCTCACGCGGCGGTGATTGGGATTTGGAGTATGTAGCAAGTACTACCCCCAATGTAGAACGGTTGTCCTCAGCCGTTCAGGACAATGTAGAACGGTTGTCCTCAGCCGTTCCTGATAGAATAGAACAGCCAAACAGCCAAACAGCTGAGGACAACTGTTCTACATTGGAAACCCAAATCGCCTTCGGCCTTTCCCTGCAATCCTCCTACGGTGGTCTGCTCGCTACCTACACCGTCACCAACACCAACGACAGCGGGGCTGGATCGCTACGCCAAGCCATCCTCGACGCCAATGCCAACGCTGGTGCCGACACGATCACGTTCAACATCACCGGCAGCGGCACGCAAATCATTAACGTTGCAACAGTACTGCCAACCATCACCGGTCAAGTCACCATCGATGGTACGACACAAACAAGCTACGTCGCTGGCAGCTTCATTCCGATCATTCTCGATGGTAACAATCTCAACACCAATGGCTTGACCCTCGGTGTTGGATCGGCCGGTAGCACGATTCGCGGCTTGGTCGTCCGCGATTTCGGCCTGTCTGGTATCGAGATCCAAGCGACCTCGATGGGCAATACGATCAGCAATAGTTTCTTGGGGCGCATGGACAGCAGTGGCAATACGGTTACCGGCGAGGAGAACGGCTACGGTGTCGTGGTTCGCTCGGCCTACAACACGATCGGTGGAACAACCAGCACCGGAAACGTCCTTTCCGGCAACACCTACCAAGGCATATACATCGATGGAGTCAATAACACTGTATCCGGCAATATTGTCGGTTTGAATGCTGCTGGTGCGACGGCACTCGCCAATGGCAATATCGGTATCTACGTGACATCCAACGGAGCTGGTACGCTCATCGGTGGAACCACATCGACCGCACGCAATATCATCTCTGGCAATACGAACGACGGAATCGTCATCGATGGTGGCAATGGCCAGGCTTTCCGAAATGTCAAAGTCCAGGGCAACTACATCGGTACCGACATCAACGGCACGACCGCGATCGGGAATAGCAAATATGGCATCTATCTCCTTCAACAAGCCTCCGGAAATACCATCGGTGGATCGGTATCCGGCGCTGGCAATGTGATCGCAGGTAACGGCAGTGACGGGATTCGGTCTGAGAGTGGAATCTACAACACCATCCAGGGAAACACGATCGGTTTAAGTACCTCAGGAACAGCGCTGGCCAATGGCGGCAATGGTATCATCCTCAACGGCAGTTCTTACAATCAGATTGGCGGTACGACTAGCCTAGCCGGCAACACCATCGCGGGAAATACGTTCGATGGTATTCAGTTACTTGGGGCCTCGACGTACAACACGATCCAGGGCAACTTCATTGGCACCAATGCAAGCGGAACGTCGAGCCTGGGCAATCAGCGTTATGGCGTTTACTTCTCGACTGGGGCCATTAACAACACATTGGGTGGCACAACCACCGGCGCAGGCAATGTGATCTCAGGCAACACGAACTACGGTGTGCTTGTCGAAGCCGACAGCAATACCATCCAGGGAAACACCATTGGCCGCAACCCTGCGAACTCGTCCAGTTTGGCAAACAACGTTGGCATCTACGTGAACAACGTTTCCAACACGGTCATCGGCGGCTCGGCCACCGGTGCTGCGAACATCATCGCGGGCAACACCAACCAAGGTGTTGTCGTCACCGGTTCCTCCGCAGCCAATAATCCGATCCTCCAAAACAGCATCTTCAGCAACGGCGGACTGGGTATCGATTTGGCCGCCGACGCAGTCGTTCAAGCCAACGACTCACTCGACGCGGATACCGGTGCCAACGGGTTACAGAACTTCCCGGTCATCTCCAGTGCCGTATCGGGCCCCACAGGCACCACCATCGCGGGCTCACTGAACTCGCTCGCGAGCACCAATTTCCGAATCGAGTTCTTCTCAATCCCCAGCGGCACGCAAGACACCACCAACGGCGAAGGCCCAACGTACCGTGGCTTTATCAATGTCACGACCGACAGTTCCGGCAACGCATCGTTCACCGAGTTCTTGCAGAATCTGTTTATTGCAGCGGGCGATCGAGTCACGGCGACCGCGACAGTTCGAGCATCGGATTTCACCTTCGGAAATACCTCGGAGTTCGGCGCGAATGTTTCAGTGACATCGGGAGGAACCCAAGGAGCGGCTAGTTCCGACTTCACCAGTGGCACGTCGAGCAACGAGACGCTCGGTGGATTGGCGGGCAACGATCTTCTAACCGGCGGAGCGAATTTGGCGGCCGACCCGAAGTTCATGAATGGAACGATATCGGGAGCGGCCGCGCCATCGCATCAAACCTATTCAAGCGGGCAGACCTTCGGTAGCTGGACGGTGACACAAGGAACCGTTGATTTGCTCGGAACTTATGGCTGCACATCCCCGACGGGCGGTCGCGGCGTCGACTTGAATGGTATTTCGCCAGGAGCAATATCGCAGAACATTACCACCGTGATAGGCAATACGTACACAATACGGTTCCTGATGTCATCTGCGGTGGTAGGAGCTTCGACAAACGCCCTGGAGCTCTCCGTGGCGGGTACGACAACTGACTATTCCGTTACGACCACTTCGGGAAATGCGCCCAGTACTCCCGAATGGTCCGAACGCACTTACACCTTCGTGGCAACAACCACATCAACCAGTGTGCAGTTCCGCAGTTTGACACCCTCAGGCCATTTTGGTCCGCTACTCAGTGACATCGCCGTCGCTGACCTCAGCGCCAACAACGGTACTGACAACCTCATCGGCAACAGCGGCAATGATACGCTGATCGGCAGCGGTGCGGTGGATAAGCTCGAAGGGGACGATGCGAATCTGGTTTATAACGGCTCGTTTGAACTTGGCGCGCCAGATTCCGGATCAACCCCGACCGGTTGGACTCGGTCCGGATCCGCCACTGATGGTACTGCAAACGTCATAGGGCGGTGGACCGAAGGTGCGCAGTTTTATGCTTTAGGCGGATACTCGAATTCCCCAGGTGGGACGATCAGTCAAACGATCAACACGATCGCTGGCCAATCGTACACGCTCAGTTTCGATCTGGCTTCGGGGTATCGGGATCAGTCGGTTGGGCAATTGCAAGCGATGGTGCTGGATGGCTCAACTGCACTGTTAAATCAAACAGTTGCGATTAACACTCTCGGCAAGCAGTCGTACACGTTCACGTTCACCGCAACGAGTAACGCGACAACACTTCAATTCACCGATCGATCACTATTCCCGACCAACGCGGACCTCGATTTCGACAACGTTCGTGTCTACGCCTCCACCGGTGGCAACGACACGCTGATCGGTGGTGCAGGCAATGATTCGCTCTATGGCGGTGGTGGCAACGATACGCTCGATGGCGGTGTAGGTTCGGACTACATCGATGGTAGTGCTGGTACCGACACGGTCACTTATGCCAACTCGACTGCCGGTGTTACGGTCAATCTCGGCATCAACTTCCAAACAAGCACCGGCGATGCATCGGGTGATTGGATCGCGAATGTCGAGAACGTCACCGGGTCGGCTTTTGCGGATACGATGTACGGCAACAGCGGCAACAACACGCTCGATGTTGGAGCGGGGGATGACATCATCTATGCCAGCGGAGGAATCGACACGATTATCGGGGGAACAGGCAACGATGTACTTGTGCTGACTGGCAATCGAGCCAACTACTCGATCACGAATAACTCGGGCACGTATACGATCATCGATACGCGAAACAGCAGTCCCGATGGAACCGAAACGGTCACCGGCGTAGAAACATTCCGCTTTGCCGATGGCGACATGACCAGCAGCAACGTCGCAACGGTCACGTCGCTCGCTGCTCCGATTGTTGAGACGTTTGACAACGGCAACTTGAGTGGCTGGACAGGTGGCACGCTGGTTACGACCAACGCGGAATTTGGACCGTTCTTGACTTCGGCGGCGACCTATAACAATCAAGCCTCGACGGCAAGTGCGCTTGGGGTTGTGAACAACCAGGATGTCTTTAAGACGTTTTCGCTGTCGGGCAACCAGTCCTCAGTGACGATCAGCTTTACATTCAATCAAATCGATACCTGGGATGGTGAAAACTTCTTGGTCTGGGTTAATGACACGCTCACATCGAGCAATAATTTCGCCTATTGGGTCGCGGGAGACTACGCGAATACAACTCCTGATTCCACGGCCAACACCAATTACGGCTTTGGAACCACTTACCAAGATCTTCCTAACACTTACGTCATTACTTTCAACACAACAGCAAGCACATTGAAACTCGGCTTTGGCTCAGCACTTGACGAGCGGTGGAGCAACGAAGCCTGGGGCGTCGACAACCTAGCGATTCGCGAAAATCTTTCTGGAATTTCTACGACCTATACCGAAGGAACCACCGGTAACGATACCAACACGTCGTCGGCTCAAGCCGATTCGTACGCCGGCGGAGTCGGCAACGACACGATCAGCGGCGGAGCCGGCAACGACTATCTGACCGGTGGCGATGGTACCGATACCATCGACGGTGGTTCGGGCAGCGATGTTATCACCGGTGGCTGGGGAGTCGATACGATCACGGGTGGAACAGGTGCCGATACGATCGATGCCGGAGCTGGTGACGATACCGTTTGGGCCGAAGGGGCGAACCTGGTTAGTAACGGCAGCTTTGAAGGAAACAGCACAACGGGTTGGACCGTCAGTGGCAACGCATCGTCCTACACAGGATCGGGATCCGTCCAAGGAACGCATGCGGTTGGATTTGGCGCCGGAAACACGGCAAATACGGGCGTGTTGATGCAGAACCTCAGCACGACCGTTGGAGCGAACTACAACGTTGGATTCGACTTCTGGGCAAATGGGGCATCGGGTGCGTCGCAATCGATGCGAGTTCAAATCGTCAGCGGAGGGGTCTCCGTGATCGATCGCATTGTCAGCCATACGACCACCGCTGCGAGCACATCCGTACCGCAAGACTTCGAATTTCTATTCGCTGCATTAGGCAATCAAACCACCATACTCTTTACGGACGTCTCGTCAACGACGATCGGTGTCGACGGCATACTCGACAACGTTCGCCTAACGCTCGACAACAGCGACAACGACACCGTCAGTGGCGGTTCGGGCAATGATCTGATCTACGGCGGTGCTGGAAATGATTGGATCAATGGCGGTGCCGGCAGCGATACGATCTTCGGTGGAGCTGGTAGCGATACGGTTTCCTACTATGGATCGTCCGCCGCAGTCTCGATCAACTTGGCCACACGAACTTATTCAGGCGGTGATGCGGCCACCGATGTTCTGTACAACATCGAGAACATCGTCGGCTCGGTGAACAACGACACCATCACGGGCGATACCAATAATAACACCATCGAAGGTGGACTGGGCAACGATACGCTCGATGGTGGTGCCGGTACCGACACGGTCAGCTATGCATCAGCCACCTCGGCGATCACGCTTAATCTTGCAACGACCACGGCTCAGAACACCGTTGGGGCTGGTACCGATACGATCACGAACTTTGAAAATGTTCTCGGCTCGGCATTCAACGATACGTTGACCGGTAACACGGGAAACAACGTCATCGAAGGTGGAGCTGGCGATGACGTGATGGACGGTGCTGCTGGAACCGATACGGTTAGTTACTCCACCGCGACGGCGGGAGTCACCGTTAGCTTGGCGACCGCAATGTCTCAGAACACAGTAGGTGCCGGCAGCGACACGATTACGAACTTCGAAAATCTGACCGGTTCCAGTTTCGCTGACACATTGACAGGCAGCACTGGCAATAACGTCATCACCGGCGGCGGTGGCAACGACACGATCGATGGCGGTACAGGAACCGACACGGTTGTCTTCAGCGGCAATCGCAAGCAGTACACGATCACGTCGGGCAGCGATGGCGGTGGAGCGTTCTACACGATTGTGGACAATCGAGGTGCAAGCCCCGATGGAACCGACAAAGTCTACGGCACGGAGAGCTTCCAGTTTGCTGATGGAACCATCGCCGCAGCGAGTCTGCTGAACGCTTCGCCGACCGCAACGCTGGATAGCACCACCGTCTTCCAAGGGATCTCGACCGTTTTTGATCCGCGAGCCAACGATACGCTCGGCTCGGGAACTTCGCTGGCAATCACAGCCATCGTCGATACGCTCGGTGGTGGCACGGTTACCAATTTCAGCGGTGCGGGTTCGTCGGTGACGCTGAGCAATGGCACGGTGCTGACACTGCGCAGCGATGGACGGCTGAATATCAACGCTCCTTACTCGGGGCCGCAGTCGTTTGACTACCTCACGTCGAACGGATCGTCGACCGATCAAGCGACCGTGAATCTCAACGTCACCACGCAGAGCGACGAGACAACGGCTCGAGCGACCGGCTTTGTGACGACTTGGGATACGACTCGCAATGGGGCGGATAACGTTCTAACGCTGCAACTGCAAAACATCGCCAGCAACTCGATCGTTTTCTGGGGCGATGGTACCAGCACGGTCGGAACGTCAACCGCGCCGAGCAAGACGTATTCGACCGCGGGAACTTACACGGTCAGCATCGTCGGCCCGGTCGGCGGTCTCAATTTTGGCGGCAGTGCGGCGATCACTGAATTGATGTCGGTCGAGCGTTGGGGCAACGTGGCGTTCACGACGATGAACAGGGGTTTTTGGGGGGCGACGAATTTAACGGTCAACGCGACCGATACGCCGGACTTAAAGAATGTCACGTCGATGCAGTACATGTTCTACGGTGATGCGAATGTCAAGGGCAACTTTGCCAATTGGGACACGTCGAACGTTACGGATATGGCTGCCGTTTTTCAGGGTGCTACGAATTTCAATGGCGACGTGTCTGGTTGGAACACATCGAATGTCACGAATATGCAATATATGTTCCAAAGCACGAACGCTTTCAATAAGAACATCGGCTCATGGAACACGGCCAATGTCACGAATGTAAGTAACATGTTCACAGATTCGAACGGATTCAATCAATCGCTGAACAGTTGGAACACGGCCAAAGTGACGAACATGAGCGCTATGTTCTACGGTGCCGACTCCTTCAACGGCAACATATCCAGCTGGAACACAACTGCGACCACCAGTATGTCCAATATGTTCCAGAGCGCTATAGTCTTCAACCAGAATATCGGCTCATGGTCGACGACCAACGTCACCAACATGTCCTTCATGTTCCAGGGCGCCACGGCATTCAACCAGAATATCGGCTCCTGGACGACGACCAACGTCACCAACATGTCCTCCATGTTCTTGAACGCCAAGGCGTTCAACCAGAATATCGGCGGCTGGAATACAGGCAAAGTCACCAACATGTCGAACATGTTCAATGATGCGGATGCCTTTAACCAATCGCTTAACTCCTGGGATGTGAGCAAGGTAACCAATTTCTCTTACATGTTCGCCTATAACAGTGGTTTCAATGGCGACATTACCAGTTGGACGACTTCCGCAGCGACCGATATGACTTGGATGTTCCGAGAAAACCCAGTATTCAACCAAGCCATCGGTGCCTGGAACACGGCGGGTGTCACGAATTTTACTGGGATGTTCTACAACGCAGATGCATTCAACCAAAACTTGAACAATTGGAACACAACTACTGCGACGAATATGCAATATATGTTTGGGCAGACTGATTTGTTCAATGGGAACATCACGACTTGGAATACTCAAAATGTGACGAACATGTCCGACATGTTCGGTGGAGCCCTAGCCTTCAACCAGAATATCGGCTCCTGGACCACGACCAACGTCACCAACATGGCCAGCATGTTCAGTGGAGCCACGGCGTTCAACCAGAATATCGGCTCCTGGAATACAGCCAATGTGACGAACATGTCAAACATGTTCTACAACGCCGATTCCTTCAATCAGTCGTTGAACAGTTGGAGCACTGCGAACGTGACCTTGATGAGCGGGATGTTCTACGGGGCCGATTCGTTCAATTCGAGCGTTTCTAATTGGAACGTAAGCAAAGTAACTGGTTTTAGCTCCATGTTCCGTAGCACGACGGCATTCAATCAGTCGCTTGCGGGTTGGAACGTTTCGGCAGGTACCAATTTCGCCAAGATGTTCAATAGTGCTACCGCAATGAATCAAAGCCTCGCAAACTGGACGTTGAATACGACCAGTAGCATTAACATGCAGCAGATGTTCCAGGGTGCAACATCATTCAACAGTTCTCTCGCAAATTGGAATGTCTCCAAGGTTAATAACTTTATCAAGATGTTTAGCGGGGCAAGCGGTTTCAATCAGGACCTGTCGAGCTGGACGACGACCGGCATGTCGGGCAGCATGCAGTCGATGTTTGACGGTGCGCAAGGTTTCAATGGGAACATTACCGGCTGGAACACGTCGGGCATTGACAATATGTCGTACATGTTCAACATTGCCTATGCCTTCAATCAAAACATCGGCTCATGGAACGTTGCCAACGTCACCACCATGGCGAACATGCTCGATAGCTCGGGCATCAAGGCCAATAATTACGATTCCATACTTACTGGCTGGGCGGCTCAGACGGTGAAGGCCAATGTGACGCTTGGTGCGTCTGGCCTCAAGTACAGTAGCGTCGGCCAAACGGGCCGCACGACGCTCGTTAACTCGCCCTACACTTGGACGATCAGCGGCGATAGCTTGGTCACGCAAGGCTCTGCCACAGCCGACACGGCCACGGCACTCGAAGCGGGTGGAACGAGCAACGGCACAGCGGGCACGAACCCGACCGGCAATGTACTAACGAATGATACCGGCACGGGCTTGACCGTCGTCGGCGTGGTTGCAGGGACATCGGCTAGCGCCTCAGGATCAGTTGGGGCGTCGGTCACTGGCACTTATGGTTCGATCAATGTCTCGTCGACGGGAGCTTACACCTACACGGTCGACAACACGAACGCGACCGTTCAAGCGCTTCGAACGACAGCGAATACGCTGACCGACGTCTACACGTACTCGATGACCGACACCAACGGCTACACCAAGACCACGCAGATCACCGTCACCGTCCAAGGTGCCAATGATGCGCCGAATGATATCACAGGTACGTTGACGATCGCCGAGAACTCGAGCAATGGCACCGTGGCGGGAGGGTATGAGAACCGGCTGCTGTACTCGGAGCAGTTCGAAGTCGGGAATTGGTCGCGGGCTGGGTCAACAATCACCGCCAATGCAGGTATCGCCCCTGATGGCACACTGACTGCCGATCGGTATACGGGCGGAAGTGGCACGAGTATCCGTCAAGCCACGACGGATAGCTTTGCCACCGGAACGACAATCACCTTTAGCCTCTATGTCAAAACCGATGGTCGCTCGACCGTCCAGATACGCGGCGATAACGCCGGTGCCTTCATTAGCGACGTAGCGCGTACCTATAACTTGACCAATCTCACATCCACGGCGGTGGCGGGAACAACCACCGGTACGATTACCGATGTCGGCAATGGCTGGCGCCTGCTGACGCTTTCTGCAGTCGCAACCAATTCAGGCGCGTTTACGGCTGTCATTGATGGCTTGCAAAATGGGGCGGAAACAGGTGGCTACGTGATTTGGGGCGCCCAGGTGAATGTAGGTGCCGACAATCCCTATTCGGCAACAACCACTAGCAGTCGTTCGGCGGATAGCGGCTCGGTCGTCGCTTCTGATGTAGACAGTGGAGATGCATTTACCTACACCCTGGTCGATACTTCCGGCGGGCGGTTTGCAGTCAACAGTTCAACCGGTATGGTCACTGTCGCCAACGGCAGCCTGCTCGATTTCGAGACGTCCACCAGCCACAACATCACGGTCCGCGCCACCGACCTCGCCGGTGCGACGTTCGACAAGGTGATGACCGTCCAGGTAACCAACGTCAACGAAGCCCCCGTCGCTGTCATTGATACTGCGACGGCGGTCGAGGCAGGTGGGGTTAGCAACGGGACGGCGGGTACGAATCCAACCGGCAATGTTCTGACTAACGACACAGATGTCGATGCGGGTGATTCCAAGACAGTCAGCGGAGTCGCGGCCGGAACAGTTGGTAGCGCTTCGACCAATGTCGGCTCGAATGTGATCGGCACTTACGGCACGATCAACATCGCTACTAACGGGGGCTTCACCTACACGGTTGATAACACAAACGCGACGGTGCAAGCTTTGCGTACCTCGGCCAACACGCTGGCCGATGTGTTCACCTACACGATGCGCGACACGGTGGGCCTGACCAGCACGACACAGATCACGGTTACCATCCAAGGGGCGAACGATGCACCGACGGATATCACAGGCACGTTGACGATCGCTGAAAATAGTGCGAATACAAGTTCCGTGGGAACGGTTGCTACGACCGATATCGATTCAGGCGACGGCTTTACGTACGCCCTGACCAACAACGCCGGTGGCCGATTCGCAATTAACGCAAGCACCGGACAAGTGACCGTTGCCGATAGCACACTGCTCGACTTCGAGACGAACTCATCGCACTCGATCACCGTCCAAGTTACCGATACAGCCGGTGCGACGTTCAGTAAATCCATGACGGTGATCGTGACCAATGTCGAAGAGCCGTCGGTCATCACCACTGGCGGATTGGCTTCGACCAACGAAGACACTACAATCGTCTACTCAGTCGCCAATAGCAATGCGATCACGATCAGCGACTCGGACGGGACCAATCAGCGAGTGACGCTCTCGGTATCCAACGGTACTTTGTCGTTGTCACAGACGACTGGCCTGAGCTTCACTGCGGGGACCGGAACGAATAATGCAACGATGACATTCAGTGGTTCGATTAACGATATCAATGCAGCACTCAATGGACTGGCGTACGCACCGACAGCGAACTACAACGGCGCCGATGCGCTCCGTATCTCGGCGGCGGTGGCGATACCAGCTGAATCCATCGGGCCTGACTTAACGCAAACTTTTGGAGCTCCAGCGGGAGACGGAGGAGCTGGCTCTCTTCTGTTTATCCATCAAAATTTCAATCCGATCACCAGTGCCGGAACGATTTCGTCCTTGCAGATTGGGGCGGATAGCGATAACACGGCCATCGACTTTGACCTGTTTGTGTTGCGGCCCAACGGAAGCGGCGGATTCGTCGTGGTTCATCGCGTTTCGTTGACCGGTAGCAATATCGTTTCCACCGCTGCAGGGATTCGAACACTTGATATTGGAACACTGGATGTTCAAGCGGGAGATGTGCTTGGACACTGGTCGTACTTCGGACCGAGCTCGATTCCGTTCACGGACGGCACTGGCTCGTCGGGCTGGTCGAGTTATTCGACGGGCAACCTCACCGAAGGCTCAACCGTTCCCGCTAACTCCGGGCAGGGGCGAACTTACGGCCTCAACGTCTTTTTCGCACCGTTTGGTGCGCCCACAATAAGCACGGTCGCGATTACGGTCGTTGCGGTCAACGACGCACCTTCTGCAGTAGTTGACACCGCGACGGCCGTCGAAGCATGCGGTGTTGCAAACGGCACAGGGGGTACGAACCCCACCGGCAACGTACTGACCAACGACACCGATGTTGATACTGGCGATACTAAGACCGTGAGCGGTGTAGCCGCCGGAGTGGTAGGTGCCGCTTCGACCAACGTCGGTTCGGCGGTTGTCGGTAGTTACGGGTCGATCAATATCTCGTCGACGGGTGCTTATACGTATACTGTCGATAACAGTAATGCGACGGTACAAGCACTACGAACTACTGCGAATACGATCACCGATGTCTTTACCTACACAGTGACCGATACAGGTGGCTTGACCAGTACGACTCAGATCACCGTCACGATCCAAGGTGCCAACGATGCGCCCACGGCGGTAGTTGATACAGCAACAGCCGTCGAAGCTGGGGGCCTCGCCAACGGCACAGCGGGAACCAACTCAACGGGTAACGTGCTGACCAACGATACCGACCCGGATTCCGTGGGGAATGGCGAAACGAAAACGATTAGTGGCGTTCTAGCTGGTGTTCAGGCTTCCGCGTCAGGTAACGTTGCCTCCGCCGTCACCGGCACCTATGGCTCCATCAATATATCTTCTGCAGGTGCATATACCTACACGGTCGATAACAGCAACGCGACGGTACAGGCACTGCGCACCACCGCGAATACACTTCGCGATGTCTTTACGTACACGATGCAAGACGCAGGCGGCCTTACCAGCTCCACGCAAATCACGATCACCATTCAAGGTGCTAACGATGCGCCGACAGCTGTTGCGGACGCCATCACCGCCGTCGAATCGGGAGGAGTTGCCAATGGAACCGCAGGGTCAAACCCGATGGGCAACGTCCTGAACAACGATTTCGATCCTGATCGTGAAAATCTTTTGTTGCGTACGGAGTCCTTCAACAGCAGTCCGTGGTCACTTCAAGGGAACACGATCACGGCAAACGCCGCTAGCGCGCCCAACGGAACGATGACCGCTGATCTGATTGACTTTTCGACCCCATTGTCGTTGCTCGACAGAGAGATCATCCAAGCCTCCACGGTAAACCCAGCTGGACGAACACTCACGTTCTCCGTTTACCTCAAAGGAACGACAGGTGAAACGATTTCGCTCAGGCTGGATCAGTCATCAACGACCAATGCCAGCCAAATCTTTACACTGGATGGAAATTGGCAACGATTCTCAGTGACAGCCACGTATCCGGCCAACGGATTGACCACTGGTGCCCTGGTTCGCATCGGCCCACGTGGGCCAGGTACACCTGTCGAAACCGCGACGCAAGTGCTCGCATGGGGTGCCCAGCTGGAATGGGGTTCGACTCCGACCGACTACAAACCTGTCGATGCGGCTCCTGCTGCAACAGCAGAGAGTAATACGATCTCAGGTGTCGCCGCAGGAACTCGGAACTCTACTACCGGAAGTGTTGGTACATCTGTTGCCGGTAGCTTCGGTTCGATCAACGTGGCCTCGACCGGTGTTTATACCTACACCGTCAATAACGCTAACGCGTCGGTGCAGGCTCTCCGAAACTCGACGGACACACTCACCGACGTCTTCACCTACACGATGCGAGATACGGTCGGCTTGCTCAGCACGACTCAAATCACGGTTACAATCCTCGGCACCAACGATACGCCTAGCATTACCAGCGATGGCGGGTTGTCGACAGCCTCGATTTCCGTCGTGGAGAACACAACTGCGCTCACGACGGTTGTCGGAAATGATGTCGACGCCGCGACGACGCTCACCTACTCGATCATCGGCGGGGCAGACTCGAGCAAGTTCTCCATGGATAGCAGCACCGGTGCATTGACTTTTGTCGCGGCTCAAGACTTCAAGAACCCCACCGATGTCGGTGGCAACAACATTTACGATGTGACAGTCCAAGCCAGCGATGGCACGCTGACAACCAGTCAAGCCATCGCCGTGACAGTCCGATCAGCACTGACCGTCACGACCACCAGCGATGCCAATGACAGCGGTATCACGCTCGGCAATGCGACCCATAACAGCCAATGGCTCAGGGCGAACCAGGGGACCGATGGAGCGATCAGCCTTCGCGAAGCGATCATCGCCGCAGCCAATACGGCCGGCATGGATACGATTCAGTTCAACCTGTCGATCGGGGACGCGAACTACAATGTCGGAACCGGGATGTGGACGATCAGCACGACGGCAGCTCTGCCAACGATCACCGAAGCGCTTGCCATCGATGGCACGTCACAACCAGGGTTCACCTTTGGTCCACGTATTATTATTGACGGATCGAACGCTGGATCGAATGTCGATGGATTAACGCTTGGTGCGACCAGCTCGATCATGGGGCTTTCGATTCGCAACTTCACTGGCGACGGGATCGCAGTCACGGCTGGCACAGGTACAAACATCACGCGAACGACATTTGAAGCCAACGGCGGATTAGCTATCGATCTTGGGAACGATGGCGTCACGCTCAACGATTCCGGTGACGGTGATAGCGGTGTCAACAACCAACAGAATTTTCCAGTTCTGACTCGGGCTACTTCCAACGGTAGCGATCGAACTTGGATCAGCGGTACCTTCAACGGCAACGCCAACACCAGCTATCGCATCGGGCTCTTCTCCAATGCGACCGCCGATCCGAGCGGATATGGTGAGGGCCAGAACTATCTTGGTTTCACGACGGTCACCACCGACGTAAACGGCAATGTGTCATTCGATGCGATCCTGAGTGTCGGTGCAACTCCAGGACATGTTTTGAGCGCGACGGCGACACGGGTACTGTCGGGTGGTGTGCTAAGCGATACTTCCGAGTTCTCGGAAGTTCGTACGATCAAGTCGGCTCCAACGGCGACGAACCTCAACGCCACGCCTCGGATCTACATGGCTGGCGCGACCGCCGTCAACTTGACCGATGTTGTTGTCTCCGATGCCGACGGCGATCGCGTCACGGCGCAGTTAACACTCAGCACCACAACCGCCGGTTCTTTGTCCTCCAACGACGGGGCCGTGTACAACGCTGGTTTTGGAATCTGGACGATTACCGGAACGGTTGCTGAGGTCAACGCGGCTCTCGCAGCAGTCACCTTCGCACCCACCGAGGCGAACGTCGCAGATATCACGATAACGACCCGGATCACCGATGTTGACGGTGCCTTCGTGGAAGGATCGACGATGGTGCGGCATAGCTTCCTTCGCCCTACAACCTTGGCAACGAGTGACCAATTTGGACAAGCGGTCGCCGTCACAACCGAGTGGGCAATTATTGGAACTCAGCTCGATGACACAGCGGCGGGGACCGACGTGGGTTCCGTATTCGTTTATCGTCGCTTCGGAGACGGAACGTGGGAACAGTTTCAACAGTTGTTTGCATCCGATGGTGCGGCAAATGATCAGTTTGGCAACAGTGTCGATATCGAAGGGAACCGATTGGTAGTCGGTGCGGCTCTCGATGATGGTATTGGTGCGAACTCGGGCTCCGCGTATGTCTTTGAGTTTGACGGAGCGAGCTGGGTTCAAGTCGCAAAGATTGTAGCCGCAGATCAGGCAGCCGGTGATCAGTTCGGGATTGCGGTCTCGCTCAGTGGGACAACGATCGCTATCGGATCGAATCTCGATGACGATGGGGGAACCAATACAGGCTCCGTTTATGTCTATACCGGTAGCGGTGGCACCTGGACGCAGCAGCAGAAGCTGACTGCATCTGACCGAGCGGCCAGCGATCAGTTTGGATTCTCGATCGCCCTCGAGGGCAATCGATTGGTTGTCGGTGCCAACCTGGACAATACGGTCCTGAGCGATTCCGGTTCGGCCTATGTTTTTGATCGCTCCGGCAGCGTCTGGTCACAATCGGCCAAGCTGATTGCTTCCGACGAAGGGGCCTCCGACCAATTTGGCGTCTCGGTCAGCGTGTCCGGCAACACCATCGTCGTTGGTTCAACGCTTGACGATAACGCTCGCGGTACCGATGCGGGCTCGGCGTATGTCTACACTTGGAACGGGTCTGCCTGGGTTGAAACGAAACTACTTCCGACGAACCTCCGTGCAGGGGACCGAATGGGAGCTAGTGTCGCAATCAGTGGAAACAACATCGTCGTCGGCGCGCAGCTGCAAGATACGATTCTCGGGACGGATGGCGGCGCCGCGTACTTTTACACATGGAACGGGAGTTCATGGGTCGAAGCGAATTTGATTCCATACGCCGGTACCTCCAGTGCGGGCTTTGGCCAGGCGGTTGCTATCGATGGAAACCGTTTACTCATTGGGGCATTTCAACAAGACACTACTTTCACGAACAGTGGCGCTGCTCGCCTGTACGAGTTGAACAATGTCGCCCCTGTCAATACGGTTCCGGCAACTCAGACCGTACAGGAAGACCGCCCATTGGTCTTCTCGACCGGGACCGGCAACGCGATTGGGGTTGCCGACGCCAATTCGTTTAATCAAGTCATCCGAGTCACACTGAGCGTCACCGATGGAACCTTGTCGATTAGCCATCAGGATAATGTGATTGCATCAGGGATCGGAACATCGACGATCACCCTGAATGGTACTGCTACCGACCTGAACACCATGCTCCGTCGTTCGGTCATTTACAGCCCAACAGCCGATTTCCGCGGCACTGCTACGCTAACCATCACCACCAATGATCTTGGCATCCACGGTACCGCGCCGCAAATCGATGTTGATACCGTTGCCATCAACGTCGTGGCCACGCCCGACGCGCCGACTGCGACCAATCTCAACCAAACACGCGTCTATCTCGATGGCGCGACAAGCGTCGGCATGGACGATATCGTTATCAGCGACCCCAATACCGGCGACACGTTCACCGCAACATTGACTTTGAACAACGTTGCCACCGGCTCGCTGTCCGCCAACGACGGTGCGACCTATAACAGCACGACCGGCGTTTGGTCGATAACTGGCTCGGTATCCGCCGTCAACACGGCGTTGGCAAACGTCACCTTCAATCCGACTACCTTCAATGTGACCGACGCAACGATTACCGTGCGTATCCGCGACGCATCCAATACCGGACCGTCCGACGGGATCATTACGCTGCGACGTGGTCAGTTGATGGCGAGTGACGGATCTGTGAGTGCTGCCTTTGGGTATTCGTCGGCCATCGATGGCAATCGAGCCGTCATTGGGGCCTTGTTTGCCGATAGTGTAAGTGGCAATCTGGTAGGTGCGGCATATGTTTACGACCGTGCTGCCGACGGCACCTGGATTGAAACCGCCAAACTGACCGCTTCCGATGGAAGTCAAGCCGACTACTTTGGACGTTCCGTCTCCATCTCCGGCAATCGAATCCTGGTAACGACCGCGAACGCGGACTCGGCTACAGGCGTCGACTTCGGTGCAGCCTACGTCTACAGTTGGACCGGATCGACATGGAGCGAGACAAAACTGGTCGCCTCGGACGGAGCAGCGAGCGATGGTTTCGGAATGTCAGGCGACATTGATGGCAATACGATCGTGATCGGTTCGTCAGCCGATGACGACCGAGGTACCAATTCCGGTTCCGTCTACGTTTTCAACTGGAATGGATCGTCCTGGGTTCAATCGCAAAAGTTGACTGCTAGCGACGGCCAAGCGTCCGATGCCTTTGGTTCCTCGGTGGCGATCGATGGCAATTTCATGATCGTCGGCGCGAATCTCGACGATGATGCTGGCGTGGATGCGGGATCGGCGTACATCTTCCAATGGAACGGAACCAGTTGGATCCAGCAGTCTAAGTTCATTGGTACCGATGCATTGGCTGGTGACAACTATGGGTTTCATGTTGCCATCGATGGGAATATTGCCGTCGTCGGTGCGTATCTCAACGACGCGTTGGGGATAAACTCAGGGGCTGCTTACGTCCTTCAGTGGAACGGAACTACTTGGTCGCAAGCTCGGCTGTCAACGAGTGATATTTCCACCTTCGACTACTTTGGAATGAGTGTCGCAATCGATGGAAATACCATCGCAGTCGGTGTAAGGCTCGATGACTCAGACGGTATTACCGATAACGGATCGATCTACGTTTATCAATTCGATGGTACCAATTGGGTACATCGCCGCATCGCTCCGTTTTCGCCTGAACAAAGTGCTGAGCTAGGTCGCTCGGTCGCCATTTCCGGAAACTGGTTGATTGGTGGAGCGCACCTCGATAATACCGTCGGTGGTACTGATGCCGGCCTTGCGATGATTCTGGATCTCAGCAATGCGGCTCCGATTAACTCCGTTCCATCGACCCAGTCGGTGACTCAGGGCCAGACGCTTGTTTTCTCGTCGAGCAACGGCAATGCCATCTCGATCAGCGATGCCGATTCGCTCAATCAGCAATTGAGAATCACCCTCAGCGTGGCGAATGGTTCGCTATCGCTGGGAAACAACACGGGACTCGCCCTTAGCGGCAACAATTCGAGTACCGTCGTGTTAACAGGAACGGCCAATGAGATCAACAATGCTCTGGCGTTGGGTTTGTTTTACTCAGGCAACCCCAATTTCAGCGGTACCGATTCTCTCACCGTTTTGACCAGCGATCTCGGTCGCAGCGGAAATAGCATCAATACCGACAGCGACGTCGTGACGATCAACGTCGCTTCCTCCACCAACTCTCCCTCGGCAACCAATCTCAATCAAAGTCGTGTGTACCTGGACGGTGCCACGGGCGTCACCTTCACCAACATTGTCGTCAGCGATCCGAACGCCGGAGATTCGATCACGGCGACACTAACGCTCAGCAATACTGCTACCGGTTCGCTGACGGCAAACCATGGTGCCACCTACAACAGCACAACCGGCGTCTGGACTATCACCGGCAGCGTCGCACAAGTCAACACCGCCCTGGCCAATGTTGCCTTCATTCCCACGTCCTCCAATATCACCGACAGCACAATTACGGTCCGAATACGCGATGCTGCAGATACTGGTCCAACCAATGGAATCATTACCCTAAGACGAGCTGTTCTCAACTCCACAGGCGATACAGGGGTGAATGGGTATGGATACGCTATTGCGGCCGATGGGAATCGCGTCGTGGTCGGTTCGAGGAATGCAGAGGGGACCAGCATCACCGGCACCGGAGCCGTCTTTGTCTACGATCGGAATGCAGACGGCTCGTGGACCCAAACCGCCAGACTCACGGCATCCGATGGATCAGTATTTGACCAATTCGGTGTTTCTGTTGATGTTTCCAGCGATGTCATCGTCGTCGGTGCTCAGCAGGCCAAGTTGCCTATAGGAGTAAATGCCGGTGCTGCCTACGTTTATCGATGGAACGGGACTGATTGGGTCGAAACAAAACTCATCGCATCGGATGCTGTAGCCTCCGATCTGTTCGGCAATGAAGTCGGAATCTCTGGAAATACAATTGTCGTCTCGGCACCTCTCCATGACGCTCGGGGTAGCAATTCCGGTGCGTTGTACGTCTACTCTTGGAATGGAGCGACATGGAGTCAGTCGGCCAAGCTGTTGGCATCCGATGGACTGGCGAACGATCAAATGGGCACCCAAGTCGATATCGATGGCAACACCATCGTCGCCGGTGCAAGCTTCAGCGATTCGCTTGGAGTCGACGCCGGAGCCGCCTACGTCTACTTTTTCGATGGAACAAACTGGTTGCAGCAATCCAAGCTCACCGCGTTGGATGGCTTTGTCAATGATCGATTCGGAATGGGGGTCGCTGTATCAGGCGATCGAATTGTCGTCGGTGCGTCCCTGGCCAATACATCGTTGGGTTTCGATTCGGGAGCAGCGTATGTCTACACTCGTCATGCGGACTCCACTTGGACTCAGACGAGCAAGCTAACAGCGGCTGTCGGTGCGGCGAACGATAGCTTCGGGAATCGTGTGGCGATCGACGGCAATTCCATCGTCGTGAGCTCGCATTTATTTGATGTTGGTGGAACGAATTCAGGACAAGTGTACGTTTACACCTGGGACGGCACTGCTTGGATCTCCTCGGCTGGATTAATTGATATTCAACGAGCAGCTAACGATCAGTTCGGTGAGAATGTTGCACTGGCCAACGGACTACTCTTCGTCGGCACGCAGGTTGATGATCGCTTCGGAACTGATGCCGGTTCGGTGACGATCTACGATCTAACAGCATCGGTACCGGTGAATACGGTACCTGATACGCAAACGATGCTGCCCAATACGCATCGGACCTTCTCGGCCGTCAACGGAAACGCATTGAGCATCGCCGATGCGGATGCCTTGCAGTTCAACATGCAGGTCACGCTTAGCGCAGCCAACGGAACGCTCCTGTTGGCAAACACCACGGGAGCAACCGTCGCGAACAATGGGACCGGTAGTATCTCCATCACCGGAAGTGTCACGGCGATCAATAACATCTTGGCTATCGGGCTCACGTATACTCCGAATGCCGGCTTCAGCGGTAACGACGCATTGACGATTCTTACCAGCGACCTCGGCAACGTCTCTTCGTCGATTTCGACAGATACCGACGCCATTGCCATTACTGTGACCGGCGGGAACCTGACTCCGATCGATACAGCTTTTGGATCGCAATTTTTCAACAATGCCGGCAGCGTGCAATCTCTTAACACTGGTATGCCCGCGTTAAATGACTTCACCCTGGAAATCAAGGCAACTCCGCGTCAAACGGTCGCCTTGCCTTCTCCATCCAACTCAGGCGTCGTTTTTCCGTACTCTGGCACGACAGCCGTGTGGCCCGATCAAGCCAGCGGTATCTACGGAACGTCGCTAACCGCCGCTAGAAGCGCCGGATTAGCCATTGGTACCAACGGGATCGTGGTTTATCAACACACTTCCAGCACGTTTGCTTCATTGCTGACCTATGCGGGTAACATTTTACCAGACACCCACATCGCCGTTGTCTTCGTCAACAAGACCCCATCGCTTTATCTCAACGGCATTCTGGTAGCCACCGGCATTCAAAGCGACGCCACCAATCTGTATCCAAGTGTCGGTGGTATCGCAGGACAAGGTCTGGGCGGTTTCACGACCGGGGTCGACATAATCCCTTACTACTTCGACGGTGCTCTTTCCGACTACCGCGTCTGGGATTCGGCACTGAGTTCCGCTCAAATTAGCAATAACATCACTTCGGGCGTGAGTGCTGGAACACCGGGCCTCTTAGCGGTGATGGCGTCGACTGCGTTACCTGAGAACTCACCCAATGGCACAGTGGTTGGAACGGCTCGCAGCTTCGACGTCAATGCAGGAGACACGTTAACCTACTCACTGCACGATAATGCGGGAGGCCGTTTCACTATAGATTCCATCACCGGAGTCGTGACTGTAGCTAACAGTAGCTTGATCAATTTCGAAGCTGCGACCAGCCACACCATCACCATCCGTACCACCGATGCATCGAATGCGACCTATGACGAGAACGTTACTATCTATCTCACGAATGTGATTGAGGATAACATTGCCGTAAGCGACTCAAATGAAGCGATGGAAGCCGGAGGCACCTCTAACAGCACAGCGGGTAGCAACCCAACCGGTAATGTGCTGACAAACGACTTGGTTGATGTTACTCGCACGATTTCAGTATCGGGTGTCAGCGCTGGCGTTCACGATTCTGCCGTTGGTTCCGTCGGCGTAATGGTTTCAGGAAGCTACGGCTCGATCACGATCGGAGCTGACGGTGCCTACACCTATGTGGTCGACAATAGCAATGCGACGGTGCAAGCCCTTCGAACCAGCGGCCAAACGATCACGGATATCTTTACCTACACAGTGACCGATTCAAGTGGCTTGACCAGTACGACTCAGATCACCGTCACCATCCAAGGTGCCAACGATGCCCCGACGGTCGCGCAGGTCACGGGTGCCGTTGCTGCGTATGACTTTGAGAATGGCAGCGGTAACTCGCCGTCGGTTGTTGCTGGTGCACCCAGCATGACGATCGGCAGCGGAGTCACTTACAGCACGTCTGCCGGCCGTTTCAGCGGATCTACCGGGTTATTATTTGCTAACGCTGCTAATAGTGCTTCGCCGCCGGTTTCGATTGCTTCGATCCCGAATGCAACCACAACCAACGCGTTCAGCTTTGGAGCTTGGGTTCGTTTTGATCAAACGGATGCATGGGCACGGATTTTTGACTTTGGAGCAGGTCAACAAGACAGTAATTTGATGTTAGGTCGTTGGGAAGTGACGAATGATTTGTTTGTTCAAAGTTTGTCAGGCGATTCATACACCGGTACTGTAAGGATTACGAACGCGATAACGAACGGTTCCTGGATGCATGTCGCGGTAACGGTCAATTCGTCAAATCTAGTGACGATGTATATCAATGGAACTGCCGTCGGCAGTTATACTGCATATTCGGCGATCAACTATGCGGCTTGGACCAAGAACTATATTGGTGCAGCCAACTGGGCTGACGGCCTTCAATTCCGCGGTGCCATGGACGATATCGCGGTTTTTGACAAAGCCCTCAGCGCAGGCGAAGTCACCGCGCTTGCCTCGACGGCAATTGCTCCATCGATCATCGACAAGAACATTGCCGAGAATTCCCCGAACGGAACGAACGTCTTTAAGGCTCGCTCGAGCGACGTCGATTCGGGTGATGGTGTGACCTACTCGATTCAGTCCGGAAATACGAACAGTACGTTTGCTATCAACTCAACGACCGGGCAAGTTACCGTCAGCGATTCGACGAAGCTGAACTTCGAAGCGAATGCAAGTTATGCTCTTGTTGTCCGAGCCACCGACACCGCGGGTGCAACCACCGATCAAACCGTTTCGATCACGGTGACCGATGTCAACGAAGGCCCAACGGCGTTGCTATTGACGGGAGCAACAACCGGTGCGGGATCTTCGGCGACTTATAACGCTACGCTCGATAGCTACTACACGTATGTGTCGACCCTCATGACTTGGGAAGCTGCGATGGATAATGCGCAGTTAAGCTTCCTGGGCGGGGTCGCAGGGACGTTAATCAACATCAATTCTGCTGCCGAACAAACCTATGCCTCCGGTTTGTCCGGTTGGGCATGGATTGGTGCGAGTGACAAACTGCAGGAAGGAATTTGGCGCTGGTACGATGGCGACACTGCTGGGGCACAATTCTGGAGCGGCACTGCTTCTGGCACTGCGGTCAACAACCGCTATGCGGCTTGGTTCCCAGGTGAACCGAACGATGCGGGGGTTGATTCTGACTATGCCGCTCTCCATCCATTATGGTATGACATTCCAGCCGAAGGATACTCAGCCTATTCTATCATCGAATGGACGGGGTCCGCATATCGCGCTGCCGCAGGCGTCTCCGCCAGCGTGATGGAAAACGCATCTGCTGGAACCGTCGTCGGAACCATGGCCGCGACCGATCCGGACTCAGGGGAAACATTTAGTTATACGCTAGTAGGCGGTGCGACGAACAAGTTCGAAATCTCGGGCACACAACTGCAAGTTAAAACCGGCGCGACGTTCAACTTCGAATCCACACCGGTCGAAACCGTAACCGTTCGCGTGACGGACTCAGGCGGAAATACTCGCGATTTGACTGCGACGATCAATGTCGTGAATGTCAATGCGGCACCTTCGAACACGGGTGCAATCGGTTCGACGAACATGATTAGTAACGGTTCGTTCGAATCCGGGCTCACGGGCTGGACAACCTCCGGGTCGGCTGGTGCGGTTACAAGTCAAGCAGGACAAGGGACTAGTGGTTCCTCCGCACTGGGGTTCAGCTGGAACGGCGTTCCCAATGATGGAGTCGCCTCTCAATCGATCGCGACAACTGTCGGACAAACCTATACCGTAACTTTCGACATCGGGGCAATTGCGAATACAACCGCACTGAATCAACTCCAAACGTTGAATTTTCAAATCAATGGTGCAACGGCTCTGGTCAATGAAAACCTAACGGACAATGGAACGTACCCAACCACGTTCAATGCCTACCGATTCACCTTCGTCGCCGATTCAACAAGCACGACCCTTCGCTTTGCGGACGCATCAAGTGTAACGACAAACATCAATATTAATCTTGATAACGTGCAGATGTTCACTGTGACAACGACTAGTCCAGCCATGTCCATCGCAGAGAACTCTGCCAGCAGTACTGTGGCCGGCCAAGTCACCACAACCGATCCGGATGCCTACGGTGTTTTGTCATACAGCCTGACTAATAATGCCGATGGAGCGTATGCGATCAACAGCGCAACTGGGCAGGTAACGGTTGCCAACAGTTCGCTACTCAACTTCGAAACGACGCCTACCAGCACCATCGTCGTACGCACCACCGACCAAGGTGGATTGACGTTTGACAAGACGGTCACGATCAATTTGACCAACGTCAATGAAGGCCCCGCCGCCGTGTTCGATACTGCAATTGCCGTCGAAGCGGCTGGTGTCAACAACGGAACAGCAGGTACGAACCCGACCGGCAATGTTCTCACTAACGACACGGACGTGGATGCGGGCGATACCAAGACAGTCAGTGGAGTTGCAGCAGGAACGGTCGGAAGTGCTTCGACAAATGTTGGCTCGGCAGTAACTGGTACGTTTGGTTCGATCACCATCTCGTCGACAGGTGCGTATACTTACGCGGTCGATAATAGCAATGCGACGGTGCAAGCACTACGAACAAGTGGCAATACGCTAGCCGATGTCTTCACCTACACAATGCGTGATACCGCCGGCTTAAGCAGTACGACACAAATCACGGTCACCATCCAAGGTGCCAATGACGCGCCGAGCAATATCACCGGAACGTTGACTATTGCCGAAAATTCAGCCGATAGTACCGTCGTTGGCACGGTTGGCACCACCGATATCGATAACGGTGATACCTTTACGTACTCTCTAACAAATAATGCAGGTGGGCGTTTCGCTATAAATAGCAGTACCGGTCAAGTAACCGTGGCCAACGGTTCGCTATTGAACTTCGAAGATAGCTCGTCGCAAGCGATTGTCGTGCAAACAACGGACGCTACCGGTGCGGCTTTCAGCAAGACAATGAACGTCACCGTGACCAATGTCAACGAAGCACCTACTGCAATAACTTATGGCAATGTTGTCGCTGACTATCGTGATGACTTCCGCCCAGATGCACCGCTTGTCACCGGATGGCAGTATCTGTGGAATGCCCCAAGCGGTTGGACAGCTGGCGGATCCAACAATAGTTCCAATCCGATCGGCAACCCCAACGGCTACGTGAGCCTATTGGATGCAGGTTCCAATTGGACCGTGGATGGGGACACGAACTATTGGAATGATACTGCTGGCCGATTTGCCTTTCTAACAAGCACTGGCGGACATGCAGGCGTCGGTACTAATGAATATGGCTTTGGCGCGTCCCGCGCAGTTATCGGCGCATTTACCATTGCGATTACTGGAACGTACTCAATCACCGATTCGTTCTTTCAAAGTACGAATGGAAGTGTGGATGGACTTACCCTCTATGTTCATGTCGACGGCAACGCCTTCAACGAAACGATCAAAATCAGTGGATGGCAAACTCGGCATTTTGACATTAGTCTCGGCACGCTGACCGCCGGCCAGAAAGTGTATGTTGCCGCTAGTCCCGATGGCAACGATAGCGGTGACGGATTCAATTGGGACTATTCTCTCCGCATGGAATCAGCCATTCCACTTGCGGAAAACGCATCGAACGGAACGGTGATTACCACGGTACGAGGCATTGACGAAGATTTTGCCAATACGCAGACCTATTCGTTAACCAATAACGCAGGTGGACGTTTTGCAATCAATGGCACCACGGGAGTGGTCACCGTCGCCAACGGTAGTTTACTCGACTTCGAGACTTCAAACAACCATCAAATTGTCGTTCGCTCCACGGATGGCTCGGGTTCGTTCTTGGAAAGAACGCTAGCCATCAATTTGACCAACGTCAACGAGGGGCCCATTGCAGTCGCAGACAGTGCAACCGCCGTCGAAGCAGGCGGCGTTGCGAATGGAACGGCGGGCACCAATCCAACTGGTAACGTATTGACCAATGATACCGATGTGGATGCGGGCGATACCAAGGTTGTCAGCGGTGTAGCCGCAGGGCCATCGGCTAGCGCCTCAGGCTCAGTGGGGACTGGCGTTACCGGCACTTTCGGTTCCATCAACATTGCGGCTAATGGTGCTTACACCTACACCGTCGATAATAGCAATGCAACAGTTCAAGCCCTACGTACCAGCGGCAACACGCTAAGCGATGTGTTCACCTACACGATGAACGATGCTAGCGGCTTGACCAGCACCACGCAAATCACCGTCACCATCCAAGGTGCCAATGATACGCCGACGATCACCAGCAACGGTGGAGCGTCGACGGCATCGATCTCGATGGCTGAGAACATCACGGGAGTCACGACGGTCATTGGCAACGACGTCGACGCTGGCACCACCTTGACTTACACGATCTCCGGCGGCGCTGACTCATCCAAATTCGCCATCCATAGTTCATCGGGCGTATTGACCTTCATCGCCGCTCCCGACTTCGAGAATGCAACCGACGTCGGTGCGAATAATGTTTACGACGTCAACATCACCGTCAGCGACGGCTCGCTCTCGACCCTCCAAGCCATCGCGGTCACGATCACGGACGTCTCGAACTTCTTGGTTGTCACGACATCCACTGACAACAACGACAGCGGCATTACAACAGGTGCTTCGTACAACATCGAATGGCTGAACGCGAACAAGGGATCCGACGCCTCAATCAGTCTGCGTGAGGCGATTTTTGCGGCGAACAATACTACTGGCACCGATACGATCAACTTCGGAATCAGCGGTACCGGCGTCAAGACGATCAGCCTTGCGTCAGCCTTGCCGAGCATCACCGACACGATCGTCATCGCGGGGTATTCGCAAACGGGTGCCAGTGCCAATTCGCTTACGACCGGCAACAACGCGGTGCTGAATATTGTTCTGGATGGTACAAGTGCCGGTGCCGGCGTTAACGGTTTGACGCTCGCATCGGGCTCGGCAGGCAGCACGATTAGCGGCTTGGTCATCCAGAACTTTTCGCAGTACGGCATCAGTATCGCGAGCACCGGAAACACGATCAGCGGTAACATCATCGGCCTCAACCAAGCTGGTACGGCAAAAGCCGCCAACAGCTACGGCGTTTACATCGACAATGTCGGCAACAACACCATCGGCGGCACAACTGCGGCGGCTCGCAACATCATCTCGGGGAACACGAATGATGGTATTTACATCACGGGCAACGCGGCGATCAGCAACGCGGTCATCGGGAACTACATCGGATCGAACGCAGCTGGGTCCGCTGCGCTGGGTAACAGCGGCCACGGCGTTTATTTGAACAGCGTTGGCAGCA
>Ga0247837_1000856_pt1 | contig 65950 bp, 45 predicted proteins | sample LaCtaG_2_FD_187115 | JGI IMG/M metagenome (GOLD analysis project Ga0247837, IMG submission 187115) | Freshwater microbial communities from meromictic Lake La Cruz, Castile-La Mancha, Spain - LaCruzMarch2015_14.5m | ecosystem: Environmental > Aquatic > Freshwater > Lake | place: Spain: Castile-La... | reverse complement strand
CTTTCCGCAGCCTTCACTCTGGCAATTTGGTGTTTCGTCTGGAATCCACGGCTTCTGGAGTATCTGCGATTTGCCTTGCGCTTTTCGTGCTGATATTTCTGCTTAGAGAAATCGCTATGCTGGAGCCATTATGCCATCCTAGGCTTTGACTCGCGGGTACTCACAGTTCCCTCTCCCAGTCCTCTGCCAATCCTCCTGCTTTCCTCCCTGCTCTACCTCACAGTCCCCGCCTTCAGTCCTGCAGTCTTTTACGGACCGTTCGCCCTGCTACATGCACTTATTGCCTTTTTGTATTTCGCGCGCCTGCCAATGTATACGTGTAGAGCCCCACAGCAGGATTGTGTCTACTTTTAATATGACGATTCGGACACATAGTTCCTGCACTTTGCTGGTTCCAACGAAGACGCAGCGGCTTATATGTCCACAAAGTCGCTCACTACACACTAACGAAGCAAATTATATCCTTGCTTCTGGTTGGCTAGAACAGATACAAAACGGGCAATTGTGCTCTTCTGATATAATATGAAGCCGACAGGTAAGAACCGCTCCAAGACAAGTAAGTGCAGGGCCCTGGGCTGCGTCTAGGTCGACCAGAACTGGCTGAATCGCCTGATTTTGATCACTCAGTACGTCGCGTGGATCCTAAATCAGAGAAACATCGAAGATAATCTACAAGAGTTGGAGCTCCGGTTGACTCCGATTTCGAGGCTTATGGGAAAGCGAGTCAGGGAAATTATGACGAATTTTTAGATAATTGAGAAAATGGAAACGACTTTCAACCCTCAATTCGTTGGCCTGCAGAAATAGCAAGTTTCTGCTGAAGTTCTTAGAGTCGGACCCCGGACTGGTGATGGAAATATTCTGTTTAGTGGCTGTTTTGGTGGTTTTCTATACTGAGAATGGGGCGACTACGCAGCCAAAACTGCAGGGCATTACGAAATACCTGCATCGATGGTCGGGCGAGGACCCGCAGCTCAACTGCGAGAGTTACTATGAAGACCACAGAAAGACCTTCGTCCTCGCCTTCCTTGCCAGAACTAGCAAGTGGTAGACTTTCGTTAATAATGTATATATCGAAAGCCTGCTAGACCGGAGCAAGAGCAATCAGGAAGTTAGCACTGCCGAGACTATGACCGTACACTTCCTCGAATGTAACGTCGTTCATATTCCAGAAGACATTGAGAGATACACAGTGTTTGATGATTTGGAGGATGGTGGCTCGAGAGAGACTTGCAGGCTGGAGGAGGCGAAACAGGACCCATGCCTCCACATGATTCCCTCTTGAGAGAACAACCGTTATCAAATCAACAAGGACCACAAATCTACACTCGCACCACTTTAGTGCAATACCTGCAAAGGTAGCGAAACAGGCTTGCGTCAATCTTGACAGATTGAGAGAAAACCCATCTTTAGGGAAAAAGGAGCCCTGAACCTAACATCCAACATCTTGTGAAGTAAAACCTTGAGTACCTGAGTAGCGGAATGACATCAAGCGAAAATTATGTAACTCTGTTGGTTATGTGAAGAAAAGGTATTTTTTAAAGTACTTCTGGTATCAGTAATCTTCAACAGAGGTATACCGCTTTATAGAAGAAAGGTGAAATCACATACTATCTTTTACTCGTGTTAACAAAAAATCGCAAAATAGACTCCATCTCGCAACTTCATAGGGAAGAGGATTATCAGGTGTTAGGTCTACAAGCGTAATTCATTTCGCCATCTATACAAAAAGCCGAAAGCTATTCCGCCAAGCATTGCCCAGTTCCCGAAGTGGACAATGCACCTTCACTACTTCAACTTCTCGCTTGCTTTCAAACCAGACCAATGCCGCCTCAGCTTTTGAGCCTTTTCCTGTTACTACAGCAAGGGCAGAGCCAAGTTTGGGAGCAGTCCGAAATCACCCAAATAAAGGTGGCTTGTGCTAATGCAGGAGGTCAGCGCCGTTCCTGCGGAGATAATGGGGCCGAACGCTCTTCGGAAGGAAGAACAACAACTGTGGACTTCTCGCTACTTCTGCCTTTTATTCCAGCATGCAGAAGCATATCTGAAGACAATGTGACTTGTATCAGCCCCGGCTCCTACTTTGGAATAGCTAATTCATGACTCTTTATGTGAGAAAACTGCTTGTGGGTCTTATCAATTCCCATTGACTAATAAGGAAAATATCACTGCCTTGAAGCCGCTGCTATTACTATGCAGTTAAGACGGTGGTGGTAATTTCAAAGGTGGAAACATCCCCTATACCTTAGAACTCTCTCTGGGAAATAAGACTTGTGACTTGGTCGGAGTCATGAATTACCACTGCAATAGATCTCACTATACCTGCAGGCTGTATTTGGATGGAAGGTTCTCGAAGATCAGCGACAAGAAAATACGCACTCCTAGGCAGTATTGCTCTACCGTAGGCGCTAATAACTAGGCTTTCTCAGTGAATTTGTTCCCATAAATACTTAAAGCATTACCTTGAGCGTGTTTAGGAAAGTCGAATACCGTCGCAACTCAACCGAATAGAAATCTGCTATTTCTAGTCCTATCTAATCGTAAAGCCGCTTGTAGGACAGCGCCCTTCCCTTGCTCAGTCTGATGTAACTGTCCCTTTCCTCCTTCAGCATCCTAGATACATCCACTCTGTCCTCTGGCACAACTGGCAGCAAGTCATCAATCAGTCTTATCACCATGTCGTCCTCCGCATAGTTAGGCAGCAGTCCAGAAACCACAAGTAGGCCCAGTTCCTTTTCGACGGAGCTTAGCAGTCTAGGGACAATTTCCAAGTACCGGTGGAAGTACGGGTACAGCAGCCAAATGTGACTCCAGTGGTTGAAGCCGCTGGCCATGTACTGGAGTTCGTAGTTGGAAAATTTGGCTGTTTCGGTGGTTAGGCGCGTCCAAATTGCTTCTTTCGACGTCGGATCTGGGTAGAGTCCTTCACAGTAAAGGTGGAAATTGCGGCCTGCGGAGGTATTATCCCGCTTCGACTCCTCATCCACCAATTCCTTCGCTCGCGGAGATATCGACGAATACGCCGCCAAAATCGTCCATCTGTCATTCTGCCCCAAAGTGAAAAAGGGCAAACCTGTCTGTCCTGTAGTCAGCCAGTCCATCGCACGCATTATATCGCAAGGGTGCAAAAGCAGCCGCAGCAGTTTCTTCTGGAATAGAATCGTTTCCTCGAGGTTAGAAGAGCGCTTCATGCGGTCCACTACTACTGCGAAGACCTGACTGGAGTAGGACTTTTTTGCCAGGCCGCCGGGCAGGTAGTACATAATTGCGGAAACGGACAGCTCCAGGAGGTAGTTGCATATGGTTAAATCAGGCTCCGATTTCACTAAATGGACTACGAGGTCGATGAAGTCGACACCAGGGTAGCGACTGTCGCGGACCATATCCCAAATTGCACGTAGAATGACTTGCTTAGTCAGGCTGCTGGGGATAGCTATAATATGACTCTGCAGAAAAGGCAGCGACACCGGGTCCACCACAATTTTGGCAAAGTCGTGATCCTCCGCATTCAGCAAGACACAGCAAGGTGCAGTTCTGCCCACAAAGTCCGCATATACCGTTTCCGCCTGCGGCTGGACGATAAGTGGGCCTTTCCACAGTACACTCATATCCTCGCCATACAGTTCCACTAGTATCTTATGAGGTCTGAGGGTCGGGTGCTGCGGCAAAACTGCGGATTGCTTAATTGCGAAATGGGTGATTTTCCCATTGGCAGTCCCGAAACTCGCTTCAAGTTGATTGAGACCAGCTGTTTTTACCCATAAATCGGACCAATGGTCGATGTCTACAGGAATTCCTGCGCTTTTCGCGTGCTTGCTGATGATCGAAATGAGGTCCTGATAGACCGTATTCTTGTACTGATTGCCCTGAATGTACTCCTGCAGAGCAGCTTTGAACACATCATCCCCAATGATATAGTGCAGTTGCTTCAGCACAGAACTGCCTTTCGAGTACGAAATCCCATCGAAATTCGTCTCAGTTTCCCCCGTATGGTTGACTTTCACTGATATGGAGTGGGTGGTGGAGAGCTGGTCAGTGTTGTATCCCCATCCTTTCCCTGATAGAAAGTCGTTCCATACATTTGGGAACTCGGTGGGGAGCTGTCTGGCCTGGCAAACGTGGGAAATGTAGGTGGCGAAGCTTTCGTTGAGCCATAAGTCTTCCCACCATTTCATGGTCACGAGGTTACCGAACCACATGTGCGCCATTTCGTGCAGAAACGTATTGCAGACCCTCGCCAGCATAACCGGACTGGGCTGGTCCCTGAACACATACTCATCCCTGTACGTGACACAGCCCACATTCTCCATCGCCCCGTACTTGAACTCCGGCACGTAGACTTGGTCGTACTTGTTGAAAGGGTAGTTCACGCCGAAGAATTCGGAGTAGAAGCGGAAGCCGTTGACTGTCCAGTGGAAAATGCGGTCTGGGTTGCAGTATTTTGATAGAGATTTGCGGCAATAGAGGCCGAGAGGGACTCCGGATTCGTTGGACTCATTTCTCCATTCCGCATATGGTCCCGCACAAACCGCAAATAAGTAGGTACTTATCCGCTTGGTCTGGCGGAAAACATGCTGCTTGTACTCGCCTTCCGCAAGCACATCGTCCAGCAAACTGGAAGTTCTGTGCCACTCCTGCACTTCTCCCCTTTCATTCGCTATCACTTTCCACCCTGCGGGCGCCACTACTGTGAGGTCTAAAGTGGCTTTCAGGTCCGGCTGGTCGAAACATGGAAAGGCCGAATGAGCATATGGTGATTCGAACTGAGTGTAGACATACTCCTCGCTGTCCGCTATGTCTGTGAAGTGGTGGATTCCAGTCCCGTCGTGTCCATACGCGTTGATAAAGTGGACGACTACACTGTTCGCCCCTTTCACGAGGCCTGGCAGGTAGAGCTTGCTGCGCTCCCATTTGGGGTCAGATTTGTCTCTATTGATAGTGAAGTAAAGGATCTGGTCTGCCTTGAAGTCCAGCCAGAGCTCAGGAGCAGCGGCGCTGCAGTCGAAGGAGATAGTGGCTTTGCCGGAGTATTGGCTGCCCTTGGCGAGGTTGAGTACTAGAGAGTAGGAAAGGTTGCTCACGAGGAGAGATCTGGCCTCGGCGTCTACTTCCTGGATGTGGGCGATTTCGGCCCTGAAGGGGTCAGAGTAAGGCCCCGCAGGTTCCATTTATCACCATTCCCACAGGAAGCGTTACTGCCTACAAGCACTACACACCCAGTCCTTATCTACCTTCTCCTGCTCCATGTGGACACAAGGGAAGTGGTACAGTCTTCCGCACTGCTCACATTCCACATAGACATCGTTGGGACTTTGGATAGCCTTGCAGAGGCAGACTGTAGGCCAGGCGTCAATAGGCGGGTCGAGCTGGTTGGTAGAGGGGATGTAGCGGGCGCGTGTGAAGAAGATGTCTTCGTCGATTTCTGAGCGGCTGGAGTAGTCGGGGAAGGAGAGCACTTGGACTTTGTCGTATAGGGTCTGCACGTATACATCCTGTTCATGATCCGAGTTAAACAGTTCGTCCACTCCTATAAAGACTGGTACAGTGCTAAACACATCAGAAGGCTTATAGTACCAGCGGAGACGCACAAAAGCCTGCCCCTTCGCTTTGCACCAGATCTTCACAATTTTCCCAAAGCAGCAATCATCGGTGTACTCTTTGATGACCGCCACATCGCCCACGTTGTACACAGTGCCGTTTAGCTTGAGACGGGAAAACTCGTTATGAGGGGAGTCGGACTGCTTGCGTGATGCATGCTTCCGGGGCGCAGGCTCAGAGTCACTCGGCTCGTTAGTGCGCTTCATATTGACTGCGGGAAGCGGGAGAATTAGCCTAGGAAACCTGCAGACGCATATAGCTCTGTACCGGCCCACGACATATCGGGCACTTGGCAGTCTGTCTCGACGTCATCAGCTCCGCACAATTCACACACAGACAGACATGTCTACAGGGAATAATCGCCACTTCTTTCCTTTCCGTCAAGCAGACGACACACTCAGAACTCCCTTCTTTCGACTCCATGCCGAAGATATCCTGCAGTAAATTCGCAACTCCGTTGGAAGTGAAGACTTGTCGGACAACTACAGGCTGCCAGCCCTGTGCACTGGATTTGTACATCAAATAGGTGGTATGCGATTGAGGCGGTCTGGAGTCTGGGTACTGCGGGGCGATGTCCAGAATCAAGGGGTAGTTCTTCATGTTCTTGAATTCGTATAGAGGACTTGGGTACTGCCGCATGTTGATTGTCACTGCATTGATAGGGAAGCGACTACGAGGTGTGGGACCGAAGGAGTAGGCGACTGGCTGAGGGTATTGACTCGTGTCAACGGTAAAGCTGGCAGCAGCATTCGGGTTCTGCCTGGCTTCCGCGAACTGATAGACAGATATAGAGCAATTGAACTTCGCAATGAACTCAAAGCCTAGCGAATACACTCCCGACCCAGGCGCAGTCTCAGACACCGTAATAGTGTCTTTCAGAATCAGTGCATCCGGCCGTATAGCCACTGCACTGGGAGCATTTACCTGCGCAGGCGGCTGCTCAAAGGAATGCATATGCGTCTGCGGTCCAAAAGGCGCAGCTGACAGGTTGTTATAAACAGCATTTAGGACTCTCGGGTCTTGCACAGGTCTTTGAGGCTCAGGCTTCGGCGCACTTCCTCCCATATTACCTTCCAGCAGTCCTAGCGACTTCTAGCCGCGGACATGCTTCCTATGCCACAAGTTAATAGTCATGTTCGCACTACTCCGGGCAGCGCAACGAGCAGTGCGGCGGTCCTACACCGACCTGTCCAAGGTGCGGAACATCGGCATTTCCGCACACATCGACAGTGGTAAAACCACCTTCTCAGAGCGAGTTCTTTTCTACACAGGCAAAATCGGCTCGATACATGAGGTCAAGGGGTCTGATTCAGTGGGCGCGACGATGGATTTCATGGAGTTGGAGAGGGAGAGAGGGATTACCATTCAAAGTGCGGCGACTTATTGCACCTGGAAAGAAGCGCAGATCAACCTCATCGATACACCGGGGCATGTGGACTTTACCATAGAGGTGGAGCGGGCGTTGCGAGTGCTGGACGGGGCGATTTTGCTTATTTGCGGCGCAAGCGGAGTCCAAAGCCAGACTTTAACAGTCGACAGACAGATGAAACGCTACAAAGTCCCACGGCTAATCTTCATCAACAAGTTGGACAGAGCCGGCGCCAACCACACCATGGCAATCAACGGCATTAGAGACAGACTCAAGCTGCACTCTGCCCCAGTGCAGTTACCTATCGGTCTGGAAAACTCGCATAAAGGACTCATTGACCTGATTGTGAGGAAGGCTGTGTACTTCGATGGGAAAAACGGAGAGACGCTGAGGTATGAGGAAATTCCGGAGAACATGAGGGAGCAGGCGGAGAGGAAGAGGGAAGAGTTGATAGAGGCTGTAGCGGAAGTAGATGAGCCGCTTGCAGAGCAATATTTGAACGGCAAAGCGCCTTCCGAAGCCGAAATAAAGTCCGCAATCCGCCGCACAACCATCAGCCGCAAGTTCATCCCCATCCTCATGGGCTCCGCCTACAAAAACAAAGGCGTGCAACTGGCCCTCGATGCAGTCTGGGACTACCTCCCCGCTCCCAACGAAGTGCAAAACAAGGCTTTAGACCTGGACAACAAAGAAGTCGAAACTGTCCTTGCTAATGACCCGAAAAAACCACTTGTGGCACTAGCCTTTAAACTCGAAGAAAGTCAGTTCGGACAACTGACTTATATGCGAGTGTACCAGGGCAAGGTCAAAAAGGGAGAGTATATCTTCAATACTAGGACCAAGAAAAGGGTGAAGATCAGTAGAATGGTGAGGATGCATGCGCATGAGATGAATGAACTGCAGGATGCGGCGTGTGGCGACATTTGTGCGCTTTTTGGGATTGAGTGCAATAGTGGGGACACCTTTACGGATGGGAAAATTAACTATTCGATGACGTCCATGTTCATCCCAGAGCCTGTGATGTCCCTCTCCATCCGCCCTACGAAGAAAGACCACGTGATGAAGTTCAACAAGGCAATTCACCGCTTCCAAAGGGAAGACCCGACCTTCAGATGCAGACAGGATGAGGAAAGCGGGGAAACCGTCATATCCGGCATGGGAGAACTGCACTTGCAAATATACGCGGAAAGGATGCGGAGAGAGTACGGAATTGAGGTGGAAATAGGTGCGCCGACTGTGAATTACCGGGAAACAGTGGGAAAGCGGGCGGATTTCAACTACTTGCACAAGAAACAGACCGGGGGAAATGGACAGTATGCAGGAGTTATAGGCTATATCGAGCCTATTCCCAACCTGAAGCCGGGCGAACTGGTGCCCAGTCGCTTCGTGGACGCCACAGTGGGGATGAACATTGGGCCTGAGTTCATTTCTGCAGTGCAGAAAAGCTTCCTGGAGTGTGCTAAGCGCGGGCCGCAAGTGGGCTACCCAGTGCTCAACACCCAATACGTCCTAACCGACGGCATGACGCACGTAGTGGACTCCAACTCCAACGCCTTCAACACAGCCACCAAAGCCTCCTTCCGTCTCACCTACCCCAACGCCGACCCCAAGATCCTCGAACCAGTGATGACCGTGGAAATCACCATCCCCCCTCAGTTCCAAACCTCTGTCATGGGCGGAATCGTCAAGCGCAGAGCCTTCGTCAGGAACACTGACACGAGAGAAGACGGCATGATGGTCATTGAGGCAGAGGCGCCGCTATCGAAGATGTTTGGGTATGCCACGGAACTCAGGTCGAATACGCAGGGACAGGGGGAGTTCTCGATGGAGTTTTTGAGGCTGGACCCGGTGGATGGGGGGGATGCAGCGGAGTTGAGGGTTAGCTACCAGGAGAAACTGCAGAGGGAAAAGGGGAAGTCGCTGGACGACTAGATAGGCGTAAGCAGATTTAAGGGAATTGCGGGAGATGTCTGGGATAGTAGGACTTTTATATACACCCACATTTCCCTATACTAGTCAAAGCCTCAAAACTCGCTTTTCCCCACTAGCCTACCTGCGCCATCACTAAATCAGTCCCATATATGCTGCATCTGAGCAAAAGCACGCCCCTATCCCCTCGCCAGCCGCAGAGCCGCAGCTCCCCCGAGCCTCCGCGCCTCACCGCCCTAACTACAAAGTACTACAGCCCTGCAGATCCCGAGGAATTGCCAGGGTGGAGGTGTCTGCAACGTCCTGACTGTGGAGAACTGACGGTGCAGACCTCGAGGCCGTATACCATTAGGAGCAGGGGAGTGTGGAACAGACAGCCGCACTATCCACATAGCAAAACCTCGCGAGCTGCATCGATTCCGCTCTACAAGCCCTCACAGGGAAACCTACTGAGAGTTCCTTTATTACCCTGTGTGGGCGACTTGCTGCCTGAGCCGCTTGCAGTTGCAGAGCCGGGCAAACTGTACTTGCCGCCACTGCGCCGACTGGACAACACTGCCAGTCACCACGACCACCCTTCTCCCAGGGAACTGCCTCTCGTGGTAGTGGCGGAAAGGGAAGAATTGCCGGTCAAGCCGTTCAGGCAGAAGAAGTCGAAGGGCAGGCTGCAGCGCTCTGGGGACCCTGTTGAGACCCGTAGTGTTCGTTTCCCCAAGCAAACCGACCCCCCTTCCCTTTCAATCTGCGAGGATTCCTGCCCAGTCCAGGAGAAGGCAGTCCTAAAGGCAATGGGCAAGCCAGTAGTCGGGCCGGAAAAGCGAGTGCGGCAATATCGCTCCAGACAAAGCGACTTCGACCCTATAGCGGAAAAACCACTCTCTTGCAGTCCAATGCCTGAGGAGCACTCCGACCTGTCCCAAGGCTCCCTTTTCCCCTATACAGAAAACGAACCAGAAAGCGCGGATTTCGACGAATTCGCAAGTCTCCAAGAGAACTTTTCCCAAGAACTGCCGACCTCCCTGCCCGAACAACTCACTCCCTTGCCAGACTTGCAGCTGATTTACTCTCAAGAAGACGAGGGCTTTGCCTCTATTCCGGATACGGATTTGCCCACAGGACAGGACGCTCAATTCCCCTCAATATACGAAGAAACCCCCCCTTTGCCGTCCCTTTTTGACCCCAATAACGACGAAACTTGCCTAAAACAGGCCAAAAGCGACTCTCTTTTCTCTATGGAAAACTCTTCAGGCCAAGCAATTTGCACTTCTGAGACAGAGAGGGGGAATACTCTGGGCGCGGAGGGCTCTTTAGAGTCCTTTGAGGCCGCTAGCACGGAAATTCAGGCGGTTTTACCTGCTTTGGAAGAGATTTCGGTTGTTTCTAAGCCGATTCTCAAACCTACAAAAGCGGAAATTTCGCTCGGCAAACAGGTAAATTCGACCCGAGTTCTGCTATTAGCAGCTGCTTCCAAGGATTCTGAGGAGCCAAATCCCTCCTCAGATGTGGTTTCCAGGCTAAAAATAACAGTTTCCTCTGAACTTCCTGCTATTTCACTGACTTCTGAGAGTAACTTGAGTACTGCAGAGGCAAAGAAGCAGTTAACAGTGCTTTCTGCAGTGCAATTAGCAGGTTTGGAGGCTAGGACTGCACGTAGTGGGAAGAAAGCAGCGACTCAGCCTGAACTGGCAGTGGACGGGCAGGGTCGGGCCCCCCCTCGCTCTGTCAAGTCCCTGAAAGAAAGCAGCAACCCCCGTCGCCTCAGTCTCAGCAGTCCCAAGCCCTCCAAGTCACTTTCCAAATCCGACACTTTCGACCTCAGCACAGCAGAGCCAACAGAGCCAGAAGCAGCTCACCAGGAGTTAGCACGGCTCGAGGAAGTATGTGCAGTGATCCAGGAGCAAGCCGTGGAGGAGTCTGAAGAAGAAGACGTTCGGCCTGCAGGGACTGAGGAAGTGAGGACGTTGAAGGTGGAAGTCAGCCGCGCCCCGCCCAGACGCAGCAGTACTCACTTGGAAGGACTGATGAGACGGGGCTCTAACCAGCCGGACCAGAGTCTCGAGGAAGAGCCGGTCAATAAGTCTGATATCATCACAGATCAGACTGAGGAGCAGAAGGCAAAGCCGGCCAAAGCCACTCGCAGAGGGAAAAAGCGCACAGTCAAGCCTGTGGGGATGGGCAGAAAACCCACTCAGAAGAAGCTGATTCCACTAGCGGACCTGCCGACTGTCAAAGTTGTGATCCTTTCGCCTGAGCAATCCCCCATTCATGTAGTCAAAGCACTGGTTTCCGAAGCCAGTTTCAGTGGCGGAGGCAGAATTTCGCCTGATTCTCCCTTTTCCTCCAGCTTCGAATCTGACAATTCCGAGGAAGACAAAGGAAGGAAAAGTGAGCTTGAAGAGGACCGGACGCAGCGGAAAAAGGCCAATCGCTCGAAAGGCAAGCGCAGGAGTGTTTTCACGAAGTTCGCACCGAAGAGGAGCAGTGTGCTGTTTTCGGATAACAGTGAGTGCGGCAGTGAAGTGGACTCGGGCTGCCCTCGCAACCTCGCGGACGAGGTATTCATTCGACACTTCGCACTAAATATGCTGGGATTCATGCACAGCATGGTTCCAAAGCGCAGCCCCGCAGTGTCACGCGGCTTTACTCAGCTCTCCAAGGTCCGAAAAGACATCCTTTCCCTCAACTACGGCCCTGTCTCCGGCGACTCCCATCGCAGACTCTCCATATTCACGAAGCGAAAAGGCGGAAATCGCCGTCGAATTCGGAAAAGCATCACAACATCTGCCTTAGCCGGTCTGAAGGAAAGTCTGGAAAGCGCTTTGAACCCTTCAGAGGACGAAGTCGACTCCGAGGACTCGGAGTCCAGCACAGACCTGCAGCGAGCCCACTTTTCCCGTGCAGAGTTCGAAATCAAGCATTTGAGCATGCTGAAAAGTCTGGCCCTCCGACTCTTGAGTCTCATGAACCCTGTAGAGCCTGAGGAAATCCCTGCCACCCCTCCACTCACTGCAGCAGAACTGTGGGAACTCCAATACCGGGACAACCACGAAGTTGTGAGTCACACTCTGGACAGACTTTTTAAGGACTCGAAAGCTTTGCCTATCACTGCTTTCACGTCCGTAGTGACCAGTTTCTTCAAAGACCCGCACGCCCGCAACCTCACAGACGACACAAAAGAGCTCGAGACGGTCGAGGTGGACGCCGAGCACTACCGAGAAGCGCTGGAACGGCGGAAGTTCCAGGAATACTCAAAGCAACTCTATGCACAGCAACTGCTGCACTTCGCTCATTCAGACTCGCTCTGTCAGCAGAACAGTACTAGGATGAACCCGTCAGAACTCACTCGCTTTTTCCATAGTCTTTTTCTCAAGCGAAAACACAGACGATTAATGCTGGAAATGAGGAACGGAGCCTTGCCTGCTGTGCTACACGCAAAGCCACAATACACCTCCACAGGCCTAGCCCTGGACTACTACGAATCACGGGTCAGACTGGCGGTCAAGGCCGCACTGCCAAGGGACGTGGTGCTCAGTGGAGGTGCGCACTTGGTGCACAGTGAGGAGGAGCGCTGTGAGCGGGTCTATTGCAGACTCAAACATGAGAACAATTTGCAGCGGCTTTCGAAGATCGAAACATAGCGATAAGCAGCAGAATGGGTAAAATCGATACAAATCCATCAGGAAAATGCTAATTCTGCAGTTATTTTGCAGTTTTTAGTAAATTGACATTGCGCAAATCGCGATTTTGTATAGTTTTTACCTTCCCCTTTCGTTCCCCAGTCGAATTTCTGCCAAATCGACAAAAATGCGTCTGTTTAAGCTTCATTTTCCCTACTTCCCAGTGAAAATTCCCTTCGACCCAAACCATAATGTCCACTCACAATCTCGCAAAAGCCTACAGCCCTCCCAAAGCACCCAAGAAGGCCAAAAAGCCGCCCATCCCCGATACCAAACTGACCGAAGACCAAGAAAACCGTTCCAAAGCGCGCCTACTCGAGCTACTGGAGGACACACTGCAAGGAGACGCAGTGAGTGCAGGGCTGTACCGCCAAGTCCAGGCCCGCGATGCACTGATTGATGCATTGAATGAGAGAGTGGTGACAGCGGAAGCTGGTGCACCGAGGCTGGATTTGGACTCTTTGACAGGCAAGGAGAAACAGTTGAAGGTGGTGTTGGAGGAAAAGGTGGGGCTGTGGAAGAGGATTAAGGCTGCGGAGGACAAAGTTGCGAACTTGGAAGACCCGCTGATGTCCACTCGCTCGACTTACAGAGAGGAGCGGGAGCAGCTGGACCTACTGGCCGAGGCGCTCACCGAAGAGGTAGAAGTCCTGAAGGTGCAAAACCGAGACAAATCCGAACAAGTGAAAGCAGCCAAGGGCGACATAGTGGCGATGTCGGGCATTGTGCAGGACTTGACCCGGCTCAATAAAGAACTGAATGGCAAAATCGAAGCGCTGAATGAGGAAATGGAGCGGAACAACACTGAGCACTACCAAGCTATGAAGCGGGCGGAACAGGTGGAGCAGATGGAAAACGAACTGCAGCAGGCCCAAATCGACCTACAGCAGACTCAATCGAAACTAGTAAAATCGCAAGAGGAGGCCTTTGCAGCCAAAGACCTTCGCGAGCTGCTCTATAAAGCCGGAAAAGCAATCGACGAAGTGATTATCCAAATTAGTGCAGAAAGCCAGTGGCGGGATTTAGCCTCTGACCTAGATTCACTGGTCAGGGAACTGCGGCAAGTGGGCAGGCCGCCTAGAGCCCAGGACCCTGAGACTCTATCAGGACTGAAAGCCACAATTAAGGACTTGAGGAAGGAATTGGAAGTTGCGAAAAGAGACTTTGCGAAGGAGCAGGGGACTTCGAGGGCGCATGAAGGCAGAGTGGCTGCGCTTGAGAAGGAACTGGAAAGGGCGAAAGCGGCGCATAAGGAGAAAGTGATGCGGTTGCAGGAAAGATTGGAGCCGCTGCAAGAACTGTCTGAAAAGGCCACCTCCACTCGGCAAGCCCTGGAAAGCAGATTAGAAGTCGCCGATGCAGAAACTCAGAAGCTGCAAATTGAAAATGTGCACCTCACGCAGCGTCTGCACAGAGAGCGCAGTCGTAGTGAGGAAATGCGCAGAGCTGAGGAAGAGAGTCGAAGAACCATCAGAGACCTGCGGACTGAGGTGGTGCAGCTGCAGATCCAAGCTGCCACCTGGGCAGAGGACTGCAGCAGCAAGGACCAGAAGGCTAAAGATGCACTGAGTCGCTTGATGGCCGCTACTGGCGAAATGTGGCGTCGCGATAATGACATATTACGAAGAGAAACCCAGCGTTTAAAGCTAGTGGAGGAACTCAACTCCCTCAAAACCAGCATCCAGCACTCCCAAGTCCGCCTCAAAGTCCGCTCCGCCGAGGACTTCGCCCAAGTCAGTTCCCAACTCGAAGCAAAAGAGCGAGAAATTCAGACCCTCAAGCGGCTTCTACAGGCCAAACCCTCCAAAGACCCTTCAGACACCACTGAGCGACTGAACCAAGCTGTAGTCGTACTGAAGGAATTGAGTGAAATGGAGGACCGGGTAGGGAGCAGAAAGCAGGCCATTGCAGTTATTCGAGACTTGCAGACCGAGCTGAAAACCCGTCGATTTGAGCTGATTTCCGCCCAAGACTTCGAGCGATTTCCCAACCTGGCGGATTTCTGCTCCAGTTGGGAACCCAGCCACCGGACTATCGGGGAAGTGATAGACCGCGCAGTTAGTCTCGTCCTCTAGTCCTAATAGCAACTGGGAGGCTGGATGGCCTGGGAGAAGCTGTGGGAGAAGAAATGAGGTGGTGAAATAATGTGGGCACTGGTGTGGTTGGCGCTGTTCAACGTGGCGAGGGCGGACCAGTTCTGCAGGGCGCTGGCTTTGGAAGGGGGAGGGAGCTTGGGGGCCTATCAGGTCGGGGTCATGATTGGACTCACTGAAGTGCTACCTGGTGCAGACATCGAATGGAACGTCGTGACAGGTATATCCACCGGCGCTCTCAACTCCGCAGGAGTCTCTCAGTTCGCTATGGGGCAGGAAACCGAAATGGCCCAGTTCATGAAGAACGTGTGGCTGGGTCTGAATAACTCGAAAAGCGTATTTGAGAACTGGAACATCCTGGGGCCAGCCTATGGACTAATCTTTGAGCCAGGGATGTATACCACTGCTCCTCTTTACAACACTTTAAAGGGGTTGGTCTTGCATCCTCCCCTAAGAAACGTAACAATCGGAACGTCTAACCTAGTCACTGGGAAATTCACCAACTTTAACGAGTCTTTGGGAATGGGGATCATCGAAGCTGTGATGTGCTCCGCTGCGCCTCCCCTGTACTTCCCCCCACAACACTTCGATGACACGATCTTCGTAGACGGCGGCTGCATCACCAACCTGGACGTCTTTTCAGCCGTGGAGCGCTGTTTGGACGTAGTCCCGGACCAATCCGACATCATCGTAGACATGATCTTCTGCTCAGGCGCGCACTTAGCGCCTTTACCAGCGACCAAGAAGCTGACGGTCGTAGATGTGCTGAACCGAGCTTCCGCTGTGAAGAGCTACGACTCAGGCATGTGGTTCGTCTATAACGCTATGACTGCCTACCCTCAGGTCAACTACCGTTACATCATTGTGCCCTCTGCCAGCATGCCGGGTGGCCCGGTTCCTCTGGACTTCGACCATCAGAACCTGGTGAATGAGATAGCGCTGGGCACTAGCGACGCGCACAACGTGGTGCAGAACGGACTGGACCCCAAGCAGATGGCGCTGGAGTGGAAGCAGACTCGCTACAACAAGGCAACATCGTTCTCTAGGTAAGATGGACGCTTGCCAGGAAGTCACTTGCTTGGGGGTGGATGTGACTACTACGGAGTACCTGTGGAACCTTGTCTTTTTCATACCGCAGCAGAGAGATATTCAGCCTGTGGTCAATCGTCCAATTCACTTCCCTAGACTTTCCAAGACGTTTTGCTTGCTTGTACCATTCATCTAGGCCGGACTCGTCTGTCTGCTCTCTATCCTAGGCCCACCTCTCGCCAGAGACATCGATTTGAAGCGAGAAGAACTCACCAAAGAACTTCGACTAAAGACGGAAAACTGCGCAAGACAATACGCTATAAATCGCTGCAGTCCCGATACACGCGTACCCAATGCGGAAGATCCTTGTCGAGAGATGGAACTGTGCATGGTAAAAGAGGCGGTGTACACTGTGCAAGCGGTCGCTGCATTGGGGAGGGAAACGGTGGAGGAGCTGCTGGGCTCTGTGAGTGTAGTTACGAGGGTGGGGGTGGTGGTGGGGACTGGAACGTGAGAAGTATGTAGACTTGGGCTGATTCTGGCTTACAGACGGTAGCATAGTAAAATTACCTTTCACCTGGTGTCCAATAACCCTAGAAGAGTAGCTATATAAGCGAAAACTCTATAAACAGCCAAAAGCCAATTCTACAAAACCCCTTCAGACCCCATCTCCCTTCCTCTCAGAAAACCCTTATTACTTTCTCTCCTGAGACTTCTGCACTGTCGCCCGCTTCACCGTCTCCGCCATATCAGTCAACTTCCTCTCACTCCCCTTGATCCTGTCCTGCATCTCCTGCATCATCTGAGTCCTCAGTTCCAAATCCTCAGTCAGCAGCTTGGAATTCGCTATGCCGGTTTCTTGCCTTCTCTTCTGATTTTCAGCCCGTAAGTCTTCCTTATGTTTCTTCAACTCGTTCAGTTTTTTCCGCTCTGTTTCTAATTCTCTCTGCAAATCCTCGAAATCGGAGTTCAGTTTTGCCTTTTGAGCAGTAACAAAATGCAGTTTTTCCCGAATGTGCGTCAAAATGTGAACAGTGGAGATGATTTTTTTGTTAAGTTTGTGCAGTTCCTCATTTCTTTCCTCGATTTTCTCGTTCAGAGTCTGGTTTTCGATTTTGAGCTGTTCGTAGTCGATCAACTGCAGGCCGTCAGCGAGTTTTTCCTTATCCCGCATCTCTTTTTCGAGCTTCGCCAGCTTGTTTTTGAGCTTAATATTGGTAATTCGGAACTCTTGCACTTCCTTATCCTTCTCAATCTCGTCCCTTTCCCACTTCGAAATCATCCTTTCCGGAATCGGGTTTCCGTTCTTATTGAACTCCGCCCCTTTCGCCACTTCCCGCTTAAAGTCCCTAAAGTACTCCTTGATTTCCTCACATCTCCCCTGCTTTTCATACAAGTTTTCCTCGTGTTTGGTAGTCCAGGAGTTGTACTGTTCCTTCACATGCAGCATTTTCTTGTGCACTTCTTGCAGGTTTGCGAGGGTGTTGAGGTACTTGTTTTCGGTGGTGGACATGTCGGCTTGGCGCTCCACTGCGACGTCGCTGCGCTGGCGCATTTGGACGATTTGGCGCTGGAGACGGAGGTTGCGGGTGAGGAGGTCTTCGTGGGCGCGCTTGGCGTCTTCGATGGCTTCGGCGAGACGCTGTTTTTCGTGCTCAATAGTCACTTCCCTAGGCTCCCGCATTTGAGGCGAAGCGCCATTAATCTCGTCTCCCGACATCTCCTGAAACTCCTCTCCACTGCGCGGCGACATCTCTTTGGACTGGTCAGATACGGGAATGCTCTTTTGCGACCTAGGCCCCGGCGAACTGGGCATCTGCGAGGCTGAGGACTTGCCGCTTTTCAGCGCTCCCCGCTGAGAGGACTGCGCCATGCTTTTGCTGGAAGCGCCTTCTTCCTTGGCTTCCTGCTCTTCCAGCTTCCGCTGCATTTGCCTTTCCTTCTCAGCATCTTGCAGCAGTCTCCTCTGTTCTTCCTTAATAGCCTCCCTTTCCGCCTCTTCCTCCTCCTCCTTCCTCCGCTTTTCATCCTCCATCTCTCTGGCTCGCTCCTCAATCGCAGCCTTTCGGTCCTCGTCCCTCATGTCCTCATAGGCTTGTCTCGGGTCGGGATAGTGCTCAAGCGGGATTCTGTGAGTCAAAGTGATATTATGCTTCACATTGATTTTGTCCTCTGACGGCTGGCCGTAGGGAATCGTTTCTGGCTTATTTCGCACGTAAAACTCCAGAAAATGAGCGGGTTTTTTATCAGGCGTATAAGCGATTGCGTCCCATTGTAGCTCCACTGTGAATAATTGTGACTCCCTCGAAAACTCAATTGCCGGCGGACCCACGATTTTGACCTCTTTCAGGTCCTGAGTGACCACTCTCACAGCGAAAATGCCCACATCCGTCCTCATCATTTTCCCCTGAATCTGCACAATCGGCTCATCTCCCGCAGTCCCTTGCACCACCTTCAGTATCCCAAGCGCCTTCGACGTGAACGACAGTGCAATCGCCAGCTTCATGTCATGCACATAAGTCCCAATAGCCACATGATTCTTCTCAGGGCTCAGGAAAGTGTCTCTGTGCAGTTCGAAAAGCAGTCCATTAGCGTCCAAAAAGCTTTCTAAAACCTTTTTCAGGTCGTTGGAGTCGTCATCGAGCAGGGTGGTTGCGCAATGGTTGACAGCCGCACCTACAGTTTGACTCTGCTTGATCAGCTCTTCGTGTATCATTTCGTCCTCGTCGTCCTCGATCACTTTCACTGCGTACTGCTGGCAGGCGTCTGAGGCTAGGAGATCGATAAACATGGGCGGGGCGTTTTTGCCCTCTTCTTCCCTGCAGGAATTGATGGCTGCGAGGATTTCCTTCTTGACCTTGCGCCATTCGTCGAGGGGAGGGAGGTTCTTGAATTCAGGCATTTGTTCGAAGTTCATGTCGGAGACGTCTGCCTCGGCTTCTTCGTAGTGGGAGGGACTGGCTTCTTGGTACTCTTCGCCGGCCTCTTCACCGTACTCCTCTCCATACTCCTCCCCGTACTCCTCTCCATACTCTCCTCCCTCCTCATCGTAGCCGCCTTCAGCCATCATCTGCTCCTGCAGCATCTGCTGGTACTGCGCAAATTGCTCGGGCGTGAGTTGGGAAGGGTCGATTTCCATCTCCCCTTCTTCCTCCATCCCTTCATATTCCTCAGCCATAACTGCTACTATAACTACCCTAAAGTCTAGTCCGCCAGCCGCTCCCCGCGACCTGGGCCTCCCCTCTCCGCACCAATTCCGACAGGTAATGGGTCGTATTCAGTGCTGCGACCTTCATTAGGTCTCCAGGCAGTTCGCCATACACCGTAGCCACGATGTCCGCCAGTACTTTGGGCTCTGCCTGAAGTGCTCTGAGGACTTGCTGTTCTCTCTCACTCCGATGATGCAAGTCGTCCACAATCTATAATGCGTTTTTACCTTGTTCCCGGGAATTGCAGTGTCGCCGTGACTGGGGTATAGGATCCTCGGCCGGAGAGATTCGATTTTGCGCATAGAGGACATGTACTCCACATAGTTCATCACAAAGGTCTGATCTAGGCCTTACAGACCCTCGTCCCATGACAATATCCCCCGTGAACAGTGCACTTTCCTCCTCCAGCCAGAAGCACAAATGGTCTTCCTTATGCCTGACATCCTCATTACCCTGGAGTGTGAATTGCACGTAGAGTCGCTCCTTCAGTCCTGATGATCTCTCCGTCTGTGATGTGGCGGATTAGGGGTTTGAGGTCTGCTGGTTCTTCTGCTTCTTTGAATTTGAGGATGGGGATTGGACCCCAGGCTTGGAGGATGTCTGCGACCCCACCGATGTGGTCGATGTGGGAGTGGGTCAGGATGATGGCTTCGAAGCCGCCTTGGCTGACTCCTTCGCTCACTACTCGGCGGAGATTTGCGAGGTACTCCGGCTCCCCCTGTCCCGCATCAATGAGCAGTCTCTTATGTCCACTTCCCACAATATAGGTGTTCGTCCCGTCCAAAGTGAAGCTGTGTGGACACTACTTGGACGGGTTCATGCCCAGGACGGTATAGACCAAAGGGGAAAGGCGACTTTGCGCCATTAATTGCTGAGATTGAGAGGATTGGATTGAGGAAGTGGGGGAAGGAGTCTGCTTATGTCACTTTTGACTTGTGAATTTGGTACTAAGGCTGATTGTTGCTGCTTTCTGCCCCTAATATCAATGAAAGTCGTTGGAATGTAGCAGTTTAGACGACTGAAATCCCGCTTTCCTACTACAATACTAAGATATGTGAATGCTGAAGGAGGAAATCGCAATAAATCTACCGATACAGCAAATTTTAGTATTGAAAATCCTATAAAATGATAAAACCCCCCTATCTATCTCAAACATGTCTATTTCCCCTAACCCCTCCACAGTTTCTAAAGCCTACCTAAAGCTTAGGGTTCGGAGTCATTCTGAGGTACTTCCGGCCACTGGGCGTCGCAATGCTTCTAAACCCCTTCGGAAACTTCTGCGTGGCTTCCGCATCCGACAGCGTAGGAATGACCATACAGTCTCCCTGCACCTGCCAATCCGCAGGCGTAGCGACCGGGAACTGCGCTGTCAGCTGCAAAGAGTCCACACAGCGAAGGATTTCAGGGAAGTTCCGGCCTGTGGAGGCGGGGTAGAGGACTGATAGTTTCAGCTTCTTGTCTGGGCCGATGATGTAAAGTGCTCTGCAAGTCAGGGGAATTCCTTGTTGGTTCGTGAATCCCTTCTGCAGCATTCCCCACAAAGTTGCGATTTCCCGACTTTCATCTGCAATTATAGGGTACGGGAAGCCGTGTCCCTGGGTCGCGGCAATGTCCCCGACCCAGGCTCTATGCGAATCCGCAGAGTCGCAAGAAAGCGCTATCAGTTTCACTCCTCTGCGGGCGAACTCCTCGGCCAGACTTCCCACTCTGCCCAGTTCCGTGGTGCACACAGGGGTGAAGTCTGAGGGGTGGCTGAAGAGGATGGCCCACGAGCCTTCAATGTACTTGTGGAAATTCAGAGAGCCGTGGGTGGAGTCGCAGTTGAAGTCGGGGACGATGTCGCCCAGGTTGACCATTATATATGCTATGGGAGGAAAAAAAGCTTCTGGGCAGGACTAGACTACCTCGAGTATTGGAGTAGGAAGGGAATGGGGGAAATTTGGACTTGGAGAGGTGTGTATTGGAAGAGGGAGGGAAGGCGAGGAAGTGGGACTTTGGTCTGGGAGAGTGAGGCATGCAAAGGGCTGTATATGGAATTAAATGGATAGGATGTAGGGATTTTTAGAAACTTTGGACTGAAGGCCTGAGACCCCGACTCACCTTATAAACACTGAAATATCATCATTTCAGTAGTGTCACTACAGCTTTTCAGACTATTTTGCCTACGACTGAACTAAAAAATCTCCCTTTATAATAAAAACTCAAGACTGATAATCCCTATCCCTTCCAATCCTCTTCCAAACGCTCAACATTCCCCCTCTCATTCCGGCTTCCCACCCTGCAATGTCTATAAAAATGGCAGAAGAAGCCAAACTTCAAGGCACCGCAGCCTACAACAGGGGCAACTACGTCTCCGCCCTTTCCCACTACTCCCAGGCCATATCCCTCCACCCCACCGAGGCTGGGTACTACGGCAACCGCTCAGCTGCTTTCTTCATGCTGCAACGCTACACTGAAGCTTTAGAAGACTGTAAATCCGGGCTCAGACTGCAGCCTGACCTTCTAAAGCTGCATATCAGAGCTGGGAAGTGTTGTTTGCTTTTAGGGAAATTGTGTGCATCGAAAGAGCACTATGAGACTGCTTTGGCTTTAGACCCTGGTAATGATTCTGTGAAAAGTGAAGCGAAGGGAGTGGACGAAGCGAGGAAAAACGAGGAAATGTACCTACAGTGTGTACGGAATGAGAAGTTTCCGCTGGCAAATACCTTCCTGGAGCACCTTTTAGCAGTCGCAACGCATAGTTTCGAGCATAAGTTGCTTAAAGCGGAACTACTGCTGGACGTTGGGTCGCCTAGGGAAGCACTGGACTATGTCTTGTCGATGCCTCAGGAGGATCCTAGAGTGCGGCTTATTAGAGGCTTGGCAGAGTACTACTCCCTGCCCTCTCCTAGCAATGAAGCTAAGGATTTCCTCCAAGCCGCAGTCCGTTTCGACCCTAGCAACACCCGCGCCCAGCAGACTTTGGCTTGCATAAACACCATGGAACAACTAAAATCCCTGGGAAACAGCCACTTCGAAGCCGGTCGAACCCTCGAAGCCATACACTCCTACTCCCAAGCCCTCGAATTAGACCCTAAACACAGGCTTTTCAACTCCACTATCCTTGCAAATCGGGCTGCTGCATATATGCAGCAAAGGAACTTTCTAAAGGCTTTGGAGGACTGTAATCGCTCCTTGAGTCTGAATCCCAACTATACGAAGGCGTATTTGCGCAGAGCGAATGTGCATATGGGACTGGAGGACTATGAAGAGGCGGTGCATGACTATAACCGGGTCAGGGACTTGGAGCCGAATACGCCTGATATTGGCTATTTCATTGCTAGTGCTCAGGAAAAGGCAATAAAAAGAGGGAAAAAGAACTACTACCAAATCCTGGGCGTTCCCAAAACAGCCGACGAGAACCAAATAAAACGGGCCTATCGGCAATTAGCCCTCCAATGGCATCCAGACAAGAACTCCGAAACCGTGGAAAAGAGGACCCAGGCTGAAAAGCAGTTCAAAGCCGTAAACGAAGCCTACGCAGTCCTAAGTGACCCAGAAAAACGCAGAAATTACGACCTGTCAGATGACGAGGTTGATATGGGTATGAGCGATTTCTCCGATTTCGACCCTTCTACCGTCTTCAAAAGGTTCTTCAACGTCAGCGGTGGAGACTTCCCTTGCGACATTCCCTTTGAAGCCACAATGGAGCAGCTGTCGCAGCTCAAAGGCGCCCAGCAGACTACATTCCCCGGAGGCGTGAAGATCACTATTAAGCGTCGGTAGTTGCATACTAAGACTACTACTGTAGGAAAGACTGGGACTCGGGGTTGGGGATGAAATGGTACACGTAGCGGTCGTTCACTAGACGGTCCAGCCGGTTGTTTCCGAAGCCTCCCGCGAAGTCACTATTCCCAGCCCACATCGATGAGAAGAACGCAATTTGGTCGGAACTCGCAGGCAGCGCATTCCTATAGCCCAGGCGAGGTATGAACCAGTTGACTCCTTCTGTGCACGGCGGAGTAGTGATCGACCCCATGTAGAAGTAGTACTCCTGCGACAGTCTACCCAGTTCCTGACTCAATTGCGCGGGCTGTCCATTGATCAGAGCGTCTAAAAAGGCACTGCGTTGAGGACTCCTCACGAACCAGACGCCCACATTAGCTAGTAACCCGGAGTCAGAGATATGCTCCAGCTGCATTTCCAAGGGGTAGCGAGCCCCGTTCCAAGTGTGTTCCGCAGGCGCATGGAAGACTATGCGTGTAAGGCTGAAAGTGGTTAGTGCGTTGTCGCCGATACGCACAGCCTGCAAAGTCCCGGCTACATTCGTGACTTGGAAAGTGACACTGGTCTGTTGCGCTATATAGTTGGTGAAGTCTGGGTAGTCGAAGTTGAGTGGGAGTGAAGAGGAATTGGAGGGTGTGACGTAGACCATGTTTTTGGGCTCCAGGGGAACTTCCCTGAAATTGATAGGAGACTGTGACTGGCCGTAGGTACACTCTCCGGGCCAGTCTCGGGCCTGGGCTCTGTAGTCAAAGTCTTGACTTGCTGCTAGCGCTGTTAGAACGAGCACGAGGGAGAGCCGCATTATATTATATCCGTTACCATTTTGTTTTACCTGGATTAGCCTATGGAAGTCTGCAATTGCCTCAAGGATGCAGGGAAGGGCGGGTTCAGGAAGGATAGAGGAGTCTTGGGATGTTATTAAACTAAGTTTGGGCTGATATGGGAAAATTTCCGTTTGATATGTACGTTTGATGAAGGATAATTATGTCTTCTGGGTAATTATCAGCATACTTGCGACTAGTCTGCCAAATAGACACACATATTGGCTTGCAGAATTGTGATGTTGCCAAACAAAGCTGCTAAACCAGGGCTAATCTAGCTATAAATTGCCTTTTTTATGTGATTTATCAGTATATCTCACTGCAAGCCACACCCATCTACTCGCATACATCCAAAAACAAGTGAACTCCCCCCAAATTTCCCCATTTACTAAAGAACCGCCCTTGGTTCCGAGTAAATCTGCACCGTCTCCCTCTCCGAATCCATCGGACTCCTCGGCCGCACACACAGCACATTCGTAGGAAACACCTTCTCATGCATCCTCCTCACCGCCCTCGGATGCGCAAGCAACAGGCCTAACCTCTCAATAGGCCGCAGCCTTTCCAGGTCTCTCCTAGGCACTGAAATGGACACTGTGTGCGCCTGGACTCGGGCGGTGTCGAGGAGGTGACGGACTGTGTCGTACATCACGTCTTCGGCTTTGCGGGTTTCCAGTTGACTCTGGGAGCGGCCTATAGCCCGGACACGTGGTAAAAGCTGGAAATACAAGGAGTCTTTCAGTCCTTTGGTGGACTTGGGCAGCTGCTCCAGACGCAGGAACTCCCGCTTGCAGGAGGACAGACAGTCCTGGAAGAACTGCTCGCAGGTGATTTCCTGCAGGAAGAAAGTGCCCTGCAGACTCGCGAAGTCTCTGGCTTCTTCGCGGACTGAGGCCAGACTGCTTCGCAGTGTCTTCGCCTCTTCTCGCATATGTGGCTTGGGACTAGGGGAGCAGGACAGGCTGAAGCCGGAGACTGTGGGAGCAGCTGTGAGTCCAGAAGGAAGTTGTAAGGAAAGGGACAGATTTTCTCGACTTAGGGATAAAAGCTGCTCCCTGAGCGCAGCTATTTCCCCTCTGCTTTCCTTCACTGTCGCTTTGTATTCCTTCGCACGGGCGATTAGGATCTGCTGCTGTCTTTCCAGCGTTTCCGTCTGTTTGTTGCCCTGCTGGATCTCAGTGTTCACAGTGGCGAGTTGTCGGTTGCCCGCAAGTTCCTGGTCAAGTCGGGACACAGTGTCCATTAGGACTTGGTGTTGGTCGGAGGCTGCGCGGATTCGCGAGCGCATTTTCTGCTCCATAATGATGGTTTTGCGGCCTACGGCGCGGGCTATCATTGGCTGGAGGTGGTCGCTGCTGTAGCGCAGTTTGTCGTTTACTTCGGATGCTGGGCGCAGTAATCGAGGCACGTCTTTGTGAATAGTTTTCTTCGGCTGTTCTTCAATCTTCGAGAGGCGGAACCCCCCATCCTTCCACACTACATCCTGCAGTAAGGCAGTTGCCAGCGTACTCATTCTTCGGTTTCCCCTGAAATCCATAATTATCCGCAGTCTATACTAGGTACATCAGTGCTTCTGACTATGCGCCTTAGCCTGGCTTTAGCCTTGAATTGGGCTGTCTCTATGACTACTTTGCTGGGAGAAAAGTGAGTTAGGCAAAAATTACCTTTATGCGCCTTCTAATTTAAATCGCGGACATACTGATAGGAAAAGTGGCACAACCGCCTATTTAAGCTTACTTTCAACCCCTACAATCCTATATCTGCACCAGTCAGAAATATCAGTCTTTTCTCGTATTTCCAGGCCAAAGTCTCTTATAATGGACATCAAGGCTGCACTTCGACCTTTCGTCCAAAGCAGCCTCACAACTAGCAGTCTTCCCAGGCCTTTCAGCTGCACACACAGCTAACTAAGACCCAGTGGCAGTTACTATAAATGGACTACCAAGACGACGAAGACCTCGAGCCTTTCCGCCTCCAACTCTCCAACCTGCAAGAAGAAAACGAAAAGCTGCGCAAAGAAAACGAACTCTTCGAGTCTTACCTCGGCCGCAACGGCCAAAGCGACATGGTGGAGGAAGAGCAGGGGGAAGTGCAGGGAAAGGGCAAAGGGAGAAGAAAACAGCAACAGCAGGAAAAGCGCACGCTTACGATTGATGAGAAAAACGAAATTGCGAATGCGGAGTTGGAGAGTTTGAAGGAAAACATACAGAAGGGGGAGGAGGAGTGTGAGAATTTGCTGGATGTGTTGAGGGCGATGTTGGATGATATTGATATGACGATTGGGGAAATCAAGAGAGAAGCCCACGACTTCAAACGTGAAATCGTCATCGGCGCCGAAAACCCAAAAACAGGGAAAATCATCGCAGAGAAACTAATCAAGTACATCGAAGAGAAAATGAATCAAAAGGACGCTATAATCGACAAATTCAAGCAAAAGAACTACCAACTCCAACAACACATCAACAAGGCCGAGAAGCAAATCAACCTCAAGAAGAAAATGAGCGACGACCTGAAATTCATCGACTTCCACCAGCTGCAAATCGAGAACCGCAAACACGTCAAAGAAATCGAAGAGCGGAACAAGAAACTCGTCTCTCTGAAAATGACCACAGGGAAAACAGTGTCCAGACTGAATGACGAGAAGAATAAATTGGCTAAGGAGGAAAAGGAATTAGCGGATTTGGCTGCTAGCATTGAGGAAGCGAAGAGACAACTGCAAGGGATCGAAGTCGAGTCCACGGAAGTGAAGAAGAAGGAAGACAGGGCGCAGTTGGAGAACAAGCGACTGAAGCAGCAGCAGGAGAGGCTGGAAAACATGCCCAGTGTGATGGGGTATATTGCGGTGAATGAGAGGCTGAAGGAGAGGTCGAAGCAGCTCAAGAACATTGAGCGGAAGATGGACGTGCTGGCTCCGAGCTTCCGCAAGGCGGCAAGGACACTGCACAGTGGACAGTCTCTTAGTCAGGATGCAGAACAGCCTTAACGATGGACTACGCTAGCAGGTGAACGTGACTAGTGTGCGTCCCATTTGCAGTCCCACCACTTCCTGCCTGTCGAAGTAGTAGCTTGCGACCTGCACTACCGTCCCGAACCTGCTATCGCAGTCCTGGACCAAGAAGCGTCCAGCTTCGAACTTGAGCTTGGCGTGGAGTCGAGAGACAGTGCCTGCGGGCAGCATTACGTCGTTGTCATGACTGCGGCCTAGAGTCGCTTCTTGTCCCCGCTCTAAAGCCACTGAACAGAGCAAGTGGAAGTCACTGCCAGTCGCTTGAAAGACCACATGAGGCTTATCAGAGGCCGGCAGCTCCACGACGTAGAGCCGCCGGCCTCGTTGATCCAGCACAGGCGGAATGTGTGCTCTGCAGACTGCACACTTCAGCTCCTTCCACCCGATAGTCACAGCCTGTGGAGTGGACCGAGTGTGCAAACTGCCTTCCAAACTCCTCCTCAAACAGCTGAGGTGGATGTACCGCATAGACCCGGAGCATAGACATGGCGCTAGTAAAGGGTCCTGCCCTGTACTCACATCTGAGTAGCAAACTCGACATACTTCATCCGGCCCCAAACTCGGCTCGTCACAGGGCAGAGTCCGGTCTTCGTCGTCTGAATCCGAACAAACTTCAATAGTCTCCACTACGACTTCGCCCAACTTCACCACATCTCCACGCACAAGTGAGTGACACCCTTCCTTCAAGAACTTGGTGGAGAGCCAAATTCCGTCACTCGAGCAGTTGCTGTCCACGAGGACAGAAAAGCCGGCTGTGTGGGCGGTACCAGTTTCACGGTGTACTTTGGCTAGTACATCTGTGTAATCGCCTATATTGGTGACCGGGCGGATTTGATCACCAGTGCGGACCAGGTAGTAGTCCGACTGCAACTTGTAGCTGCTTGTGACATGGCCGCGTGCATGGTAATCAAACAGATCCTTGCTTTGTGACTGCCAGGTGTGCGCCTTCAAGGCCAGACTGCGTGGTCGGTACTAGGAACAGGGATGGCTCATATCGCTTTTCCAATTACTGTCATCTAGAAGCAACACTCTCGGTGCGACCTTGACGTCTCTTCTTTAGTCCTAGCAGTGAAGGGCGTTTGCGTCTGTGTGGTCTTGTACTGCGGCTTCATGCTCCAGTACGGGTTCGTCTGGTACTTATCCTCCGCAATTACTTCATGGTGAACAGCCCTCACTAGCTCCTCCACTGCGTCCTGCACGAACCCCATCAGCGCATAATTCATCCCCACAATGCGCCAAAGGAGGTTCAGTTTCCGCATCGCAGGAGAGGAAAACTTCCGAATTCCTATGCGAATTTCATCATCCATACTGCTCATTATATTCCGGGAGACATCCATCAGTTCGAGAATCGAGGAAATCGGAACTACCTTGCTCAGCTCCATTATCAGCGTTTCATTCAAAATCGCCTGTGTGCGAGCCAAGAAGTTCAAATTCCCAGTGATCACTTTCTTATGCGACTCGAAGTAGTCGTCCGAAAGCTTGTTTTCAGTCAGTGCATTGGTGGATTTGTAAACCTCTATCAGCTTTTCCAAGCGGTCTTTCTCGCTTTTGGAGACTTCTATAGCCTTGAGCTGCTTTGAGTGGTTGAGTTGGTGTTCCCCCAACTCCGCGTAAAGTTGCGCTTTCTTCTGGATGGAACTTTCGTACCTGGCGTGCAGGTCGTTGAGTTGGTTTTGAGTGTCTTGCAGTTTGATTTCCATTTCCTCGATGGGGTTTGTTGGAGGTGTAGTTGGGTGGCTTTCCCCTTCTTCGTCCTCTGCCACCCCTGCATTGTCCTTGGCTTGCTGTAGCTTTAGCTGCTCCTGCAGGACCGAAACTGCGTTTCTGAGGCTTTCTAGTTCTGGTTCCGATTCACTAATTTCAGTCGATAAAGCTGCGGCTTGCTCGAGAATTCCCTCAATTTTCCTTTCCAGGACCCCCAACTGGTCCTTCTGACTTTGGATGTCTGTTTGGATCTGCGCCATTTTCGCAGTGCTTTCAGTGATCAACTTCCCAATGCTCGCATTGATCTGCGCAGTGGTTTCAAAGGGCTGTTTCGAGTCCGCTTCCGTCATATCCAGGAAAACCGCTGCTTCCGTTTCCGTCAGTTTCTTCACGTGATTCGTGAGTCTGCGCTTCAGGTCCCGGTTGTCCTCCTTCAGCAGCTTCATTTCCGAGATATCCAGTCTCGCCATCACCAACTCCAGCGCTTCGTTCTTTTCGTCTTCCAGGCCGGTGAGCAGCACAGTACGCTTGGTGGAGTCGTACCACGGGAGTTCCGGGATCAAGGTGGGCTGGTATACAGTGGTGTCGGGCAGAGAAAGCTGGTGGTGGGTGTTGTCCCCCCATGCGAAGACTTTGCCTTTGATGCCGATTGCGAAGCTCATGTCCTTGTCTGCGTAGATGTGGCAGATTTCGTTCAACTTGTTAAGTCGCTCAGGCCGTCTTTGCATCATTTTATCTGCGTCTTCGGCGGAAACTCCGGGTTCGGATGCGAGTTCGGACACTCCGAGTTGACCCTTAGCGTTATATCCCCAACTCCACACGAACAACTGCGCCTCCAACGCCAAGACATGGTCGTCCCCACAGCCCACTTCCACGATTATAATCTTCGTGAATATCGGAATCAGCAAGGGCTCGGAGTCCTTTTTGCCTATAGGAATCTTCACTCTGCCTCGAGCACTAGTAGGCTTTCCCCAGGAATGGAGCTTGCCGGAGTTGGTCAGCATGTAGCCGTTGAAGCGAGTCCAGCGCAAGAGGAAGAGCTGGTCGCCTTCGAAGCGCTTCACTGAAGGGTTGAGGGCGCATACCTCGGTGAGCTGCTTGCAAACCACGCAGGCCATTATTTCAGTTACTGCTGGCATAGCCAAAGCTGCATAGCTAGTCCTAGTTTGGACTGGGAGGGACGAGCGACTAGTATGTCTTTGCATAGACTGGGCTAGGATAGGCTTTTGTCTATTGATAAAACAACTGAGTTATGTGCACTACTAGCGATACATTTGAAGCAGATTCCCACTATTCAATTCCCAACTAGTCTCAAAGGCGTCTACACGAAAGGACTCACACCCGCTTTCTGCTAAGCTTAATCACTACTGAGGAGTGATGTAGGCCGAAGCAGGGACAATCACCAGGCTCGACAGCCACTTCTTCCCCTCCCTGACTACATACGTCTGCACAGGCGCATTTCCCCCTCTCGGCACCGAAACCACTTGAACGCCCTTACGAATCTGTAGACATGGCAGGCAAATATGGACGTAGTCAGGCGCTTGTGCAGTTACCAACTCTGCACCTGCAATTTCCACACTTGAGGAGATTTCCAGTTCGACACTAGTCTCATGCACTTCTCTGAATCGCATCGAAATTCTGCTAAATTGCGGCAATTTCGCTTGCAAGAATCCTTCAAGTGCAGTTATCCTCGCTTCTGTCTGAGCGACTTCTTGCTGCATGGCAGAAGCAGCTCTGGCGATTTCCTGTCTCCAGGCTTGCAAGTCTTCCTGAGTAGTTCTGAGGGCGGATTGGAGACTTTGGCAGGTCGCTTGACTGGGCAGAAACAGTTTCGCGGAGTCCACTTCCTGCTTCCTAAGTTCCAGTTTCAATACAGAACTCGACACAGTTTCCAAGTCTTTAGTTTCGATTTCGGCCATAATATTCTTCAAACGCTGTTCTAAGTCGCTCCACAGGGTTACGATAGAGGCCAGGAGATGGGCGTGGAAGAGAGGTCTCCGTTTCAGTTCTTCCAGCTTGGCATTGACTGCTGGCTCTAATGTGACTAGAAGTGCTTTTGCACTGGACTTGAGGACTGATTGAGGCTTGTTGTGGTCGATGAGAAGGCCTTTGGTTGGGTCGAAGGATATCCCTTTTTTCATATGTCCTGCGAACAAGGGTTGGAAAAAGAGCGTATTTGCCGACTCCCACAGGCTTTTGCCCTGCTCCGCATAGGTGAACTCCAAGTGCGAAACCTCCATACAGGTCTCAACCTGCCTCCCCTGCGTAATCATAATCGGTACATCCCTCCTCCTCAGCCTAGCCGCCACTCTCGACATCACCTCCACAGGCAGCACACAAATCACCGAGTCCTCCACACCACTGCACACCCCACTATCCACCCTTCGCTTAAACTCCTCCACAGTCTCCGTATATGCGAACTTCTGTACCGCCGCAGTAGGGAACTGCCTGCTCACTTCCGCTTCCGCAGCAGCGAACTCAGCAGCAAAGCTCTCGCCTGCGTGTATGCAGTCCCACTGAGCAGTGGCTTTCACTTTGAGTCGGTACTGCTGGACGAGGAGGGCGGAGAGCTGGATGCACTGCAGGTCGAAAGCGGTTTCCAGGCGCCAGCCCAGGCCTGCGAAGCTGGCGGGAGACAGGGGGAGGAGGGAGGGAAGGGCGGAAAGGCGAAGGGAGGAGTCAACAGGACAGACGTAGAGTCTATATTTCTCCATGCTTTATAGATACCAGGGTAGGAGCAGGACATTAACTCGGAGAATGATAAATTGGAAGGGCGGAGAGAGGGAATTGATGCGATTCAGGGGAAATTTGCAAATACAAGGGAGTGGAGTCGCTAATTCTCATATATTGCCTGGATGGATAGAGGCGGAAAGTTCACTTTACGGTATTTTCCGCAAGCAGACCCTGTAGTGCCCTAATAGTCTGCTCGCAATAATGGAAAACTCGGGACTTTACTTCATCGGCCGCTGCAGCAACCCTAACTGCGCCTTCTTCCGCCGTGCTACGACTCTCTACATCGGCAAAGGGCAGACTTTCGACTTCATCAAAGAGCGGCGCAAGTGTATGTGCGGCAGCTGCTACAGTCCTTTGACAGAGGTGATAAGTGTGCTGTTTTTCAGCTGCCGCTGGTCTTATAGTGGCCGACTTATTAGTGGGGAGAGGCGGAGAAGCGTCCAGGAGCAGAAAGCAGGCGGGTTTGAGTACTTTCCTGGAGAGCTGCAGGAGCTGCCGTGGAGGTGGCTGAAGTTCAGCATAGCGGAGGAGGGTGGAGTCAGGAGAAGGTTCACTCAATCCTCGGAACCAGCCAGTGCTAGCGTCCAGACCGACTTCGACCTGTCGTCCCACACAGAAACCCATGTGATTGATGAAGAACTTGTGGATACTCTCCTATCCACTGAGAAGATGTACCAAGAGAAGTACAGGGCACTCAAGCAGGTACTGTCTCGTAGGCGTCGCTAGCCTCCATAGATAAGGCTTTAGCACATAGGTGGGGGTGATAGGGAGACTGGGATATATCGGGGGAGATGGAGTGGTTAGGGAGTCGGGGAAGTGGATAAGGAAATGGCTTTTGAGAGGAATTTGGGGTTTTCATAGTGGAAATACGCGAGAATGAGGAATCACAATAGGAAGGGTTTAGAACCCGTTTCTGTGCAAATTGCCTAACACCCTCTATAAACTAGGAGAGAAAAAGAGAAATTACCAAGTGTCTCGTAGCTGATATAGTCAGAAAATATACAATTTCTCACTCCATTATAGGATTGCTGAAGTCACTGAAGATGAAGCAGCTGCTAGCCAAGGGGGAATTAGCAGTATGTAGGAAAAGAGGTATATAGAGCCTGTAAGCTAGGCAGGCCTAGCTGCATTCCACACCTCCCACAGCAATCCCTCTACATGAACCTGATCTTAGCCTGGAAGCACTGTAAGTGTTTCCTCTTTAAAGTCTCCAAGCAATAGCGGGCGGCTTAGGGATGCCGCTAGAAAGAACTACAAACAATGAGACGAATAGGTGCAAATTGGCCTGGATTGGATGCAGAACTCCATTTCCGTTTATCTCTAAGGTCTCCTCACTATTGCTTTAAATAGAGCGATAAGCAAGTGGAAATTACCGAATCAGCAGATAAAACAGGCGGATGTATTGAGGAAATTAGATAGAAAGAGTCTAAACAAGTGAAGTAGGGACGATATTGACTTGAAAATACTCCTAGCACAGCTGCAGCCAAGGAATGCCGAACTGCCACTTTGAAACCCACAAAAGACTTGAGCGAATCAGGGAAGGAAAACAGCAGTTTATCTGAAATCACGGAAAACTAAGCTTAAAACCACGATCCCTGACAGACTATATTCAGCGAAAGATGGGAAACAACCCTCCGAATCCTAATAACGCTGCTATCGATTAGTCCCTACATCCCCGCTTTCCCTCTAGTCTACAATATGGTCGAGCAGCTCGAATTCGAAACCAACGTCCTCGAGCAGTCCATGCACTTCTTCGAAACTCGCCTCGAGCAAGAATTCACAGACCTCGAAAAGCGCCTCCAGGAGACCGACCAGCAGCTCTCCCAGTCCTTTGCAGAAGTCCAAAAACAGATCGAAGCAATCGCTCAGACCCAAAAATTGCAAGCGACTGGGACGGAAGCGGAACTGGACGCTGCGATTCAAGCAGCTGAGTTGGTGATTAGTAGAGGGGGACAAGGACTGGAACAGATGCTAGAGCCGGGGAGTAAAGCCGCTGTGGATGCTTTTAGGAAGCAGCTGCAGAGTGCAGTTTCCCTGCTGGAAAGCTTCGGGGAGCAGGAAATGGCACAACTCCGAGGGGTCAAGGAAGAGGCGAGTGCATATGTCAAAGAGCAAATTGTGCCGTATGGAGCGTATATGGAGCAGTATGCGCAGGAACAAGAAACTGCGAAAACTCAGCTTATGCAGCAATTAGGCTACCAGTAGGTCTTGAGAAAGCCTAAAATCGCATCTTTTGACGATTATGAGTCTGCAGAAGGCGAAAATAGCAGTAAAAACTGATTTGCGCAGTTCTTATAGTTGCCTCTAAGCCGCTTTTCCCTCCAAATCCCTGCAGCTGCACATACTTCAGCAGTAAATAATGCCCTATTGCCCTTTTCAAAGCTGTTCGAATAAAATTCCCGTCTGGCTAAGGCAGGATCAGGTGTAAATCCTGCCTGAATCGTCACTTCCGCCTACACAGAGCCCACTTCCATCCCTGCAATTTCCGCCATCCATAGGGATAATGGAAGGCAAGGAAGTGGTCGTCTGCTTCGGAGCCTCCCTGTCCATCCTGCAAGCCAGTGACTACCCCGACCTGCTCCGTCAAGCGCGCAATACCATCCCAGGCCTGCCCGCCGCCTTCCACCTGACCAGTGCCAGCAGGAAGATCAATAGTGAAAGTGCCTTTCAGAGCCTCAACTGTGGGCAGGGGAATATGCTGGTTGTGACGGAAGAGAAGCAGGGGAGGAAAATCACTAAGCGGAAAAAGGGGAAAACGGGGGTGATTACGGATATACCCAGAGTCCGACTATCCAATCTCGCCTATATAAACCAGCAGAAGGCGAAAAGGCCGGATGTAGTGGAAGTGCTGGAAAGCGTGCCTGAGGAAGTCCGCTGTCCCATCTGCCTGGAAAGACTGCGAAAGCCTATGAAGGCCAAGTGTGGACATATCCTCTGTGAGGCCTGCTGGGACCAGACCCTCTCCCACGCTTTAGAATGCCCGCTGTGCAGAAACCACGTCCGCAAAAAGACCCTTCGAACCGTCTAAATCCCTTACAATTAATCAGAACCAGCCTACTTCATTAGTTTCATAGGAGCGCCTTTGAGGGGCGGCAAGTGAAAGGCTTGAGGGATGCTCCAGGCCCATTGAGGCGGCCTGAGGTCGGCTTTGGAAGCGTTCTTGCGAGTGACGCAGCGGCTTTTGACCACAGGCGGCCGACAGAGGTCGGGAGAAGTGGGTAAGTCTGTGTTTACCAGCAAATTCGGGTAAAGAGACGCTCTTCGCTGCTGGATTTGCTGCATCAGTCCCGCTTTGTCGAAGACAGCGGTGCCTTTGCTCCTGCTCAAGTCACAAGACTGCTTCCCAGGGATGTGGAACAGTCTGGACTTGGAAAGGACGGAGGACTGGAGGGGTCTGGCTGTGCCTTCAGGCGACCAGGAGGCGGCGCAGGCAGAGTTGCGGGTCGCTTGGTCGCTGGCTCGCACGAGCGCCAGGGTGCAGTAATGCTCAAGGTCCGCTGAATCCATATGTTAGGGTTTCTTATGGGTAATTGTCTGTACCAGCTGCTTGCTTGGGAGTAGGAAGAAGTGCATTTTGCCTAATAGTGGAAAGTACTGAAAAGGCTCCATTTCCCCGCAATTTAGCATACTAATTCCTCACTTATCAAGCTTCAGCCCTATACAAATATCCCTCCCCGCCAAAACGCCTCTTTCTGCAGAAACTAATAGTCCTAGTCTCTATTGACGAACAGCTCCGCATTCGCCCTCACGAAATCGAAGTGCTTCTCCATCAAATGATTGAAATACGCATCACTTCTAAAGGCCTCCTTATGCGCCACACAGAAAAACTCCTTAGCTTCGCAGGTGAGGGTATGAAGGTCCAGCTTGCTGGCCTCGGTGACCACCCCACAGCGGCAGGTTACAGGGATGGAGTTTAGGAGGCTCTGGAAAAGCTCTATTTCTGCGTCGGGGAAGGAGTCGGGGAGGCTGTGGTCGCGCATACATTGGCGACATATGAGCTCCTCCGTAGCATGATTCACCCTCGGATTGTACACAATCCGCCTACAAACTGTGCACTTCAGCACTTTCCAGGCCAACGCGAGCAAAGACGCCTCATCTATGTGCATTCCCTGCTCAGTTTTAGGCGTCAGCAGGTTCATTTGCTCCAAAACAGCCCGGAAAGCAGGCAAATGCTGCTTGGAAGTGACGATAACTGCAGTAATGCTGCTTTGAGTGAGGGCCTGCAGGGCCTGCACGACAGCGAAAGTGCCTTTGGTGGGCCAGTTGGGCTGGAGACTGGTGCTGGGAGGGGAGAACAGGACGCTGAAAACCGCGTTTTGCGCACAAATGGAGATCACGTTGTACACTTTGTCCATCCACTCCTGGTCACAGTCCGGACTATCCACCCTCTGCACCAGCCAAAAGCCCTTGTCTATCACCACCTGTCTGAGTTCCTCGTCCATCTCCTCTCCTTTCCACCGCTTCCTCCCCAGTTCCGCCACTCCGTCACTGTCTGCTTCGTTGTACAGCAGCGCGTTCACTTGCAAGGCGGAGTAGCAGGCTTCGGAGAAGGTGGGACGGAGTGTGGTCACGAGGAGGTAGGACTGGAGCACTGGGCAGATGAGTTCTTCCATGGTGGAAATTACACTGCGGCTGAAAAGCAGGTATTAGGAGAATAAGCAAGGGAGAAGTGGACCTACATCTATAGGTCCCTGGCTACTCCATACCCCCTTCGCTCTCAATCCTCCCAGCATTCCCATGATTCCTTCAATTCCCACAAACCACCCAATAACTCTCTATTTCCCTCTTCTAGTCAATAATTCACACCTACTCAGTCCTGTCTCCATAATTGATTTATTTCCCACCCTCAGTTCCTAGTACTGTTTCTTAGCGCCAGCATGTAAACAGTAAAAATGGGACATTGCTTCGGTAAACCTGCTAAATTAACCCCAATTCCTTTGCTCTCGTCAGTCCCCGTACCCAACAACACCCTTCTCCCTCCTATTCTGGCTTCTCTGATTTCTATGCACCGCTCGCAGACTACATCTGTACGCGAAAGCGTGACGAGTATGAGAGTGGGACAGGAAGAGGAAGCGGGCACAGTGAAGACTATGGTCAGTTGGCAAGAAAGACAGGACTAGTTGGTACACATAGGTCTTACTGAGTTAGCAGAATTCAATTCTATAGGGACGGGAAGGAATGTGCATCTTTCTGCAGGTGACGCTCACACTAGTTCCCCGGTCCTGTGCCCTCTACCTGCTGCTATTAGCGTATTCCTACCTTTCCCTAGATACTTACATCCGAGACTAACAATTCACATCCATACAGCCTTACATTCAAGTCAGCTCTGCAGTCCGACTCAGCTTTCCCGTCACAAAAAGCCTCACAATGACAACCCACATATTGTCATGCAGTAGTGCAATGTGTACCCCACTTGGTCCATTTTCTCGCAATTCCTAGACAGTTTCCGCTGAATTTCAAGGAAAGTCTCACTAGAGAATCCGAGGCGTGCATAGAGGTAAATTTAACACTTTATGATAAAGGCGCAGTCACTGCTTTCAATCCGCACGACTCGTTCTTTCCTCGAGAAACAGACGTGTCTCTCTCCCACCAGCGAGTACGCCCGAACTGCGCTTTCCCCTAGACAGAAGATAGAGGCGCAGCACGACCTGGAACACCTAAACCGGAAGTCCTTAGACCTCAAAGCTGCAGAGAGGAAAATCTGGTGGGACGAACAGCGGTACGTCAAGTCTCTGGCCGCCCGCACTGCCAAAGACCACGACAGGCAGGAAATCGAGTACAGAGCCGAACAGCGCAGGAAGGCAATTGTGTACGACCGGCAGATCGACCAGTTGCGGAAAGCGGAGGAACACGAGAGGAAACTCAGAGCAGTTCAAGCTGTAAAGACCCATAAAAGTGCAGTGAAAGAAGAAGACACGGTGAAATCGAAGGATGACTTTCAAAGAACTGTAAGGGCAATTCAGCGTACGAAGAGTCAACTAATGGTCAAAGCGCAGGAAGACACTCGGTCTCGACACCATGCAGAGTTGCAGGAAAACCTGGAAATGCTGCAGGACAAAGTAACAGCCAGGAGACGGTACAGAAAGATGGAAAGCAGTGTGGAGGAGGTGGAGCGAGATTACGCTCAGGCGAAGACTTTCGAAGAGAAGTTGACGGAGCAGGAAAGACGACTAGCTCTGGTCAAAAGCGAGCTGAAGACAGCGGAGTTGGCCACTAGAGCCAGGAAAAGCCGCAAATAGCTTATATTAGACACTAGCAGCAGTCCTTTGTCTGCATTACAGTGTATTGGCATGCTCACTGTTGGCACAAGCCTAAGCCATAGCAACAGGTTTGGTGTGTTTTGGAGCTTGGGGAGTAGTGCTGGTACAGGGAAGAGCACTGAAGCAATAGAGCTGTAAACCAGTCGAACTAACTAAATCTCTCAATTGTTCCTCTCTTTTAATGGAGGGGACGGGGTTTGGGCTGTGTTTGCGGAAGGAGGGGAAATAAGCGCGTTAGCTTATATGCAATATAGCAAGCAGCTTGAGACTGCTTCGACCTGTTTTTTCTCTTGATCTCTGCACGGGTCTTAAATAGGCCACAACTGAAATTGCATATTCACTAGAAATCCATTAATTGTTGGTGAAATTCGCTTAATATACTAAAAAACGCATTCTAACGCAAAAAGCCAATTTTCTCTATAAAAACCACGAAAATCTCTCCAATCCTAGCCAACCCCCACCCATCCCCTTCTCCCTCTCCACTGCAATCTGCAACTTCCAAGGGGGAAAGCCAATAATTCCGGCGACTATAAAGGAAAATACAAGGGAAGTGACCTAGGCTAGGACTAATGTACAGGGCGCAACGCCTCTTCGCAGGAACTGCAAGTGGAGGTTTCCGAGATGCTGCTGAGTTGTTGGAAAGACTCGTCTTTGGACAGAGGGTTGTGGAGGGGACGACTTGGGGGTCGCTTGAAGCCGGGAGAGGGAGTTTTCTTATAAGGAAGGCCGAAGAAATCTGGGCTTGGACGCCGTCGAGTGGACGAAAGCACTGGCAGCGTGAAGATGCGAGTGAGCTCGTCCTGGACCTGTTGTTCTTCTCGAGTGCTGGGTTCCTCCCTGGGGCTGCGCACGGGTAGAAAAGGGTTAGCCCGCTTGGCCTTGATGAGCGGTAGAGCCACTGTGCGAATGGGTCTGGGCGCAGCCAGCTGACTACGGCTGTGCATTATATTGCTGTAACAGTGGACACTCTCATACATTGCGTGCACTAGCACTGTACTAAGGATCAAAGGACTACGGCTACTGTAGGGTGGCTTTTGGGCTGGATGGCTGGGTGATTAAGGACAAAGTCTCCTTTTCTAGTAAAAAACAGATTACATCATTTGTTTGTCACTCTGCAAAGCGATGGTTTTCGCATTGATTGCAGGACGTGCATTCATGTTTGCAGCCAGGACAACTCAACTAATTATAGAAACACTGCCTTTACAGATGAAACGCTGGTGACGGGAATGATGCTATGAGAACTGAGGCTCAAGACAAAGGGCCAAGCCGGTTCGGCAGTCGCTACAGCCAGTCCAGCCGCAGCAGACATAGCCACTCCCACCACTCCCACAGTGACTGCAGGCCGGGACGTGACAACAACAGGAGTGAAAACCGCTCCAGAAGGAGCAGGTCGCCTAGACCTGCATCCATGCGGGTTCAGACCAATATAGAGCCTCGGCCTGCGCAGGAATATAGTGACATGTGCGGGAGTATATCGCAAGGGTTTCCCTACATGCTGCAGACTTTAGCAGTTCGGGAAAGCACATGGGTGGAAATGCAGACAAACGGCTCCATTCAATGCAGCAAAGACGTGATTTCCTGTGTGCAGCTTTTAGCCCTGCAACTCGCAATTGACATCCACCCCTATTTCCTGGAACACCACAATCAGATACTGAATGCTGCAGAGCCGACCTGGCAGAAGTGCGAAGAGGAGGACTGTGGGCAGTTCTACCACTTCGCTGTGCACAAAGAAGGCAGCTGTCTATACGCTGTGGACTTCCTGCAGAACAGGACTGAAGCCTGGCCGTACGGAGTCCGGGTCTGCGGGTTGGACCGACACTAGCTAATTCCATATTGAGGTTGAGGGTATATAGTAGGGACTTACGCATATGCTGCCGCCTATTAATAGACGCACTTACTCGGAACTGCCCCATTTCACTGCCAGTGCAACACCTGCGAGGCTGGATGACCAGTCCTTAGCCAGTGACCAGTTCAAGACCATTGACTCCACTGCGGCTTTTCTGACGTTTCACGGCCGGCGCAAGAAGAAAAGCAGCTTTGGGACGAGCAGTGGACGATTGGCACTAAGAGGACAAAGGTCGATAAGTCTTGAAACGCTCATTGCCAAGTGCAAGGAATCAATCAGAGAGGAGGACGATGCGATGAAAGTGCAACTTGCAGAGGCGCAGACTCGGATTCAAGGCATGCTGAGGGACCTGACGCGCAGACCGAAGGAACTCAACTCCTATGCTAGTGTCAAGAGCCGTAAGAAGTTCCTGCAAGAGCAGGACTACATCTCTCACGAGTCCGTCCGCAAAATGCTCATCGACAACCGCATGAAATTCAAGCGAGCCCGAGTGATGGCAATTGGGAACTAACTTTCCAGCCTAACAGTTAACTGTGCCTCCAGCGAGTCTGCAGGTGTGCACTCATATTCTAGGTGAGCGGTACAACTAGCCATTTGGAAATCGCAGTTCTGTGTGTAGAAATCGAATGTGGTTCTTTGGGGAGACGGAAGTCGCTGGAGTCCGGGCAGAGGGGATATACCAATAAGGAGTTCGAGCACAGGGGAACGCCCTAGCATGCACCAGGTCGGGTTTCCTGTACTCCTCGAGTAGAAATAGTCTCTGCTTTGGGTCGCTTCAGGCCGGGGCTGGCGACTGCGCCGCTGACTGTTGCTTCTGGTGCGAGATACTCCTACGTGTTTAGGTCGGATGCTGCTGCTTTGAATTAGCACTGAGCCGAAAGTGGGAGAGCAAATGGCCTCTTGCTTGTGCAGGGCTTGCAGCTGAATCACTGGCACAAGTGGCGCCCTGAAAGGTCGGTCGTCTGCGGACAAATCTCGAGTCCGATACTTCCCTTGCATCAATTTAAATAGCGCTGTGGGTTTCCTTTGAAAGGGATAAACTGTTATTGGTATTTCGGCTGATCAGCGGAAAGTCTCAAAACGCAACGTTCGAATTTGCGAAATTACCTGAATTTGTTGTATGTTTTGACGGCAGAGAGGGTATGTGTTCTGCTTTTTATCTAAAAAATACATTTAAACTGGATAATAAAAGTATATATTATACTCTATTTAGCCTGGTAGAATTCAAATCGACTTGTGAATATCTAATCAATCTCTATTTTCCTCTGTAACAAAGCAATAATCCCCAATTTTCCATCCATTTCCTCCTACTTCCCCAAACTCCTGCCATTTCCCTGTCTGCCAATTTACTACACGACTTATGCCCTTCCCCTCTGTGTGCTAGTTGCTTTAGCAGCTAGCAGCAAGTCGAGTTTCTTGTCCAAAGCCTGCACTTGCGCCTGCACCAGCTCCACTTTCGAGCTGAGTTCCACGATTTCCTCCTCTCTACGGAAGCTGAATCGATTGAGTTGTATGCGTTCCAAACGGTGAATTTTTGCCTCCTTCGCAAGTTGGAATTTGATAGTGGCTTTGAGGTGTGGGTTATAGCGGGCGGAGTGGTATCTAAGTGCAGTGAGGATCAGCTCTGCAGAGGACCGCATGCCTCGAATGCGTAAGAAGCAGGTATGCTGTCGCTTGGTCAGGTCCATTCCGTCCTGTATGACAAAGACTATCACCGAGAACATCACAGCGCCCCAAGCCCCGGTCAAGGCGCAAATTACCCTGCCCAGGTTTGTATAAGGGTAGTAATCGCCGTACCCAATAGTCGCCAATGTCACTGCAGTGCACCACAGCGTAGTCGCATATGTGTTTAAGTCCATAGTCGCCAGGTCGTTAAAAGGCCGCTCAGCAAGGCGGAGCAGGTAGGCGATGAGTGGAATTGTAGATAGCAGGATTGTGGCGATCATGGCCATTGGGTACATTTTGAACAGACATTTGATGGAAAAGCGGATGTTGGCCTTCACGTGGTGCGGCTCGCAGATTTCTATGGCGAAGGAGTCTTGGAAAGGGACGAGTTGGAAGAGAGACCGGAATAGGAAGAAAAGTCGGATATACATGAAGAAGTAGGCGAATTCTCCACCTGTATAGGCCACTTCGGTGTCTGCGTACTCAGCCCCGCCCATCACAGTGCGGTAGTGCTGGGGCAGACGTATGCAGCCGCGGAGGTAGGGGTAGGGGAAGACCAGCAGCACCAGCAGCTCTAGGCCTAGGCCGAAGGAAAGGAAGCGGCGCTCAACCTTTTCCGGATTGCGGCCGATTGCCAATTTGCGATACTCGCGGTCGCGGAGGTCTTGAAGCTTGGCACTGTGGCGGAGTACTAAAAAGAAAGCCCCAACCACTGAAGTGATGAGCGTCACCCACCTCAACCCCTCCCCAATTTCCTCCTCCCTGCAATTCCCATGCGTCCGCAGCTCCGAATACCGCTCCTCATAGTCCGCTAGTGCAGCCACCAGTCCCATCATCGCCACACAGGCTAGCACTCCGTCATAAAGTCTCCAGCGCAGGAGCTTGCGAGGGGGAGTCCTGCCCGAGGACGGAGAGAGCAGCGGCTTGCTGAGGGACTGAGAGTCCGCCATAGTATGGCTATGGCAAACGGGTTGGTATTAGCAGAACTGGAATTGGCTGTGGAAAGGCTGAATGTGGCGAAGAAGTATAGAGGCTTGATTAGGGAAAAGACGAAATGCTGGAAAGCAGTAGGAGGAATGGAGTCTGGGGAAGTATGGGAGGTGGAAGTATAGTAAATTATTGGCAAACCTGACATGCGTATGGCAGTCCCTAGGCGATACAGGTGCTAGCCTTGGTAGTGGTCGCATTCTAGTCCTTTACCCCCTTTTTCCTTCGCCCTTCCTGATACTTTCCCTGTAGTATTGGGAATAAGTAATAAACTCGAGAGCGATTCTTGCCAATTTTTTCACTTTCAGTCTATTATATAAAACGGAAAAGCGACTTTTGGCGCTAAAATCACTGTCAAAAATCCGCATTTGAGCCCACTATTTGGGCCTACAAGTCCGCCAAAGCAGGAAACACATAGCCTAGTTAGCTAGCTGCCGCTGCATAAAAGCAGCCGAAGGCCTGCGGAAGACATGAGAGCAGCAGGGGAGGTTCTGAGAGACTTGGGTGAGTGGCGGGCGGTAGGAAAGCGGTCCTTTGGACGCCCATTTCCGCAGAATGGCGAGTTGAGTGTTGGTAGCTCGCGGATAAAGCAGGTGCATAAAGGAGGAAAAGTCCGCTTCTGCGTCCTTTTCAAGGCCTTTTCGCACTCTTTCGCTGGTTTTTCGACTGACTCCGGGAATTACCCATATGCGATTGCTGGCTTTGGGTCCGATTCCCGCCTCTACGTGTTTCTCAAAGACCCCCACCAGCTCCGCCACTCTTTCCTTCGTGACTTGCTCTCCATCTATGATGAGTCCTTTCCTGCTCCTGCGAGCAGGCGGGAGACTCAGGTGTTCCCGAGTGTCTCTGCTGGACTCGTTGAGGACTCGGAAGGTGCTGGGACAGTGGTCGATTCTGCTCATTCGACTGCTCTTTCGAGAGATGGCGCTGACGGAAACGGGGGTAAGGGGGGCTGTGGGCCTGTGGAAGGTAAAAAAGGGAGGCGGGAGTTTGGGCGTATCGCGAGATTTGAAGGCTGCAAAGGACTGTTTGAGCGGAGAAGCGTCAAAATGGTCCATAAAAAGGTCGAACTTCACCTCCGAAAGACTCCTAATTTGCCCGAAAGCCGAATTGACAGTGGTTATGATTGCTTTCGCTGGCAAACTGCTCTGTCCTGTAGCTTTCGCCAGTCCTCCAAACAGACTCATAGCGAATATCCCACATTCTTCTCGATTCAGTCCCTCAGATCCGTCGAAATCGAACAGTCCGAACAGCACTTTGCCCTTCGCTCTCCACTCTGCAGCTGCCAATAGGACCATTACGCTCACGTACTCCTGTATGTTGATGGTCCCTTTCACCTCGAATAGCTTTGCGAGCAGGATGAGCTGGTTGGGGGACAGGAAGCGATTGGCATGTGCGAATACGTCTAAAGTGATGTAGGGAAGGGATGAGCTGAGGAGATTGCAAGTGTCGTAGATAGAGCGAACGACTGCGAGCGGTTCTGAGTGAACTCTACTGTGAGTGAGAGGGAAAAGGTCCGGCAGCAGCGGCGCTGCGAAATCTAACGGGAGGCTTTCAACACTGCCCATATTTACGTTTACAGGTGTGACTGTTGAGCATAGCCCTCGAGTCCCTACTCTCTCGCATAAAGGACTAAACTAGGACTTGTGTCAGCCATTACAATGCTGCGCAGGTGCTTCAGTCAGTCCGCCAAAGTATTCGTGGACAAGCACACTCGAGTGATATGCCAGGGCATTACCGGGGCGCACGGCACGTTCCACTCGCAGAAGGCTTTGGAGTACGGTACGCAGCTAGTAGGCGGAGTAGTGCCAGGGAAGGGAGGCAGGACCCACCTAGGCTTGCCAGTGTTCGATAGTGTGAGAGAGGCGAAGGCACAGACTGGAGCTTTCGCTAGTATGATCTATGTGCCGGCTCCCTTCGCAGCCAAGGCGATTATGGAGGCTGTGGAGGCGGAGTTGCCGCTCATCGTCTGCATCACTGAGGGCATTCCCCAGCAGGACATGGTACGTGTGAAGGACGCTATGAAAGGCACGAAATCTCGTCTAATCGGTCCCAATTGTCCAGGCATCATCAAGCCAAATGAGTGCAAAATCGGCATAATGCCGGGGTACATCCACACTCCAGGGTGCATTGGCATCGTTTCCCGCTCCGGCACTCTCACCTACGAAGCAGTGGACCAGACCACTGCGGTGGCCCTGGGCCAGTCCACTGTGGTGGGCATTGGGGGAGACCCTTTCAACGGCACTAGCTTTGTGGACGTATTGGAAAAGTTTGTGAAGGACCCAGAGACAAAAGGCATTGTGCTGATCGGAGAAATCGGAGGGACTGGGGAGGAGGAAGCGGCAGCTTGGCTCAAAACCCATAACACAACGAGAAAACCTGTGGTTTCCTTCATAGCTGGACAGACTGCGCCGCCAGGCAAGCGGATGGGACATGCGGGAGCTATTATTTCCGGGGGAAAGGGAGGAGCGAAGGACAAAATCATAGCTTTGGAGGCTGCGGGGTGCGTTATGACCAATTCGCCGGCTCAAATTGGCTCCACAATGCTTGAAGTCATGAAAACACGGGCTTTAATTTAGCTTAGGGCCGCCTGTGTCGTAGTTGCGCCTGCTTTCCAATAGAAGCATTGTAATGAGCAGCTGTTCATTTCTTGCCTCTTTTGACTTGAAAAGACACTATGGCAGGCTCAGTGTTCGCTCTGCCTCGCTGCTACCCCGACTTCCCCACTCGACAAAGACCACAAGACATAGGCTCTCCAGGGCCTGGGAGAAGCAGGAACAGGGAGCCTTTGCCTGTGGCCTGGAAGCCGATCAACCAAGTTCGAGTCCGGCAGTTCCAGAAACAGATAGACACTATCAAGAAACTCTCCTATGACCTCAACCGCAACCCCCACGCTCCCAGAGGGAAATCAGACTTCGCAGACAAGGTACGTGCAGGCTGTGACAGGACTGAACAAGTGTCTGTAGGGGCGTTCCCCCGGGCCGACCTGCACAAACAGGCCCTAGGGGCAATCCAAGTCCTCAAGGGCCTTTTAGTCAGCCTGAACGAGAACTTCAGACTGGTCTGTGGGGACTCAGGCCAGTGGAGGGGTGGAAAGGACACTTGTCCTCTATGCAAGCAGCTAGTTCCTATAGGCAAAGAAGCAGTCTGCGGGGCTGTCAGTGGCCCGGAAGTCCACCTAGAAGGCAGGAAGTATGTCCAGAAGTGCAGAGCTTGTGGAGATTCCGTCCTCTGTGATAGGGAAGACCGGGGCTATATTTGCCTTCCCTGCGCCTGTGGAGGGCAAAAGCGTCCCCTGTCCGGTACTGTTTCCCTCTATTTGCCTTTCGATATAGAGGAAATCGACCCAAAAGACCAATATCGTGGGAACATCAAGGAAAGAGCCATTTCTTTGGAGAGAATCGCTAGGAAAGACACTCAAAGTGGCAATAAAAGGACTACCAGTGTCACTCGTATTCGAAATAGTCCTTCATTTCAGGTGAAAATAGGCGGAATTCCGCTATCTTTAGCTCCGGGCAGTCAGTTTATTCGCTTAATTCTCACTCGGAATTGGAGCGATTTCGTCCAATTTCCATCGATTTCTCCCAAATTGTCAGGTACCTCTTCCTCCCTCTCACCTGCCTATACTCCAGAAAACGACCAAAACCCAGATATATCCTTCAGTGAGGAAAACCCTGTCCCTGTACAAGCCAGCTCCCCCACCCTCCTAATCGAAGCCAAGCAGCTGCACATAACTGCAGAACGGACCCTAACCGCCCACCTCCAATTCACAGGGAAACACAGAGACCTGCTGCAGAGCAGTGAAGTCCTGCAGACACACACCTCCGAGTACATAGAAATACTACGGGAACTGGGGAAACTGCTGCTGCCTATTAGTCCGGAGGCGGTTTCGACCATGGAAATGTGTGTGAAGGGCATCGTTGTGCTCTTTGATGCGTGTTTGGGGGCCTTGGACCAGGCTTCTTGGCTGTCCCTTGGAGCCTTTAACCCTGGGAAGGGGAAGATTCCGGCTTTGGAGCCTCTTCGATCCCTGTCTTCCCAGACTTTCAAGCCCCCTCCCGAGTTGCCGCCCTCCCTCGCTTAGTAGTGTGACAATTATAAGCCTTTTTAGTCTAATAGCAGTGATTTAAAGCCACTGATGGCTAGTGGCAGACATCACCGCAGGGGCACAGTGGTGGACGTCCGCGAAGCAATGGGAGAAGCCGCGCCCAAGCTGAGCAAACGGAGACTTCTACACGGTTCTGTATTTCTACAGGCCAAGCAACTGGGCGGCGAGGAGTCCTCTTCCGAAGACTCCAGACAGTCAGAAGGCGACAAGGAAGTGATAGTGAGCGAGCTTTCCAGTCCTACGCATGACTCCACCCTGCAACTCACGTCTAGAGAGGAAACAGAGCAGAGCGAAGACGTGCCGAAGAGGCCGGGGAGACCAAGACCCGATAATGAAATTGCCATCAAAGCGGCACTGTTGAGACTGGTGCCGCTGCCGAAGCCCAGAGAAGCGGCCATTCACAGTGTGTCCAATTGTGTCAGTCGACATTTGTACTTGGAAGTCGCGGCTGGACGAGTGGTGGGAGTGTATGGGTTGGAGCGGACAGGACTGCGCAGACTGGTGGGAAGAGGACGAGACCTAGTGCCTTTGGCTCAGGTACACCGCTGGCTGCGTCTGGAAGGGCTGGGCTTTCGTCTGGTGCTCGGTTTCGAGTACCGGCAGGCGGATGCCTTCGAACTGTGATCAGTGGCTGTAATAGAATATGGAGAAGGACAGCAGTGTTGAGTTGGACCTGAACACTGCCTCTCTCGAGGATTTCGAGCGGGCCATGTGAGTGCCACACAGCCAAACCATCGATGCGCTTAGGACTGAAAACGAGGCCAAGGGCGACTTCCTAGAGGCAGACCGAGCCTACCAAAGAGTCCTGACTCTGCGGGCCCAGCTGCTCAAGCGCAAGACCGAAATGCTGGAATCCAAGCACACCTCCGAACGCGAGTCCCTGGAGGGCCGCCACATGGAAGAGTTCAAAGCCTTCAATGAGGAGTGGGAAGACAAGATGAATAAATTCAGAGAAGCCAGCGAGAAACAGAAGGCAGAGCTAGTGGCCAAGCAGGCGCAAGACTCTGAGGAGTACAGGAAGAAGCTGGAGGAAGACATTCCCACGCTTCCCAAGCATGCCTCCGGCTACCTCAACAACAAGCGAGTCCAGGAGTCGCTGGTGAGGCAGAAGAACTATAAGGATGCACACTTCGTGCAGCAGAAGATGGTGGACATGGAGGTGGAGGAGCAGGCGCACTGGGGGGAAAGCAGACTGCGGCAGATTGAGCAGTTCATGAACATCCTCAAGAAGCAGCAGGCCGCTGAAATGCGCGGTCTCGAGAAGAAGGTCCAGACCGGCTTCAGCGAACTAAAGAAAATGAAGGCGAAAGCGATGGAAGCCCTAATCCGTCGCTACCAAAACCTTAAGAAGGAACTGGCCAACCACCAGAAGATCGAAAAGAACAAGCTGGAAGGCAAGAGCACAAACGGCGCTACAGTGGACCTGAGAAGCACTCGAATGCTCTTCTCTGCTTCGGGGGCGCGCACTTCCAGCGCAGAGCTCCCAGCTCAACCGACGGAATAGATAAATCGTTCTTCTCAGGTAAAAATCGACTATTCGTATAGTGGACAAAGTCACTTTTCCCTGTATTTTCCCTATATCGGTCCTTAAAAGCTGCCATTTTGCACTATCCAGTGAAATCAGCTCCAGCCAGGCTTATCCATGTATGTGTTTAGCTACCCTGACAGCTCTGCACTGGTAGGCGTAGCAGGACTGTCGCCATACGGCGTCTTTACTCGCTTGCTGTAGAGGTCGTTCTGGGAGAGGTGCAGAGTAGGGACGAATTGCATTTTGCGGGAGTTGATAGTCTGTTGGTCCTGAGTGCGCTGGTCCTTTGGCTTCTGAGCGACTTCCTTGGGAACGCGGGGTATGCCCTGGTCCGCATTTTGACAGCAACCCATTATCAAACTCACTCCAGCCTAAGAACTAGCCTCAGAGCCCACCCTGGCCTTTCAGCCCTATCAAATATTTCCCATTTCCCTCTAAAATGACCACAAAGCGGCCTCAAACTTCCCCCCAGCCCCAAGTCTTTCTAGCCTCTCCACGACTGCCAACTCCCCGCAGTCCCCTAACCCCCTCAGCCCCTGTGTACTCCTCCCTGCAAGAGTACTCTCCCTACGCCCGCTCGGCAGCCCACCACTTCTATGTATTGGGCTTTCGAGCCCCGCTCGCTCTCTTCCGCAGGGAAACACATGCAGGCGTGCTGACTGCCAAGCCCAGGTCGGAAGGACGCTTCGACTCCAAGCAGTACTTGCTGAGGATGCTGGCGAGGAAGAAGAAGTCGCTGCTTGCGGATGTTGAGAAAACGATTGACTCTGCGTATAGAGGAAACCAGGGGAAAGAGGCGGTTTCCACCCCTGTTCCAGGAGTTTTATCCACGAAATCAGCGATTTCTCTTCGCAAGGCGAATAAAGGCATTTCCCTGCCACTAGCTTCCCAAAGACGGAGTCTCACTCCCACTCCCCCGGTCCTGCCTGCGAAAGCCAGCCTCAAAGAGGCCTGCAAAGACCGAGACTGGACCCTCAAAGCCAGAGACCAGCTCTCCAAGGACTGGGCCCAAGCCTTGCGTCTCAGCAACGGGGTGCAAATCGAGGCCTGCCTAGAGGCGTATGGGCCCTTCACCTACTTCCTAGGGAAAGGCAACAACCACCCACTGGTAAGCACCTGCTTCCGCAGTAGAGGCTGGGTGAAGTTGGAGGGGGAGGAAGCGTGGGAGGATGCGCATGTGGTCTGGACCCAGGGAAAAATGCAGGACTTGTATGAGTATTACCCACTTGTAGAGGCTATGAACCATCAGCAAGTCGCAGCAGGGAAGTCCTTGCTGTGCACTGTCAAGTTCCAGCCCAAGTATCTCCCCACAAAGGGACGCTACGTGGAAATAGCCCCTTTGGGGTACGATTTAGTGACCCAGTCGCCCTCTTTTGCGCAACTTTCCCCTACTTTGGTGCTGGATCCGCAGGTTTTGGAGACTCATAATAAGTTGGAGCATAATGAACACCTGACGAATAAGAAATCGCTCCTTTGCACGCTTCAAAGGTACTATGAAGTCGTTGATGGGGACTTGTTTAGTGTCATTCCGGTCACTTTTCATATCGCGAATGGACAGTTGGATAGCGAATTCGAGAAATTCAGGAAGGAAAATACGTATTTCGACCCAATTTCGCAGGAAATGCGGCTAAAGGGAGTGTGGATACTCAAGCCGGGGGAAAACACGAACCGAGGAAATGGCATATCTGTGTGCTGCTCCCTTCCCCAGCTAATCGCTGAAATCAGCACTTACACAGTCTGCCCAGTTTCCGGCCAAAAACGCACTTTTATCCTACAGAAATACCTCGAAACCCCCTATTTAGTGAACAAGCGGAAATTCGACATTAGGTGTTACACCCTCGTTACCTCCATTAACGGGGTCGTGCAGGCCTACTTCTATAAAGAAGGCTACTTGAGGACTAGTTCGAAGGAGTTTTCGCTGAGAGACGGGAACAAGTTCGTTCACTTGACGAATGACGCAGTGCAGAAGCATGCGGAGGACTATGGGAAGTTTGAAGCGGGGAATAAACTTTCGTATGCGGATTTTCAGAGGTATTTAGATGCCAATAATCCCGGAGTGGATGTATATCAGGACATTATCCGGCCTATCAGAGCCCTCGCCCAAGCCACGATCTCCGCCTCCTTTCTCAAACTCGACAGTGCCTTCCGCCAGTACTCCTTCGAACTCCTCGGCTACGACTTCATGCTGGACAGTGCCCTGCAGCCCTGGCTCATTGAGGTCAACACCAACCCTTGTCTCGAGACTTCCTCCCCACTCATAGCTCGCCTCATCCCTGCTATGCTGGATAATGCCTTTAGAATAGCAGTGGACCCGTACTACCCTGAAAGTCCCTTCGTGACCGCAAGGAAAGCCGCGGTTTCGAGGGAAGGACTGGTGGAAAACCTGTTTGAGCTGGTTTTTAGTTCCACTGTGGATGGGGAGGAGATGAAAAGGAGACTTGGGGAGAGAATTCAGCAGCTAATGTAGGGAAAACAGGGAAATTTGCAGAAATGCAGCTAATCTAGGTATAAAACTCTCAATTTTCGCTAAATTACTCAAGAAAAGACGATATTTCGCAGTAATTCGGTAACGTTTCTATTGTTCAATCTGCCGATTTTTCCACAAAATGCTTTTGCCTGTATGTAAATCCCTTTTAAAGCGCTCTGGCAGAGCTGCTGATGGTTTAGACCTATTTTCTGCTTAATAGTCTATATTAAGCTAAAAGCAGTAGGCAAATCCGCTATTTCGACTGTATCTATCCCTCGCAAGATGATAGAAATAATGTAAATTTCTATATTTGAGTGTAAGCAATAGGCTGAGTTCAGTCCGACAGTGAAGGAAACCCAGCAAATAGGGGAATAAGCCCAAAGCAAGGGAAGAATGTACTAAAAAGCCTATATTTCCCTATTGATGGGTAAGTCCTGCCTGTAGCAATATGGCCTTGTCCTTCCTAGCTTTCTACGCATCTGCTGTTCTGGAAGGTTCGCACATGCGTCCTATGCACAACCCTATGCCACTAGACAGTGCAGCACCACATCAGACAGACCCAATGTCTCTAGGTTATGAGAACTAAGCAGACTTCGGGGACTGGGAGCGAGTGAGGTGATAGCACTTGGCGGGACTGAGTCCGTCTTGGGACAGGCCTGGAAGCGCGGGTCTGCGGCGGAATGCGTCTCTGCTAGGCGTGTGGCTGCTCAGTTGCTCCAAGGTGACCTTCACAGGCAAGGGCCGCAGGGTGGATTCCATTATTGAATAGAGTCTCCTCACCAAGAGCGTGGAAATGGGAAAGACTAGGACTAGGACAGTCACTCTTAGTCTACACTAAGATGCCAATAGATGAGTGGTTAGACTTAGTGTTTATAGGTGGGAGGCATACCAGAAGGACAGTTTGCTACTCCACAACAAACTCAGACATCAAGAGCTGCGCAGAGACAGCACACTCCAGCCTAGGTACATGCCAATATTGGCCTTTTCTAACCTGCCGCATTCCGACTTTCCCTGCTTCTCTGGTTTCCAAGGTCTCAGTGCCAGGTACGATGGCTCTGGGTGAAGCCTAGCTGCGCTTAATTAGGCACACCGGACAGTCTCTAATTGGAGGCAGCTTTATAGAGATAATTGCGAGATAGGAGAGATATAGGGAGATTTTCGATGCAATTGCTCTGTTTTCACCTGAAATTCGGCCTAATTCCGCTATACATTGCATTTAAATCAGCACTCCATCTCCATTTTATCCGCTAACGCCTTCTATCTACTCTACAATGCAGACCTATCGTCCCCTTCTTCACTTTCCCCTGCTAAAGCGCAGTTTCCCTCCTGAATTCCCCTCCGTTGGTATAGAGTGCTCAGAGATAGGGTCAGTTTGGGCACTTCTCTCGCTCTTTGCTCCCTTATCAGCAGTTTGTCGGTGTAGGAAAGCTGGGAAATGCGAGTTGTAGGCTCTTTGGAGGTCACGGATTTAGCGGAGGTGCAGGATCCGCCCATTAGATATGTGTAATGGAGCCGATTTCCGCATATTTGCGAAGGAGCTTATCCCTATTTCGCAGGTATAACTGCATATTGCTGAATTTAGCGCTATTTGCGGGTTATTTTCGATTGACACTCTGATTTCCCCTATAAATTAAGGCGAAATCTGTCGATTTTAGTAGAAAAATCTCCAATTTGTGTAATTTCCCATACAAATTGCCTTTCCGACAAACTCAGTCCATTTACCTACTTGAGTCCGAAAGCATCCTTCAGCCTGTCGATGTTAAGGTTGGTCTCCCCACAGCCCAAACACTTAGTGATCATCACAGGAGTGGCGCTGCCACACCTACAAACCCACTTGTTCCCCCTCAGCATCACCTTCACTTCCACGCCCTGCGCTCGCTTCTGCCCGCAGGAGTTGCAGTACTCGTTTCGGTCGTAGTTGGACTGGCCGCATTGGCTGCATTGCCAAGCGTTCGTCCCTGCGCCGGGTTTGGCAGCGCCACACAGTTGGCAGAAGTTGTCCTCTGGGAGACAGAAGGCGCAGCCGCACTGGCTACAGGTCCACACAGCGTTTTCAGGCCTGTTAGAAGGGGCTCGGGCAGGGACATGTGTTGGCATTGAGCGGAACTGAGGAGCGGCGTCAGGTCGGGGGCAGCTACACCTCTGACACTGCTGATTGTCTCGAATTACGTTGTACTCATAGGCGCATTGTTGGCACTTCCACAGCGTGGCCGTAGTGCCCGCTGCTGCCGCTCTCCCATCAGGCACAAAGGCCTGAGGTGCATAGGCCTGAGGCGCATAGGCCTGAGGTGCATAGGCCTGAGGGACAGGCGCAACCATGCTTTGGCCTAGGTTCAGTGTCTGGAAGGCTGAAACGCCGCAGGTTTGGCAGTAGACGGAGCCTTTGATGATGATGGGAGTGGTGAAGAAGTGGGTGTAGCACTGTGCACAGATGTACTGTGACATTATAAGAGTCTACAACTTTGATGCACCGAGTTGGGTCTCCTCCTGTGGTCTGCGTCCTTTCTGGGCAATACGCCTTGTACTTGAAGACCTTCTATATCGTAGTTAGCTAATAGATAGAGGAGAGGCGAGTTTTCCCCTCAGGCTATTATGAAAAGGCAGAGTGTTAGGGCTGTGCATTGGCACAGCCAAGTGTGTGCCTGCCATACACCTCGGTTTTCAGGAAGCAGGGAGACATAAAATGCCCTAACCTTGAGGTATATGGTTAGAGACAATGGACAGGGGAATAGCGGCGTTCGCAGTTATGAGAGTGATTTGGCCAATATATAGTCCTAAGAGCATTATTTCTGAACACTCGAATTCGTTGAAAGGAAGTAGGCGAATTGTGAGTTTGGAAACAGTGGAAAACTTAATTTCCCTTTGTAAATATCAAACAAACTTTCCCAATTTCTGAGACTTGACTTCCCTGGACTGCTTGTCTAAGTCAGTGTTCTCCCTTCTTTCCCCTGCAATTGATAGCTAGCTCTTTCCCCGTCCCAAACTCCCCATCCCTCTGTTGATATAAAGATGAAGCTGCAGGCATTCCACGTCCAGCTGTTCTTCGTCCTCCTAGGAGCCTTCGGCAATGGCATATGCATGACTGTGAGAGCCACCTAGCAACTTTACTCCTATGCAAGTCTCATGGTGCAGAACTTCGGCATGGCACACAGCAGAAGCACGACAGGGTATTACGCCGGCCTGCTGACCTGCGCTATGATGGTAGGAAGGACTGTATCGTCCCCAGGCTGGGGGTACGTGACTGATACATGGGGGAGAAAACCTGTTCTGTTGATTGCTGTATTTTGCACAACTGCCTTGTCTATTGGATTCGGATTTGTTCAGGACTACTGGACTGCCCTGGGGATTCGCCTGGCGATTGGCCTAACAGCACCAATAGGAGTAGTAACGAAGACCTGTGTGACCGAGATATCTCCTCCCAGTTTCCAAGCAGCGGCCTCCGCTATGTACGCCTCTTCCTGGCTGCTGGGCAGTGTGGTGGGGTCTGTAGTGGGCGGCCTACTAGTAGACCCCAAGAGCACGGGTTTGGCTCCATCAGGCTTTTTCGCGGATTGGCCCTATCTTTTACCGAATCTATTCACAGCCGTTATCTCCTTCCTGTCTTTTGTTGGAGTGTGGATCTGGATGAAAGAAACTTTAAAAAAGAAAGATCCTCTGCTACCACCAACCTCGGAAGCGCCCGCCAGGACCATGTGGGAAATGGCCAAAGACCCGTTAATTCTCCTCCTAGCCATGCTCTACGGACTCAACTCCTTCATCAATACCTCTTATAATGAACTCTTTCCCCTGTGGTGTTGGGCTGATAAGTCCAAAGGAGGACTCGAATTCAGTCCTGCGGATATAGGCTGGGCCTTAGCAGCCAGTAATGTGATCCTAGTAATTGGCTCGCAGTTAACTTTTAAGCGTATTGTTAAGCACAAAGGACTGAAGTGGTGCAGTATATGGGGCTCTGTCTTTATGTGCCCGGTGGCCTTCGTGATTCCCTGGATCTCCTATTCTGGGAGTCAGGTTGGGATTTGGGTGTATATCATTATTATGACGTTTGTGTTTTACTTGCTGAATTTCACTGTGTTGACTAGTCAAATAGTGATGTCTAACAACTGCGTGCTGAAGTACGAGCGCGGCAAACTGAACGGACTGTATATGTTTATAGGCTCCGCTGCAAGGGCTCTGGCGCCTGCTGTGATGGGAGCCGTGTTTTCCGCCACTGCCAACAGTGGCGAGCCCTTCCCTGTCAACTACACCTTTTGCTTCACCTTCCTCTCCTTTGCTTCCTTCCTCATGTGGTTCTTTTCCCGCAAAATCCCTGCGAGTGTCGAAAAAACCAAAGAAGCACTGCTTCAATCGGAACTAAACAAGGCTTCTTCAGACGCAAGGCCTGGACTCAGGCATACAGTGGTAAAAAGCCTGGTCGTAAGTTACAAGTAGCGCACTTCCATAATGACTGAAGAGGGGTATCATCAGTTTGACGAGGATGAAGTAGATGAAAAGCAGGATAGTGAAATTGCGTCAGAAGATAGTAGTACGGATAGTGCTGGGGGTTTAGTCAATCGCAATAAGTAGGTAGAGGATGTGGACTTATTTTAGAGAATTCTCTTCAATAAACTGCTCAAATAGTTCTCTACTATTGCTTTTCTCACCCTTCAGTAGTTCTCTCCCCACTAATTCGGCCAATAGCGCAGCTTCCCCTCCCCTCACATACCCGCCAAAGAGAGATCCAATGCTTTTTTCTCTAAGAAAAGCCCATTTCCGCCTATCTCTCAAATATTAATGCAAAGGTCCCCTTCCAACTACTCCCCCCGGTGCCTTTCTGACCGCTCCTTCAAGCCTCTCCTCATCAACTCCCAGGAAATCCAAACTCGGCTCAAGGTACTTCCCACTCAGGCCATCACCTCCTCCCTGAGAGATCTCGAAGACGAGGAACAATCTCTGCACAGACAGCCCTCTCTGTATATGCCCCAGGCGAGGGAAAAGAAGGACTGTATGAAGCTTGTAGAGACAGCGCTTTCTACCCAGGAAAGCATTGAACTGCAGGTGCTGGCTTGCCAGAGAGACTTGCAGTGGCTGGCTGAAGGCAAACATAGTCCCAGAAGTCTGATGGCGGAAATCGAGGAAATGCTGGGAGGACAGAACTACGATGGGCATCCAGCCCAGATGCAAAGTCCAGTGACTCCCTCCCCTCTCTCCCCTCGCATTTTCCGTTTCGACAGCAAGTTAGAAATCGTCCACTGTGACAAAGCCACCCAAGCAGACACAGTGTCAGGCGACCAGTCCTACCTGGAAAGCCTGGAAAGACGCCATTACGTCTATATGCAGGAAACTTTCCGCTCACTTCGCTTTTCCTTGGAAATATTCAGCCCTGTGGAGATAAAGTTCCCGAAGCGGTCGAAACCGGTGCCTGAGATCAATAGTATGCTATAGGCAGAGGAGAGAATCAGGCTGATGGGCACTTTGTCGGAGTTGAATATGAGGCTGAGTAAAGTCCTATTCGGCACAAGGATGAATCCAAGCAATTCCCTGCTAACGCCCAGGAAGCAAGGACTAACCGGGAAATCAAGTCCCCGCCTAGGGAAACTACTGTCCCTAGAGTCCCTATTGACAGGGACAGACCTGGAACTGTCCTGCCACCTCCGTCTCCTGTCCCTCGACCCCTTCCTCGTCACCCAGACCAACAGCTTTCCCAGGTCCCGCTACCTTCCTCTCACTCACATATACGACCAACTGGAACACATCCAGTGGAAAATGCCTGAAACCGCTGATATCCGCTTCAATATCAAAGACATCCTACCCCTCGGACTCACACAGGATGAGGTCTATCTCACCAAGTACTTCCAATCCAAGAGTATTCCTCTCGACCTGAGTCATGAATACCAACACGCCAACATCTACTTGCAGCTGTTGTCAGCCATTAGGAAACGTAGGAAAGTCCTGAGAGCCGCTTTCATCAGTTACAACGTGGAAAGCATGCAGACTTTGCAAGATTTGCTGACAATGAATTTCTCCACTTTTGTGAGTTTAGTGAAGGATGCGATGCTGTTGGGGACCGATTTCGACATTTTGGACGTGGCGAAAGCCTTCTACTTGTCCTACGTCAGTAGCAAAAAACTGCCCGACTCTGCTATGTCGGACGAGAAAAGTTGGCTCAGAGCTCTTATTATGGGCTCATCTTTCAAGGAGAACTACCATCTCCGGTTCCCGAACTTCCTAGAGTGTTTGGTGCGCTTGGCAGCCGCACACCCTCGCTTTGTAAGGCTGCTGCACGTCCCTCTCAATGAGAAGTTCAGTTTGCTATACAAGCGGGATTTGAAGCCGAATATGAGGATGACCCAGGCGATGTTTTATCTTCCGCTGCTGAGGGATCCGTTCATCACTAGGGCTATTTATATGTATGAAGTGGAGCTGTATTCTATGTTTGACGGCTATCAGACCAAACTAAGCGATGTGGAGAAAGTGACTGACTTCACCGAAAGACACGGCAAGTTGGAACTCCGCAAGTTCTACGCCCTCCTCGCCAACTCCGGCATAGTCCTAGACGCAGACATCGAGCAGCGCGTAGCCGACGACGTAGACGCCGAAATGCTGAAAATCAACGGCGCAGGCAAGCGAAAGACCCAACTGCATAACGCCAAAACCGCCAAAGCCTCCACAATCCGCTTCCCTAGCACTCTGTTTGAAAAGGCGGAAAACAAAAACCTGAAAATCGTTGCTACTAAAAACGTCCGCTCCTCGGGCCCGTCCTCCAGCCTTTCCCTGCCCTTCTACCGTCCTCTCCGTGTCAAGTTCCTTGTGGACAAACTCACCATTTTCAACTTCTTCATATCCGTCATGCAGGTAACCTCTATAAAGAGCAACGACGACCTCTTCCTTGCAGACCCGAAAAGCGTCTCAGACCAGCACTTCGTGATCAGCTTCACAGAGTTCTGTGAGACTATTGGACTCCTAGGCCTGCACTATTGGAAGACTACAGTGGCCTGTGAGGACTTGTCAATGACTGAAGGAGTGTCGTACTTCATCAAGATACTGGTGGAAAGACACAGGTTTTATAGGGAACTGAGAGGGATGACGTCGGGAAAACTGATGACGGAGACGAAGGAAGTGATGGCGGCGTATGCGAAGGAAACGCTGAAGTCGGAGTTGCCGCTGGTCACTAAGTCGGTACTTGCACAGGAGCGGTTTGTGCAGCGCAGAGTTTCTTTCTAGGCCTATTATCGCCTTAGACTGCCGATATAACGGAATTCCACTGTGGCTGAAGTAGGGAATCCCTGCAAGGGAAAGCATGAGAGTCAGCAGCTGGACAGGATGGAAGAGATAGACAGTTCCGAACACAGTCATCTGTCTATACGCGTATAAATGGGGTGTGCAGGGTCTATCTGTGCCAGTTCGGCATCTTCTTCCTTCTACTACACAAGTCTTCCCCAAATCGATCGTATTTACAAAGACGCCCGCAGGTTAATATCCTACATGCGAAAGGAAAGCGCTCACCTGGAAGTCGCCTACGACACCTTCATAACCGCCTCAGGCACAAATGCCTATCCTGATGCACAGAAAGTGGGCTTGGGACTATTAGCAGTGCTCATCGCAGTCCTGGAAGAGCTCAAATTGGTCCCACCACTGGCCCTCGGCCCCCACTTCCCAGGCCTTTTAGTGGATGCCGCTAGACTCAGGACTGCAGAAGTAGCCAGGGCGTGGGGAGTTTGGGTGAAACTTGCAGCGGAAACCCGCATCACCCTCGACTACCTGCAGACCAACCTGTCCAAAGCCTTAGAATGCGCAGCTTCTCCGCTACTCATCAAACAACTCATTTCCCAACTCGGGCAGTCGCCCGACATCCGCCTCATTGATATCCGCAAATTGGAGAAAGTCACAGCTGCGAACAGTGTTATTTTGCTAGAAGCGGCTGAAAACTTCCACCGCACAATTCAGCGAATTCGCGACATCGCCAGTTCCTCGATTTCCGTGATTTCCGCCTTGGCAGGGACTTTAGACCTGCAGCGAAGACTGCACGCCCTCAGTGTGAAGGCGGAAAAGGAGGGCTGGAGAGACCCTGCGGAAATCGTCAGGGAACTGAATGAGGAGTTGCTGGATATGCTGGATTTGTGTACTAAGCAGGGCTGTTTCTAGATGCAGGGGTCTAAATAGGCGCATAAGGCTTGGTAATGGACTAGGTCCATTATTACATACACAGAAAGCGAGATCTGCAGAAGGGCGCGACCTCTCCAGCGTCTTCGTACTGAATGCGGAACTCGGTTTCCTCGGTAGGAGGCCGCTCGCGGTACAGGTCGCGGGTTTCGAAGTTGGGGAAGTAGCTGCCTGGAAGCACTGAGTGACGAGGAGAGCCAGTCTTTAGCAACCCCCCAGTAGCAGTGCCTTCCCTAAAGGGCGCCACTCCAATCGTCCTCTCCTCAATCACCACCGCCTTCGACAAGTCCGTCGACCCCATAGACAGCGCCGTCAGCTCCGGACTCAGCCTCTCATCCACCTCACTATCCTCCCTCGAGCTCAGCAAGGCTCGCTGCAGGGCGGGGATCTGCTCCTCTGCGTATGCGATTTGGGTGGCAAGGACGGAGTTGGCTTGCTGCTGGACTTGCAGTTTCAGCTCCAGAGCGGGGTGCTTGCGGGCGGACATGGCGAGAGTTTCGCTTTTCAGTTTGAACTCGACACATAGAGACAGGAAGTCAGAAAGGACACAGGCGCCTGGAAAGGACTGAAGCTTGCGAGCAATATTATCATGCGCCTTCCAGATGGGCAGCAAAGCTGTCAACTGCTCTTCTTGCAGCTTCACCAGGTCCACTGCTTTCATTGCTTGCTTCAGTCGTTCACATTCCTGCACCACTGCCTATCTAATCCCTACCCTGAACCCAGTCCACGACCGGTCCTTCGCCCCTAACAGCAGCATTAGCTTATCCCCCACTTCCAGCAAGGCTGAAGTGGGGGTGCCTGCTGCACACAGGCCCTGGCACTGCTCCTCTGTCAGTCGGTCCGCCGTCTCTTGAATGCTAGTCAACAGTCTCGAACTTTCTTGTGTGAAGAAGTCGATTTGCTGTTCACAGAGATGCAGCTGGGAGGTGATTTTCTCAGTCCTGCTCCTTCCCTTGGTGAGTTGTCTGCGCAGATTGGCCAAGTCGCAGTGCAACTAGGTAATACTCACATTGGAAAACTCGCTTTCTAGTCGATGGATGGCCTCAGGCTCCATATCTCTTTATATAGCTACTGACTGGAGACTTTAAAGAGCCATTGGAGGGATTGAAGGGAGTTTTAACGTGCAAAAGGCTGGAAGTTGGGAGAGATATGGGCGAAGAGGAGAGTCCACGGCTTGAAAAGGGGCCAATTACCCACTCAACAGATGTAAAAAGTCCCTATTGTCTTCCAAACTGCTTGCACCGTCTAATGGTCTGGAAACTGCCCGTTAAGTACTCATATTTAGCCTACTCGTGGCGTTGCTCTGGTCGTAAAGGCGAACGGCTGCACAAATGCAGGCTTTGACGACATCAAGCAGAGTTCCGAGTAGCGAGTAAACTGTCCACTGCGTCGATTGAAGGCCTTGGGCTGCTGCTGCACGGTTTCCTTGTATTTCTCTATGGAGTTGGACACGAAGTTTCTGGTTTGGTCTGCGAAGTGGCTGATGCTTCTGAGTCGGTTGGCTGTGAAGTTGGTGGAGCGGTGGACTTCCACATGGGTGATTGGGTCGTAGTGCGTGTTTTGGTGGTTCATCATAGTGACCCGAGGCAGACAGGGAGGGTTGTAACTGGCGGACTCGTAGCTCACAGTGAAGGTCTTGATGGGCTTGGCCGGAGCTGCAAGGTCTGAAGAACTGCGGGAAGTGATGAACGGCAGACTGGCGCTGGGGTGAGCGGCAGGGCCTGAGGGGTGAGGGAAAAGCAGGGAGTTGCGGATGCCTGAGTTGGAGCGGTACTGAGCGGATTTCCAGTCTTGCCAGCTGGTCGTCAACTTGCCTCTTCCTGCGGTTTCCATGTAATAACTAAGCAATCGCCTCTTCAAGCTCCCAACTTTCCCCTTCCACTAGCTATTTCCCTACAGGGTAAGAAAGAAGTCAACCCAGCATCAGTCCTCCTTGCTAAGTTAACTAAGCCCCAGATCATCTGTGAGCAGTAATAAGTACTACGCAAAGGGAAGTCTAACGACTGGAGTGCGCTCCTCCTCTGTGCACATTTCCTGGTCTTCTTGCTCTTGCAACTGCTGCATTTCCGGCTTCGAGAGAAACATGCCTTTGGGCCCGCGGGGACGACGGCAGGCGTGCTGGTGGCGAGATTCATGGCGGTAGCTGCGACGGTGCTCCCGCAGGCGAGGAGGTACTGAGCCGCGCGCCATTCTTCGCTTGAGAATGCGATGGTATTGCCGCGCATTGACATAGACCGGGTGTTCAGTGGGACTGCTGGGCGGCAACTGCAACTTGTTCGGGGACTGCGGCGGGTAGTAGGCCTGTGGAGGGCAAAGAAACGGCTGCTGCATCATATACGCAGAGTAGCTCGAGAAATTGAACATCGGCATAAATGCAGGGACGAGGAAGGGACTGCAAGGACTCAGGTCTGGAGTAGTGTTGTAGCTGGGCGTGGAGTCGTAGCCGCTCATACAGAAAGGCACTGGGGACATATCCATCAAACTAGTATTAAGCCATCCATTCCTTGCTTCGTTAGGCTGCTGCAGCCTTTAGTCCGCTAACATGGTCAATACTTTCCGTACTTGCAATCCTTGTGCATCCGAGTGCAACACGACAGTTCGTTCCATTGAATACAGCTGCAGGGCTTTAATGTCGACGAGAGTCGATTTGCCTTGATTAAGTGACTGGAAGGTGTCTGCATTCTTGTGGCTTAGTGGCTTAGCTTTGCGTCAAGTCGGATGGACGAATATCAGAATTGAGGGGAATTGATGGCTGTTGACAGGATAAAGCACGCAGAAGTCTAGAAAGAACAGACCTCTGAAGCAGATTTTCAGCCCTATATCGAAAGCCTACATACTCTCCTCAGTCCCATTTCCCCATCCATCTCGAAGCATTCCGCTTTTAAAGTCTCTATTCTCACCTATCAGCCTTTAATCTAGTTAGCAATGCTTGAGCTATTGGACAAATTTCGCCAAGTCTCTGCCAAGTTGCACGACTTGGGCTCCTCCCCTCCCCCCACTCCCCTGCATCCCTGCGAAGCCAGTGCAGCTATTCCTCCCAGGCCTCCCCCAGACTCGCCTGCCATGGATTTGGGCAGTCTGGCTTCTGAGAGCGAATTCGCAGGTGAGGATTTCCGCACATCGATCGGAGGCTTGGAGGGGGAAAAGACCGCGCAGAGACTACCAACAATGTACGAAATGCCAGCGACCAAGTTTCCCAACTGTGAACTGCGGCTCAGTTCACTGAGAGAGGCTGAGGAAGCAGGAAAGGACAAAGGTGCAAGGAGCGCAGAGCTGCTTGCAGCAGTCAAGGCCAGAGACCCTTACCAAACAGCTCTGCTTCTGCGCTCTGCCGACCCGAATGTTCAGGACTTGGAGAGTGGACAGACCCCTCTTCACTTGGCGGCTGGGAGTGGGTCGTTGGACCTTTGTGTGTTGTTGCTGGACAATAAGGACGGAATTGATGTGAATGGCAAGGATTTCGCAGGGAAGACTGCACTGCATGTAGCAGTGGAAAAGGAGGAAATGCAGATTGCGGCGCTGTTGATAGGGTCTGGGGCAGATGTGAATATCGGGGATAGGGAGGGAAACACGCCTGTTCACTTGGCGGCTCGCAGCGACCACGACCAGTTAGTGATTTCCTTGCTGCGCAGAAAGCCCGACCTTTCCCTGCAGAACCGACAGCGCCAGACTGCCAAAGACCTAGCCGGACCCCGCTGCTTCCCCCTCCTCAGTACCTATGCACCCCGCCCCAAACGTCCAATTCCCCCCTCCCCTCACTACACCCACGTCCTTATCCACGACTCCACCCTTATCTCCCTCGACAGACTCAAACCCTCCCCTGACGACTTCGAGCCCTTATCCCAACTCGGCAAAGGCAGCTTCGGAGAAGTGTTCTTAGTGTGCAGGAAGACCGACGATGCACTGTTCGCTATGAAAGTCCTGCGGAAGGACAAAATAATGAACCAAAACCTGGTGAAGTATGCGATGACGGAAAGAAATGTGCTGAGTGTGATGAGGCATCCCTTCATTGTTGCACTGCGGGCGGCTTTTCAGACCTCGGAGTTGCTGTATCTCTTGCTGGATTACTGTCCTGGGGGCGATATGGGCTGGCATCTGAATAGGGAAAAGCGGTTTAGTGAGCATAGAGCGCGCATTTATGCGGCAGAGGTATTGCTGGCGCTGGAAGAACTGCACAAGAGAGACATAATTTTCCGAGACTTGAAGCCGGACAACGTGGTTTTCGACGACTGCGGCCACGCGCTTCTCACCGATTTCGGCCTGTCCAAGGAAGGCATCCAAACCAACGACTCCGCCAGGTCCTTCTGCGGGTCCCTCGCCTACCTGGCCCCCGAGGTGCTCCGCAGAGAAGGCCACGGCAAGGCCGTCGACTGGTACTTACTAGGAGTGTTGATATATGAAATGCTGGTAGGCACGCCGCCCTACTTCTCCCGCAGCAGAGAACAGCTTTTCCACAATATCCAATTCGGGGAGTTGACGCTGCCTGCAGGGCTTTCAGCCACTGCGAAAAGCTTGATTGCAGTGGTAAGGACTATGCAGCTGTTGGAGAGGAACCCGAGACAGCGACTTGGCTCGGGCGCCAGAGGGGCGGAGGACATCAAGACTCACCCCTTCTTTTCCGCTGTCAATTGGACCTGTGCCTATCGAAAGGAACTGCGGCCGCCAGTGCTGCCCAGGCCTTTGACGCAGTCTCTGCCTACGATGCGCTACTCGCCTCCCTCGCCTGCTTCCACGGATACGCATTTCAAAGGCTGGACGTTCGTTTCCCAGTGCTAGGGTAGTAATAATTATATACTGTGGGATACCGCTGCTCAGGCGCGACTGACTCATCTAAATAGAGCGTTATTAGTGGACTGGGAGTAGGGCTTAGGGGCTGTGGGAAGTGGCTTTATGGTGCAATCGCCATGCCGAATCCTTTTCGGGAATCTGCGGAAAGAGATAGCTTTTGACGATATCTAAAGCCTGCGACAGTAAGTATACTGATCTAGGAATGATAATTCTCTACTCTACTTAGGGTCTATTCGCTTGGATAGCTGCTGGGCGGCTTCAAACATTGGCTCTGCTTCTGTTCCACGTCCACTTTCCTTGTATAAGTTCCCAAGGTTATTCAGACAACGAATGTAATCCTCAGTATCAGGAAAATGCAGAGAGTAAAATTCAATAGCCAATAGGAACTGTTGTTCCGCAGCCAACTGCTGTTTCATATCCTTATAAAGCACACCTAGGTTGTTTAAGCAATTTGCGTACCCAATTACTTGTGGGAAGTTACTGTAGTACATTTGGGTGGCTTGTAAGTACGGTCTTTCGGCTTCTTGATGTTTGTTCATTTGCCAATACAGAGCACCAAGGTTATTTAAGCAGAGTGCATAGTCTTCACTTTCAGGAAATTGGGAGGAAAACAGCGCAATCGCCTCTAAAAAGTTGTGCTTGGCTTCCTCCTGTCTGTCCACGCTATAATAAAGGACGCCAAGATTCATTAAGCACACTGCGTAGTCTTGAGCTTGAGGAAAGAGCTTGGAAAAAAACTCAATGGCTTGGACATAAAGGTCTTCAGATTCTTCATATTTGTGCATGATCTTATAGAGAACGCCCAGATTCTTCAGAGATTCCCCATGTCCTTTGGCTTGAGGAAAGTGGGCAGCATAAAGAAGGACCGCTGTTAAGTACTGACTCTCCGCTTCCTCATACCTCTTCGTGTCTTTATATAGGCTTCCCAGGTTATTTTGACAAAGAGCGTAGTTCAGAGTCTCAGGGAAGTGCGCGGAGTACAGTTGAATTGAGAGTAAGTACTGCTGCTCCGCTTCTTCGTACCGCTTGCTGCTGTACAAGACAAGTGCCCATCTAAGGAGGCACTCAGCGTAGCGTTCAGTTTGAGGGAAAGAAGTGGAGTAAAGTTGTAGTGCCTCTTGAAACCGGGTCTCTGCTGGCCCATACCTGTGCAGATCGTAATAGAGAGCTCCTAAGTTTTGCAGGCAGTCTGCATAACCTTGGGTTTCAGGAAAGTAGGCGGAGTATAATTGGAGTGCCTGTAAAATCTGTTGTTCTGCAGATTCATCTATTTGCATAACGTGATAGAGGTCACCCAGGTTACTTAAACACAGAGCGTAGTTTTCCGCCTGAGGAAAGTGAGTTGAATAGAGTACAATGGCTTGTCTATATATCTTTTCCGCTTCTTCGTAAGCATTAGTGTTCCTATAGAGAACTCCGAGATTGAATAAGCAGTTTGCATGCCCTTGTGACTGAGGAAAATGAGCTGTGTAGATATGAATTGCCGTCAAGTACTGTTGCTTCGCTTCTTCATATCTCTTCATATTCTCATATAAGTTTCCCAGACTCTTTAAACAGTCTGCGTAGCTCTTTGTTTGAGGAAAATCAGTAGAGTAATTATAAATCGCCTGCAAATATTGATCTTCCGCTTCTCTCTGCCTCTTTTGTTTTTTATAGAAAAATCCTAGGTTGAATAGACATGCAGTGAAAGCCATAGACTTACGAAAATGTGTGGAGAGAAGTTCACATGCACAGAGGTACATTTCCTCTGCTAGCTCTGTCTTATCCAGTGAACTATAAGTATCTGCCAAGTGACGTCTGCTATTGGCAGTGATGTAGGTAATGGATAGATCGAGCTGTAAAGCCTGCTCATACTTAAACACTGCTTCTTCTTTTTTGCCTTGAACTTTTAGTTTGAAGCCTTGAATACAGAGCAAAACACACTCACTACGGGGACTGTCAGTATTCAGTTTCCCTGCCCACTCCTCCACTGCGGCATAACCCTCTTTGTCTTCTTCCAAAAAGTAGTGTGCCTGACTCAGGTAATACAAAACCTGCAGCAGGTAGAAATGATGAGGGATGTTAATCTGCGTTGTCAGTACTTGCTGACACAGGGACACATTCTCTTTCCAGCGGGCGGTGTGGGAGTAAATTTCTGCTATTTGGGTGTTTAATTGTAGGCGTAGCTCGTTATTCTTCCCTTCCAACAACCCTCTACCTCGCTCAAACGCTTCCAAAGCTCTTTCAAACTCTCCAATTTGACTGGCTTCTTGTCCTTCTTTCAGGCACTTTTCAGCCTCCAACTTTCTTGAGTATACAAAGAGAGATTGAAGTCGCTGTTCTGTGACCTGTCTTTGTCGGGCAGCAGCAGCCTGATAGCCTTGGCTTTCGATACTCATTTTATCCGCATAGTCCGTTACTTTCGCTGCCAAATCAGCTCGGCCATTCTCTGCTTGATTGACAGCGAATTGTTGTAATTGCGCAGTCCAGTCTTCTTGTCTTTCAGTTTTCAAGTCCCAAGTCAATAAATGAAAATTGGCCATCACTACCTCAGCTACAGGTAGCTGAAAATCTCCCACTATCACACAGAACACAGGGACTGATTGCACTGAGTTACAGAGAGCATACTCCTCAGGACTCAGCTGTAAGTTTCGATCCAGCACCAGTCCTCCTAGTCGTCTGCGCATTTCTCTCAGGTCTACCTTCCTCTCTTCGTAGGTTTCTTTACTTCTCCGCCACATTGCTTGAAAACTTTGCTTTATGACTTCATAGATAGCGTCATAGCCCTTCTTCAGGTGTTTCTGTCCCTCTTCCCAGTTACTATCACATATACTCTCCAGTACTGTCAGATTCCCCAGTCCTTTCCTCATTTGCTGGAGTCTTTGCTCGTAGAGAGGTCCGTCCCTCGGAGTCTCAATGAATTGGAAAGCTTCAATGTCATACAAGGTGACTTTCTTGCGGATGAGGTTGATGGAGTGGGCTTCGCAGGCTTTCTGCTTGATTTCCCCCGTAAATCCGAAGACGCTAGCCGTCTGTCCGCAGCCTTGGTCCTCGCAAAAGAGATTCTGCTCCATTGATTACAAGCAGGCTGGAAGCAGACCAAAAGCGAAGCTTTTTCAACTGTGCCTACAGACAAGTCTTTCTACTGATATGTATAAAGCTGCCGTGTGTCTATATGAATTGGGCTTAGATTATAACGATTTCACATATATCGTATTTCCTTTTCGATATATACAATAAAAACAGTCTGTA
>Ga0247837_1000855_pt1 | contig 65980 bp, 56 predicted proteins | sample LaCtaG_2_FD_187115 | JGI IMG/M metagenome (GOLD analysis project Ga0247837, IMG submission 187115) | Freshwater microbial communities from meromictic Lake La Cruz, Castile-La Mancha, Spain - LaCruzMarch2015_14.5m | ecosystem: Environmental > Aquatic > Freshwater > Lake | place: Spain: Castile-La... | reverse complement strand
CGCTTCGTCAGCTTCTTCTTCGCCACGAAGTCGAGCGACGCAAAGCTTAGCTGGTCCATCGGCAGGCCCCCTCGAATCAAAGACCCCAGTGTGCCATGATCCGCGGGCTGTTCAGAGGTTCCCTAAGTTTTGAAAGTCCCATGAGCCATAAGATCAACTCGTGTGTGTCAGTTGAACCTCCTAACGTCCGACCCGAACACTTCGTCCAGGTCCGTTTCGCCGAGAGGCCCTAACAAGGCAGTGTCGCCGGGCATTTCGAATGTGCCTTCCAGTGAGCCGAGGCCGGCGTGGCGCGTCTCGTTCACTGCGTCTGCGTTAAACGCTGACAGGACAGCGACCGGTTTGTCTGCGCGCGCGATGATGATCTCCTCGCCGGCTTCGACCCGGCGGAGAAGTTCCGAGAGGCTTGTTTTGGCGTCATGTACAGTGACACGAACGGCCATGGGTCAATGCCTTCTGAAATAGACTAAGTTGACTAGGCATCGAAGGGTATCGGCTCGGCCCAGTAGTTGTCAAATACTACGCCTCGCCCACAACACTCGAACCATCGGCTAGCCCTTGAAATCCTTACCGTGTTCGGCAGCTGTTGCCATCATCAAGCGGAAGAACGCTTCGAGTTTGGCCCGGTCGTGGTACTCGTCGCAGCGGATAATCTTACCGTTCTGGACGACAAACGTCTGCGTGAACGTCATCGAGAGTTGCTCGCCCGATGCCCGGTGCCAGCCGATAAAATCGACGCGCACCCTGACCGTGTCGTCGTCGACCCTGGTGATCACGGGCTGGTAGACGAGATACTGATAGTTCGAGCGCGCCATGTCGATGGCCTGTCGGATTTGCGACGCGCCTTCCCAGCGTCCGGCATGCTGGACGAGGTCTTCGGCAAAATGCATCGTAAAAACGCAGTCGTCGGCAACGAACCCGAACGCGCGATCGATGTCCCCGGTTTGATAGGCGAGGTTGAATTCGCTGATGACAGATGTGGCATCCATGGCCGATCCCTATCGCAATTATGGCAGCACACGTCCTACGTCACAGCGCGGATGCGGCAAGTGCCCCGTCCTGCGTCCCCGTCCTGCCCAAATTTGAGGCGATATGCACCGGTTCCGGACGTGACTTCGGCGGGAGTTTTGTTAAAGCTCTTGCACCTGGCAGCTGGAAGGCGCCAGCGGAATTGCAACAACCGTAGGGGTTTTACGCGATGACAAAACGCTGGCTTTCCGGCCTCGTCCTAACGGCAGCACTGACCGCCGCCTCGGCTGTCCAAGCCGACGTCAAAGTTGGCGTGATCGCGCCGATCACTGGTCCAAACGCCGCGTTCGGCGCTCAGCTCAAAAACGGTGTCGAGCAAGCCGCCGAAGACCTCAACGCCAAGGGTGGGATCAACGGCGAAAAGATCGTTCTTGTGTTCGGTGACGACGCTTCTCAGCCAGCCCAGGGCGTCTCGGTTGCCAACAAATTCGCTGGCGAAGGCGTGAAGTTCGTCGTGGGTGCGTTCAACTCGGCCGTGACCATGCCGTCGTCGGAAGTTCTCGCCGAGAACGGCATCCTGCAGATTACGCCAGGCTCGACCAACCCGCAGATCACCGAGCGCAAGCTGTGGAACATCTTCCGCACCTGCGGCCGCGATGATCAGCAGGGCGGCGTCGCCGGCAAGTATCTGCTCGAGAAGTTCAAAGGCAAGCCGGTCGCCATCGTACACGACAAGACGACGTATGGTAAGGGCCTCGCAGATGAAACCAAGAAGGCGCTCAATGCCGGTGGCATGACCGAAGTGCTGTACGACGGCGTCGGCGTTGGTGAGAAAGACTTCTCTGCCTTGGTGTCCAAGATCAAGTCGGCGAAGGCCGAGGTCGTCTACTTCGGCGGTCTGTTCACAGAGGCCGGCCTGATTGCCCGCCAGATGCGCGAGCAGGGCGTGACCGCACCGTTGATGGCTGGCGACGGAATTGCCGCCGATGAATATGCACAAGTCGCAGGTCCAGCCGCTGAGGGCACGTTGATGACGTTCGCGCCGGACCCGCAGAAGCGGCCGGAAGCGAAGGCCGTGTTGGCCAAGTTCGAAGCGCGCAAGTTCAAGCCGGAAGCCTACACGCTCTACAGCTACGCCGCACTTCAGATCATTGCGCAGGCCGCGACGACCGCGAAGTCCCTCGACCCGAAGGTCGTTGCAGCACAGATGAAGAAGGGCGCCGCCCATAACACCGTCATCGGCGACATCGCCTTCGACGCCAAGGGCGACATCACCCGTCCCGACTACGTGATGTACACGTGGAAGAAGGGTGCCGACGGCAAGATCACGTACGTCGAGCAGTGATTTTCCAGCCGGAAAAGCCATGATCGTCCAAATGCAATCGATGCCAGCAGCTGTCCGGCTGCTGGCATTTTTTATGGCCGCCGTCGCGGTTGGCGCCGGGTTTGGCGGTTCAGCGGTCGCAGAGCCGAAGGCCGACCAGGTGGCAGAATTTTCCGTTGGTCTCGCCATCGCGACCGACGGGCCCAAAGCGGCACTTTCGACAGCGTTGCAGTCCACCATTGAGGCTGAAGCTAAGACGCTGTCGCCGCGCCCGGACGTCCATGTCGAGTCCGATGGATGCACGGCCAGCGGCGGTGCCGACGCCGCACACCGCCTCGTCGCCAAAGGCGTCAAGCTCGTGTTCGGCCATCCCTGCGCGAGCGCTGCGATGTCGGCGGCAAAAGTCTATGCGGCTGCTAACGTTGCTTTTATCGCGGTCGGCGCACGGCATCCCGATCTCACCGACAAACGCGCAGGCCCCCTCGTCTTCCGACTTGGCGGTCGCGATGACCGGCAAGCGGCTGATACGGCCCTGGCCTTGCAAGACCGCGTGCGTGGCCGAAGGCTCGCCATTGTCCACGACCGAACGCGCTATCAGCGGCGCTTGGCCGACGGCGTCAGTGTCGCGCTCAAGGGCATCGTCGCCGACACTCAGGTCTACCCGATCATCGCCGCCGAAAAGGGCTATGAGGCGTTGATCACCGCCCTGCGGGTCCGCGCACCGGACATGGTGTACCTCGCGCTGTTTCCCACCGAGGCACGGGTTATCGCCAACGCGCTGCTGCGGGCAGGACTGAAACCGTCGATAATTTTCGCCGAGGCGAGCATACAATCGGACGCCGATTGGCGGCAATTTTCAACCCCAGGCGGCGACATGACGTGGATACGGTCGACCGACCCCGAGCACACGGAATTTGCGACAGCGGCCGCCCGTGCGCTCGCTGCCGTTTTCCCGGATCGCCACGATCTGACCGCCGAACGGTTGACGGAAGCGCTTGACGCGCTGCCGAACGGAGATACCCTCAGTCCGTCTTACCGGGCCCTACGCCGGTGAGTGGCGTGTGGCCACCACCGGTCGCGAGGTCATCTGTTGCATCTACTGCAAGCACCGAATGTCTGTCGTTGGCGAGTTGCTGCACCTATCGCTTGGACTAACAATTGACCCTAACGTCGTCGGCTAGCGACCTTGACTCTGGATCATGCACTCGATCTGGAAGCGCCGCTTGGTCTTCACGAGATCGTCGGGGACTGTCACGCCAGCCGCAGTGAGCTTTGCCATCTGCACGCGGATCTTGGCCACGCACTGGCGCGGATCGTCGATGGTCTCGAGCTCCTGGAACAATTCCTTGATGTCGGCATTTGCTCCAGCGGCATCCAAATCTGTCACAGTCGCGTCTCCTTGGCTCCCGGCCATTGCTTCTTCTGCCGTCCGCAGTCGCAGCTTGGTCTCCTGGGACCCTTGCCGATCGAACGGTACGATACTGCATCAAGGCACGATCCGAGATGAATTCAAGCTGACCGAATTGTCTAAAACGATTTCTGTTGCCTGTTATCCTCAATCAATTTCACGTGAGCGAAAATCCATTCGCAAGCGCAAAGCAATTGGGTGCATTGCAATATTGAGAACCGAATACACACTGTTCGTTTCCAAAGATTACCCTGGTGGCAACTGCCGCAAGACCGTATTCCCTTCGCCATGACAGATCCCGCGTCGTCAGACCCGCCGGGGCCAGGCGCACCGCGCACGGCAAACCGCCGTCGGCCGTTGCTGGCTGCGGCCGCTGTCGGTGTTATCGGGTTGGGGTTTGCGGTTGCGATGCAGGTCGCATCGGACAATTGCAAGGCAGACGGGCTCGCGTTCAACTGGCGCATGTGGTCGTGCGAGTTCCGCGGTGGCATTCTATCGCTTCCGCCCGGACTGCAGCGCAGCCATTAGAACCGCGCCGATACGATCCAACGTCGTTCGCATCTCGTGCGACGGCATGGCACACTCCGGCGACGCATCCGAACGGGCCTATCTCGGCTCGGGGCGACCTGCCCTTCTGTCGACCTGGCGCGTGCCGGGTTTGTCCCGCCCGCTGTCCGACCTGTCGAGACCCGCCCATGATCCCACGTTATTCCCGCGCCGAGATGACCGCCATTTGGGAGCCGCAGGCGCGCTTTCGCATCTGGTTCGAGATCGAGGCGCATGCCGCCGACGCCATGGCCGAGATCGGCATCGTGCCGAAAGATGCCGCAAGAACGATCTGGGACAAGGCTCGCAATGCCACGTTTGATGTGGCCCGCATCGATGAGATCGAGGCCGTCACCAAGCACGACGTCATCGCGTTCCTTACACATCTCGCCGAAATCGTCGGCCCGGACGCGCGGTTCGTCCACCAGGGGATGACGTCGTCGGACGTCCTGGACACCTGTCTCAACGTGCAACTGACCCGCGCCGCAGACCTGCTGATCGCTGGCGTCGACCGGCTGCTCGCAGCACTCGACGCACGCGCGCACGAACATAAATACACGGTCACCATCGGCCGCAGCCATGGCATCCACGCCGAGCCGACGACGTTTGGCATCAAGCTCGCGTTCGCCCATGCCGAATTTGCCAGAGCGAGGGCGAGGCTCGTTGCGGCCAGGGCTGAGGTCGCGACTTGCGCGATCTCGGGCGCCGTTGGCACGTTCGCCAATATCGATCCCCGCGTCGAAGCCCACGTCGCTCGAATGATGGGCCTTGCGGTCGAGCCGGTGTCGACGCAGATCATTCCGCGCGACCGTCACGCGATGTACTTCGCGACGCTGGGCGTCGTGGCGTCCTCGATCGAGCGGCTGGCGACCGAGGTCCGCCATCTCCAGCGCACCGAGGTGCTGGAAGCAGAGGAGTATTTCTCGCCGGGCCAGAAGGGCTCGTCGGCGATGCCGCACAAGCGCAACCCGGTGCTATCGGAAAACCTGACCGGCCTCGCCCGCATGGTCCGCGCCTACGCGCTACCGGCCATGGAAAACGTCGCGCTGTGGCACGAGCGGGATATCTCACACTCCTCCGTCGAACGCATGATCGGCCCGGACGCGACAGTGACACTCGACTTTGCGCTGCACCGGATGGCCGGCGTGATCGAGAAACTCGTGGTGTACCCAGCAACCATGAAGCGCAATCTCGACAAGCTCGGCGGCTTGCACAATTCGCAGCGCGTACTGCTGGCGCTAACCCAAGCGGGCGCCAGCCGCGAGAACGCCTACGCGCTCGTCCAGCGCAACGCGATGAAGACCTGGGAGCACGGCGCAGATTTTCTCGCAGAGCTTCAGGCTGACGCCGACGTGGTCGCAAAGGTTCCGGCGAGCGACCTCGCAGCGATGTTCGACCTTGGCTACCATACCAAGCACGTGGACACGATTTTCGAGCGCGTTTTTCCGGGCCGAAAACCGTCAACCTAATCGCCCAGGCGCCGACTCCGCAGTGACGCTGATGTGACCGGGCCTGAAACTGGCTCGCCGCGTTTACGATAATGCGAGCTGATGCGTTCAGGCGCTATACAGCTGAAGTATGCGATGGTCATCAGACGCCGGCCTATCCTGGCGAAACCAAGCCGCATCCCAAGTGGATGGCGAAACGGGCCGGCAGAGTTGACCTGGAGTTTTTACAGATGACTGCGCGCAACACCATCAGTGCGATCACGATGGCCACGTTTCTGACGGTCGCCGGCGCGATGCCGAACCCGTTCAACGCGCCCGTCCCGCTGGGCTCATCGCCAGCGGCAGCCCAACGGGGAACTGAGCGTTCTCAGGGCAGCTGGGAGTTGCTCGGCGAAGCGCGCGTTGCCCTTCGCGGTGACAGCGACGTGATCGAAGTGGCGCGCGACGAGGAGTTCTATCGCAACAAATCCTACCGGCGCATCCGCCTCGTGATTGACGGCGGCGATGTCCGGTTGCGCAATCTGAAACTGGTCTATCTCAATGGCCATATCGAAAACCTAGCTGTCGCTCGTACTTTGTCGGCCGGCGAGGAGTTCATCGTCGACCTAAAGGGCGAGCGCAGTTATCTCAAGACCGTCGTGTTGGAACACAAGGGCCGCTTGAGTTTCTCGTTTGGCCCGGGCGGCCTGAAGATCGGCACGCCGACAGTGCGCGTGTTCGGTGAGAATGTCCGCTTCTTTGTTCCGCCGCCGCCGCCGCCACCGCCCCCCGCCGTTGCCGAAGTGCGCCGCCCCCGCGATTGGGAGCCGCTCGGCTCCGAAGCGTTCGACCGTCGCGCAGACAAGGTCGTGATCCCGGTTGGTCGCCGCGAGGGTCGTTTGGGCAAGATCGCGCTGAGGATTGTCGGCGAGCCGGTTGTCGTTCGCGAACTTCGTATCCGGTTCGGCAATGGCGACGTTCAAGAGGTGTCGCTCGATAAACGTCTCCGCGAGGGTGACCGGCTGGCTCCGATCGACCTCGAGGGCGATCGGCGCTTCATCGAACAGGTGACCGCGCTACTCGATCCGCGTCCGCGTGGCGGCCAGGTTCGTCTCACGGTGCTCGGTCTCGACCGTCCAGGTGACCAGGGACCGCGAGCTGCTCCGGTCGGCCAATTGCGAGACACGTGGGTTCCGCTTGGACGCAAGACCCTGTCGCCCGGTCTTGACCGCGACATCATCGAGGTCTCCACGCCTGCCGACGGCCCGCGCGCCAAGAGCTTCGACAAGTTGCACTTCGTCGCCGACACCAACGACGTGCTGATCCGCGCCATCACCGTCACCTACCTCAACGGGCATGTCGAAGATCTGGCAGCCGACAAGCGTATTCCTGCCGGCGGCGAACTGACCGTCGATCTGCCCGGACGGCGTAGTTATCTGCGCCGCATCGAGATGGTCTATGCCTCCCGCCCTGGTTCGGGGCGGCCGACGATCGTCAGCGTGTTCGGCGAGCGGATTGGCCGGGACTTCGACCGCTGACCGCCCGTCATTCCCGACTGCAGTGTCTCGCGTCATCGGCGCCGACCGGGGCGCTGATGACGCCAAAACACGACTACCGCGATCCGGAATTGGCGTCATCGAACGCTTTCAGAAAGCGCTTGGGAGCCTGCGCGCGCCAAACGCGAATAAGGTTCGCCTTGGCCCACTCAAGATCAAATTTGTCGGGCCGCATGAGAACCAACGGGTGGTTCTTATAGTGCGGCGTGAAAAAGAAGCGTTCGGGCTCGGCTGCGACGATGATCTCGCGTTCCTCGAACGACACTTTGAATACCGGTGCGTCCTCACTCGGGCTCCACCACACCCACAGCTTGCCATGGGCCTTCAATGCCGGCTGGCCCCAGGAGGTTGTTTCTTCGACGCTTGGTAGACCTAGACCAAGTGCCAGTTCCTTTAGCTTCTCCCACTCGATCTGGCGTTCGGGTTTCATGAGTTTCGGCTCGCGTAACAATACAACAGTTCAGCCTGGCGACATCAGGCCGAGCACGAGCCGGGTGATGAGATCGCGCTGCTTGGGGTCGCTTTCGGCGACCAGCAACGCCATGGCAACCAGCGTCGTATCTTCGACCACCGTCGTACCGTCGTCGCGGTAAAGACGACCGTTGCGGTCCAGATAGTGCAGGAACAGGAAGCTGCCTATCCGCTTGTTGCCGTCCGTGAACGGGTGATCCTTGATGATGAAATACAGCAGATTGGCAGCCCGAATATCGACGGTCGGATAAAGCGGTTCGCCGCCGAACGTCTGTTCGATCGTACCGAGAATGGCGGCGAGCCCCTCGCCACGCTCCCGGCCGAACAGGTCGGTGGCTTGCCCCTTGGCCAGCAAGTCGCTTTTGAGTTGGGCGATGACGCGGCGGGCATCGTCAACCGGGAGTTCGAGTGGCGGGCCAGCCTCGCCGTCCCTGCCGTCGGGTAGGCGGTCCTCGTCGTACTGCAGCAGCAATTTGAACGAGCGGGCGAAGCGGCCGATGACCTCCAATACGCTGCGGGCTTCGTCCGAGGCAACGTCGTGCGCAATCAACGCGCGGCGGGCCAAGGCGAGCGCGTCCTCCAACTCGGCAAGGCCGCGCTGCTGGCGTTCGTGCATCGACTGTTCGAGCCGTTCGCGAAGAACTTTCGTTGCCCATTTCCGGAACCGCGTACCGCGTTTCGACGAGACGCGGTAACCGACCGACAACACGGCATCGAGACTGTAGTGGTTGAGCGTGCGTTCGACCTTCCGCTCGCCCTCCTTGCGCTCGACCGATATCCGCCGGGAGGTTTCCTCGCGGTCGAGTTCGTCGTCGCGGTAGATGTTGGCGAGGTGCTCGCTCACCGTACTCGTCGTGATGCCGAATAGTCGGCCCATCTGGGCCTGCGTCAGCCACAGCGTGTCGCCCTCGACGTGCACCGCAATTTCGGTCCCGTCGTCGGCGTTGACAAACAGCGCCTGGTTCGACGGCGCTTGATCTGGCGTCGCATCCGGCATCGGCGGGCTCCACTGGCGGGCGGTTCAGCTGATGCTAGCCGACGCGTGTAACGGTTCAGCGAAGGTTGAGGTCAGTTCCGCGAGGGGTCGCGACCCGTAGATGCGGCGCCTCACGCATCAGCGCACGCGCACGCCGTCGGCCTCGGCGCGTTTGGGCTTCGACACGGGTTTGCGGGCAGGTTCGGTTGAAGCTGGCGCTGCCGCAGGCGGCGGGGCAGCAGCCTTGGATGGCTCGATTTCGACCGGTGGCGGCTCCGGCCGCGGCCACGCCACATCGTCGGAGCGATCGGCGCGCACGGGCATCCGCTCGCCCTTGACCATCACGCGGAAATACGGCGTTTGCGTCGGCGGCAATCGTACGTTTCGCCCTGCCGCGCCGGCGGCCGGCGAAATCGAACTCATCACGATGACGCCGCCTGGAATTTTATCGACAAGAAGATCGCCGAGCGTCGTCGGTTTGTCGGCGACATCCTTTTTGTTGACCAGTTCGAGGATCGACGCGGGGATAGACGGCCGCAAAAGATCGACCGTGACGATCTCTTCCTTGCCGCCTGGCGCCGTCAAGGCGATCGAGATGCGGCCGCTGTCGGCCTTCTGGTCGCCGTTGGCCACCGCCGACCCGACCGGTTGTCCCGGCAGTTGAACTCCGGCCTGGGTTTGGGTTCCAGCTTGCGGCTGACCGCCCACCGTGGGTGAGCCGGCGACCGGCCGAGGCACTTTCTGCAATGTCTGGCGCTGCGCCGCGATTGCGGCCTGCTCGGCCTCGGTGCCCGCAAGCGGGATGGTGCGATCGCGTCTGGCTTGTGTCAGGTCGCGCTTCAATTCACGTTCGACGAAGTGGGCGAGTTTGCGGTTCCCTGCTTCTGTGAAGCTGATGCCGTTCTGCTCACGCAGCAGACGGATCTTCCCGGTGAGGTCAGGTCCCATCGCGCTGTAGCTGCCGCCGTCGTCGGTGAAGCCAGCATAGGCGTCGATGTACTTGAAGCCGTTGAGGATGACCTTTTCGCGGATAATCTCGTTCAACATCAAAACGTCTTCGTTCGGCTCGGTGCGCCGGACGTTGGGCAAGCTGACCCAGTAGACGGCGATTTTGCGCCGCCGCAGCGCTTTCATCACCATATCGATCTGTCGGGCGAACTCGGCCCGCCACTCGTCGGTGTCGTTTGCGAACCGCTTTTGACCAACGCGAAACGTCGTTCGTGCCTGCGGCGCGAGCATGACGACGGCGACCTGCGGGGTGTCGCGGCCCAGCGCCTCGTCGAGTGCCCGCGTCTGGCTGTCGAACTCGCCGCGCATCAGCGGTGGAAAGTCGAACTGCTTGGGGCGGATTTGCACCCGGCCGTCGCCTCTGAACGCTTCTGTCAGGCCATACTTCAATCCGTCCGCGATCCATTCTCCGATGACCTGGAGCTGGTAGACATCGCCAGCTGGATAGAGTGAAAGATAGCCTTGACCCTGACCGCCGATGGCATCGTCGTCGGCTGCGCGCGCGGTCGTAGCGCTTCCGGCGGACGCAAGGGCTGCCAGTATCGTGGCGAGAACAGCGATCGCGAATCGGCGAAACCAGACCATCCAAATGCTTTCGTTCGACGACGTTTTGCCGGGCAGGTTACTGCGCACCGACGCCAGCCTTTCGACCCGTTGCAGACAAAGCCGCGCGCAAAACGTCCGGAGCAGGCCAGCATCGCGGTGCAAGCCCGGCGGTCGTCTCGAACGCGCCGATCTGGCGACGCGTATTCGACCCGATCATACCGTCGATTTTGTCGATTGGGTAGCCGAGGGCCTGGAGCCGTGCCTGGAGATCGTTGACAAGGGCAGTCGAGGGTTGAGTAACGTTCGCCCAGGCGCCGTCGAAATCACCACCGCCGCCGATCCGGTCGGCGAGATTGCCGACGAACAGCGCATAGAGGTCTGACGTGTTGTAGCGGCGGATAACCTGGAAGTTTTCCAGCGCTAAAAACGCCGGGCCATGGGCGCCGGCTGGCATCATCAGGTAGGCGGGCGCATCGAGGTCGGCGGCGCGGAAGCTTCGCCCGCCGGTGCGCTTGAAGCCGAGATCTTGCCACGCGCGCAGCGTGCGGCTGCCGGGCGGTCCCTCGAGCGCGCAAGTCGCGGCAGGTGGTATGATGACCTCGTACCCCCATGGCTGGCCAGCGACCCAGCCCTTGTCTTTGAGTTGCTTGGCGGCAGATGCCAGCGCGTCCGGCACCGAGCGGACGAGATCGACGCGACCGTCACGGTCGAAGTCGAGCCCGTGCTTCTCGAATTCCGTCGGCATGAATTGCGTCAAGCCGACGGCACCGGCCCACGATGACTTGAGGTCGTCGCGCGGAATGCCGCCTGCGATCAGCTTCAGCGCGGAGATCAACTCTGCCCGAAACAGCTCTTTGCGGCGGCCCGTATAGGCCTGCGTGGCCAAAACCCGGATGGCGTCGTGCGGCAGCTTATAGGTGTCGAATGCGGTCTCGCGGCCCCAGATCGCGAGGAGCCCATTTCGGTCGACACCGATCTCGCGTTCGATCCGCTCGAGCGTTGCCCGGTGTTTGACGGCAAGGTCGCGACCAAGGCTCGCTAAAGACGCAAGCCGCTCGCGTTTGAGATAATCCGTCGGGTGCTGCGTGAATTCGGCCTGCCCGCGTTTCGTCGCGGGTTTGCCGGGGATCACGAGGTCGGGCAGCGACAAGTCGGGCTCGAGGCCGTCGACGTTCCGATCGTAGACAGCGGCTGGCACGCCAGCTGCGATCGCTTCTGGCCGAACGTCGGCGAGGAATGCTTTAAAGCCTGCCGATGCCGCAGCAGTCGCGCTCATCGTGACCAGCGTGGCGGCGAGTGCGGTGAACACGGCGACCAGACGAACCGCCAGCTGGGGCAATATCGCCAGCTTCGGCACGACGCTATCATTCGCCGGACGCGTCAGCTGTTGCAGCATGCCAAGGCTCCTTGTAGCGAGTGCGGAATGTTCCGCCAAATCAACTGCCCGCATAGCATAGCCTGCGGCATGGTGACATCCGCCGTCGCGACGGTCGTTCTGTCGATGATGCCAACTGCGATGGCCGCACAGCCGGCGGGGACCCAGTGTTTTGCCCCGGCGGACGTTGCAGCCAAGCCCGGCGAGGAACGCCCGGTCAAGGGCGACCGGCGGTTCGATCGGCCCGAGCCGCAACGGACCCTCGCTGCCTATCAACCCATCGCTGCAGCCCTGCGCGGGGCGATCCGCCGGGTCGAATTGCCGCCGGGCAAAAAACTCATCGCCCTGACCCTTGACCTGTGCGAGCAGCCGGGCGAAGTGTCTGGCTATGATGGCCGGATTTTTGACCTGCTGCGGCGTGACAACGTCAAAGCCACGCTTTTCGTTGGCGGAAAGTGGATGCGGTCGCACGAGCCGCGCGCGCAGCAGTTGATGACCGACCCACTTTTCGAAATCGCCAACCACGGCAGCGGACACCGCAATCTACGGCTGCTGTCGGGCAAGGCACTGGCCGACGAAATCGAAGGGCCGCAGCGCGCCTATGAGGCAATCCGCGCCGAGTTTCGCTCCAATCAGTGCCTCGCCCCCCGCCTTGCCGACACGCCGCCGCGCATTGCTCTGTTTCGCTTTCCCTACGGCGCCTGCAACGATACCTCGCTGGCGGCCGTGAACGACCGTGGGCTGCTGGCCATCCAGTGGGACGTTTCAACCGGCGACCCGTGGCCGGGGCAAACCGCCGAGGCTATCACGCGGAGCATGGTCAACGGCGTGCGGCCGGGTTCGATCATCATCGCGCACGCCAACGGCCGCGGTTTCAACACGGCAGCCGGGCTCCCGGCCGCGATCAAAGCGCTCCGCGCCAAGGGCTACGAATTCGTGACGGTCAGCGAATTGTTGGCTGCAGGAAAGCCCGTCGTCGTTGCGTCGTGTTACAACGCGAAGCTGGGCGACACCGACCGCTATGACCGCATCAGTGGCGCCACGCCGTTATCGGCGGCAGGCAGCGGGAAACGACCCCAAAAACTCCTCGAGAAACTACCCGAGAAACTACCCGAGAAACTCCCCTGGCAATGAGCGAGATTGTGCTGCCGTTCCGGGCCGAAGCCTACGATCCCGGCGTGGTCCAGTTGACGTTGGTATCGCCCGAAGACGCCGTTGCACTCGGCACGATGGTCGCGCGCATGGAGCCGTGGCGGAGTTATCCCGGCATCTCAAGTGACACGCTGACCGCGTTCCTGGCCGAGGTCGAACCGGGCGCGCCGCGCTTTGCCATCCGCCACCAAGGTGACCTTGTCGGCACCATGACCATCCGCATCATATGGTTCCGTGGCCCCTACATCCAACTTCTGGCACTGACGCCCGCTGTCCAGGGGCGCGGCATCGGTCGTGTCTTGATGGCGTTCGTCGAGGCGCAAGCCCGTGCATCGAACCAACGCAACCTGTGGGTCGCCGCGACCGAGACCAACACGGGCGCGGTCCGCTTTTACGAGCGCCACGGTTTCGTGAGGACAGCCGCGATCGACGGTCTTGTTGCCGACGGCATAACCGAATTGCTACTCAGAAAGCGGCTCGCTTCTTAGCGCGGCTTCAAAGCGCGAATGTCGCTGGCTTCGCAAAACCCGGCAGCTTACACGCGTTGGCCTCGAACGCCTGAAGCGCGGCAAACGTCTCGCCCACGCGGCGCCACACCGTCGCGTGCCCCACCGTGCCGCGCTGTTCGACACCAACACACCGCCCGCCTTGGGATAGCTGTTGCATGAGGGCTGGCGGCAACTCTGGGACCGCACCTTCAAGTACGATGACATCATACGGACCGCGATCGGCAACACCGGCCGCGAGTTCGCCTTTGTGGAACGAAATACGCGATGCCGTGACACCTGGGAGCGTTGCCACCGCGGTTCTCGCCGCCGCCAGCAATGCGGCGTCGGACTCGACGCCGACGACCGACGTCACGATCTCGGCGATCACGGCAGCGGAATACCCGCATCCCGAACCGACGATCAGCACGCGGTCGCCGTCCTCGAAATCTGCCAGGACCAGCAGCTTGGCGAACGTCCGCGGGGCCATCAGCGTGCGTGCTGCAAGTCCGCGCGTACGGCTGTCATGAAGCGGGATCGCGTCGTCCATATAGGCCATCGGCCGAGCACCAGCGGGCACGAAAACCTCGCGCGGGACGTTGCTCATGGCGCGAATGATGCGCCGGTCGGTCACGTCGCTTGGCCGAACTTGGCTCTCGACCATGTTTTTGCGTTGTAGCGCGTAGTCGCCCATGGCTGCGGCCCCTGCCGATATGTTCGCAGACGTTGTGATGTTCGATGTCGTGGAGCACAGCGGACGGGTCAAGCGCAATCCGGGTCAAGACCCACCGTGCAGCTATTGGTCTTTCGCCTTCTCGTCGCCCGGCAGCACGTAGTCGACGCCCTCCCACGGGCTTTCGAAATCGAACGTCCGAAAATCTTGCGTCAGCTTGACCGGTTCATAGACGACGCGCTTCTTTTCGTCGTCGTAGCGGACCTCGACGTGCCCGGTCAGCGGGAAATCTTTACGCAGGGGATAGCCGGAAAACCCATAATCGGTGAGCAGGCGGCGCAGGTCAGGGTGGCCCGAGAATAGGATGCCGAACATGTCGTAGGCCTCGCGCTCATACCAATTGGCGCTCGGATGAACGTCGATGATGCTCGGCACCGGCGTGACGTCGTCGGCCTCGAGTTTGACGCGCAAGCGCTGGTTCAGACGCGGCGACAGCAGATGGTAGACGACCTCGAAACGCTGGCCCCGCGCCGGATAATCGACGCCGGCCAGATCGATCAGCACTTCGAACTGGCAGCGTTCGTCGTCGCGCAACGTACGGATGACGTCGACGATCCGGCTGGCGCTCACGGTTATCGTCGTCTCACCAAAGGCCACGCTCCGGCTCAAGACGGCGGCGCCGAGCACGTCGGAAAGTATATCAACTGCGATCACGGTCATCTCGGGCTCCCACGGGCTCCACGGGTCATCGTGGCGATGTACCGCCGACCGCGTGCCGTGGGAAGCCCGTCTGTGCGACGGACGCGTCAGCGTACGGTCGAGAGATCCACAGACTTGCGCTCGCCGACGTCGGCACGCCGACCGGTAGCAAGAGCAAACGCGAATTTCACGGCAGCAACAGCACTGTTGTCGCCGTCCCAAAGTTCCGCATTGTGAAGCTGGACCGTGACCAACCGGACTTTCGGATCATCCGGTCCGTCCGGCCAGAACGCCTGGGCGCCCGGATTCCACACCGCACCGATCGGCGTGCGATCGGAGCTCACGCTCGCCGTTCCGCCGACCGACAAGAACAAGTTGCTGCCGTTGCCGTAGGCCAGCACGACGTTGGGGTTGTTGCTCACGTCGTCGGCCAGGCTGCCCTCGGTCGACGTCAAAAACTGAATGTGGCCCGTGCCGCGCTGAACGATCGACGACATCGGCCGCGCCGTTAGCATTTCGCCGCGGCGGGTGACGAACATGCAGGTATCAAGCTGTTCGGCGACATCGTAAACGCGGGAGACGTCGGGCGCTGAAGTCATGATCGGCCTCGTTGAGTTAGGCGGTTGACGGGAAAGCGGCTGATTGGTCTCAGTGGACGTGCGCCACCGGATATTGCGGCGCACTGTCAGCGCCCGCGCTGGATTGCGGGTCGAGCGCGATAGCTGCCAGGGCAGCGGCGTGGAGCAGGTGCTCCGCCATCGACCGGGCAAACCCGCATGCGGCGTCGTCCAGTTCCGCCGCTGCGGCCCAATTGGCGAGCAACTCATATCGGCTGGCCTGGAGCCGCACCAACGCCAGCAGCACCCCGGCGCAGGCACCCGGCGCGGGTGTCGGCTCGTCGCGCGACAATGTCTCCACCGCCAGCGCCTCGCGCAGCAGCGCCGTTGTCGCCCAACAGGCGTGACCGTGGCGGTGCAAACCCAAGTCGTCGAGGACCACCACGACCCGCGCGTGGCGGCGGGCCGAATGAGCTTCGATGTCTCGCGCCGTCCGCTTGAGGCGGAAATTGGCTGCCGGGCTGCACAAGGTCGGAACGGTGCGCGCGATCTGATCCTCGCTGTCAGCCGACAGGTGAAGCGTACGCGCGAACGCTAGTGCATAATCTCGCATGGTGCCCATCGTTGCCACTGAATCGCTGCTTGGATCGCCGAAGCGGCGGCATGCAGCATGTGTTGTGGAGAGAGCAAAATCGCCCGTAACGTTTTGTTCCAATTGCCCGAAGCCTGCGGCGCACTCGCGCTATTGTTTCCGCGCGCGGCGCGTATATAGCTCCGCCCGCCCATGGAACCTCAGCTGACCTTCACCGCACTCGACGAAGCTGGCCTCAACCGGATGGCCCAGCGGGTGGCATTCTACGCCCGTCCCGGCGACCTGATCCTGCTCGACGGCGATCTCGGCGCCGGTAAGACGACGTTCGCGCGCGCACTGCTTCGGGCCTTCGGCCATCCCGATCAGGCCGAGGTTCCAAGCCCGACATTTACACTGGTGCAGACCTACGACACGCCGCGCATGACGGTGGCCCATTACGACTTGTATCGGTTGACCGACGCCGCCGAACTTGACGAACTCGGGCTCGACGATGCACTGGCGGGCGGCATCGCCGTTGTCGAATGGCCCGAGCGCGGCGGCACGCGAATCGCGCGGATGGCCGAGGCCGGCAACACGCTGATGCTGTCGCTTGTCGAAACGCCGACTGCCGCCATCGCCGCAGACCAAGCACCAGATGCGCGCGACGTCGTCATGTCGGCCAGCGGCAATTGGCGCCCGCGCGCTGAGCGGCTCGCAGCATTGTCGCGGTTTCTAGCCGGGGCTGGGCACAACCAATCTAGCCTGACCTATCTGCAGGGCGATGCGTCGGTGCGGAAATACGCCCGGATTGCCGATCATGCTGGCGCTTTGGTGCTGATGGACTGGCCGCAACAGCCCGACGGTCCGCCGGTGCGCGATGGGCGACCCTATAGCCGCATCGCGCAACTGGCCGAAGGCGTCCGGCCGTTCGTGGCGATCGCGCGGGCTTTGGCAGAGGCTGGCGTCACGGTGCCGAAGGTTCACGCGGCTGACCTCGATGCCGGGTTTCTCGTGCTCGATGACCTTGGCGACGATGTCTTTGCCGCGCTGGTTCGGACCGGGTCACCGCAGGGGCCGTTGTGGACAGCCGGCGTCGACACGCTGGTCGCTTTGAGGCGCCACGCCCCGCCAGTCGAAATGGCGCTCGACGGTGGCTCGGTAGTGCATCTGCCGTCCTATGATGCAACCCCGTTCGGCATCGAAACCGAACTCCTGCTCGACTGGTATTGGCCAGCACTTCATGGCAGCGCGCCATCGGCGGCCGAGCGCGCGCGGTATCTCGCAATCTGGGCTGCCATCTTCGAACGGCTGGCCCGGCAGCCGAAAGGCTGGGTCCTGCGCGACTACCACTCACCCAATTTGATCCGGGTTCCTACAGCTGACGGCGGCGGTCATTTCAAAACCGGCGTCATCGACTTCCAGGACGCTCAGATCGGGCCGCACGCCTATGATCTCGTGTCACTGCTGCAGGACGCCCGCGTGGACGTGCCACCGGCCCTCGAGACCGAACTGCTCGACCGTTATTGCGCGCGTGTGCAGGCCGCCGATCCCGGCATCGCCGGACAAGGTCTTGACGCACCCGGCTTCGACGAGGCCGAGTTCCGCTTCGCCTATGCCGCGCTCGGTGCCCAGCGCAATTGCAAGATCCTCGGCATCTTCGCCCGCCTCGCTCATCGCGACGGCAAGCCTGCCTACCTTGCCCACGTTCCGCGCCTGTGGGGCTATCTCGCCCGCGATCTCGACCATCCGGGACTTGCCGACTTGAAAGCGTGGTTCGTGACAGCTTTCCCGCCCGGACTCCGGGAACAGCCGATTTCGCCCTCACCACCGGTTCGAATGCCATGAGGCCGCGATGACACAACTGGCGAAACACACAGCCAACGGCAGCGCCTGGCGGCCGCACGCGGCTTTCGTGCTCGCCGCTGGTCTTGGCACGCGAATGCGCCATCTGACCGCGACGATCCCAAAGCCGATGGTTGCTCTTAACGGCGTCACCCTGATCGACCGCGTGCTCGATCGTATCGCTGACGCGGGGATCGCGACCGCCATCGTCAACGTCCATTACCGCGCCGACGAACTCGAGGCCCACCTCGACCGCCGCCACGGCCGGGCGCCGCACATCGTCATTTCGGACGAGCGAGCGCAGCTTCTCGACACCGGCGGCGGGGTTATCCACGCTTGGCCACAGCTGAGTGCCGGACCGTTCTTGATCCACAACTCTGACTCGGTATGGATCGAAGGGGTCGGGCGAAACCTCGACCGGCTGTGCATGGCCTTCGATGCGGACCGGATGGATGCCGTCCTGCTGCTGGCGCCGACGGCGAACAGTCTCGGATACGACGGCAACGGCGACTTTCAGATGGACGGGGCGGGATGCTTGTCCCGGCGGGAACATGGGCAAGCAGCAGCGTTCGTATTTGCCGGGGCCTCGATCGCTCACCCGCGTTTGTTCGATGACGCTCCCGAGGGGGCGTTCTCGCTCAACCGTGTATGGAACCGCGCCATCGAGGCCGGACGGTTCTACGGCGTAAGGCTCGACGGAACGTGGATGCACGTCGGAACACCGGAAGCAGTCGTCGATGCGGAAAGGCAGCTCGACCGTGAGGACGCGCCGTAACGCGAAGCCGGTTTCGCCGGACCAGCTGTGGCTGTTCCCGAGCCTCGCCGCGTCGCAAGCTTCCGAGCTCGATGATGCAGCAGCTGAGGTTTTTCCAGACAACGAAGCCGGGCCCGGTTCCCTCCCCGCAGCGGTTAGCTGCGACCGGATCGTGACGATCCCGCCGTCCGAGCCGTTTCTCGCCACCCTCGCCCGCGCGCTGCTCGATGGCACGCTTCCAGGCGGCGAAGCCGAGCGCTTGCCGCAGGAACGGGGGCCGCTCGATCTCTCGGCCATCACGCTGCTGCTGCCGACGCGAAGGGCGGCGCGCGGTCTTCAGGAAGCGTTCCTTGCAGCCTCGGCCTCACGCGCGCTGCTGTTGCCGACGATCCGTCCGATCGCCGATGGCGACGAAGATGCCAGCCTGCTCGCAGGCCTGTCGGGTGCTGGCGACGTCTCCACCCTCGCGTTGACCTTGCCCCCCGCCGTGTCCGAACTCGAACGACGCCTCGTCCTGACGAAACTCGTCTTGCAGTGGTCCGACGCCATGGGGCGCGGTGGATCGGGGCCGGATGCGGCGCCCGGTGCCAAGACGCCCGCGCAGGCCGTCAACCTCGCGCGCGAACTGTCCCGGTTGATCGATATGGTCGAGACCGAGCAGGTCAGCCTCGATGGTCTGGCTGATATCGTCCGGGAGGATTTCTCGGCGCACTGGCAGCAGACGCTCGACTTCCTCCAAATCGTCACCTCGTGGTGGCCAGCCTATCTCGACGGCAGCGGTCTGATGTCTGCCGCAGCCAGACGAAATGCGCTGATCCTGGCGGAAGCAGAGCGGCTAAAGGTGATGCCGCCAGACGGGCCGGTCATCGTCGCTGGCGTCACCGGCTCGATCCCGGCGACCGTGGCGCTGATGCGTACCGTGGCCAACCTGCCGAACGGCGCGATCGTGTTGCCGGGCCTAGACTTGGCACTCGACGAGCCCAGTTGGCAGGCGATCACGGGTTCGCACTCGATAATGGGTAGCAAATCTGAAAGCGGGCCGAACTGCCCACCTCATCCCGAACATCCTCAGTTTGGCCTGAAGACACTGCTCGACCGACTCGGCCTGACGCGCGCCGACATAGCCGTTCTGTCGCGTGCCGATCGGGTGTCGCCGCAAGCCGCTGCCCGCCAGGAGAGAGCGCGGCTGGTATCGGAGGCGCTGCGGCCGTCGGCGACCACCGGAGGCTGGCTCGACACGATCGCGGCAACGGATCGCGCGGCCGCCCGTGCCGCGATCGATGGCGTGACCCTGATCAGCGCCCCGTCCGCCCAGGACGAGGCCGAAGCCGTCGCGATCATCCTGCGTGAGGCAGCCGAAACGCCGGGCCGGACAGCCGCACTGATCTCGCCCGATCGGCTCTTGGCGCGGCGCGTCGCGGTGCGGCTCGAGGCCTGGGGCATCCGGGTCGACGACAGCGCCGGGCGGCCGTTGCGTAAGACACCGCCAGGCGCTCTGCTCGATCTCACCATCGCGGCAATCGCCGAAGACTTCGCGCCCAAGCCTCTGATGGCGCTTTTGAAACATCCACTCACGCGGCTCGGCCTCGACCCGTTTGTCGTGCGCCGGTCGGCCCGCGCGATCGAAATCGGGGCATTCCGCCGACCATATCTCGGTCGCGGACTGACGGGGATACTGGCAGCCTTAGAGGCCGCTGAGCGCGATTGTGCGTTGGGGCCAGACGAGCGCACCAATCGCCGGACGCGCGCCGCGGGGCGGTTGTTCAAGGACGATTGGGCGGGCGCCCGCGATCTCGTCACGCGATTGGAATTGGCGTTCGCGCCGCTCATCGCGCTGTTCGACGACGGGCTCGATCATCCGTTGGCGGCGTTTGCCCACGCCCATGCCGCGACAGGTGCCGCGCTGACCGCTCTCCCGCCATTGGCCGATGCAGTGATGCCTGCGGGAAATGCCGCCGCAGACGTCGATCTCACGGCTTCTACGCCGTGGCACGTCGACGATACGGTCTGTCCGCTGTGGCATGGCGAAGCTGGAAGCGTGGCACGCGCACTGCTCGAAGGGCTGACCCGGCCTGGATTGCCAGCACCCGACATTGCCGCACGCGACTACCCAGATGTCTACCGTGCCCTCGTTGTCACCGAAACGGTACGGCCGCGCGTGCCGGTCCATTCCCGGCTGTCGATATGGGGGCCGATGGAAGCCCGTTTGCAGCAACCCGATATCGTGATCCTCGGCGGGCTCAACGACGGCACATGGCCAGACGCCGCCGATCCAGGTCCGTGGCTAAACCGCCCGATGCGTGCCGAACTGGGGCTTCCCGCACCCGAGGAAAAACTCGGTTATGCGGCCCATGACTTCGCCACCGCCATGGGCGCATCTCGCGTGTTCTTGACGAGAGCCGAAAAGATCGACGGCGTGCCGACCGTGCCGTCGCGCTGGCTGATGCGGCTCGATGCGTTGCTCGGCGGGCTTGGGCTCGCGGACGCGTTGCGCGCTGGCGTGCCCGACAGCACCTATCTCGCCTGGGCCCGGCAGCGCGACAAGCCCGGCCCATGGTCGCCAGTCCCCAAGCCAGCACCGCGCCCACCTGTCGACGTTCGCCCGCGCAAATTGTCCGTGTCAGCCGTCGAAACGTGGATTGGAAATCCGTACGCGGTGTTTGCGTCTCACATTTTGCGGCTCGAACCGCTGCCTGCACTCGGCACGGCACCCGATGCCAGTATTCGCGGCGCGATCGTTCATGAGGCCATGGCCAAGTTCGCCATGGCGTGGCCCGATACGTTGCCGCCCGATATCCACGGCGAACTGATGGCGCACGCCGACGCCGTTCTGCGCGATTGGACGGGCCATGCGAGAGTAGCGGCATTCTGGTTGCCGCGTTTCGAGCGCTTCGCCGAGTGGTTCGCCGAAACGGAACCCAGCCGCCGAATTGGCCGCGTGTGCGCCGAGGTCAAGGGCGAGTTGCAGCTACTGCCGGCAACGTCGCTGCCATTCACGTTGACAGCCCGCGCCGACCGCCTCGATGTCGGAGATACCGGGGTCCTGATCACCGACTACAAGACCGGGACGCCACCCAGCAAATCGGCCGTCAACGCTCTGCACAAGCCGCAGTTGCCGCTCGAAGGCGCCATCTTGGCAGCCGGCGGCTTCGGTGCTGCCGCGAATGCCGGTTCCGGGATTGCCGGAGCGGTTTTGGGGTTGCGCTACATCAAGGCGTCGGGTGGCGAGCCTGCGGGTATCGAAACCGACATCAAGACGGATGATCTCGCCAACCTGATCGAAAGGGCAGCTGCGGGGCTGACGCGCCTCGTCGCCCGTTTCGATGATCCAGCGACGCCCTATGCCGTCGCCCGCCGTGCCAAGTTCCATTACGATTTCGACCCCTACACGCAGCTTGCCCGCGTCGCCGAGTGGTCTGCCGCCGGTACCGCTGAAGTTTCCAGCGACGACGCCAGCGACACGGGGGAGGCCACGTAATGGGCACTCTTGCATCGTTTGCTGCCGCAGACATGGAGCGCGTGGTCGCCGCTACGACCGGCTTGCAACGGCAGGCGGCTGACCCGATGGCTTCGGCCTGGGTTGCAGCCAACGCTGGAACCGGCAAAACGCATGTCTTGACCCAGCGCGTTTTGCGGCTGTTGCTGGCCGGAACACCCCCGTCCCGCATTCTGTGCCTGACCTACACCAAGGCGGCCGCTGCCGAAATGAGCACGCGTGTGTTCGACCACCTCGCCGGTTGGGTCGGGCTATCCTCAGACAGGCTCGAAGCCGACCTGACCCGGATGACGGGCAATGCCCCGGACGCGCGCACGGTCGCACTTGCACGCACTCTGTTTACGGCCGCCATCGAGACGCCGGGCGGGTTCCAGGTGCAGACCATCCACGCTTTCGCCGAAAGGCTGCTGCAGCGCTTCCCGCTCGAAGCGGGAGTGCCGCCGGGCTTCACCATCCTGGACGAAGCCAACACAAGCGCACTGCGCCGAGACGCAATCGACGCGACGCTGCGGACGGCGACCGGCGACCGCGACGCGCCGCTTGGCCAAGCGCTCCTGACGGCGGTGCGTTATGCGGCCGACGACACGTTCGACACGCTGTTGACCCAGGCGTGCGGCAACCGAGAACTGATCGCGCAGTTGGCGGCGCCACGCCGCCAGGATAGCGACCGCAGCGATAGCGACAGCGGCGCTGCCTTTGCGGACCTCGAAGCGACTTTGCGCCGGACGTTCACCGTCGCGCCCGATGCCGACATAGGCGCCCTGCGGGCCGCCATGGCCGACGTGTTCGACGATGAAACCTTGCGCCAACTGGTCGGTGTTCTGGCCGAGGGCAGCGTGACCGAGGTCAAGGCGGCAAACATTCTGCGGACGGCGCTGGGCACGGGGCAATCCACCCGAATTTCTGCGTTCCGTAAGTATTTTCTTACGGTTGCAGGAGAGCCGCGCGATCCTAAGAAATTGATGACCAAAGACACCGTCGTCGCCTACGAGCGGCTGTCTTCGACGGCCAAGCGCGCACAGGGTGAGTTCATTCGATTGCACGAAACTGCGCGGGCACTCGACGTGGTCCACGCCACGGTCGCCCTCTACCGGTTGGCAGCCCACGTCCACAGCCGGTTTATCGCGCTCAAATCGAACCGCGCGGCGCTCGACTTCGACGACCTGATCGAACGAACATCGGCGCTGTTCCAGTCCCACGACAGCGCCTCTTGGGTGCTCTACAAACTCGATGGCGGCATCGATCATGTGCTGGTCGATGAGGCGCAAGATACCTCGCCGGCCCAGTGGCGGATTGTCGGCGCCATCGTGCAGGAGTTCTTCGGTGATGCTGGCGCCGGCCCGGATCGCATCGGAACAGGAAGCATCGGTGCGGCTGGCATCGGAGCGGATGGCAGCAGCGTCGGCCGGGCGGCCATCGCCCGGACGGTTTTCGCGGTCGGCGATGAGAAGCAGTCGATCTACAGCTTCCAAGGGGCTGCGCCTGAGATGTTTGCCGCCAACGGCCGCCATTTCGAGGCCCTTGCACGTGGCGCGGGATGCGCTTGGCACCCTGCCGCGTTGACGCTGTCGTGGCGCACGGTTTCGCCCGTTCTCGACCTCGTCGATGCGACGTTCGCCAATGCCGATCGAACGCCCGGCCTGACGGCCGACTCGGCGCATGCCATCCGACATCAAGCCCGACGTGCCGGACACGCGGGGCTTGTCGAGATCTGGCCGTTGGAAGAGCCCGACGAAGCCACCGACACCGACGCTTGGTCGCCGCTCGACGAGGACGGGCGCACGTCGCCAGCGCTGCGCTTGGCCGACCGCATCGCGATGACGATCCGCTCGTGGCTCGATCGCGGCGAGCGTCTCGAGAGCGAAGACCGGCCGGTACGGGCTGGCGACATCTTGGTCCTGGTGCGCAAGCGCAACCCGTTTGCCCCGGCCATCGTCGCGGCGCTCAAAAAGCGCGACATCCCGGTCGCCGGCACGGATCGCATCACACTATCGGGCCAACTCGCGGTGCAGGATCTGATGGCGCTCGGTGACTTCTTGACGCTGCCGGAAGACGATCTCGCGCTCGCCAACGTGCTCAAGGGGCCGCTGTTCGGGCTTGACGATGACGACCTGCTGCTCCTCGCCCACGGCCGCAAGGGCACGCTTTGGAAAGCGCTGCTCGACGCCGGTGCGGCGGTCTCGACTGCGGCCCGCTTTGCTCCCGCCGCCTATCAATTGAAGCGCTGGCGCAGCAAGGCCGACTTCCTGCCACCATTCGAATTCTTCGCCCACGTTCTCGACCGCGACGGCGGACGGCACAAGTTGCTGACCCGGCTTGGCCCGGAGGCCGCCGACCCGCTCGATGAATTCATGAACCTCGCCGTCAGCTTCGACGATCAGGCACCGCCGTCGCTGACCGGTTTCCTCGGCTGGTTGCGCGAGGACGAACGGACGATCAAGCGCGACATGGAGCAGGGGCGCGACGAGGTCCGTGTGCTGACCGTGCATGGCGCCAAGGGTCTCGAAGCGCCGATCGTGTTTCTGCCCGATACGTGCTCCAGCGGTTCGAACGGTCGTGGGGCCCGGTTGATCCCGTTGTCGCCCATGCAGCTGCCGGACGGTGCGCCGCCGATCGCCGTTTGGCCGGTCGCTGGCGCCAAGGGCCTCCCCGCGATCGAACGAGCCAAAGCCGACGTCAAGGCCGCTGAGACCGAGGAAGCCAATCGCCTGTTGTACGTGGCCATGACGCGGCCGCGCGATCGCCTCTACGTCGCTGGAGCCCGAGGCGCAAAAAAGCTGCCCGCCGACTGCTGGTACCAGACGATCACGGCAGCACTTACCGCGCCCGCGATCGCCGCTCGCGTCGAAACGGTCAACGTGACGGGGGAGAACGTGACGGGGGACAGTCTTGAACGGCCCCAGTGCGTGCGGCGCATCATGGCCGCCCAGAGCGTGCCGCCAACCGCGCCCAAGCGTTCCGTTGGCGACGACGTAATCGCCGCACGACGTCCCGCATGGCTCTCCGCACCGGCCCCGCGCGAGGTGCGGCCCGTGATCCCGTTCGCGCCGTCGCGGCTCGCACCTTACGATCACGACACGACGGGGGAGCCGGCCGCCCACACGCCGGAGTTGGAGGCACAGATCCGGCGCCAATCCCGCGAAGAAACGCCGCCAACTGGGATCGGACCGATCGGCGCTCCCAATTCAGGCGCCGACACGCGTTTCCTGCGCGGCACGCTGACCCACGCGTTGCTCCAGCATCTGCCATCCCTACCACGCCAAACATGGCCAGTTGCGGCCGACGGCTTCCTCGATCTGCGCGGGGCCGCATTGCCTCCTGCCGCCCGTCGCGACATCACCCGCGAAACAATCGCTGTCCTCAGCGATCCGGTTTTCGCACCGCTGTTCGAGCGTGGCAGCCGCGCCGAGGTCCCGATCGTCGCCGAGATCGCCGATCCGACCGGTCGTAGCCCGCCGCTGATGCTCAACGGGCAAATCGACCGGCTGGCGATCGACGCGCATCGCGTCCTGATCGTAGACTATAAGACCAACCGGATTGCTCCGGCGCGCGTTGAAGATGTCGAGGAGGCCTACCTCGTGCAGCTCGCCGCTTACCGTGTGGCGCTGGCTAAAATCTTTCCTGGCCGCGATGTTCGCGCCGCTCTGCTGTGGACTCAGGCGGCCCGGTTGATGGAAATCCCGACATCGATCCTCGACACCTACGCGGCGCGACTGTTCGAACTCGCCAACCGTCCGCTTGACCTCGATGGGTTGCCTTCTTAACTAGCTGATTGCGTGTACATAGCTTCGGCTGCCGGACTCTCGCGAACTTGCCCCGACATCGGACGCGTCTGCCCTCAAGCCTCACAACAAGGAGAGACTACCGATGACGAAGACCGTTTCAGACGCGACGTTCGATGCCGAAGTGCTGAAATCAGCCCAGCCGGTGTTGGTCGATTTCTTTGCCGAATGGTGCGGACCGTGCAAGGCGATGGCACCTGCGCTCGACATCGTGGCGACCGAAATGGCCGGCAAAGTCAAGGTCGTGAAGCTCGACGTCGACCAGAACCCCGGCACGACGGCCAAGTATCGCATCATGGCGATGCCGACGCTTCTTCTGTTCAAAGGTGGCGAAGTTGCCGCCCAGCACACCGGCGCGATGGTCCAAAAAGCTCAGCTCGAGGCATGGATCACGAAGTCGGTGGCCTAAGCCACGCGTCCGACATCCAAACCAGCCGATGGCGAACTTTAATCGAGCGCCATCGGCGCGGTTTGATAATCGCTGCTTGTCAGTTGAACCGCAGCGTCAATCCGGCCCGGACGCTGGTGTTATCCGCGTCGTACGATACGCCGCCGCCGTTATTGACCGAGCCGTAGTCGTAGTGCAACGCCTCGATCCTCAAGCTGAGGCTCGGCAATAGCTGCATTTCTGCGCCGACCCCGTAAACGAGGCCCGTCGCAAAATCGTCCGTGCGCATCGTGATGCCATTGCCGATCACGCTGGTCTCGAACAGGCCAATCGCGCCACCCAAGGTGCCGTAAAAAAGCACATTGTCGAATGCGAGGCCAAGGCGCCCGCGCGCGGTTGCCGAGAATGACCCGCTGGTCGCGTAGCTGTACCCGCTGTTTTGACCCGACCCGTCCATATCATGGCGCGTGGCATCGATCTCGTACCCGGCCACGAGGGCACCGACTTGCCAGCTGTACCCACCGTGGAGCCCCACCGCATAGGACGTGCTGTCGGTCGCAGCCGCAACCGGTGCATTGAACGAAACGTCCGTGAGATCGAGGGCGCCGTGGACGCCGAAATGGGCTCCTCGCCATATCGGCGGTGCGGACCAACCTCTGGTTTGCCGCTCGGCCAGAGTTGGCACGGCCGACAAACCGACTGCTAAAGTCCCAACGATACAAGCCCGCAAGACAACGACTTGCGGAGTACGAACTCGATAATGATACGCCACGATACACCCAACTCGACGACGTAGCCCCTCTGACCACGGACGATTGTTGTTGGTTTGGAAAGGTTAAGAAAACATTGATAACCGCTGAGGCACCCGATCAAACAAGGCTCCCTCAGCCGGTATCGTCAGCCGATATAGCCAACCTGGCCCGTCAACCGGCTGCGGCGCTGCGCGGGCGTTCGTTCGATTGCGCTGGTTCGCGGTCAGGACGCCATCTCAAAACCGACTCTCCCAGGGGATGTCCAGCAAGTGCGCGTTCCCTGAGCGGCAGCACATCGAAACTCGGCCAGCGGCCCGTCGCTAGAGCTTCCCGGTACTCCGGAACGAGCCCGGCTGCCGCCATTGCCGCCTGAGCAGCCCGGTAGTTGTAGTGAAGCGCGCGATGTTCGACCTCGATGCTGCCGTCCGGGAGAGGCGACAGGACCGAATACCAAATGCGGGGTGTTCCGTCGTTGGCCGGCATCCCGACGACGCCGGCGTTGTGCCAGAGCTTGTCGTCCAGCACTTGGCTGAACGGGATCCCGCTATGTCCGGCGATGATGCCGTCGTAAACGATATCGGCGAGATCGGCCCGCTTGCGTGCATCTGGCGTCCCATGGAACACGAATTCGTTGACCGTCGACAAGGTGCCGTGGATGGCAAGCAGGCGCGCGCTGCCCACCGTCACCACGCACGTTTCCGGTAGCTCACCGAGATACGCGCGCTCGTCCTCGCCGAGTTGGCTCGATGCATACTCGTACCAGCTTCGCGACAGCCGGTCGCACATGCCGTCCGGTGGATAGCCGCACCCGCAGTCGTCGGCGCCTGCTGCCAATTGCTCATCGCAGTTGCCACGAATGACTAAGATGCCAGCATCGCGGATCAGTCGGACAGTCTCGACCGGCGTGCCGCAGTAGGCCACGAGATCGCCCGTGCACAGTATGCGATGGGGCGGAATGTTGCGACGGAGCGCCTCATCGAGAACCGCGCGGGTGGCTTCCAGATTGCTGTAGGGACCGCCGAAGACGAGAAGCGGCAATGAGGCAGGCTGAGCGGCGGCATCGGTGGTCACAACTTGCATAATGTCTCCCATAGGGCCGCCGCACTGAGCAACAACACATGTTTTACGATCAGCTGACCATTTTGTTACGGCTGGTCCGTAACGCCACGTCCGCTTAGATCGTATGTCGTGAGCCAGTTTCTATCCCATACGAACGGCGAGACCGTGCTCACAGCAAAGGATTGCGACATGACCATAGCTGCCCCGCCCTCGTACCGCACCGCCTGCATGACCGTGTTCGCCAGCGTGATTGTTCTGCTGTCAGCTACCTTTGCCGAGGCGGCTGAAAAACTGCGGTTCGCTGTTGGTCCATTTCAGCCAACCGCAACCGACACGCGCAATGCTTATGAGCCCTTTTTCAAGCATCTCGCCGGTAAGCTCGGCCGGGACTACGAACTCGTCATCACCACCGATTGGGCTGGGATCGCGGTCGCGCTCGCCAACAAGCAGGTCGACGTCGCCTGGATGGGTCCGTGGGGTTACGTGCTCGCCAATAGCGAAGGCGGCGCGCAGGCCATCGCGACGGTGAAGTACAACGGGAAGCCGACCTATCATTCGATCATCGTCGCCCGTTCGAACGCAAAAATCGACAAATGGCCGGACGACGCCAAGGGCCTTCGCATATCGTTTGCAGATGCCGGTTCGACTTCGGGCTGGCTGATCCCGACGCACTGGTTCAAGACACAAAATATCGATCCAAAGACGTATTTTCAGTACCGCGACGGGGCGTCTCACGCCGCCCAGGTACTTTCGGTCGTCAACGAACAAACCGACCTCGCGACAGATTTCGATCGCAACCTCAACGTCATCATCGACCGCGGTACGATCAAGCCCGACCAGGTCAAGGTCGTATGGAAGTCTGACCCTCTGCCCAACGATCCGCTCGTCGCGCGCGAGGGTCTCGATCCTCAAATGGTCAAAACCATCCAAGACGCCGTCACAGCCATAACCGAAGAGCAGGCGTTGACGCTCATGCCGAAGAACTACACCGGTTGGGTGCCAGCGACGCACGCGAGCTACAAGCTGATCGAAGACGCTGGCGTCGCCGTCGGGCGGTTGAAGCCGAAGACGGCCGCCAAGTAGCGCAATGGAACTCACCCGAGGCAGAGGCTCGATCGCAGCTCCGCGCAATGGGCACTCATTGCTATCGCGCGTCGCGCTCGTGGCAGGAATTGCTATCGCGGCGGGGCTGTACGTCGTCTGCTTGCAGGTGGCGCAAGTCGATTTCGGCAAGCTGTGGGCGGGCCTCCCGCGATTGGCAAACTGGGCGGCGCGCGCGTGGCCGCCAGACGTCTCCGAACTGTCCACGCTCGCCTATCGCGCAGCCGAGACCGTTGCGATGGGAACCGTCGGCACGACATTCGGCGCGCTGTTGGCCGTTCCCGTGTGTCTGCTTGCGGCGCGCAACATTACGCCGTCGCCCTGGCTCAACGTTCCCGCCCGCGCCGTCTTGAACGTGTTGCGCGGCATCGACAGCTTCGTGTTCGCGTTGTTCTTCGTGGCCGCTGTCGGGCTCGGTCCGTTCGCTGGCGTACTCGGTGTCGCGTTGCACGCCGCCGGCACGATCGCAAAGCTGTGGTCCGAAGCGATCGAGACCGCAGAAGCGGGTCCAATCGAAGCGGTGTCGGTCACTGGCGCGGCTAAGCTCAAGGTCGTTCGCTACGCGCTGATCCCCGACGTACTTCCAAGCCTGTCGTCGACACTCCTGTACATGTGGGAGTGGAGCATTCGCGCCTCGACCATTCTCGGCGTGGTCGGGGCAGGCGGCATCGGCCAGGAGCTCAAAAACAGCATCGATCTGCTCGCGTTCGACAAGGCCCTCACCATTTTGCTGCTGATCCTCGCCATGGTGAGCGTGATCGACGGGATCAGCGCGGCGATCCGCCGGAGATTGGTGTGACGATACGGCTCGAAGCGGCAAACCTCACAAAATCGCTCGGCGACCGCCGCGTCCTCGACGGAGCGAGCCTCGACCTGTCGCGCGGGGGACTCGTCGCCGTGCTCGGTCCGAGCGGGGCTGGCAAAACGACGTTGTTTCGCTGCTTGGCCGGGCTGACGCCGCTCGACGGCGGCACGGTCACACTCGACGGTTCGCTTCTTTTCAAGCCCGGGCAGCGCAGTGGCCCCGACCGGCACGGCCGGATTGGCGTGGTGTTCCAACAATTCAATCTGATCCGGCGCTTGACCGCGCTCGACAATGTGCTGGCGGCAAAGCTCGCCTCGACGTCGACGTGGCGCGTGCTGACGCGGACGTTTCTGGCTGCCGACCAGGATCAGGCGATGGCCGCGCTCGCCGCCGTCGGGCTCGAAGGCCATGACCATCAGCGCGCGGCAACGCTATCGGGAGGCCAGCAGCAGCGCGTCGCCATTGCCAGGGCGCTGGCGCAGAACAGCTCCGTTCTGTTGGCCGATGAACCGGTTGCCAGTCTCGATCCTGAAACGGCCAACGGCATCATGCAGTTGCTGCGTCGCCTTGCCGATGAAACCGGCCTTGCCGTGTTGTGCACGCTGCATCAGCCCGAACTCGCCGCCCGTTACGCCGACCGCGTTTTGATGATGGCGAATGGACGCCTGGCCGCCTCAGAGCCGACCCCGGCAAACCGGGCAGCCATCCGCGCCTGATCCTGCTCGACCACCACGCGCCCGGCGGTTATGGTCCGCCGCCATGACCACACCAGACGATACCGCAGCAATGCCCGCCCCGCTCAGCGCGTCCGATGCCGAACGCTCGAACCGAACGTCGACCGTGCCGGCGGGCGAGCCCGTTCCGGTCGAAAAGGGCAGCCACGCCTACCTGATCGACGGGTCGGGCTACATTTTTCGCGCGTTCCATGCGCTGCCACCACTGACGCGGCCCTCCGACGGCTTACCGGTCGGCGCGGTGCACGGCTTTTGCCAGATGCTCTGGAAACTCGTCGGCGACAGCAAACTTGCCGATAAGCCGACGCACATCGCGGTCGTGTTCGATGCCGGGCGCGAGACGTTCCGCAACAAGATCTACGACAAATACAAAGCCCAGCGCCCGCCGCCGCCTGAAGAACTCGTGCCGCAGTTTTCGCTGATCCGCGATGCGACGGCGGCCTTCAACATCGCCAGTCTGGAGCAGGACGGATATGAGGCCGACGACCTGATCGCGACGTACGCCCGCTTGATCCGCGAGGCTGGCGGCGACGTGACGATCGTCTCCTCCGACAAGGACCTGATGCAGCTCGTCCGACCCGGCGTCGTGATGTTCGACGGCATGAAGGCCAAGCGCATCGGCCGCGACGAAGTCATCGAAAAGTTCGGCGTCCCGCCCGACAAGGTCGTCGACGTGCAATCGCTGGCCGGTGACAGCGTCGACAACGTGCCCGGCGTTCCTGGCATCGGCGTCAAAACCGCGGCCGAATTGATCCTGGCCTATGGCGACCTCGACACGCTGCTGTCGAGCGCATCGGAAATCAAGCAGCCCAAACGCCGGGAAAACCTGATCGCGTTTGCCGATCAAGCGCGGATCTCGCGCGAACTCGTCCGCTTGAAAGACGACGTGGCCGTCGCGTTTGCGCCCGATAAATTCGGCGTTCAGGACCCCGTGCCGGCCGCGCTGTTGGGCTTTCTGCAAGCGATGGAGTTCAACTCGCTGACGCAGAAGATCGCGGTTTCGCTTGGTACCGACCCACCCCAGCGTCTGGCCATCTCGGTTGGCGCCAGCGTTCGCAAAACGGGTGTTGATGGCGCAGCACTTGGTCTTCCAAACGGCACGGCATCGCCACCGGTACAAGGCGTAGGAACGCCTGCAGCAGGGGCCCGCTGGCATCTCGAGCACGTCAAATCGATCCCGTTCGACCGCAAATCCTACGAGACGGTAACAACCACCGACGGCCTTGCCCGTTGGCTTGGGCTCGCTCGCGACGCCGGCCGCTTTGCGATCACCGTCATGACGTCGTCGACGGATGCCATGACCGGAGAACTTGTCGGCATCGCTCTCGCCGTTGCCCCCGGACGCGCCTGCTACGTACCGTTGGCCCATTCGGCCAGCACCGGCTTCGACTTTGGCGCTGGCGTGCCGCAAATGGCAACGGCTGACGCCTTGGCCGCCCTCAAGCCGCTACTCGAAGACGCTTCCCTGGTGAAGGTCGGCCACAATATCAAGTTTGCCATGCTGGTCCTGGCCGTGCACGGCATCTCGATCAACTCCGTCGATGACGCCATGCTGCTGTCTTATGCCCTCGATGGCGGCCGCTGGGCCCACACGGCCGAAGACCTCGCGCTCCGCCATCTGGGCCACGCCTGCACGCCGTACGCCAAGGCGATGGACCACGCCGCCCCCGCGCCAAAAGGATCGAAAAAGGCAGAGCGCTCGTTTGCAGCCGTGCCACTGGCGCAAGCCACCGAATATGCTGCCGAGAGCGCCGACACCGCACTGAGGCTGTGCCTCGTTTTGCGTCCACGTCTCGTACCAGAAGCGCAGACGATCGTTTACGAGACGCTCGAACGGCCCTTGCTGCCGGTCATCGTCCAGATGGAACGCGCGGGCATCAAAGCCGACCCGGCAATCCTGTCGCGCCTGTCGACGCAATTTGCGCAAAGCACGGCCCGTCTCGAAGACGAGGTCAACGCTCTTGTCGGCGTCAAATTCCAGTTGGGCTCGCCCAAACAGCTTGGCGAACTGTTGTTCGACACGCTCAAACTCCCCGGCGGAAAACGAACCAAGTCAGGCCAATGGGAAACGCGAGCTGGCCTGCTCGATGACCTCGCCGACAACGAGGAACTGCCCGAAGACGCGCGCGCGTTGATCAACAAGATGCTCGAATGGCGCCAGCTGACAAAATTGCGCACGACCTACACCGATGCGCTGCCGCACTATCTTGACGCCAACAGTCGCATCCACACCAACTATGTCCTCGCGTCGACCACCACGGGCCGCCTGTCCTCGACCGAACCGAACCTGCAGAACATTCCGATCCGCACGAAAGAGGGCCGAGAAATTCGCACCGCGTTCATCGCCGAACCGGGCCATAAGATCGTGTCGGCGGACTATTCGCAGATCGAGTTGCGTATCCTTGCCCATATCGCCGACATCCCGCAATTGAAGCACGCCTTCGCCGAGGGCATCGACATCCACACGATGACGGCGTCCGAAATGTTCGGAGTTCCCGTCGATGGAATGCCCGGCGAAGTCCGCCGCCGCGCCAAGGCGATCAACTTCGGGATCATCTACGGAATCTCCGCATTCGGGCTTGCCAACCAGTTGGGCATTTCGCGGGAAGAAGCGGGCGACTACATCAAGACGTACTTCAAGCGCTTCCCCGGCATTCGCGACTACATGGAAGGCACCAAGCGGTTTTGCCGTGAGAACGGCTATGTCGAGACCGTATTCGGCCGCCGCATCCACTATCCCGAGATCAACACGCGCAACCCTGGCGTTCGCGGCAACCTCGAACGGGCGGCCATCAACGCACCGATCCAGGGCTCGGCCGCCGACATCATCCGCCGGGCGATGATCCGCATGCCAGCGGCATTGCGGGATGCCGGGCTATCCTCAGTGCGCATGCTGCTGCAAGTGCACGACGAACTGGTGTTCGAAGTATCCGACATCGAAGCACTGCCGCTGTTGCCGCTCGTCGTCGCCGTCATGGAGCAAGCGCCACTGCCGGCCGTGGCCATGACTGTCCCGATCAAGGTCGACGCGAAAGCCGCCGCCAATTGGGAAGCCGCACATTGACGATTCAAAGCGCCAGCTATCCGCTACCGGTAAAGCGCGACCGGCTGGCCCAAAGACCCAATTCCCTCCGACACCGGCACGTCGGTCCGGCCATAGTCGGTGTTGAGCACGACGTTACCCTGCCGGAACTCGACCTCTCTGGCGACGATTGCGGTGTATTCGGAAAGATCGCCGACGGTCTTTGGCGAATCGATCACCAAGTGGCCGTTCGGGAGGTAAATCGTGCCGACCAGAACGCGCGCGTTCTCGCTGTTGATTACATATTCCGTAGTGGCCGATTGCCCGCGATCGCTGAACACGAGCAGGCCCGCCATCGGTCCGTCGACCGGCGCACGCAGTGAGATGTTGCTGTCGTTCTTGAAGCGGATCGACGCGTTTTCGCCGGTGAAATAGAGCCCCACGCCCGACCCGGTCAGCGTCGACTTCGTGCCGACCTCGAAGGGTCCGTCCTTGATCACGTATATTCCGGGCGCGAGTGTAACATTCGCATTGTTGGCAAGGGTCAGGCCGCCGCAGTAAGTTCCGGGCTGCAACCTAATGCTGACCCCGTCTATTTTCTTTGCTTTTCCGGTGCAGTTAGCAGCCACTTGCGGGGCCGAACGCCCTATCAGCGGGTCTTTGAATGTCGGGCAGTCCGAGATTGCCTGCGGCATGAAACTCGAAAGTGGCCCCGAGAAACCTCCAGCCGAACAGATCGTCGACGCGGACAACTTTCCGCCGCCAGCCGACGAGATGCCAGCGCGGTCGGACGAGTTGGAGAAAGCCGAGCAGTTGTTCCCCAAGACTGTCGTAGACCGGCCGAGATGGATGATCCCTGCGCCACCCTTATCAAGACCCAGAATACAGACATTCGGCTTGCCGATGACCTGCGCAACCGAGAGCGTCGATATCGTAATCGCGGGCCGGCCGAACAATGCGCCGAACGGAATTTCAAGATCCGTGCTGACCGTGACGCGAACTTCAATTGGATTATTAGTAACTTCGGTTGCCGTTTGAACTTTGAACTGGCCGACGTTTCCAGACACGAATCGCTGGACGGTCTCGGTTGCCAAAGCCGTAATGACATCCAGTTTACTGCCGGCCATCGTAGATTCACGCGCGGCAGCAATCGCTGCAGCGTCACCAGCCGCCTGTGCCACCGATTTGGCGTGGTTCATTCGGCCAACTTCGATCGCGAGCGCGGTCACTCCGAAAAGGACCGGCGCTATTATCGCGACGATGGTCGAAACGCTGCCGCTGGCCGATCGACTGAAAGTTTTGATGAAACCCATGCCCTCATCCACGCCGATGGGACGCCGCGTCTGGTTGCATCGGCGCACTTGATTTGATGCGGACCGAAGCAGCAGCTTGCCGTAGCAGGGCGGCGGCCATGCTGGGGTCGCTTTGTGGCTCGGCCGCCAATTGCTCGAGGCGGCGCGCCAACTGCTCGAAATCAACGTTGACCGTGTTCGCGCTGGACCGGGACGTTTCGGCCTGTCTTGCGCCACTCAGCTTGAGCAGGTGTGCGATGTGGGCGCTGAAGGCGGACCAATGAACCGGCTTGGTGATGTAGGTCGTCGCACCGGCGTGCTGTGCCCGGTCGATCGATCGCTGATCGTTGCGTGACGTGATGACAATGACAGGCATATGTTTGGTGACAGGATGCCCGCGTAGGCAACCGATAATCTCGAACCCGTCGAAGCCAGGCATTTCGAGATCGAGGATCGCAGCGCTGTACTCGCCGTTGCGCAGCTCGATCCAAGCCGCTTCGCCGTCGGCGACCTCGGTTACCTCGGCACCAGCACGCAGGACCGCAGTCATTATCAACGACCGTGCGAGCGGATCATCGTCGGCGATGAGTACTTTGAAAGTCATAAGTTGAAACCTCAAGCAATCTCCATCTTCAGATTGCTCGACAAGTTTCAATGCCGGGCTTCGAAAACTGTTCGAATTTTAGGCAAATTTTGAAAACTTCCGTCGGTGGATACTAAACGGCCCTGAACCATTTCAGCTGACACTGCTTCGGCATGGTCAGACTTACGATACGATCGAAAATCGCCCTGATCGTCGGCCTAGCGGTGGTCGTCGCGACGCTGCTTGCCGCCGCCGCCGCGACCGTGCGCGAGACGGAACGGAGGCAGTCGACCCTCGTCGACGAACTCGAGGCAGTAGCGACCGTATTGGCAACTGCGGTTGCACCCGCGACCGCCGCTGGCGATCGATACGCGGTCCTTGCCACACTGCGTGCCATGGCGCGGATGCCGCGCGTCGTCCATCTTCGCGTCGTCACGACGAACGGCGTCAGTCTGGCCGAACTCGGTGATGCCGCCGTCCTCGTTCAAGGTGGTGAGGCCAGCGGGCGGCGCACCACGGTCGAAGTACCGATCATTTCCAGCGGCCAACGCATTGGAACGCTGGCCCTTCTTGCCGACACGTCCGACCTGCTCCGCGCTTTGATCGAAAGCCTTAGCGCCGCTGCCGGCGCGGGCCTTGTCGCGGCGTTCGCCGGTCTCGCCGCCGTGTGGCGGCTGCACGGCTTCGTGACACGGCCGATCCACGACCTTGTCGCAGCCATGGACGGCGTGCGCGCAACGTCGAATTTTGATGTTGTCGTAGCGCAGACCAGCCGGGACGAGACCGGACGGCTGGTATCGGCCTTCAACGACATGCTTGGTCACATCCGGTCGCGCGATGAACTTCTCGCCGGTCACAGGGAGCGCCTCGAGTCCGATGTTGCCGAGCGCACCCAGGATCTCAATGTGGCCCGCCTTTCGGCCGAGCGCGCCAACGCTGCAAAATCTGAATTTCTGGCAACCATGAGCCACGAAATCCGGACGCCGATGTCGGGTTTGATCGTCATGGCCGAGTTACTTGCGACGAGCGAGCTGACCCCGCGCCTCCAACGCTATGCCGACACGATCTTACGATCGGGGCGAAGTCTGATTGCGATCATCAACGATGTTCTGGACGTCTCGAAGATCGAATCTGGTCGCCTTGTGCTCGAGAGCGTGCCACTGGCGCCGGCGATGCTGGCTGACGATACCGCCCGCTTGTTCGCAGAGCGGGCCGCAAGAAAGGGAATAGAGCTGCGTGTCGAAGCCGATCCTTCGGTCCCAGCCGAAGTCATGGGAGACCCGCTCCGGTTCGGACAGATCCTGTCGAACCTCGCTAGCAACGCGCTGAAGTTCACCGATCGCGGCAGCGTGAGCATCCGGCTCGGCACCGCCAACACCGGTTCAGAAACCATCGCAACACAAGGTGGACTGCTCGTACTCGAGGTCGCCGATACCGGCATTGGCATCGCGGCCGACGAACTTGCGACGATCTTCGACGCCTACGTTCAAGCCGAGGCTTCGACCACGCGCCGCTACGGTGGCACCGGGATTGGTCTCTCGATCTGCCACCGCCTCGCTGAGGCCATGGGCGGAACGATCGAGGTCGCAAGTACGGTCGGCCATGGCACGACCTTCACCGTGCGGTTGCCGTTGATTCAGGTCGACGAACACGTCTCGACCGGCGGCTCTTCCATTCCTGCCGCAGCAGCAACGCAGGTAATTCGTGGCTTGCGTATTCTTGCTGCCGACGACACGGCGATCAGCCGCGAAGTGCTGGCGGAGGCGTTGGCGAGACTTGGGGCAAAGGTCACCAACGTCGAGGACGGCAAGGCCGCAGTCGACACCTTCGTCGGCGGGTCGTTCGACCTCGTGATCCTGGACGGTTCGATGCCCGTCATGTCGGGCTACGACGCGGCGCGTGCGATCCGCGGGATCGAGGCCGGACAAAATCTAAAACGTTCGCCGATCCTTGCCCTGACGGGTCACGTCATCGGTCCAGCAGCGCAGGAATGGCGCGATGCCGACATGGATGCTTGCCTGGCCAAGCCGTTCACTATCGAGCAACTCGCAACCGCCATTCTCGCCGTAACGTCACAGTCGCAATCGGCGGCAACCGTCACAGGCCGTCATCCGATTATAGCCTTAGATTCAGCCGATCCCAGCTCCGGCTCGAATCGCGTTTCATCCGAATTGCCATTGTTGGACGCCGCCGAGATCGATCGCATTGTCGACCTCGACGGCGGAAGCACCGAACTCGTCGCCCGCCTCGCTCGGTTGTTCCAGGACCACACACCGGAGGCAGCCAAGCGGGTTTGCTCCGCATGTGATCGCGGCGATCTGCCAGCGCTCGTCGCGTCCGCCCACGCCCTGCGCTCTATGGCCGCGAGCATGGGCGCGCCGCGATTGATGAAGCTGTGTGCCGAAATCGAGGGCACAGCTGCGGCGGGCGACCTCGAAACGTGCAGACATCTGGTGGCCGCACTCCCGGGGCTCACGACCGAGACCTCCTCGGCCCTTGAGCAGCTTGCACCGGCCACTCGCGGACGAGCCGGTCACCCCGTGACGGTTCCGCGCCGTGTTCCAATCCTAGCACCCGTCGCGTAGGGTCCGCGCCGACGGCGCAGGCTCAACAACGCGGTAATCCATGACACTTCAGCTCCAATCGGCTCTTGGTCTTGTCGCGTTGCCGGCACTCGCTTGGCTGCTGTCGGAACGGCGTCAGGCGCTACGAGCCGCCCCCGTGCTGCAACTCCTCGCTGCCGGCATCGCACTGCAGTTCGTGATTGCCGGGCTTTTGCTCAACGTGCCGACGCTGCGGGCGGCGTTCACCTATCCCGCCGCGCTGGTCGAAGCGCTACAGACCGCGACGCGGGCTGGCGTCCAACTCGTGTTTGGCCATCTCGCGGGTGCGCCTGCACCCTATGACATCAAATTTCCCGCAAATGCCTTCGTCCTGGCGCTGGACGCACTGTCGCTGGTGCTGGTGATGAGCGTCTTGTCGAAGGTGCTGTATCACTGGGGCCTACTTCAACTCGTGGTGCGCGGGTTCGCAGCTGTTCTGCACCGCACGCTCGGCATTGGCGGCGCGGTCGGCACGTCGGCGGCAGCGAACGTGTTCATGGGCAACGTCGAGGCCCCGCTTTTGGTGCGGCCCTACATCGCGACGATGACGCGCGCCGAGCTCTTCGCAACCATGACCGTCGGAATGGCCGGAGTGGCTGGCACCGTGCTCGGCATCTATGTGATCCTGCTCAAAGACCAACTGCCGGATGCGGCGGGCCACCTCATTGTCGCCTCGGTAATTTCGGTACCGGCAGCTCTGATCATTGCGGCACTGATGGTGCCCGAAGCACTCCCAGCGCCCAAAGTGCTCCAAGAGTCCGCAGCGGACGTGAATTCAAACCGCGTCGACGTGGCTGAAACCGGCACCACGTCATTTATGGACGCGGTGACCCAAGGTACGCGCGATGGCGTCGAACTGCTCGTCGCCATTACCGCCATGTTGATCGTCGCCGTCGCGTTGGTGACGCTGGTCAACCTGATGCTTGCCGCCATCACCGCCCCGTTCGGGACTGTGCTGACCCTTGAGGGCATCGCCGGCGTGCTGTTTGCCCCGCTGGCTTTCGTCATCGGCATTCCGTGGAACGAAGCGTCCAAGGCTGGCGAACTGATCGGCGTCAAAACGATTCTCAACGAGTTCCTGGCCTATGTGAAGCTCGCCGGGCTGGGCGAGGCAGAGCTGTCGGCGCGCTCGCGTCTCGTGATGACCTATGCGCTGTGCGGGTTTGCAAACTTTGGCAGCCTCGGCATCATGATTGGCGGGCTTGTCGCCATGGCGCCCTCCCGCCGCGCTGACATCCTCGACCTTGCCCCGCGCACGATCATCGCCGGGTCCCTGGCGACGCTGATGACGGCGGCAGTCGTCGGCGTTTTGACGCCAGCGACGTGACGCGACGGTCAGGCGGGGTTGGCCGAACGGTGCGTGACGGCGGCAGTTCCTATCTCGCGCACTTGAACAAGTCCGTCGATCCGCCACAAGCGGGCGAGCACCGACATCAACCGCGCCTCGCGGGCAAACACCTGCTCGGGCGTCCATTCGACCGCCTCGACGACGTCTTCATTGACGTGAAATAGCGGCACGGCGCGCGGGCCCGTGGCTGCGAAAATCGCCAGCTTGACGGCGAATTCTTTGTTGCGCATCCGCTCGTTGGCGCGCGGCGGCACGAGCGCGAGATTGCCCAGGCTATGCTGGCAAGCCTCCCGGCGCTCGCCGAATAGGCGACGCCAATCGCTCGTCGGCGTCGGCCGTTGCGGCAAGATATGCTCAACGGTCAACTCGGAGGTCGACAGTAGCAGCGGCGTACCGGACAGTTCGTCCTCGATCCGCATCAAAATCAACTTGGCGAGCGCCGCATCGCGCCGGTGAATGTCGCGCAGATGGTGCATCACCGCGCGTTGCTCTTCCCGGGTGACGGTGAAGGCTTGATCGATCTCGATGCAATTGCCGCGCGTCAGGGCCTGGATCAGTTGATTGGCGCGCCGCGTCCGCTTGGCGCCACCAATCGACAGCACCTTCAACAGGAAGGTGAGGCGCTCGATCTCGACGACCGTCCGCTGCACGTCCGCCGGGTCGTCCTCGAAGCGGCTCATCGCGATCATCGCCGGGGCCACCCAATCGGCGTTGCCGAACCGGTTGAGCGACGTCAGCGACTTCGCCAGGTCCGGGTATTCGCTGGCGCGGCGCGGGTCTTCGGGGAAGCGCCGGATGAGATAGAACGCGTCGGCCATGGGCGTCAGCACGCGTTCGAGGAACGGCAGACAGCCATGCTGGCGGACCAGCCCGCGCATCGCAGAGATGATCTGGGGTCTGCCGGTCGAGTGGATCGAGCGGATGTGGGCAAACAGGCTCTCGAAGTCGTTGCCGAGTTTCTGGGCCGCGCTATCCCAGCGGGCCAGGGCCTCTCGTTCGCGCATGGGCTCGATCGATTTTAGAACCTCGACCTTCAAAATGTCCTTGCGCTGCAATGGTCGGCCGCGGTCGTTCAGGACTGTGAACAGTAGGTGGGCGCGGTCGATATCGCGGGTGATGATCACGACGACATGGCAGCGCTCGATGAGGTAAAGCGCAAGCGCGCGCTGGTCGGCTGGCGAAAGAGCACTGACTTCTTGGCGCAAGTAGTCGAGCGCGACCGTGAGTTCGCCGCGTCCAGACCGATCGTTCAATTCGCCGCCGAGATCGTCTTGGTCATCGGCACGATCGCCATCGTCGTCATCGCCTAAGTCGCCATCGCCCTGCGCGGCGAAAACCGGCGACGCATCGCGTGCGGCTTGAACGCCCGCGCTTGCCACGACACGGCTGATGAAGACGTCGCGTTCGCGATCGATGTTGAACACGTCGATCCGGGGACGGCCATGTTGGTCGATGATCAGCGACCGCAAGCGGTTTGCAAGACCTTCGTCCTCGACGCCAGCTTCGAGCACGCTGGCAAGCAGGCTCACGGTCAAAAGCCGCTGCTGTCCGTCGACGACCTCATACGGCAGGCGCGGTTGTGTCCCGGCCGGGCCAACGCTTGTTGTCGCGTTCGCCTCAGTCGCGCCCGAGGTGCTGGCGGTTTGGTCGACGCCGGGTTGGTCCGTGTTGGGGTCGAGCAGTAGCACGGTGCCGAGGAAATAGTCCGGGCAGGTGAACTGCAGCTCCTCGATGCCGGCCGCCGACGTCACATCTTCCAACAACTGGCCAACTTCCCGTGTCGTCCAGGAGTAACTGCGCTGGTAAGACGGAATGGCGAACGCGTACGGCTCGTCGAACAGACGAGACAACACGAGAGAGTCGGTTTTCAAACCTGTGAACATGCTGCAACCACTGGAACGCATTTTTCTGAACGCCCTAGCACAATTGTGACGCGAGGCTAGGCGCTCTACTCGGTGTTGATCGTTCATGACGGATCAGTGACGAAATAGTTCGAGGTGTTGCCCAGCACCGACACGACCGCTACTGAGGCGAACACGACCCGCATCATGAAACGCGTGAAGCCCGGTCGGCGTTTCACCCGGCGCAGGTAACCAATGACCCAGTCGCACGTCACGCCCGGCACCCCAGCGTCCAACGCGATCTCGTCAGGAACATCCTCGTCCGACATCTTAGTCTACAAGATTACCGGTGCGGAGGCTTGGCAGTCAGCAGTCCGGACCGGCGTCCTCGAAGCTTCTGCCGTCGATGTCCGCGACGGCTTTGTTCACTTATCGGCTGGCCACCAAGTGGCTGAAACCGCACGGCGCTATTTCGCTGGCCAACCCGGGCTCATGTTGGTCGCTTGGCGCTGCGGCGATCTCGCTCCAGGCCTCGAATGGGAGGCGTCGCGTGGCGGCGATCTGTTCCCTCACCAGTATGGCGCGCTGCCGATCGAGCGAGCGCTATGGGCCGAACCGCTGACGCTCGGGCCCGATGATACGCCCGATGTCGACGGTGCGATTGCTCGGGCAGCGTCTCGACATACTGGATCGTCGAAACCGAGTACTGGAACCGCCACATGAGCAAATCTGCCAACGAGCGCGGCGGCTCACTCTACGGTGTCGCGCGGGCCGTGCTGTTCGCCCTGCCGCCAGAAGACGCCCATGAACTCGTGCTGAAAGGCCTCGAAAACGGCGTCTACGCCAAAGATGTCGGCACCCCCGATCAACGCCTGACCCAGACCATCGCTGGCTTGGAATTCGAAAACCCGGTCGGGATAGCTGCCGGCTTCGACAAAGATGCGCGGGTGCCCGACGCCGTCCTCGCCCTCGGCTGTGGATTTGCCGAGATCGGCACGGTGACGCCGTTCGCGCAAACCGGCAACCCCCGGCCGCGCGTGTTCCGCCTCGTGCCGGAGCGCGCTCTGATCAACCGGCTCGGCTTCAACAACGCTGGCCACGACGCCGCGCGCACCCGGCTGGAGCGCCGCGCTGGCCGCCCCGGCATCGTCGGCGTCAACGTCGGCGCCAACCAGATGAGCGCCGACCGGATTGCCGATTACGTTCGAGGGATCGAGGCGTTCTACGGGCTCGCGTCATATTTCATGGTCAACATCTCGTCGCCGAACACGACCGGCCTGCGCAAACTGCAGGACCCAGCCAACCTCGATGAACTGCTGTCGCGGGTCATGTCGGCCCGGAAGGCGCGCGTCGATCGAGGCGAACCATCGCGTCCGGTGTTCGTCAAGATCGCGCCCGACATCGCCGACGACGACATCGGCCCGATCTGTCAGCAACTCATGGTGCATGCCGTGGACGGCATCGCAGTGTCGAACACGACGCTGTCGCGCACGGGCGTCCAGGGTAAACTGTCACGCGAAGGCGGTGGCTTGTCGGGTCCACCACTGTTCCAACGCTCCACGATCATGCTTGCGCGCGTCTACCGCGAGACCGGCGGACGGGTGCCGCTGATCGGTATCGGCGGTGTCGATAGCGGCGAGACCGCGTTGGCCAAGATCGATGCGGGCGCCAGCCTCGTTCAACTCTACACCGGGCTCGTCTACGAGGGACCCGGATTGATCGGCCGGATCAAGCGCCAGCTGGCCGAGGCCGTAGCCACGGCAGGTGCCTCCTCGATCACTGAACTGATCGGGCGCCGCTCCGACGCCTGGGCAGCCAAGCCGCTGCCGTGACCATCGCTCACACGCCCGCATTTGAACGAAGGACCACTGCCGCGTGACCCGCACAATCCCGATCCTGATGCAGTTGCCGGAGACCGCGCGCGCGCGCCGCGCTTGGTTCGTCGACATCTGGGGCGTGATGCACGACGGCGTGCGGCCGTTCACAGCGGCCGTTTCTGCCTGCCGGGCATTTCGTAAGGCAGGCGGCTGCGTCGTGCTGGTGTCGAACGCGCCTCGTCCAGCGGGCGCCGTTGCTGCTCAACTCGACCGGCTGGGTGTCGCCAGCGATTGTTACGATGCGATCGTGACGTCAGGCGACATCGCCCGCGAATTGGTTTCAGCTTATGCTGGCAAAACCGTGCTCCACGTCGGCCCCGAGCGGGATCGTCCGCTGTTCGACGGACTCGACGTCACCGCCACGTCGGCGTGGCCGAGCCGTAGCGCGGATAATCCCCATGACCTCGCGGCAATCGTTTGCACCGGCCTTACTGATGACGAACGCGAGACGGCGGAGGATTATCGCGTCCGCCTTGCGCCTATGGCAGAGCTTGGCGTGGCGATGGTCTGCGCGAACCCAGACTTGACGGTCGAGCGCGGTGGCCGACTGATCCCGTGCGCCGGAGCCGTTGCGGCGGTCTACGAGGGATCGGGTGGCCCCGTGACGTATGCGGGAAAACCGTATCTGCCGATCTACGAAGCCGCACAGAGGCGGGCGGAACAGCTGTGCGGAGCCGCGCTTGCCAAGAGCGCAATCCTCGCCATTGGCGACGGCATCCGTACCGACATCGATGGCGCGGCGCGATTCGGGATCGACAGCGTTTTCATTGCCAGCGCGGTGTCGATGGGTGACCGGGCGTTTGGTGCCGAGGCGCTCGCGGACGTGTTCCATTCGAGACACGGGCCGGAGCACGGTCAGCCGATCGCGGCGATGGCCGAGCTGAGATCGTAAGCAAATAAAAAGCCGCCAGGACAGTGCCCGGCGGCTGATTTTGCGGATCGTCGCGCAAGCCGTACGCAACCACGGCGCGCGTAGAACGCGACCACCGCGCCCGTAGACCTCGACCTTAGCGCGAGTAGAACTCGACGACGAGGTTCGGTTCCATCGTGACCGGATAGGGCACGTCGGCGAGAGCTGGAATGCGCTGGAACTTGGCGACCATCTTGCCGTGGTCGACCTCGAGATAGTCCGGCACGTCGCGCTCGCCGCTCTTTGTCGCTTCGAGAACGACGACATTCTGGCGGGCGCCTTCGCGCATCTCGATCATGTCACCGACGCGGACACGGTAGCTCGGGATCGTCACCCGGCGACCGTTGACCGTGACGTGACCGTGGCTGACGAACTGGCGGGCGGCGAACACGGTCGGCACGAACTTCGCGCGATAGATGACCGATGCGAGGCGGCGCTCGAGCAGGCCGATCAGGTGCTCGGACGTCGAGCCCTTCATGCGGACGGCCTCGTGGTAGACCTTGCGGAACTGGCGCTCGGTGATCGAGCCGTAATAGCCCTTGAGCTTTTGCTTGGCCTTGAGCTGCTGGCCGTAATCCGATTGCTTCGAAACACGGCGCTCGCCGTGCTGGCCTGGACGCGATTCGCGCTTGTTGAGCGGGCTCTTGGCGCGGCCCCAGATATTCTCCGACAGGCGCCGGTCGATCTTATGCTTGGCCTGGATACGTTTCGACATTCGTGTAGCACTCCATGAATTTCGCCAGCTGGCACCAAGCCAACCGCCGATAGGAGCGCCCCCTCCTCTGCCATCACCCACTGATGCGAGTGAAGCCGACAGAAACCCATGGCGTGACCAGACAACCGGTAAAGGTCAGCCCGATCGCAAGAGTTTCGCGGGTGCGCTTTGAAAAACAAAGCGGGCCCCGTTAGGGACCCGCCAGCCGTCTCGATGACTGAAAACCGTCGAATGGTCAAGCTTCGCGAACGGCCTGGGCGACAACCGTCAGCGCGGCGCCACCTGCCCGACAAGCGATTACTTCTTCTCTGCGGCTGGCTTTACGGCGGGCTTGGTGGAAGGAGCAGGTGCCGCTGCGGGAAGCGTTGCAGCCGGCGCCGTCGAACCCGTAGCAGCCGGTGGCGCGCTGACGATTGTTGCCGGGGTGATCTTGGGACCAGCGGCGACATAAGCCGTGATCAGCTCTTTCACCTTGGCTTTTTGCTCAGGCGGACAGGTCTGATGCTTGGCTTTGAGTTCTTCGAGGATGACCTCTTTACCGCCTTCGCGCTCGACCACGTTAACCTTGCCGGTCATGAACATCAGCGTCGTGAGGTGTAGCTGGCTGATGTACAGCAGCTGCTGGTCGTTCCATTTTTTCTTGTCGATCTCGCGCCGCATCAGCGAGTTGTAGTTGTCGATTTGATCGGTCTGCAGTTCGCAAATCTGAGCGTGGGCTGAGCGGTATCCGACTTTGATCACCTCGCGGGCCACGTCCGGCGGCACGACGATTTCGGCCTTCTTCTTCTTGTCGACCAGGATCGTCTTGCCATCGGGCATCGTGAACTGCTGGGGGACCAGCGACCACGCGTAGTCGGTCAACTTTTCAAGCGATTTGTCGCTGATGTCCTGGGCGGCGGCTGGCGCCGCGCCGAGGACGGCAACACAACCGACTGCGACGGAGGCAAGACCACCGAAGAACACCGACCTGTCAATTGCAGCAAACGTCATTCGCATCTCCAAAGCCCCTCAGAACGTGCATTGATCTGCCGTTAGCCCCACCGGCCGGCCTGGGCCGTCCGCGATTTAGAAACATCGTGCGGAACACGCTGGCGTGGCTCCGCTCGCGTGTCACGACAGCCACGACGACGCCGTCTCGGCCACACGACTCCCAAGTCCGAACCGCGTCGCAGACCGCATCTCGATGACGACCATTGCCGCGACGAAGACCGGCGCACATCCCTGCGCTCGCTTCAGCCCTGCCGCAGCCGACGCTTCGGTCGGCGCAAAACATGACCAGATGATGGCACCTCATGTGGGCGATTTGCGCGCCTTGCCCTTGCCGTGTGCAAGCGTTGCAACAATACCACGCAGTGTCCGCACCTCCTGTTCGGTCGGCTCGGCTCGCACGATCATGGTTTCGACGCCCTGCATCACGTCACCTTTATCTCGCGGCGGAGCGAGAAACCCTAATCGGGTCAATTCGCTGGTTAGGTGGCCCATTAGTCCGGCGACCTCGTCCTTCGTCGCGCGCCGATCCTGACCGAGATTGACGCCGAGCGATTTCGGCCGCTCGTACGTGGTGACGCGGCCCAAACTCGCGACCGGGCTCGTGCGCATCCACTCATAGCCGAGGATCAGCACGGCCTGGGCCAAGTTGAGCGAGGCAAAACTCGAATTGACCGGGATCATCACGATGGCATCGCAGCGCGACACCTCGGAGGTTTCGAGCCCGTTGCGTTCACGGCCAAACAGAATGCCGCACCGCTCTCCGGCCGCGATCCGATGTCGCATTTCGGCCACAGCTTGCTCCGGCGTCAGCACCGGCTTCCTCATATCACGCTGTCGCGCCGTCGTTGCGACGACGTAGGTCAGGTCACTCAGCGCCGAGGTGATGTCGTCATACGCCGTCGCACGGTCGATGACGTAGTTGGCGCCCGACGCTGCGATTCGCGCTTTTTCGTTGGGCCAACCGTCGCGCGGATCGACAAGCCGCAGGGTATCAAGCGCGAAGTTCCCCATCGCGCGCGCGACCATGCCGATATTGTCGGGGAGTTGCGGCTCCATCAAAATGACGACGGGCGTATCGCTCTCGGACACTGACGGCTCGCCAGAGATTTGCGAACGCCGGATGCCATAGCGCAACTTCCGCAATACGCGGCGCGCCCAATACCAGTATTCCTCACCCGCCCAAGACTTCGCGAGATCGTCGAGCGAGGCGACCGTCAGCAGCCGATCCCCGGGACCGGTCAGCCGGACGGCGCCTTGGGCAACGACGATTTCGGCGTGCCGCGCGATGAAGGCATCGAGACTGGCGACACCAGCGCGCTTGGTCCGCCGCCGACAACCAGGACACGTTGCCCCATCGGCGGCGCAGACCATTTCCGCGCAATATGTCAGCACCGGCTCCAACGTCGACCGGTCGAGGCCAGGGATCGCCAACGACGCTAGCCCGTCGTCAATCATCCGCTCGTGGCAGGTGCGCACAATCTCGGCCACGGGTGTGTGACCGACGACCGGAACGCGACATTCCAGCGGTTGGGCGGTCGGAGATCCGCTGTCACCGGGGCTCACCAAAATTTTGACCGTTGCGCCGACAGTGCTCAATGGACGTCTGCTCCTGTACCCCAGCACCTAGATCGTGCCTGCCTAAATCGAGGCTGCCTACGATCGTGCCAGCCAGCCGGTGGGGCGTTGCCGCGACGAGACATAATCCCTTTCGGTGATTTGCGCTTGTGTCCATCGGGGCTATACGACGCGACGCTTCGGCGCGATCAGCGTCGTCCGACCCGTCCGCTCAGCCGCCGACCATCACCAGCCCGTCACAAGTCAAGCAGGGGAACGCCATGCAGAAAATCAAAGTCACCGGAACCGTCGTCGACATGGACGGCGACGAGATGACCCGCATCATCTGGCAGGCGATCAAGGACAAGCTGATCCTCCCTTACCTCGACGTGAACCTCGAATACTATGACCTCGGCGTCGAATACCGAGATCAGACCAACGACCAGGTCACCATAGACGCGGCCCATGCCACCAAGAAGCACGGCGTTGCCGTCAAGTGCGCCACCATCACGCCGGACGAAGCCCGCGTGAAGGAATTTTCGCTGAAGCAAATGTGGAAGTCGCCCAACGGCACGATCCGCAATATTCTCGGCGGCACGATTTTCCGCGAGCCGATCATCTGCCGCAACGTCCCGCGCCTCGTTCCGGGCTGGACGCAACCGATCATCGTTGGCCGCCACGCCTATGGCGACCAATACCGCGCGACCGACTTCCGCTTCCCCGGCAAGGGCACTTTGACCATCAAGTTCGTCGGCGAAGACGGAGCGGTGATCGAACGCGAGGTGTTCCAAGCACCGTCGTCCGGCGTCGCCATGGCGATGTATAACCTCGACGACAGCATCCGCGAGTTTGCCCGCGCCTCGCTCAACTACGGCTTGCAGCGCAATTATCCAGTTTACCTGTCGACCAAGAATACGATCCTCAAAGCCTACGACGGTCGCTTCAAGGACATCTTCGAAGAGGTCTTCACGAGCGAGTTCAAGGCCGAGTTCGACAAGCGCAAGCTGGTCTACGAACACCGCCTGATCGACGACATGGTCGCCTCGGCGCTGAAATGGTCGGGCGGCTACATTTGGGCCTGTAAGAACTATGACGGCGACGTTCAGTCCGACACGGTCGCCCAAGGCTTCGGCTCACTCGGCCTGATGACCTCGGTCCTCCTGACCCCGGACGGTCAAACCGTCGAGGCGGAGGCGGCCCACGGCACGGTGACGCGCCACTACCGCGAGCATCAAAAGGGCAAGGAAACGTCGACGAATTCGATAGCTTCGATCTTTGCCTGGACGCGTGGACTTGCCCACCGGGCCAAGCTCGACGGCAACGCCGATCTCGCTAAGTTTGCGTTGACGCTCGAAAAAGTCTGCGTCGATACCGTCGAAGCGGGTCACATGACGAAGGACTTGGCCCTGCTCGTCGGCCCGGATCAGACATGGCTTTCGACCACGGGCTTCCTCGACAAGATCGACGAAAACCTGAAAGCTGCGATGGCTGGTTAATGCAGTATTGGCGAGTCTGCCTTAGGGATGGCCTCGCCACCACCGACGTTTCGATCTGGCGGTCGGTTGGAACAAAATCCGACCCGCTGCCGATGACGTTTTAGCAACCGATCCCATATCTTGCTTGCGTCAGGCGCGAAATGGTGCCCCGCCGCGAGGAGGCTTTGCCGTGCAGCTGCTGATTGCAATTTCCACCGTCGGTCTCACGGTCGCCGCCCCTTATGCGCTGATCATGGCGATACCGCGAACGAGCCATGCGGTCATCGCCGCCGCAGCACTCGCCGTGCCGCTGAGTATCGGCCTCGTTCGGACGCATGCCGCAAGCGGCTCGACCCCGATAGCTTCACTGACCGGCTTTGACGAAGGGCTGATTGCGATTGCCTTGGCCGCTCTCGTGCTCGCCGCGTTCGTTCGTTTGACGCAGGCCGCCTTGGGTGAGCGCGCGCAGAGCCGCCGTGCCGTCGTCGCACTGACGATCCTCGGCGCAGCGCTCGCCGTGATGTCGTTGCCGTGGTGGGGACATCTCATCGCCAAGTCGGCGGCGAACTGACAGCGCCGAGTCCGCGACGGCGTGAATCTTTTCCGCGACAGCGTGAAACTTTAGCGGGCGCGGTCGGCTACCGACGGCCTGAGGATCAACGGATCGGAATGGGCGGGTGCGTCGCGTGCAGACCGAGCCAGTTCTGCGTGTAAGCGACATAGAACACCGCAAAGCACACCGTGGCGACCACCGTATTCCACAGCATGACCTTGCTGAACCGGAAGGCAGCAGGCGCGCTCTCGGGCGTTCCAGGGACAACGTCTCCGCTCTCCGCCTGCGTACGCACACCGAATGGCAGTACCGCGAACAGCGTGATGAACCACATGCACAGATAGACTGCGATCGAAAAGCCGATTGTCATAGCGATAGCCTTGTAGCAGCGACCGACTGGAGCCGGTCGGAGGGGGCGAACATCTCCATCGTTGTCGCACTCGGCGCCGACGGCGGCAACACGCACGGAACGCGCAACGCCCACCCGCGACACTGCCGCCGGTCCTATTGTGGTGGCAAACGCAGCTCCGAACCGGCTACCGACATTGCCCCCGTGCGTTCGCCAATGCCGTAGCGGTCGATGGCAGCTGTGAGAATTTGCGACAGTAGCTCCGCGTAACGGATCCCGCCGAACCCGGCCATCAGGTTCAATTTCCCATCCCAACACCAGCCAGGGTTGGGATTGACTTCAAGCAGCTTGATTTCGCCGCGCGCATCCGCCCGAAAGTCGAAGCGCGCATAGTCGCGGCAGCCCAGACGTTCGAACAGTCGCGCCGACTGCTCGACAAGTTGCTGCTGCAGCTGCTCGGACAAGTGCGCTTCTTGATAGCGAACCTGGGTCCAATAGGCGCTGTCGGGCTCCCATTTGCTTTCGTAGCCGAGGATCTTCGGCAGCCCCGCATCGAGCCGCGAATAGTCAACTTCAAGCAGCGGCAGCGCCCTCAGTCCCTGGTCAGGATTGCCGACCAAGCTGACGGAATATTCCCCGCCCGTGAGGAATTCCTGAACGAGCACGCCGCGGCGCGGAAACTGACCCCGCAGTTTCTCCAGATAATCGAGCAGCGCCTTCTCGTTATGCACTACCGCATCACGCGTGATGCCCTCCGAACTGTCGCCAGTGTTCGGCTTCAGCAGAGCTGGAAACACGCCGGGCAGCGTCGCGCCCTGATCGCCGGGTCGAACGTAGGATTCGAGTGGCACCGGCACATCGAGCGTCATGGCGATCGCCCGCACGAGCCCCTTGTCGTAACACGCCGCCAACGCCGACGGCGATCCGCCCGTGTATGGCAGCCCGACCGCATCGAGCATGGCCGGGACGTGCAGCTCCTTGGCGGGATCGTTGTTGAGCCCCTCGTCGCACAAGTTGAACACGAGGTCGGTCGTCAGCCCCGCAAGATCGCGGTCGAGCGTGGCATGGTTGTCGAGATAGTGGAATTTGTAGCCGGGTAACTCGGCCAGCGCGTCCTTCAGGCGGCGCACGGTGTCGAGGTCTTCGGCGTTGAACTGGCCATCGCGTTTGATCTGGTCGGGCAATCGCGGGTCGCCGAGCAACACCGTAACGTCGATCAACCGGGCCTTGCCCTTCGGCTTCCGCGCGACTTTGACTGGAGCATCGGCCGACAACAGCAACCTCCGGGCCATCATGCCGAGATCCTGGTCGCGATCGGAGAGGCTGTCCGTCTGGCCGTGGTGCCGAATGTTGCGGAAGCCGCAGCTTTCCAACAGCCGCGCGATACTCTCCTTGGTGTAGAGCCGCTCGGCGTAGAACTGGTCGGCGATCACGCCGGTTTCGTCGTGGACGATCACCTCGCGGCTGATCAGCCGTTCCCGGTCGGACGACAACGACCGCTCGCGGCAGACAAAGTGGTGCTCGTCGATCCACTCCCACGAGCGGCGATCGAAGTTGTCGGCCATGTAGGCGCCGTCGGTGATGTCGAGCACAAGTTGCCCGGACGGACGCAAAATCTTACCGACCGTCGACAGGACCTTGTCGTCATCCAGCTTGTTGGAGAAGTATCCAAACGAGTTGCCCATGATGGCGACGCAATCGAACGCGTTGTCGTTGAGCCGCGGGTTGCGGGCATCGCCCTCTTTGAATACGGCTTGCAGCCCTTCATTCTGGGCGCGTTTACGCGCCAACCGGATCAGATACCGCGAGCGGTCGACGCCGGTCACATTTTTGAATCCGCGCCGGGCAAGCTCCAAGCAATGGCGGCCTTGGCCACAGCACAGGTCGAGAATGTGGCTGTGGGGTTGGACCGCTGCGGCGGCAACGATGAAGTCCACGTCGCGCCGCGTGTTCTCGGCGTTCTCGACGACGTCGCCGTCGGTCTTGACGTAAAGCGCGTTGAACAATTTGCGCCACCATTCCGGCGGCAAATGCTGCTCGAGATCGCCGACCGGGCCGAGGCACGGGCGCATCTGCTGCCGCCTCGGGCGCTTGGGCCTTACGGGCGGCTGCGCGCCGGTCGGCTGGGATTGGTTGGCCATCTCGGCCTTCCCCATGGAGGCTCGCTCGCGTCGGCGGGCGGGCAGCTGTTGGATGGGGCGGTCAGGGCGAACAGCCTGAGCAGTCGCCTATCCTTACCCCCGCCCGAGCGCGCCACACCTGTCGAATAAAAAGCGGCTTTTCAAGTGCCGTGTCGCACGATCCACACGAAGTCACGAAATCACGACGACAGGAAGACACGATCCACGACTGGCCCGCGTTCAGTCCAGGTTCGCTGCCCGCCCGCTACTCCTCGGTTCGGCGCAGGACGTGGATGTAGAAGCCGTCGGTGCCGTGAGACAGCGGTGTCAGCAGCAGGCCATCTTCACGGCCATCGGCGGACGCGGGTGGATCGCCGGGAAGGGTCCGTCGCCACGCGGTGGCATAGGGCACCGTCTCGAACTGCGTATGCCCTGCGATGAAGGTCGCGATTTGGTCGGTGTTCTCTTCCGGCAGCACCGAGCACGTCACGTAGACGAGGCGTCCGCCAGGGGCAACGAGCCGGGCGGCCATGTCGAGGACCTTGGCTTGATCTTCGATGCGCGCGGCAAGGTGCGGTTCCTTCAGCCGCCATTTGGCATCTGGCCGTCGCCGCCACGTGCCGGAGCCCGAACACGGTGCATCGGCCAGAACCACGTCGAACTGATTGCCGCGATCTCGAAGCCCGCCAGTGTCGCCACCATCGAGTACCTCGACGGCGGTCACGCCTGCCCGTGTCAGGCGGTCGAAGATCGGTCGCAGGTTCTTCTTGTCGGAATCATACGCAATGAGCGTGCCCTCATTGGCCATGGCGGCGGCCAGTGCGAGCGTCTTACCGCCGGCACCCGCGCACAGGTCGAGCACCTTGTCGCCCGGTTTGACGCCGGCCATTGCGGCGGCGATCTGGCTGCCTTCGTCTTGCACCTCGAACCAGCCCCGGCCGTGAGATGCTTCCGACTCCAGATGCGGCTGGCGGGCCGCGCTGCCGGGCGGAGGAATGCGAACACCAAGCGGCGCATAACGGCACGGCGCTGCAGCGAACGGCGCAAGTGCGGCAAGCACCTCGTCGCGGTTCGACTTCAGGGCGTTGACGCGAACATCGACCGGTGCGCGCTTGGCCATTGCTCGGGTCTCGGCCACGAGGCGGGGTCCGAACACGCGCGACAACGACGGCTGAAGCCATTCGGGGAAGTTCCCGCGCACATGATCGGCTGCGCCTTCGGTGTCGGCATGATCGAGGTTACGGCTCTCTTCGGGCGTCAGCGGCACGGGCGAATGCGGCGTGCCATCGCACATGGCGGCGATATCGGACAGCGGTATCCCCTGTTCCCGCAGGCCGCCGAGCACCAGGGTGCGCCCATCCGACGAGCCCATGAAATAGGACGAGGACCCGCGCGCGCGTAACGCGTCGTAAACCAGCGTTCCAATCGCCGACCGGTCACCAGAGCCAGCAAACCGATGGCTGCGCCCCCAGTCGGTCAGCGCCGTTGCCGCCGGGCGGTGGTGCTTTTGGATATCATCGACAATCGTAATGGCGGCTTGCAGCCGCGCGGAAGGGCGCATCGGACAACTTACATATTTTTTGGGTTTCGGTCGTTGGACTTAGACGTGTTCCGCCCCAGCCGCAACCATGCCGTGTGCGTGGCACTGGCGGGCAAGCCTGTGAACTGCCGAGGTTCCCATTTTTGCGCGGCGTTCGCGGACCGGCCTCACATTTTCGGATCAATCGGCCAACACGACAGGAGGTTATTAGCCATCTCGGCGACAATTGCCGCACGATCAACGCAAATTCGCCGAAAAGCGACTAAGATTTATGTTGAAACGTTGAAACAATCCCGTTGCGACGACCTTTGGCCGCACGAGAGGTGAATAAAGACGGGCGGGGGCGCATGACACGCGGAAAACATCCCAATCAACGGCCGCCGCCCAACTACAGCGTGCGACAGGTGCTGCAGCGGGCTGAGACGGAACAAGGACCGCCAGGGTCCGAGTGGGCTGGGCAGGTATCCCGCCTCCCCGATCGCGGGAATTCTCAGGGGAAGGACGGCAGTCGGCCTCCGGGAGGCCCGTCGCCAGGGCTATCTCGTTTGGTAATGTTTGCGTGCGCCGGCATCGGCATCGTCGCTGGCGGGATCGTAGCGCTTTGGATCATCCGTTCCGGCCCGGTGCAGGTCGCGGCCAAACCCGACGTTGGCAACGGCGCGCATCTGGCGCAAGCCGTTGGGCAACTTGCATCGGCCAGCCGTCCAATGCCATCGGCCGGTGCGGCATTGCAGCCGTCGCGGATGCCAACCCAACCACCGGCGGCGAGCGAAGTCGTCGCCGCAGGACAAATGCTTGTCGCAAAAGGCCCCGGCCCCGTCCGGCTGGAGGCCGCCAACATTCAGATCACCGCCGGCGCTGGCGAAACGCCGTGGCCAATCACGATAGATGCCGACGGGAAATCGATCGTCGGCAGCACTATCCGTGTACGCGGACTGCCACGAGGTGCGCGTTTGAGTTCTGGCGCGGTCGGGTCTGACGGCTCGTGGGTCGTCGGTGCGACTGAAGGAGCCGCTTTGGCGATCACGCCACCGCAAGGTCCCGCAAGTTCGAAACTGACGGTCTCAATCGAAGCAGCCGACGGCACCAAGCTGGCGAGCATCGATACGACGTTTGAAATCAGCCCCGCTGCGCGCGACACCGGCCCGCTCGACACCGGCCCTATTGCAGAGCCTGCAAACGCACTGGGGAAAAACTATTCCGAGGAGAAGGCTCGCGACCTGCGCTTGCAAGGCGAGGAGCGTCTCGCCGTCGGCGACGTTTCCAGCGCACGCATGTTCTTCAAGCGAGCCGCCGATGGCGGCGATGCCCAGGCCGCCGTTTCCATGGGCGCCACATACGACCCCACGCTATTCGCTGCGCTGAAAGTGCACGGCATGTCGCCCGACCGCGAAATAGCACGCAAATGGTACCAACGCGCCGTCGATCTTGGATCGAAAGACGCTTTCGAGCGTATCTAAGCCCTCAAATGAGCAGCCGTAGACGCAAGCATATGGAGTTGCAAATGCCGAGGCTATTGCCAATCATTTCGATGTTCGTTGCAATTGTTTGTACCGTAACCGGTGTCGCAAACGCACAACAACCACCGAGGGCGACGCAAGCCCAACCTGCCCCGCGTGCGCAGATTGCTGGCGAAAGTCCGAATGTGGAAAAAATGAACGAGTGGACCATTGGTCTTGCCGGCGGATTGCTCGAAGGCTCGTTCATCCGTTTTGCCGCCGATATCGCCAAGGTTATCGACGACCCGCCGAACCTGCGTGTTCTGCCGGTCGTCTCGTTCGGCGCCGTCGGCAACGTAGCGGACCTGCTGTATTTGAAAGGCATCGATGTCGCGATCACGCAGGCCGACGTGCTCGATCACTTCAAGCGCGAAGGTAAGGTCGGAAATATTGGTGATCGGATCCACTATATTTCACGCTTCTTTCTGTCTGAAACCCACATCTACGCGCGTGCGGAGATCAAAACGATCGCTGATCTCAAGGGCAAGAAAGTCGCCTTCAACACAGTCGGCAGTGCTGCCAATTTGACCGGGGGCATCATATTCGACCGGCTCGGCATCGCGGCGGAGCGGGTCTTCATCAACAACTCGCTTGCTCTTGAAAAAATGCGGACGGGTGAAATCTCGGCTGTTGTCCACGTTGTCGCCAAGCCAAACGACTCGTTCACGAAATTCAAGCCGGAGCCGGGGTTCCATTTCCTGCCGATTGAATTCTCAGATACCTTCAAGGATTTTTATGTCCCCGTCGAATTGACCCATGAGGATTACCCCAATCTCATTCCCAAAGGGGAACGGGTGGAGTCGATCGGCGTGTCGACTGTTCTCGCGGTTTACAACTGGCCAAAGACCAGCGATCGCTACCGGCGACTGACCCGGTTCATCGAGCAGTTTTTTGCCAAGTTCGATAAGTTCCAGCAGCCACCTTTCAACCCCAAATGGCGCGAAATAAACTTGGCTGCCACCGTGCCGGGTTGGACGCGGTTCTCGGTAGCAGAAGAGATGCTGTCGCGCGCGCGGCCAAGCGGTCCAGTGCCAGCCGCTCCCGTTTCTCCGGCGGCAGTTCCGGCACCAACATCGCCAGGGTCAGTTGCAACGCCTAGCGTTCGTGCCGACGCCACACAAACCGAGCGGGCGAAATTCGACGAGGTTCTCGCCCGGTGGCAGCGGAGCGGCAAAAATACCAAGTTGACCGATGCCGAACGAGAAGCCCTGTTCCAAGACTTTCGTGCGTTGAATGTGCCGAAAACAACACCGCAATAGTTCGACGGCGCCATCGCGCCGACCCGTCATCGAACGCGTTACAGCTTTTCCATGTGGGGGGTCGGATCGACGGGCTTCGAGCCCTGCCGCAATTCGAAGTGAACTTGCGGCTGGTCCACGGAACCGGTCTTGCCGGACTTGGCGACGACCTGCCCGCGCTTGACGCGGTCACCGCGCTTCACCAGAACTTCCGAGTTATGGGCGTAGGCTGTGATCCAGCCATTGTCGTGGCGGATCAGAACGAGGTTGCCGTAACCCTTGAGCTCGGAGCCAGCATAGGCGACCGCACCGGCCTCAGCTGCGTGAACGTCGGTCCCGTGTGGCACCTGAAGGTTGAGACCATCGTTGTGGGTGCCGTCTGGACGGGCTCCGAACCCGGCGACGATGCGCCCGCGCACCGGCCAGCGTAGGCGCGTGTCAGCCGCGAGCGATGCTGGCGACGCCGTCGGGCTTGCGTCGTTAGCGCTGACGCCGCCGCTCAGTATAGGTGTCGGCATCGGGCCGGGCTTGGAGTCCAACGCAGCGATTTGCTTTTCGCCATTGATCAGCGTCGGCCGCGCCGGGGCCACCATCGGCCCAGTTCCGCCATTGACGCCACCATTCACGCCGGTATTGACAGTGGCTGTGTCGGCTTGAACGATTGCGGTCGGAACTTTCGCAACGACCGGAGCCCCCGCTACTGCTGCCGCCACTGGCGCGCTTGCCTGGCCGCTAGGTGCCGCAGCAACGGCAGCCCCTGGTACTTTCAGGACCGTGCCCGGCTTGACCTTGCGCACATCAGTAATGCCATTGACCTGCTGCAATTCGGCCATCGGCACTTTCATCTTGATGGCCAGCGCATACAAACTGTCGCCCTTCTGGACGGTGTACGTGTTCGTATAGTTAGCCGCCACTTCTGCGGCGAGCGGCGCTTGCGGCGTGCGCGCAGAACCGACGGCTGGCGCCGATGCAGCGACCGCGTCTGGGCGAAGGATCGGCTTACGCACGGTTTTGGGCAGGTAAAGCGTTTGCCCTGGCTTGAGGGCCGAATTGTTCAGATTGTTGACCCGCATCAGCTCGGAAACCAGCACGTTATGCTGCCTCGCGATCGCTGTCAGGGTATCGCCCGGCTTTACGTCGACGGCGGCGCCCTTTTCCGTCGTCGCGACGGGTGCGGGGGCAGACGCGGCGTTTGACCGACGCGCCGTTGCCGAAAGTGCATTAGCGGCCGCAGCCGATGGCGCATAGCGCCCCGGTGACGGATCAGCGGGTGGCGGCGCATAGGGCGCCGGTGATGCTGCTGGAGGCGGAAGAGCAGCCATCTCGATTCCGCGATCGGGCGCGCGCGATGGCGTGTAATTGGACGTGTCGACGTTGGCAGCGCCAACGGCAGACCGGTTGAGCGACGCGGACGGGCGTATGAGACTTGTCGAGCCCGGAGGGTCGTTGAGCGAAAAGCTAGGATTGCTGTCGAGGCGGCTGACGTCCGCGCTGCAGCCAGCCATTACGGCCGTGCAAGCCAGGATCAACATCCTGTTGTCGAGGCGATGTTGCCCCATATCGAGACCACCTTTACGCATGACCAACCTCATCCCACCCGATCCCTTAACCGGTAATCGGTTAACAGATGGTTAACCCCCGCTGCAGGCTTGCCAGGGACCGGCCGCCTGCCGCCAGTACGAGGCAAAGGCTGCCACATCATGAGGGACGGTTGCGATCGGTCCAGGGTTCGACGCGTACGGGCCGATTTCGACGGCGGGGCGACCCAATCGCGGCGGCCTTGCGGCGGGCCACAATATTGTGAGGGAAACGGAGTTTCGCCGGACGGCTATGCGAGCCCGGCGAATCCCGGGTTGGAAAATGCGAACGTCACAGTCGCAGTTCAGCCATCCAACGTCTGCGCCAGTCTCAATGCGACAGCATCGTTGGTCAAATCGAGCGACAGCGGCGTCACCGAAATCGCGTTCGCCGCCATCGCCGACAGGTCCGTGCCATCGACAAGCGTCGATGGCCGAAATCGGAAGCCGAACCAATAGTACGGCTTGCCCCAAGGATCGGCGCGTTCGTCGACCGTAAGGCTATCCTGATCGCGGATGCCTTGCCGCGTCACCTGGATGCCCGTCACGCCATCGGGGGAGACCGCTGGAAAGTTGACGTTGAGCAATGTGCCAGCCGGCCACCCGGTGGCCAACAGCCGCTTGATCAGACCCGGCGCGTGGGTTCGCGGCGTATCCCAATGCACAACGCGGTCTGGCGTCAATCCGCGCGTCATCAGCGACAGGGCAATCGAGGGAATGCCAAGGATGGTGCCCTCCATAGCGCCAGCGACCGTGCCCGAATAGGTCACGTCCTCGGCCACGTTCGAGCCATCGTTCACGCCCGATAGGATCAAGGCTGGCCGGCCATCCTTGAGCAGGTGGCGCACGGCCATGATCACGCAGTCTGTCGGCGTGCCAGCGACCGCGAAGGTGCGCGCGTCGATCTCGCGGATTCGCAACGGGGTGTGGAGCGTCAGGCTATGTGACGTCCCGCTCTGGTTGGTTTCCGGCGCCACGACCCAGACGTCGTCCGAAAGGGTCCGTGCGATGTCGGCCAGCACACCAATGCCCTCGGCGCTGATGCCATCGTCATTGGTCACGAGAATACGCATGCGGGTGCTCCAGTTGGCCGATCAACTCCCGCCGTGGCTCTAGCCGACCTTGGCGCGCCGCAGAACGATCGTTGATGACGCGGCATGACGCAGCCCGTCGCAGACGGATGTCTGAACCCGTCACAAAAAAGCGCCGGAAAGCCATCGGCTCTCCGGCGCGTGCAAATCGGAACGATCCTCAAACGTCAGGTTTCGAAGCTGTCGAAACCACCGAAGTCGCTATCGGTGTCGAACGATGCGTCTTGCTCCATATCCTGGGCATCGTTGGCGGCCATTTCCGCGTCCTGCTGCCCGTCCTGGTAGGCATTATCGGCCGCATCCGTCGAGCCGCCCTCCGCCGCCTTGGCTTCGTTACCGCCAAACAACCCGCCAAGGCTGTTGGCCAGCATCATGCCACCGGCAACGCCCGCTGCCGTTGCCAGCGCCGAGCGCAGGAAGCCGCCGCCCTGGGCAGGCTGTTGGCCAGGAGGCGGCATCGGAGATTGGCCGCCACCGAATGTGCCGCGCGGACCTGTTTGCGCCTCGCGAGCACCCATCGGCGCGCCGCGTTGGCCCATCCCCGCATCTTGAGAGCGACCGTTGAAGCCGTCGGACTGGCCGCGGGCACTTCCGATCCGCGACCCGCCCATGCCTGCGCTTCCGGTACCAGCCGCCCCAGAAGAAGCGCCCCAGGGCGAAGCTTCGGACGACGACGCTGCCCCAGCCATACCGCCAGCTGCGGGGACTGATCCTACCCGCTGGCCAACCCGGCCGCCAAGGAAGCTGCCGCCACCCGACGATGTCTGGCCACGACCCGAAAGGGCCGCGACCTGATCTTCGAGTTCGGCGATGCGGTTGTTCTGCTCGGCCATCTGGTGCTCGAACACCAATGTCGTCTGGGCCAGCATGTAGGCGGCGTCGGGATTGCGCCGCATCAAATCGTTGATCAGGCGGTCGGCCTGCATGTCTTTGTCGAGGCCAGCACCGTTTTCGGCGAGACGCTGGAAAAGATCTTCGATCATCTGGCGTTCATCGGGCGTCATGGTCGTGCCTCCAGTTGGCTGAAACCGTCTTGGACAAGATATGGGGTGCGACTCCCACCGCTGACAAGGGGTGGACCCCTACCTCGCTTGGTAGTGGCGCAAACTGGCGAAAAACGTGTCGAAACCGCCCACCAGACGCAGCGCTCCGCCCAACCGTCATCATCCAGATCGACAAAACCGACCTTGGGATCTGGACCACCGCGATAGTCAAGAAAAAGCGTCTCGCGATACCATTGCGCCAGGATCAGCATGCGCTGGCAGTATTCGGGGAACCGCTCCGCTTCCGCTTCAGGATCAGCGTAGTCGCTAATGGCCTGATGGACCGAGCGGATGTTTTCGGTTGGGTACAAATCGTCGTAGCCGCTAAACGGCATGATGACGTCGTCAAAGCGGTGCGGCATGGCAATACCGGGCTTGGGCACGCACACCGAGTTCACCGAACCGCCGTTTTGAACAAAGTAGAGTTCGCGCAACGCCGCCGGGAGACGGACACCGAGACGCGTTTCGGCTTCGATGATTTTCGCTTCGCTTCCCTCTGAGCGCGAGTTGGGCGTTGCATCGAACACTCCGCCCGGATTGTCCGGCGTCGCCACGCTGTAGGTGCCGTGTCCGTAGAATATTCCAGCGTAAAACGACTGCGGCGTAACGGGGTCCGGCAGGATTGCTATCTCAATCGCCATACCGTCGTTTAAGGTGGGATCGAGCACACCGCCTTGCGAAACATCGGTAGATGCGAACGACGCCGGCCGTTGCTCGATACGGTCGATGATGATCCCCGCACCCCCGCCTATAAGGGTCGCCGCCACCGGCCAGTACCAATCCCATGGTTCAAACTGTTGTAGGCCGAAGTGCGGATGCACCAAGGCACCGACGCCATAGCCGATCAGATACATCAGGCCGACCAGGATCGATTGGACGGCGAACGTCAGTGGCAAGGCCAACAAGGCCCGGCCCATCTGCCCGTCGGCCGCCGCCATCCGCCACGCACGCGCCTTCCCGCAGACAAAGGCGACCGTGAAGGCAACCGCCAGCAACGGCAAGGTCCACAGGCTCCGGTGCTGAAACCCCGCGACCACTGCCACCAGCAGCAGACAGAGACCGGCTGCGATCCGTAACGTCCCAGAAAATCGCGTCACGCCCATCGTCGTCACCCCGATCACATCCCGACGGACGCGGCAAAGCGCGGCCCGTAGTCCGCAGCGTCAATTGTGGATTTCCAGCCGCCAGTTGGCAGCTTCACTATTCAACCGCCGCCGCGTTGGAAAGCCAGTTCGAACCGCTTGATGAACGCGGCGCGATCTTCCGGGCTCACGCCGTGGAATACGATCGACACCCGCGCGCATGGCAATGCCAAGAGCCCGCCCAAAGTGACACCCGCTTGGGGCTGGCACGTCAAAATCGCCTGACCGCCCGGTAACTCGGCAACGGCCGATGCTCCGGTCGGGATGTCTCTGCCCAGCAATCGGCTGCACGAAGCCGAGAATTCGAGCGGTGTCAGCGACATGACTTTGTCGACGCGGTCCGCAACGGCAGGATGCGGCGATGAAGGATTTTCGCTCATCAACCGCCTGCAACGGGCGGCCAGACGGCAACCGCGTCGCCCCCTTTGAGCACGGTGGTTCCGCGCACGGCCGCCGCCTGAAAGTGGCCGTTGAGCAAGACGAGATGGCACGATCCGCGCGGCACATTGTGGGCATCGAGCAGATCCCACACGGTCGTGCCATCCACGACCGTAACGTCGGCCTGGTTGCGCTCGGACCCAGCTGGCAGGTGAACACCGAGCGAGGCGTAGAGTTTCAACGTGACGTTCATCGAACCGATACTCGAATAGTCGTGAATTCTACTCACGCGGCCTTGACGATCGGTGCCTTGACGCGCTGCCGCTGAGCGCCCACCGACGAGCCGTTCTGCGTCAGATCAACGTAGGCTTCACGCAGCCGCTCGGGGGACTCCATCAGGCGGGTCTTCCAGACGCCGAGGTCAAGCTCGGTTTGGATCAGGCCGCGCAACATGCCGACATGATCCGTCAAGCCGACGCATTGGGCACCGATCAGCTTGTTGCCGAGGAATTCGAGCTTCAGGTATTTGAAGTTGTCCTCGTCGATCAACTTTGCGGTCTCCCCTTGTGGCGAGCCTTGCCACAGGCCGAACGACGACGAGATCAACCCCATGGTATCGAGCACGTTCATGTTGAGCGAGCCGCGGTGCGGGGTACGCCGCCCGGCCATGTTCTGCCCGGCAATGCGGCCGTGCTCCACAGCGACGGGCTGAATGGCCAGCATGTCGGGTTTGCCGGTCGAGATGTCGATGCCCTGGCAGCAGTCGCCCGCAGCGTAGACGTCGGCGACCGAGGTTTGCAGCGTGTCGTCGACGCGAATGCCCTGGCCGACCTCGATCCCGGAGCCGACCAGAAAACCAACGTTCGAGCGGACGCCGGCTGCCAACACGACAAGTTTGGCCGGCACCTTCGATCCATCCGATAGACCCACCTCGAGCGTTGCACCGTTCGCAAGCGGGGCGCCAAGCTGATCGATGCGCTCGACTTTGGTGCTGGTGCGGACATCGATGCCTTTGGCGCGGCTCCAGCGGCCGAGCATGCCGCCGGCCGTCTCGTCCATCATGCGTGCGACCATACGCGGCGCAATTTCGACAAGCGTGATCGCGCAGCCGCGCTGGTGCAGCGCTTCGAGCACGATCGAGCCGATAAAGCCGGCTCCAACCAGCACAACGGGCGAACCTTTATCGGCAAGCTTCAGAATTTCGCGGGCGTCCGGCAGCGTCCAGCAGCAATGGACGCCGGGCAGGTTTGCGCCCGGCACGCGCGGGATGAGCGGAGACGCCCCCGTCGCGATCAGCAGTTTGTCGTAGGGCAAGGCGTCGCCGCCAGACAGGAATACCCGCTTTTGGCGCGTATCGACGCCACCAGCTTTGCCGGTGACGTAGGCGATGTTGAGCTTCGTATAATGCGCGTCATCCTGGCGGAGATACGTTCCGTGCTCGCCGACCGCCCCGTGCAACAGATACGGGATCGCCATGCGCGAGTAGGGTGGCTCCGGTTCGCCGCCGACCAGCGTGATGTGCCCGCTCCGGTCGAGGCCACGGATGGTTTCGGCGGCCGTGACACCGGCCGGCCCGGCCCCTAAGATGACGTAGTTCATGTGCTCGCTCGCTGCGCTCGCGTTTCGGGGGATGGCAAATCGGCAAGTTGGAGTAGCGGACGGCGAACGGAGACCCCGTTCGCTACGCCCCGCTCTCCGTTCGCAAGATGCTCGACCAGCGGTCGATCATCTCAGAATGCCATCTTCGCAACGGTCTCGTTGGTCGGCACGCCTTCGGCCGTCCAGCCGCGCAGCTGGTAGTACTCCGGCAGCATTTCCTTGAGCCCGTTGACCAACCCCTTGGCTGGCCCGCTTTGCGCCGCTTCGTTGACGAGGCGCGGCGGCAGCATGTCGTCCTTGGCGGTGAAGCCCGCACGCAAGTTGAACATGCGTTCCATGTTCCAGATGCGAGCACCAGCTTCCATCATCTTGTCGGGATTCCAGCCGCCTTCGATGGCCGCGTCGAGCTGTGGCGCGATGTCGTTCAACGTCCAGGCGAACGTCGTGAACACGCAAATGCCAGCGCTGTCGACGGCCGCCGTCGCATCCTGGAAGGCCATGACGAGGGCCGGCTTGCCCTTCGTCGTAAGTGGATCGGTCTTCTCGGGGATGCCAAGAATTTCCGACGACACGGTATAGGAGCGCAAATGGCAGGCCCCGCGGTTCGACGTTGCGTAGGTCAACCCCATGCCCTGGATGCCACGCGCGTCGTAGGCCGGGAATTCCTGTCCCTTGACCGTCATCGACAAATCGGGACGGCCGTACTTGGCCGTCAGACGCGCCGAGCCAAGGCCCAATTCCTTACCGAAGCCTTCGCCTTTACCGGTCAGCTCGACGCAGGCGACGAGCGCTTCGGCCGAACCGAACTTCAGTTCGATGCCGCCCGTGGTGTCTTTGTTGATCAATCCAAGTTCGTACAATTCCATCGCGGCCGACACCGTCGCGCCAAACGAGATCGGATCGATCGCCTGTTCGTTACAAATGAAATTCACGTAGGTCAGCGCTTCGAGATCCTTGACGCCGGTGTTGGACCCCAGTGCCCATGCCGCCTCGTACTCCAGTCCGCCCGAGGCGTGCCAGTATTCCGGCTTGTTCTTGATGGTGAAATGGTTCTCGTCGATTTTCGAGATCCGGCCGCAGGCGATCGTACAGCCAAAACACGCTTGGTTCGTCACGAGGTTGGCTTTGCCGTCGGACTTTCGCGGCGTCGCCATGGCTTCGGCCGAGATGTCGTGCGCGCCCTCGAACTGCACCTCGCGCGAGTTGCGCGTCGGCATGGCACCGGCTTCGTTGATCACGTTCATCAGCACCTGGGTGCCGTACGTCGGCAGGCCCTGACCGGTCACCGCGTTTTGCTGCAGAACTTTCTTGGCGTCGTTGGTTGCTTTCATAAAGGTCTTGCCGTCGCGAACCTTGACGCCGCCCGTGCCTCGCACCGCGATGGCCTTCACGTTCTTCGAGCCCATGACCGCTCCGACACCAGACCGGCCAGCGGCCCGGTGAAGATCGTTGACGATGCCAGCAAACAGCACCTGCTTCTCGCCAGCAATGCCGATGGCAGCGACGTGCAGCATTGGATCCTGATGGCGCGTTTTCAGCCACTCATCGGCGTGCCAAACCGACTTGCCCCAGATTTCGCCGGCATCGTGCAGCTCGACCTTGTCGTCGAAGATCGTAATGTAGACCGGGCTCGACGCCTGACCTTCCAGGATCACCATGTCCCAGCCGGCAAACTTGAGTTCCGGGCCCCAGTAGCCGCCCGAGTTCGAGCACGCGATGGCGTTGGTCAGGGCGCCCTTGGTGATCACCGAATAGCGTCCGCCGGTCGACGCGCTGGTGCCGGTCAGTGGACCGGTGGCGAAGATCAACTTGTTGTCCGGCCCGAGCGGATCGCACTTGGGGTCGACTTCTTCGACGAGATATTTTGACGCCAAGCCACGCTGGCCAATGTACTTTTGGGCCCAGTCTTTATTCAGGGGCTCGGACGTTACTTTACGATTGGTGAGGTCGATGCGGAGGATCTTGCCAGTCCAACCCATGGGTATCTCCTATTAGCTCAGCCGGATCGCGCTGACGTGATGGTCGCGCCGAGGGCCGCACAATTGAATGACGTCACGTATTTCGTTGCGGTAATCCGTCGGCGATGTTCACACCGCGTCGGATGAGGGGCACGGCCGCAGCGCTGCCGCTGCCCGCCCGCTCCTTCAATGCTTGGCGACCGGGGCGTTCGGACCAGATTTATCGGCTTGTGCGGTCTTGGCCGCCCAAAGCTTCATCTTGTCGTAGCCGGTCTGTTCGATGTCCTGGAACGTGATGGCGCCGGTCGGGCAGGCGTCGGCGCACGCCGGGTTCCCCTGGCACAAATCGCATTTGATGACCTTACCGGTGGATGCGTTGTAGTTCACGGTGCCGAACGGGCACGCGATCGTACAGACTTTGCAGCCGACGCAGATGTTTTCGTGCACGACTTTCACACCAGTTGCGGCGTCGGTCGTGATTGCGTTCACCGGACATGCCTGCTGGCACCACGCCTCGGCGCACTGCGTGCAGGTGTAGGGGACGAACTTCGCGTCGGTGTGGAAGTCGAACACGCGGATGCGAGATTTCGAGGCGTTGAACTCGTTCTCGTTTTCATACGAGCACGCCATCTCGCACTGCTTGCAGCCGGTGCACTTCACGGGGTCGATCACGAGTGCCTTGAGCATGGTCCCTCCACTGGTCCGGCGACCTTTCTGGCCGCATTAGCCGAAAGTGTATGCCGACCCAGGTGATGATTCCAACCCCTTCCTTCTGGCAAGTCCCTGAATTCGATATGTTTTTTAACGCATAACGCCTGACAGCGGCTGGCAGGACAAGTGGGATCCGACAGCTGCACCCACCTCAGCCGCAGCGCCACACTAAGTATCGCGTCGAGCCTTACCGTCGTGGATCACGCTCTGTCGTGTCGCAACACAGCCGGCGGTTGCGAACCCGCGCAACGCATCGGCCAAAGCGGCAGAGTGGTCCGGCGGATAGTCGACGACGACGCACGGCCGTCCTTGACCAGAGCGCGTTATGCCGGACATCAGCCTTTCGAATAGGCTGCCAGACGCGTCGGGCACGAGATAGACGATCATCTGATTTCGATTGTCAACGGCGGAGTCTTTTCCGGCCAGTGTGGCGGCGTAAAAGTAGGCCACTAACGGCGCCGGTGGTTGAAGCATGAAGGCCCCCCTCGAGGGGGGCCTTCATGCTTTTGTCAGCCT